>Ga0209260_10000024_pt1 | contig 130237 bp, 123 predicted proteins | sample WorMetTypGCAVOLI_FD_187421 | JGI IMG/M metagenome (GOLD analysis project Ga0209260, IMG submission 187421) | Marine gutless worms symbiont microbial communities from Max Planck institute for Marine Microbiology, Germany - Olavius algarvensis... ...
TGTTGCCGGTAATTGTTTGTTTTTGGCGAAATTAACAACCACCCTACATACAAGGAGGATTTTTTTCAATGACTCGTTTTACAACTCATTATATGACTCATTCTAAACTCGTTTTTGGACAAGAGTGTCTTCATACATTTTTTCACCCGGCTTATTTCCAATGATATTAATTTTAATATCCTGAGGGGATAAACCATCACCCGGCGCCAATTCTCTGATCATAACCTCGGCCAGGTCTTTAATGCGAATGGCCGGCATTTTAGTGATAAAAACTTCACCGCCAACTGCATGGACGACAGACTCGATTACCAATTGAATAGCCTCTTCAAGGCTCATAATAAAACGGGTCATGGCCGGATCGGTTACGGTTACCGGTCCACCGCGGCGAATTTGCTCCCGAAAGATCGGAATTACAGAGCCCCGGGACCCAAGAACATTACCGAAGCGGGTGGAAGTAAAAATAGGACCACCTTCTCGGCTGTTGCTATTGGCGGCGGTCATTAACCGCTCGCCCATCAGCTTGGTGGTGCCCATAACATTGGTCGGGTTGACGGCCTTGTCCGAGCTGGTAAAAATGACGCGTTCTACGTTGTTTTCGATGGCACCGTTGATGATGTTTTGAATACCTAAAATGTTCGTTTGCACGGCTTCGAAGGGGGATCGCTCGCACAGAATCACATGTTTAAACGCCGCGGTGTGAAATACGACGTCCATATGCTTCATTTTGCGGGAAATCTTATCCCGGTCCCGCACATCCGCCAGAAAAAAGCTGACATTATTGAAATTTGAAAAGAAATCCTCCAGAAAAAAAAGTTCACTTTCGTTGTTGTCAATCCCGATCACTTCGCAAGCTTGATAATTGTCCAGCAATTGCTGAATCAGTTCCTTGCCGACGGTACCGCAGGCACCGGTGACAAGCACTCTTTTATCTTTAAAGAAAGATTTCATGGCACAATTTTTTAGGTCATGGTTTCAATTGACCTGACTATTTTTAATTGATCTTCCTCCGATAGATAGGGATGCATGGGGAGGCTGAAAATACGACCGGCGCAATCTTCGCTGATCGGAAAATCCCCATTTTTATAATTGAGGTAAGAGAATGCACTCTGCAGATGCAAAGGCGTGGGGTAATAAATAGCGGTCGGGATTTGCGCCGCTTTTAACTTATTTTGTAATGCCGTGCGTTGTGCCGAATCTTGGGCGAGAATCGAGTATTGAGCCCAGGCGCTTTGGTAGTCATGCGCAATGGCAGGTCGGGTGAGTCCGGAATGGAAACCAAGCAGTTCTGTATATCGAGCAGCAACCTGCTGCCGGAGTGTTATTTCTTCCGGAAAAATGTCGAATTTAGCCAGCAGGATGCCCGCCTGTAGCGTATCCAAACGACCGTTTACGCCGATGCGGATGTTGTCATACTTGTGATGGCCTTTGCCATGAACTCTCACTGACTGCATTATTTCCGTCAGGCTGTCATCATCGGTGAAACACATGCCGCCATCGCCGTAGCATCCCAACGGTTTGGCTGGAAAAAAAGAGGTGCAGGCGATATTGCCGAAAGCACATGCTTTTTTTCCCTTTAGCTCTCCACCAAAAGATTGAGCCGCATCTTCAATGACAAATATGTCTTGCGTTTTGGCGATATCTTCGATTCGAGAATAATCAGCGGGGAGACCAAATAGATCGACGGGTATCACCCCTTTGGGCGTGACAGGTAAGTGGTCAGGGATGATCGGTAATGGATGAATGCTGGAATCATTATTTTTAACTGCCCGGACGGCGAGGTCAAGTTTGGCAGGATCAATATTGAAGGTTTGGGGATCGATATCAACAAATACCGGCGTTGCGCCAAGCAGGCTGATAACTTCGGCAGTTGCGATGAAGGTAAACGGTGATGTGAAGATGGCATCTCCGGGCCCAACCTGATAAGCCATCAGCGCCATCAGCAAAGCATCGGTGCCCGAAGCACACCCAATCGCATTTTTTACCCCGACATAACCCGTCAAGCGTTCTTCGAGTTGTTTGATTTCCGGCCCCATAATATACTTGCCGTGGTCCAAAATGGCTGAAATATTAGACTCTATCTTTTTTCGGATTCGTTTCTGCTGGGCAGCTAAATCGACAAATTGCATGATATAAGCTCTTAAGTTGGTAAGTTCGTAAGTTGATAAGCAATATAGCTCGTAATTATGTAGTCCATGAGATTCTAACCTGTGAGTAGAATGCAAACATTATCTCATTATTATATTTTTCCATCATGACCATCCTTCTGATGTTTTATCTTCCCCGATTAGTCGCTCACAAACTAACGAGCTAAAGAACTCACGCTTTTTGTTGCTTATCAACTCACGAACTTAAGAGCTTACGAACTCTCCTTCACCTCATCCTTTATCCGCTTAACATGACCGCGTCCCAGGCCTTTGACCTCGCAACCGAGTTCAAAGTAACGCCGGATGTTAGCATCATCCAAAATTCCAAAGCAGTCAACGACGGCCAGAGGCTTGCCGGCCATTTCAACGATTTGATCGGGATTAAGGTCTAGATATTCACGGTGCCGTACGGCAAACACCAGGGCATCTGCGCCGGTGATCGCCTCGGCTATACTTTTCATCATTTGCAGTTCATTCAGCTTTTCCTGGTTGCGGAAAAATCTGGCCAGCGAGTGGTCAGGAGACGGATACGTTTCCTGTTTTTCCAGCTCCCACCAGTGCGATACATAAGGATCATGGGCCACAACATCTGCCCCCATTTCGGTCAGTTTACGAACAATAACCTCTGATCCGCTATAGCGCGTATCACCGACATCCTGGCGGTAAGAAGCACCCAGCACCGTGATCTTGCATGCGGCTACGATTTTGCCCATGTTGCGCAGGGCATCACGAACCAGTTGCGTGGCTCTCAGTCCACGGCTGTCGTTAATATCAATGGAAAGCGGTGTAATTTTAAAGATGTCGTCCTCAAAGCCCATTAACGTGTGATAGGACCACACTCCCAAACCCCCGTCTTTAGGCAAACAATACCCGCCAATACCCGGTCCCGGGAAAATGATGTTCGAGTGGGTGGGCCGGATCTTGATCGCCTCAATCACTTTTAGCAGATCCACACCGTTGCGCTCCGAAAAGACGCTCCATTCGTCGAGGAATGCCAGAATTGAAGCACGGTACGAGTTTTCAATGATTTTACAGGTCTCACTTTCAATCGGACGATCCAGCACGGTTAGGGGAAATTCATCCACATTCAGGATTTCACTGAGAAACCTCGTCACCCGTTGACGGGCTTGCGCGTTAATCCCGCTGCAGACCCGCCAAAAATCTCGGATCGAGGCCACATAGTCACGACCCGGCATCACGCGTTCAAAAGAGTGCGCCAAAAGCGGTTCAACATCGATCAAACCACGCTTCTGGAAGGCCTTCTTGACGATGGGGTAGGCAATATACTCCGTCGTGCCAGGCGGAACGGTGGTTTCGATCAATACCAGGCATTCCGGTTTGATTTTTTCGCTGATAATTTTGAGGCTGTCTTCCAGTGCTGCAATGTCTGCATACCCCTGCCTGACATTGCCGAAGGTTTCTTTGAAGTAGTCGCATTGGACATCCACCACCACCACATCCGCCAATGAAAGCACCTCATAGGTATAGGTTGCCGTCAGGGTCTTTTTTTCTTTAACACAGCGTCGAATTAACGGTGCAACTTCCGGATCTTCGGCCTCCACCGGTGCAATGCCGCGGTTCAAATAGTGAATTTTCCAAAAAGACCGCGTCGATGGCCGCTGCATGCCGATCACAAATTTGGTTGATGCACCGGTATCCGGATCCATTGCATCGGCAACCACGCCGGCCATGACCGAACCGACAAACCCAACTCCCATGACAACCACGATTTCTCTGCCTTCTCGGCGCTGCCGATCAACCAGTTTTTGAATCTTTTTGAATTCTTCGGCGTAATCATCTTCCACGGGCAGGGGGAACTTTTCGCCGGCCGGACAAATTGAGAAACGGTTTTCTGATTGAGTCATACCTTCATTCCCTCTAGATTTTGATACGGGTTATTTTCAATTCGTGGCGTGTAACAACATTATTTTGTCGTCATTGTTTTCAGCACTATACTTGTTAGAAAAGGGCATCATATTCGTTTTTAGCGTGATCCTATAATTCAACCCGTAAAGACAGCTCCGCTCGGTGGATTACGCAAAAGTAGATCCGATTTGCGAATATATAATATTGTTATACATATAAACACACTATATCTTGTAGTTTAAACAATTGCATTGACCATATTTTGTATTTGAAGTCAAGAAAGAAAGTCGCATTTTAGACGAATTAATGCTTAAAGTCATAAGCAGTCAGGAGGAGGAGGATAAGATCTTATTGGATAAATTAATTTATTTCGATCACTAAATCAGAGGGAATTCCGCTTTGTGCGATTTTTTGTAAAATGGCACGTCTTGAATTTATGGCTGTAACGAGTATTTTATCGTAGGAAATAGTGTCAAGATGAGCCGGATCCATCACGAGGAATTTCATAAACCTGGTATCCATTTTCGCATCATCGACAATCGCAATTAATTGAATAGCCGATTCCTGCAAAGATATATAAGCAATTTCTGCCAGGTCACCGGCGCCGTAAAAAACGATGCGGGTGATACCCTGATTTTCTAATGCGATGTACAGGTTCCGCAGTTTTTGGCGGGCTTGTTTGTAAAAATTATATGAATGCTGGATGTATAAATACGTCAGGCGTGATTTCTCTGCCGCACCGTGCGGTGTAAGGATATATTTGATTCTGTTTTTAGGAATTGTTGTTATTTTAACAAAACCCTTTTTGACCAGCCGTTTGATGAACGAGTTCACCAGTCCGAGGGATATATTGAGTTCCCCGGCTAAATCCCTTTGGCTGGGGCTCCTATCGTTGTCAACTTTTTCAAGTATTTTTAAGGTGCGGATGTCTTTGGAATCCATAGAATTAAAACGGGTATACGGTAGTAGGTGTGACGTATAGGATATCGGGGATAGGGTAAAAGGAGTCGGGTTTAAGTAAGAAGTGCAAGGATTAGGGTATAAGGAGTACGGTAAGATATTGGGTTATAGTTGATGAGTCCGTGAGTTCGTAAGCTGATAGGCGACTAAAATCTATCAACTTATGAACTTACGAACTTTCCGACGAATAGCACTTCCAATTTATTCGGAAGTGCTGTACAAAGCTCCGCCCGGTCAGTTACCTTACGAAACTTCGGCAGCTCATCCAGATGCAGATATGGCCAATTTTTGATACGCACTCATGTTCAATTTATAAGCGTTCACTATCTGAACAAAAATCGTCACGAGTGTCAAGTAATTATTTGATATTTTATCAAAAATTGAGAAAAGTTCACCTTGAATGCACCCAAAAAAGAAAGCCGATATCTCTGTTTTTTAATATTTGCATTCGAATTGAAGGTAAAAAGACAAAAAAGCATAAAAAATGCCCAGCATAAAGAATTTAGCCGATCTCAAGAGCTTTCCGGTCATTTTATGTGCCTCCTTTTTTTTAATGTTGAAAGACTGGCCAAGTTATGATCTAATTTAATGTAACCCTAATTGATCGTAAACAAAATGGGATAGGATTCTATCATTTTGATTTAACGTCTAATCTGGAAATATAAGGGTGTAATTGTAGCTTCATCATATAGTGCAGAAAGGAAACACGGGTTATGGAACGTATCCTCATCATAGATGACGAACAACAAATCCGGTCAATGCTCAGGTTAATGCTTGAGCGCGACGGTTACGAAGTCGTTGAAGCGCCTGATGGAATTGAGGGGATGAAAGCTTACCGCCAGAAGCCGGCTGACTTGATCATCACCGATTTGATTATGCCGAATAAAGACGGCATTGGAATGATTATCGATTTACAAAAAGAGTTCCCCGATGTAAAAATCATCGCAATGTCCGGAGGCGGTCTTAACAAGCCTGACGGTTATCTGAAAGGGGCTAAAAAACTTGGTGCTGATTGCACGCTGACAAAACCGATTGATCGCGAAAAAATGTTGCGAGCAGTTAAAAATATAGTTAAAGGTACCTCATCCGAGCTTGAAGAGCCGCAGCCTGAACCGGAATAGTTGATTGGTGTTGCGCCGAAGCGATCAGTTGCTTATTGATCTGGTGTTTGCAATTCTCCCCACTGTTTTGCACTGATGCGATAATGCCCAATTCATGTTCTGAAGCTAATGATATATATTCATTTTACAAACGGCAACATCTCTTGCAAGGGCGGTTTTTCCCACCAGCATGATAAATATATTGGACTGATAAAAACACCAAACACAAAAACTAATATGAACTATTTATACATTACTAACCTGGATCCGCCTCGGGCGGAAAACAAATTGCCACAAAGGCACCAGAAAGCCTGATCCGCTCCCCTAAGCGCTTAACCGCCACATCAATCGCCAAAATCAAAATGTGTTTTCAAGAGCTGACGGGTTTTTGAACTGACTTTCAGGGTCGCCAGTTCCTTAGCGGAAACCCAGCGCGCTGCGGAGGCATCATCCCCGGCCCGGGGTTCCCCCCGGATATAATCAGCAGTCAGATCGACAATAACATAATGATAACGGATGTGGCCCCGTGTATCCCGATCAATAACGTCGAACGTGTACACCGGTACCAGGGCTCGAATGGCTATTCCGGTTTCTTCCAGAATTTCTCGTTCAGCAGCTTCCTGCAGGGTTTCACCGATCTCTATCCTACCCCCTGGAATCGCCCACAGGTCCTCAGCCGGCGGCTTGCCCCTTCGAACCAGCAGGACCCGACTGTCTTTGAATACGATGGCACCAACGGCAACACGCGCTTGGGTGGGATAAGAGCCATCGGCCCCGGGTGTTGGATTTTGCAATGTTTTGTATAACCTCCTGAAATATAAACGTTTAAAAGAGCGCTTGACTTGAGGAGCGCTGCGTTTAAGGTAAAAGAAAGCACCCATTAGGACTGTGCTTCTTTGGGATCTGCTATTTGAAAACGGATAGCAAATAGGATTATTCCTTATTTCTACTATGAGCTTTGAGCTACGAGCTGCGAGCATTCTTTCTTCCGCATTCCAACTTCCCAAATCAATTCATTCCGCCTGCCGACTTCTAATCATTCCGACTTCAAATTACTCTCCATACGCAATGCGATAGATCACGCCGGCACGATCATCGGATACCAGCATCGCGCCGTCATTCATCACAAGGATATCCACCGGTCTGCCCCAGGCCTTACCACCCTGCAGCCAGCCTTCCGCAAACACCTCATAATTCGTCGGCTTGTTCTGTTCCAGATTAACCAGGGTGATGCGATAGCCTATGGGAATACTGCGATTCCAGGATCCATGCTCGGCAATAAAAATTCGTTCATAATATCGAGCGGGAAACTGTATTCCGGTATAAAACTTCATTCCCAATGGCGCTACATGGGGACCCAGTTTTATAGCCGGCGGGGTAAACTCTTGGCAACTGAGACCATTACCGTATTCAGGATCCGGCACATCGCCTGCATGGCAGTATGGAAAACCGAAATTCAATCCTTCCACCGGAGCATGATGAAGCGTATCCGGCGGTAAATCATCCCCCATCCAGTCCCGACCGTTATTGGTAAACCAGAGATCACCGGTTGCCGGGTGCCAGTCAAACCCGACCGTATTTCGAATACCATGAGCGTATATCTCCAACTGGCTGCCATCCGGTTTCATTCGCATAATCGATGCATATCGCTGATCTTTTTTTTTACACACATTGCACGGGGCCCCTACCGGAATATACAGCCGATCATCCGGTCCAAAAGCAATATACTTCCATCCGTGATGCTGATCTTTGGGGAATGTATCATTCACCACCACCGGATTGGGAGGGTTTCGCAATAAATTTTCAATATTATCAAAGCGCAAGATCCGATTCACTTCTGCAACATATAAGGCTCCATTGCGAAGGGCCACACCATTGGGCATATTCAATCCCTCAGCAATCGTAATTACCTCGTCAGCGATATGATCATGATTGGTATCCAAAACCGCATAGATCTTGCCTGCCTGGCGGGTTCCAACAAAAAGGACCCCTTTGGGACTCATCGCCAATGATCTGGCATTCGGCACCGCCGCCGCATAAAGCTGGATTCTGAACCCCGGCGGCAGCTGAATGCGATCCAGATGAATCCCGTGCATGGCACCGGCGGCATGGCATGAAGTGATATAAAAGAATAAAAAGAGAATAACAAGCAGAGGCTTTAAACGGTGATTTTCAGTAGTTTCCATTTTAAGGTTCCCTCTTATGGGAGTGCTTGACACCTATCGCTGTTTGCCGTATTGTCCGATTCGAAAATATAAACAGGCCACATTGGTTTTCCACCTCAAGCGGATGCGGGTTAGGGTCTTAACATGAAACTGACATCAAAGCTGCCAAATCTCAGCCTTACCATATTCTCAGAAATGACTCAGCTTGCCGATGCGCACGGGGCTATTAATTTATCCCAGGGTTTTCCGGATTACGCGGTTCCTGAGGAACTCACGGCCCTGGTCGCAAATTACATGCAGCAGGGCTATAATCAGTACGCACCGATGCAGGGCGTGCAACATCTGCGGGACCAAATTGCCGCAAAAGTGTTGGAATTATATGGTGCAAAATATGATCCTGCAAGGGAAATTACAGTTACATCCGGTGCGACCGAGGCGTTATTTGCAGCCATAACGGCTGTCGTGCGGGTGGGCGATGAAGTGTATGAGCATATATTATTCGACGGTTGCACCCACCAGCGTATGACCCGCTATCCACAGCTGGCAGAGAGAAGTTTTGTAATCAGTTCCTTCGGTAAAACCTATCATGCCACCGGCTGGAAGATCGGCTACTGTTTGGCTCCAATCGAATTATCCAGAGAAGTCCAAAAAATCCACCAGTATCTCACCTTTGCTTCCAACACACCCGTGCAGCACGCCTTTGCCGAATTCATGCAAAAAAAAGATGGGACCCTGGAAAAAGCCGCGGAGAGGCTGTGTAAAGTTTAGGAAGGAGCGGGAACCAGCGATAGAAGGAAATTTCCACAGGACCGTGAGCCTGTCGAACGGCTTGTCGAACCATTTGTAATTTGGTGCTTGAGAATTGCGTTTTTATTGTATCGTTGAGCTCTTTGAGAATCCCCCTCCCAATGGTAGGCGCTAGGTGCCGGTTGTATAGAAATCACTGACAACTGACTTCTCCCCTAACCCGGACAAGCCGGAGCCAAACAGGTTGATACGGCGTCGCTGGGCGCCTATTGCAGCCAATACGGATTAATCATGTCTTCAAATATGGTCATGGCAGCCTCAGCGCCCTGGCCGGAAGCGGTTACGATCTGCTTGTAGCCGCCTTCAACATCGCCGGCTGAATAAATACCGGGCACATTGGTACGATGTTTGCCGTCATGTTTGATATAGCCGTCTTCATTTATTTCCAAACCCATCATTTCCGCGAGTTCGACGGCCGGTGTATATCCGATGGCGACAAACACGCCGTCGGTTTTAAAGGTGGATGTTTCACCTGATTTATTGTTGACGATCTGAATTTCCTCAACTCGATGCTCCCCGCTGATTTCCTTTATTTCAGTATCCCAGAGCACTGGAATGTTGTTGTCGGAGAGTTGCTTGGCTAAAAAATCCTGAGCTCTTAATTTGTCCCTGCGATGGATCAATGTGACATCAACGCCCATGTGAAACAGATGTAAAGCTTCGGTTACGGCGCTGTTTCCACCGCCCACCATCACCACTTTTTTCCCTTTAAAAAGGGGCCCGTCGCAGGTACTGCAGTAACTCACTCCCCTTCCGGAAAGCCGTGATTCACCGGGTACACCCAAATGACGATGGATGGCACCGGTGGATAAGAGGACGGATTTTGTCAAAAATTTTCTACGATTGGTCAGCACGGTTATTGGATTTCCAGTTTGCACATCTACCACAGCTTCTCCCTGAAAAATCTGAACGTACTGCAGGGCATGACTCACCATGATATCCACCAGTGTTTTACCGCCAACTGAAGTAAATCCCGGGTAATTTTCAACAATCGGTGTTGTCGCGACCTGACCACCGAGGGCTTCGCGTTCAACCACAGCCGTTCGCAATCCGCTGCGGACAGCGTAGATACCGGCCGTCAGTCCAGCCGGACCCCCGCCGATGATGACCAGATCGGTTTCCACCACTTCGGCATCGCTGTCCGGTATGAAAACAGTCTGGGGCTCCAATTTTTGCAGCGACGAAATGAAAACTTCTTCGGGTTGGGCGCCCTGTCCGATTAGAACATCATTGGCGAACGCCTGCGGCACGCTTTGGGCGGCATACTGGGTGGCCAACTCCGGCGCAGACTGGATGTCGATGATTTCCAGGGAAACAGACTCGGGCATCTCAATGGCCGCTTTCACGGCATTGACAGCCTCCTGCGGACAATAGGGGCAGGTCGGACTGACAAAAACCTTAATGTTTCTCGGAGAATCAATTTTTTTAACAACATTAAGAGACTGGTCACTGAGGTTGCTTTGGCCGAGCCCGACCAGAATCAACGTTTCCAGCAGTGTGCGTGCCTCCTCGCCCATGGGTGCACCGAGCCATCGAATGGAGTACCGTTCCGGAGCGATCAGCAAGGTCGGAGAACTCGTAATATTGTATTTTTGGGCCAATTCATGGTCCAAATCATACTCCCGCATGGTTATTCTGTCGCTGAGTTCTCTAAAGGCCCTGATAACCTGCCGATTGGCCTGGGTAAAAGGATCTTCAAGCCCCTTGGCTGTAAAAAGCAAAAGCGGGATATCATTCGGTAGTTGTTCAAAAGTCGCTTTTAGCTGATTCAGGTAAGCTTGACTGGCCATATCACTCTGGGGGGCCTCTGTATCTACTGTATCTTGCATCTTAATAACTCCTTCTGCTGAGGTTCTATGGCGTTATTCCATAGCTGTTTTTTTAGCGCATCCCGTATAATTCAGTCAAATACTTTAAGGCCGGGATCACCCTGTGTCAACTCAGATTGTAAGCATACTGATAATGTAAGAGCCTAATTGACTTATTTGGCTACAATGCTGTCGCAAGGATAAAAATTAAAGCTTCTCAAATCCGATTTCCAAAATTTCATTTTGCGCCCTTTTCAAGCAGCGCCCGGGCAATTTTAAGATCTTCTTTATTGGTAATTTTAATATTGCTCCGGCTGCCGCGAAGTATTTTTACCGCCGCCCCCAATCTCTCGACCAGCGACGCATCATCGGTGCCCTGATAGCCATCTAACCGGGCCTGGTCGTGGGCCATTTTGATCAAATCAAAACGAAACGCCTGGGGCGTTTGGGCCAGCCAGATTGCATCACGTGCAATTGTGTTAACAATATTCCCGGATTTATCGACCTGTTTTAATGTATCATAAGCCGGGATCCCCAGGATACAGGAACCAAATTTTCTGGCACCGTTTATACAGGCGGCAATTTGATCATGCTGCACAATAGGGCGCACCCCGTCATGGATAATGACAATACTGCAACCCGGATCAATGTGCTGCAAGCCTCTGTAAACAGACTCCTGACGTCGTGAACCACCGGCGACCAGGCTGACGTGATCAACGAGTTTTATGCGGTCGAGTATGTTTTCACGGCAATAATCAATATCATCTTGCGGAATGACCAGATAAATATGGCCGACCAGATCACAGGTGGCAAAAACGGTTAAGGTATGAGTTAATATCGGAAGACCCCCCACCTGCAGATATTGTTTGCGCAACGGGTCCTGCATCCGAATCCCTTTACCGGCGGCGACGATGACGGCAGCAACCATGATGACACCTTTCAGTTGCCTGATTCGTTTTCGCGGAATCAGGTCTACATTAAGTACCTCAACTCCACCGGCAGCGGTACGCCTTTGCCCATGGTATCTTCGCCATAATTGACTCCGGCCAGGGTTTCAATGTCTTTTAACGTTCTGGCATCACCTTCGAAAACCACTTCCTTGAAGTTCTCCTTTTGAATTTTACCACCCGCCCACTGAATATCCAGCACGCTGCTGGCATCAAAGCGGTCCTCACCAACACACAACTCCACCTGCCCCCCGTAGTGTTGCACGATCTTGGCAACCAGCAAACTGGGTCGGGCGTGAAATCCAAGTTTTTCCGGAATACCGACTTTGATTTTGGAACGCTCGATGTTTTCATTGAGAATTTCACCGGACAATTCCTGGCCGGTTGTCAGAAAATGACAGGCATAGAATAAGCCGTAATTAATGGTTCGATCAAGAAGAACTGACGGATTGATCAAGTAGGATAATCGCTCTTGGACCATCTTGTAGGTGTTTTTGTAACCGGCCTGGTGCAGATGACGTTCATAAAAATGAAGCAATCGACCGACCATTTGCAGCAAATGGAACACAACTGAAAAAAAGCCGCGCAACTGTTTTAATTTACGGTTGCCAAAACGAAACCCGCCATGGATGACATTCGTGTCAAAAGAGGACTGCAGGTTGTGCAGCAACATTTCATAGCGCCTTATTTCCACTTCGTTGACCTTATCGGGTACGATGGTCACAAGCTCCCCGTCATCATACGGCTCATAAAATTTAAGTTGATCAAAATCCTTGGTGATATTGAGGAATTCACTGGCAATTTTAACAATGTTCCGTTTTTGGAGATCTTTATCTTGATCATCAATATCATAGTGAAGAAGATCGATGGTGGTTGTGCTTGGAAAATCATCAGCCTGAAAATGGTCTTGCGGAATCGGTATGTTGCGAAGCCGGGCCTCTTCAACAATGACGGGCGCCATCTTTCTCAGCGATTTGGTCAGAAAATCGAGGGTCACATATCCTTCTTTTTGAAAATCGCTGTATTCCGGAAGATCATAGAATAAAAGGCGATTGGATAAATGTTTTTGAAAGTTAGCCCCCAGGCTCAAATGTCGTACGGCCGCCGATAGTTCTCGATAAAAATACCAGTCCTTGTTATTTTTGGCGCCATGATAATCCAGAAAATCCTCTAGTAGCATGGAAGTCGAAATCAGTTTCGAGTAAAGCATTTTGGTGAACGTATTCTTGGGGTCCTCCGCACTGGATAAATAGAGGCAGCATTTCAGATAATCATGCGAGAAAAAACGGACTTTTTTGTCAAACGAGCTATCGCTGGTGTTTTGTGAATTTTCCATAGATTGCAACCGATATAGAGGTTCAGAGTTTCACGGTTCTGGGTTCAGAGGTTCAGAAGACAGATGACAGAGCACAGACTACAGATGACAGAACACAGATAGAGAAGGCCATTCTTATCCAGTATCCAGCATCCAGTATCAATTATCCAGAAAAAAAATGGCCGAAGCAACCCGTAAGCCGAATTCTGTTCCCGGATCAGGTTACCCTGAGCCGGGCAACGATCATTCATCTATGGATGCCGGTTGCCCGACACCTCTTGCGACCTACCCGGAAGCTTGAGCGGGCCGCCCTCAAACGCTTCCCTATTTGGTCTTGCACCGGGTGGGGTTTGCCAAGCTTCCCCGGTCACCCGGGGAACTGGTGCGCTCTTACCGCACCATTTCACCCTTGCCTGGCACCAAACCGGACGGTTCGGCGCCGGGCGGTATACTTTCTGTTGCACTTTCCTTCGTGTTACCACGACTTCACGTTATGAAGCACCCTGCCCTGCGGTGTTCGGACTTTCCTCCGGATCTGCCTGAGATCCAGCGATCGTTTGGGTTACTCCGACCGTTCATCCTGATCTTGCCAGTAAATGATTCTGAAACAACTGGGACAATATTTCAAGCTGTCGCATCGCTGGAGTTCATTGTAAACCTGGGGCGGAATATTCATATTGCATCCCTGACAAACCGCATCCTGAACGGCAACAATGGCCACCAGATCTCCCTGTTTAGCTTTCACCTGGCGAAATAGTTTTAGCAACCCGGCATCCAACTGGGCGGCAATCGCAACACGCCGAGACTCCAGCTCAACTAGGTTTTCTTCATGTCGTGCAGCGTCTCTTTCAATGGACTCCTTTTGCCGGTTAGATTCATCAACTATCTCTGCATAGTGCTGTCTCCGATCTTTGATAGCCGCTTCAGCCGTTTCGATTTTCTCCAATAACTCCAACATCTCATCTTCCAATTTGGAGTTGGCGGCTTGTATGTCGTCTATTTCCTTAAGGGATGACTGATATTCTTTGTTGGTTTTAACCGACCGCAGCTTTTCCTGACTCTTTTGGATTTTGCTAAGGTTCAATTGGACATCGGCTTCAAGCGCACGGTACTGTTTGTTAAAACCTTCAATTGCGGCTTCATCATCCTCAACGCTTTGGATAAACTCCTCCAGCTGCTGCTCAAGGCTGCTGATCCGGGCTGGCAACTTTTTCAAATAGGCGTTGAGTTTTGCGGCCTCAATTTCGATTTGCTGAACCTTAACCAGCGTGTCAATCTGTTTTTTTGCGACAGCAGTCATTATTTATAATACCGTAAAGGGGTCCTTTTCAATGTCACAGGCCTTAACATTGAGATTTTTTTTTAAATCAGCGAATATGTCGCTAAGCCGTTCGGTCAGCACACTAACGATTAAATGCTCTGAAGCAAAATGACCGATATCGATCAGCCCAAGATTGGACGCTTCAACATCCCTGGCATCATGATAGCGCAAATCACCACTGACGAAAACCTGGGCGCCGCAAGCAAAAAAATCAGCCAGCAAACTAGCTCCGCTACCGCTGCAAACGGCAACTTTCTTAACCGGCAATTCAGGATCACCTGCTAATTTCAAATGCCGAAGGTTCAGCTTTTTCTTAATGTTCCGGGCCAGGAATTTAAAATCCACAGCAGATTCAAGGGTACCGACCCGACCGATACCCGTCCCCTGATCGGGAGCGATCAGTGGACCAACATCATACCGGATTTGATTTTCGGATTGAAATTCAGCCAGGGCTTTCGTCACGGGTGCCAGATCGCCCGTGACAACTTCAATCTCGATTCGAATTTGATCCTCGTATAAAATTGTACCGGTCGGTCTATGGGCAACAATTCCGTTGACCGGCATCAAAGAAGATGCGCCCTTAATCTGCTGTCCGGTTTCAGTTGGCGGTTGAAAAAGCAACCGGGTAATTTGTTGTTCAGCTTCCCGGGGGGCATGAATAACGATCTTGAACCGTTGAGGTTCTTTGGCCCGGGCCAGGGGCTTAAGATCGTAAAGTCCGATACGGCCGGCAAGAACATCGTTGATCCCGCCCCGAGCGCTATCCAGATTGGTATGGGCGGTAAATATGGATAGGTGATGCCGCGCAGCAAGATCTATTATGGATCCCTCAGGAGTACGAAAATCTAAAAATTGCAGGGGTTTGAATATTAGTGGATGATGGGTGATAAGCAAGTCGATATTCTGTTGACAGGCGGCGTTCACGACTTGATAAGTCGGATCCAGCGCAACCCAGATGTTTTTAACCGGTCGCCCCGGATCTCCCACCTGCAACCCGACATTATCCCACTCTTCCGCCAGAGCTGGCGGTGCGATGCTGTTAAGCACATCAATTATGTCGCATACTGTCGGATCCACGATTTCACCATTTCCCAGCCCGTATTAAAAAAGCGCGGGTCTCATATACCCGCGCCCTTATCATGAATCATTATGGCCGAATCGTATTGCCACCCACAGCCACCTTTTAGAGTAAATATCCACGCCCGGAGCATGTGGCTTGTTAAAAATTTTCATAAGGGCTTGTGCCAGTTACAAACTTTTAGGCCTTCAGCCCGTCAGGCGCATCGAATTTGCTATTAATGGAGTGGGCCCACCTGGGATCGAACCAGGGACCTACCGGTTATGAGCCGGTGGCTCTGCCAGCTGAGCTATGGGCCCGTTATGCGCAGAATCTTTATTCTTGTGCATTTTCAGGCACAAGATCCGCCTTGGGGAACAGAACCAATCTTCATATAATTAAGGATTTTCGAATGAAGATTTAATATTTTAGAACACCCCCTGTCAATCAAATATAACATATTGAAAATTGAAATCTTATAGGATTCTATCTACTTTATTACCGCCACGATCATGAAAAATGCAACATCACTTGTTTCAAAAACAGAATTCCTTAATTTTTCAATTTTCATTTATAGCGGGTCCGGATCAGGTATCGATAAAGTTTTTTAATTTCCGGCTTCGTGTTGGATGCCGTAACTTTCTCAAGGCTTTGGCCTCAATCTGACGGATGCGCTCGCGGGTAACAGCAAAATCTTGTCCAACTTCTTCCAGGGTATGGTCCGCTTTTTCGCCGATACCAAAGCGCATGCGCAAGACCTTTTCTTCCCGTGGCGTCAGTGTTGCCAGAACTTTACGGGTTTGCTCGGCAAGATTCATGTTGACGGCCGCATCGGAAGGGAGCATGAACTTTTTATCTTCAATAAAATCTCCCAGATGGCTGTCTTCCTCTTCGCCGATCGGAGTCTCCAGCGATATCGGTTCTCTGGCGATTTTAAGAACCTTACGAACTTTTTCCAGAGGAATCTCCATTTTCTCAGCAATTTCCTCCGGGGTTGGTTCACGTCCCTGCTCCTGTACCAGGTAGCGGGAAGTTCGGATGAGTTTATTAATCGTTTCGATCATATGGACCGGAATACGGATGGTCCGGGCCTGATCTGCGATTGCACGGGTGATGGCCTGCCTGATCCACCAGGTAGCATAGGTGCTGAACTTATAGCCGCGGCGATATTCGAACTTATCAACAGCTTTCATTAATCCGATATTACCTTCCTGGATTAAATCCAGGAACTGCAAGCCTCGATTGGTATACTTTTTGGCAATACTGACGACCAGACGCAGGTTCGCTTTTGTGAGTTCACTTTTGGCCAGCTTTGCTCTAAACCGCCCTTCATCAACATTCGTCATAATCTTTTTCAAAGAGCGAATATTGGCTTTTATTTCGATTTCTTTGACTTTTATTTCATCTTGGCTCTTTTTTAACTCACCATAAAGCATGCCCAACTCATCTCTGGTTATCTTGCTTCGAGGGCTGGCCCATTTTACAAATTTGGTTTTAGATATCAGATTGTCAACAAGCTCTTTGGGTGACACATCGAGTACGTCGGAGATGTCGCCGGTCTTTCTGATTTTCGCATCAAACCAGCCGATTTGGTGCCAGATTTTATTTTCGATATCATCAATAACGCTGGCTTCGAGGCGCCAATCTTTGAGCAGTTCAAATATTTTGTTCGCGCGGCGGGCAATGCTTCTTTTAATTTTTCGCCGTTTATCCGAGTCCAGTTTTTGCGTAAACAACTTTTCCCGAAACTCTTTATTCTCTTCGTGGAATTCCTTAATGCCCCGAATGGTTTCAAGAAACTTCTCAGTTTGTACGATTTCATCGGCATAGGTATCGCCTTCATCGATATCTCTCAGGACGTACTTGGGACGCAATGCCCCATCTTCGATATCTCCACCCAGCGCAATAATCGACTCTACCCCCGCCGTGCTTTCCAGAAGCGCCCGAAGAACCTCTTGCTCACCGGCCTCTATTTTTTTAGCAATTTCAACCTCTCCTTCCCGGCTAAGGAGGGTGACAAGGCCCATTTCGCGCAGATACATTTTAACCGGATCGGTTACCGTTCCAAAATCGGATGAAGCGGCACCTTTGGCGACAATCTTTTTGTCCTTTGCTTTTTTGAGTTTGACAACTTTTTTCTGATGTTTGGCTTCAATAATTTCGATATTATTGGCATAAAACAACATCAGTGTCTCGTCAATTTGCTCGGGATAAAGCATGTCCTCCGGCAGCAGTTCATTTATTTCATCATAGGTCAGATAACCCTGCTTTTTGCCCCTGGTCAGCAGTGTTTTAATCGCTTTCGGGGTTTTCTTATTTTTGCTTTTTTGTGTTTCGGCGCTCTTTTTAGCAATTTCCTTCTCGGTGGACCTTTTGGCGGTTTTCTTTTTGGCAGTACCTTTTTTGGTGGATTCTTTCGATACAGTCTTTTTACTGCTTTCTTTTTTTACAGCAGATTTCTTGACCATAAAATCTTGCCTCCCAGACACCTCAATTTATCAGCCGCAAACAATAATCCTTTAAAAGATCGTAGCATTCCCTGTGACCCATCGCTGTTGACAGAAAGCGGCACCCGGGTAACAAATTTCAATGTTTACGACCAGTTAGGATTGCCTATGGGGTAGGAACATCCCCCGGCTTTATTTCTCACTTAAAATGGCCATTTTTTGCTTTTCACTGCGCTCGGCCATTTTTTGTTTTTTATTTAGCAACGTTAACAACAGGGCATGATCATCGCTCTTCTCGGCAGCCTTGATCTGCTCCTCTAGCAGACTTCCGCTGCGATGTTTCTGCCTGGTATCGACAAACTTGGCCAGCAGTCTCAGACAGCCCTTTTTATTCCAGGATTCATCCTCCATCGCTAAAGAGGCGACTATCGTTTGCTGGGCTTCGTTCTCAATTCTTGAAATAAGCTCGGAAACCTGATCGCCAGTCGTCGGATTGAATTTTAAGACCATATTTCCGACGGATTCAAGATCACTATTTTCAAAGTATTTTAAAACGCTTAACCTGTTTATCTCAGGTAAAATCTCAGGAAATTGCAGCATCATTGCAATAATCTGTCTCTCGAAACGAATTCCGGCATTGACCCCAGGTGGTCCTGCCAGGCCGGAATTAGATGTCGCTGTTTCTCTTTTTGGAAATTCACCGGCCGCAGCGCCCTTTTGACCGGCAAAAACCGGGGCGCGCGATTGCCGGGTAGCCACAGCTCGGATGCGCTCCAATACAGCAGATTCCGCAATGCCAAGTCGTTCCGCAAGCTGCTGGATGTATATCGCCTGTGCGATCTGATCATTAATGACAGCTAACGGTGCCTGCAATTCTGATATGACCCGTATTTTTCCTTCGGTTGTAAGGCCGTGTTTACGCACCGCACAGTCCATCAGAAACGTTATGATTCCCGGTGATTCGGAGGCGGCCGCCATAAACGCTTCCGGACCGTGCTCAAAAATGTATGAATCCGGATCATGCCCGGTCGGTAAAACCAGTATATGGGTATCTGCTTTATCCTCGCTGAATACATCCTCTCTACGAAAATCTACATGTTCTTTCCAGAAGGTCTCTATACAACGCTGGGCCGAACGAATACCGGCCTCATCGGAGTCATAAACCAGTATCATACGCCGTGCATAGCGTGTTAATAACTTTACATGATCGGCGGTCAAGGCCGTGCCGAGAGTCGCCACCGAGTTTTCAACACCATGCTGATGAAGTGCGATTAAGTCCAGATACCCTTCAACTATAAACACCGTACCCGTGGCCCTGCATTTGTCTTTGGCCCGGTGGATGCCGTATAGCGATCGACTCTTATTATATATCGCTGTTTCCGGAGAGTTTAAATATTTCGGTAATGCGTCATCCAGCACGCGGCCACCAAACCCAATGACCTGCATATTCACATCAAATATCGGGAAAATAACTCGATTGCGAAACCGATCGTAATGGCCACTTTTATTTTTTCTGGGTAGAATCAGGCCGCTCTTTTCGAGCAGCATGGGCGATATCCGTTTATCTGAGAAAAATCTGAGCAGATGATCCCATCCATCGTGGGCATATCCAAGTTTGAAGTCAACAATTGTCTTTTGAGATATGCCCCGCTTCGACAGGTAGGATCTCGCTTTCTGCCCCGCGGCACTATTTAATAAAGCTTGGTGATAAAATCCCCCGGCTCGACGATTTATATCGAGCACGCTTTCCCTTTCGCTGATTTTCTTTTTTTGCGCCGGCGAAAGTGGTCTAGCCGGAATATCGACACCGTAACGTTTGGCGAGGTGTCTAGCCGCTGCCGGAAAAGAGAGCCCCTCCTGTTTCATCAGGAAACTGAAAATGTTGCCACCGGTACTGCAGCCAAAGCAATGAAATATCTGTTTGTCCGGGCTTACCGTAAAAGATGGAGTTTTTTCGGAATGAAACGGGCAAAGACCAATGTAGTTTTTACCAGCTTTTTTCAGGATCACGGATTCTGAAACAACATCCACAATATCGGCCGCATTCTTGATTTCTGAAATTTTTTCTTCAGGAATAAAAATCGCCAATAACAGCAACCTCCATTGCTATTGAACAGGTGAGACAAACGTTAGCGGAAGGGTCTCAATGGGATAACACTTTGCCAATAGTCGTTTTTTCCGACTCCAACTATCCAATATCTCGCGTTTTTCCGATATAGATCCCATTATAGTTTAGTTTAGGCCGAGATAATATATAGACCGAGTTTAAACGATAAATTTAATCCTAAGTGATCGATTTGTCAAGAAGTTTTTTCGATCAACGCGAGCTGCGGCCACCTGCCCGTTCGATAATGATTGAATATTTTCGATTTAATATTGAATATTTAAGGTCCGCCTCCGGCACATCAATTTTAAAAAGACCTATCACAATAATGACGGAATAAAGCGATTTCCACAAATATTCAATTCCGGCTAGTCCGGCATAGGGGTTCCCCGTTGGATCGTGCCAACGCCAAGGATTCCTTAAAGTCCAGTGTTCCGCTGTACAAAGCCTTGCCGGTTATAACCCCAATCACGCCGCAAGTTTCAAGCGGCAAAAGATTTTGAATATCTTTGATTGTCGCAACACCGCCGGATGCGACCACCGGTATGTCGATTGCCTCAGCAAATTTTCGGGTCTCAGCAATATTTGGCCCGGTCTGCATTCCATCGCGCTGGATATCGGTAAAATTGATAGCCGCAATACCGCAATTTTCAAAGCGTTTGGCCAACTCAATCGCCTTGATTTGGGTGTTCTCAGTCCAGCCTTCGATGGCAGCCAGACCGTTGCGGGCATCAATGCCGACGACAACGCGACCGGGATATTGGTCGGCGGTTCGCACTACCCAGGCAGGATTTTTAATCGCCGCGGTCCCGATAATTACTTTTTGGACCCCCATACTCAGAAACATGTGAGCCGTTTGTTCATCCCGAATTCCGCCGCCCAGTTGAATCGGGATGTCGATGGTTTTTAGAATACCTTTTATGGCATCGAGGTTTTGAGGGCTTTTTTCAAAGGCACCGTCCAAATCAATCACGTGGATCAATTCAGCTCCTGCACGGGCCCACTTTTGAGCCATGGCCGCCGGGTCATCCGAAAATACCGTTTCATCTTCCTTGCGCCCCTGGACGAGTCTGACGCATTTACCGTTTTTTATGTCGACTGCCGGAATGATGATCATATTTTCTGCCATTCAAAATGATTTATTCGGGAAAATGCCAAGTAAGCTAACATGTCTAAATGAATCAAAATTTTACCAAAATTATAGGTAAAACATTCATAGCTATCTAACATCGCTCACAGAGTTCCTTTAGAAGATGGAACCCCGGAGGTTCTCCCGTCCATCCTAACGGCCTGATCCAGCGCACGGCCGAACGCCTTAAAAATTGATTCAATCACATGATGATCATTTTCGCCATAGGGAACATTAACGTGTAAATTCATGCCGCCCCGGTTGACAAGCGCTCTGAAAAATTCCTTGGCCAAAGACGAATTGAGAGCAATCGCGTAATCGATGGATTCGGGGGTATTGTAAACCAGGAAGGGCCGATTCGACAGATCAACGGTGACACCTGCCAGTGCATCGTCCATGGGGATGACGGCATGGCCGTAACGTCTAATTCCTTTGCGCTCACCCAGGGCCTGGCCGATTGCGTCGCCAAGCACCAATCCTACATCCTCAACGGTATGATGCAAATCAACATCTAAATCCCCTTCGGCGTTCACTGAAAGGTCAAAAAAACCATGAACGGCAAAGAGGGTCAGCATATGATCGAGAAACGGAATTCCGCTGGCTATATCCGCCTTGCCTTTACCGTCCAGCTTCAGAGAAATCCGCACATTGGTTTCCTTGGTTTTGCGTTTTACTTCGCCGGTTCTATCCATAATTATTTTAAGGATCCTGTCTGGTGGTAAGTGGTTGTATTGAATTTGTCTAAAAATATAAGCCATATCCAGCAATAATCAATGAAATTTCATGAATTTAGGCATAAAAAATGGGCGGTCCACCCAAAAGACGGACCACCCGTGAAAGGCGGTCAGAATGAAGCACTATGACGTACTTACTCTGAGATGGTTCGGTTAAACCATCAATTGTAATGAACCAAATATAATGATAACGGTTACAAAACTTCCTTCAGCTTTCAAAGAACATTTCACAACTCCGAATGTGCTATTTTTTGGGGCGGGTAAATTAGCTGATGCCCCTTTAATTTCCTAGCGTTTTGGTCTATAATAGGCGCTTGTTTCAGAAACCTGGAAGCTTTATGTGATTTGTGGATGAGTGGAGATGAGGGGGATCGAACCCCTGACCTCGGCGTTGCGAACGCCGCGCTCTCCCATCTGAGCTACATCCCCACATCAATGGATGCCCTTCCATATCAGATCAAAAAATAAGGGTCAATTGAAAAACGATCAGGAGAACGCAAATGCAATCCAAAGTAATATTAAGCGATGCCCACAAATGCTTCACAGTGGATCAGGATAAAATTTATCCACCACAGGAAACCGTGAAGCGTTTCCATGATAAATTAAAGAAAATTGATTTAGATATTTTAAAGCGTACCATCCGCATCGATAACGGTCGCCTGGACATTCCGGTTTATTTCAGCACCTGCGGTGTGGATGCCGTGGAGGTCATTGGTACCAAAAAACAAATGGGAAAAGGAGGCACACCTGACCAGGCTGAAGCCAGCGCTGTGATGGAACTGGCGGAAAGGTTCAGTTTTTTTAGTTTTGCCAAAAATTCAAAAAACTTTTTTACCGACAAATTTATCAATGTCAAAGATCAGGCCATCCCTTTTGAACGGATCGCTCAATCCGTGCATGATGAGTCAGATGATTTGCCAGCCTCCCGCAAAATATTCGAAAATCTTCCGTTACAATGGACCCGGGGCTACAATTTAACCCGTGAACAGGAAGTTTTGATACCCTTTGATTGGTTTTTCTCTATCAATGAGTTTAACGGGCCATCGGCCGGCAACTGCGTGGAAGAAGCCCTGAGTCAGGGAATTTGTGAAATCATTGAACGCCACACATCATCGATTGTCAGCCATAATCGGTTGCAGGTCGCCGCAATTCGACCGGAATCGGCAACCGACCCGCTGGTGCTGGAAATGCTTGAAAAGTACAAGAAAGCGGGCATAAACCTCTATCTATCAGATTTTTCGCTGGACACTGGCATACCTACGGTGGGTGCTATGGCCTATGATCCGGCAACCTTTCCCCGGTTGAGTGAGATCGTCTGGACCGCTGGGACCACCCCCGATCCTCAAAAAGCCCTGAGTCGAGCGTTAACCGAAGTTGCACAATTGGCAGGTGATTTTAATACCGGCGCTAACTATGTGGCCAGCGGTCTGCCCAAATATTCCAGGATCGAGGAGGCCGAGTATATCATCAATTCCGCCAAAGAAGTTGATATAACCGATCTGCCCGATTTGTCTAATGATAATATAAAGACCGAAGTACTTAGTTGTCTTTCCGCCCTGGCTGCAAACGACATGGAAGTTCTGGTAATTAACACCATGCATGATCAGTTAAAGATACCGGCCTTCTACACCATTGTTCCCGGTGCTCATTTCAGAGAACGATCGTTGGGCACCAGTCTGGGAATGTTTTCGGCCAAACACATCTTTGAGAATACACCGGCACCCAGGGCAATTGCAGCGCTTGAAAACATTCAAAAGATGCTGCCGGACAAATATTATGTCCACTTTTACCTGGGTGCCAGTCACCTGTCGATCAACGATCCGAAAACTGCCCGGTCCTATTTTAGCAAAGCGTTGACACTGGAGCCTACCGAACAGGACATACCCAGCATATACTCATATTTGGGTGTGGCTTTAAAAGACATGGGAGAATATCGTCAAGCCCTTGAGATTCTTAAAGAAGGCGAAAAACTGGATCCGGAAAGGACGGATATCTACAACCTGATGGGATTTTGTCATTTTAAGTTAAAAGAGCACCCTGAGGCGATTAGCAATTTTCAAAAGGTAATTGACCTCGATCCTTCATCGGCCATCGATTATGCCAATATCGCCTCCAATTATCGACACATGGGCGAGAAGGAAAAAGCCACCCGTTACTATCAGATGGCCCTGACCCTGGATGATACGATTCAGTTTGCCAAAGATAATTTAAAGGAACTGGAAGAATGAGGACTCAAGGTATGAGGTGTAAGGTTTCGGGGGTCAGGAAGCTTCCACGATTTCCCGTCTTATCCGGTTGATTTTGTCACTAAGCTCCCGTGATGTCCGTTCCATGTCATCGAAAATTTGTCTGGCTTTTTCTTTGTCGTTTTGACTGGTTCCGATCCGTTCGATGGTTGCTGAAAGGTCAGAAAAATAAGCCTGAAAACGCTCCAGCACTGTCTGGCAAAAACTTTCGGAGGCTGCTTCCACAAGCTTGAAAAAGTATCTGAATTTCAGATTTTCCCGATAATCTTTGAGGTGAAAAACAACCGACCGAGCGGTTTCGCGCTTCATGCGCCGCAATGTGTCTTCCATGGCTCTAATTTTTACTTGCCCCTGGTCTCCGGTGGATTTTTTAAATATTGTCTTCGATTTTCGCATGGCCTTGTAATACCCCAAACGCATAATGGCCTCAGCTTTTATCCGTGCTGAGTAATGCGTGGCAGTTACCAGAGCAGGGGGTCTTAGACCGCTGGTTTTAATAACGGCCTCCATCTCCGGCGGTCGGATGCGTGAAGGATCGCTTCCGACAGCGACCGACTCGGATCGGTCGGACAATCCGTTAAATTCTTCGTAAGCCTCCTCCAACATGGAATCGAAGGGTAATATGAGTGATTCGAAATATTCTTTGATCCGTTTTTCGTTCAACTGGACAAATCGGATCAATTCGGGATTAATTGCCTCGGTGATATGTGCATCAATGGACTGCTTGAAATCCTGGAACAGCAGATAGAGAATTTGAGAAAAATCGGTATCAGCTAAATTGTGTTGATACTTATTAGACTCAAGCGCATAGCCGTTGATGAAATTAACGATATTTTTGTTGACACTGCCCGAGTGGGTATCAAAAAAACGATGAACTTCCTGTTGAAGGATGTTTTTAATCTCCGGTATGGCCCCGGATAAAGTCTTCTTAATGGACGACTTTATTTTATTGAGCCTCTTTTGATGCTTTTTTATCTTGATTAGTATCCCCGCCACACTGTCGGTATCTTTGGCCAGCACATCTCGGTTAAGTCCAATCCAATCGCCATAACCTGCGACAATAACCGATAGCCGCTCAATGTGATTCTGCAACGACAAGGCAAAACGTTTGCGGGCCAATTTGTCATAAAATACAGACTCAAACCGACCTATCTCGCGGTTGGATTGGTCGGTAAAAGCCTCGTCGCCTTGCCACTGTTCCAGTCTGAGTCGATCTTTATCTGAAAGGGAATTGTTGTTCGCCCTGAATAAATTATAAAGCGCGGAAAATGTGTAAACCTCCGGATTGGGCTTTAGCATGGACAGCTCTTCCCGGACCCGACCGACCAGATCGTTTAAATCGTCGATGGATTCATGTTCACTGAAGTCGCAATTGATGACAAACACGATGTTTTCCAGGATCCCCATTTTCTTGATCATTGAGAGAAATCGAATATCAGCCTGTCGCAATCCGGTCCGACTGCTAATCACGTATACCATCAGATGGGTCACACGCAAGTAATCCTGGATCATGGCAAGATGCAGGGGGTTTGATGAATCACTGCCCTGACAATCTGCGATCTCAATATTGGATTGCACGCCGCTGGAATTAATTTCAAGTAAGACATCCTTCAGATATACGGCCAACGTCTCATTGCCGACAAAGGCTTTGTGATCTGCAAATCGATCATCTTCATACAGTTGGATCGCATTTTCAGCGCTTAACAGGGGGGTGACGGCCTCATAGCCCCTAAGATAAGAGGTCAGCAGCACGTTATTGATGTTGCGCGTGGATCGGGTGATGAGTTGATCCGCACTTAATTCTCCAAGCGCTCGCTTTAAATCATGACGGTCTTTAGACTGGCGGATATCAAAGCGGCTATTTTCAGAGCGCCAATTTTCCGATGGGAACAATACCAGGGCCTGTTCCATCTCAGCGTTGATCTCATCCCAGGATTTAAAGAACAATTTGGCTCGCAGATGCTCACCGTTGCGCACGCGGGTCACGATTGAAGTAATAACCCCTGCCCCTCTTTTGACGAATTCACCCTTGAAAATCGAATTCAAAAATGTACTTTTGCCGGATTTAATTGGTCCGACAATCGCCACCCGTATGATGTCTTCAGCCAGTTGCCGGGGCAGTTGATCACAGGCTGTTTCCCATTCACCAAAACTGTAATCCGCCATTCCGGGAATGGATTTGGCCGCAGAAAACAACATCGTAACATCACGGTTGATATGCAGGACTTCATCTTTCAGCGAGCTGTAAATATCCATAGCTTGTCATTTCGACTCAGTAAACTTAATGCCTTGTAAAAGTTAAGGTTTAATGCTATAAGGTTTTACATCCGAAAAGAAATCGATTTTAGGAAGGAAATAAAAGATATATGTCCGAAAAAAATCCTGAGTGTCCCCTATATAATCCTTTAAATTGCAAGGAGTATTATAATCCGAAGCTTTGCGCCTTTGTTAGAAAAGATAAAGTCTGCCTGAAAAAAAAGAAACCCAAAGCAAAAGCTAAAGCAAAGGGATAACCTAAAAATTCATACCTCTATGCGTGACCCGCGGCATTTGATAGCAACATCGGATCGATCCCCATTTTCTTAACCGCCTCATCCCAACGCGTTTCAATCGGTATATCAAATATATTTTCCTCAAAAATCGGATGATTCAACCAGGCATTCTCTTTTATTTCAAACTCCAGTTGCCCCGGTCCCCAGCCGGCACATCCCAATGATATAATAAACGTTTTTGGCCCTTTGGCCATGGCAACAGCCTCCAGGATATCTCTGGTATTGCTCATGGCCAGAGATGGTGTAATCATCAGGCTGGCTTCCCAATTGAAAGGAGGCCCGTGCAATACAAATATTTCACCGACATGGACCGGTCCGCCCAAATGGACAGGTATAGATTCAGCATCCGGTGCATGCGCAATGGTCAACTCCTCAAAAATATCTTTGCCTGTCAGGGTATGATGCACCCGGTTGATGATAATCCCCATGGCACCACTGTCGTTATGCTCACAAATACAGGTTACGGTCTGATGGAAATTCGGATCTACCAGACCTGGCATTGCCAGGAGAAACTGTCCTTTCAGAGTAGCGGTATTATCTGTTAGCATGTCCTCCTCCATCAACCGGATAAACTTACCAAATAAAACGTAATTGCCCAAACCTAATTTTATCAGCATCCTTTGTCAAGGATACATCTTTGCCAGTGGCAGATATTAAATAAAAATTCAATAAAAAGGAATATGCGCAGCCTAAATTGATTCAGCCGCCGGCGCTTAAATCTAACAAGTTTCTTCAGTTTTCAAAGAACAATCTGCAATCCTAGACGTGCTATTTTTGAGGGCGGATTAATTAGAGAACTAGCTAGCCAGGGCCACCGTCTCTTTTTCCAATCGACGGTCCAACAGTTCATACACTTTCATATTATTGATTTCTTTAGCGGCACCGCCGGTTGTGTCAACCTCGGCAACCTCCAATCGCGAACGGACCGCGCGCAGGGTATTTTCACCGATTAAGATCCCATTCGGAAATAATTTCGTCAAGTTCTGCAGCCGAAAGACAGTATTGACGGAATCACCGATAACGGTATAGTCCATCTTTTTTTCAAAGCCGATGTTACCCACGACCACTTCCCCGGTATGAATACTGATGCCCATGTCCAGCGAAACGCCCAATTTGTTTTTCAGATATTTATTGACGGCCGGCAGGGAATGTTTCATTTCAAAGGCAGCCGCTACGGCATTGTCCGCATCTTCCGTGCTGGCAACCGGAGCCCCGAAAAGCGCCAGGAATCCGTCTCCCAAATATTTATCGACAATACCGGAATGTTTGAAAACGATTCCACCCATAACAGAAAAAAAACTGTTGAGCAGCGCCACCGTTTTCTGGGGACCAATTTGCAGGGCCAGTTTTGAAAAACCTCTAATGTCAATGTTCAACAAGGTGATCGTCCTGATCTCCTCAATGATTGGCTTTCCGTTGGTGGAACCATGGATGATTTTATCCAGAACTTCTTTGGGAACAAATTTCTGAAACATATGCCGCACATCTCGCTCGTGTTCGGCCATGGACAAGGTCTCTTTATATAGACGAGCATTTTCAAGTGCGATGCAGACGGATGTGGCGATGGCTTGCAGCAAATCTTTGTCATCAATCCCGAACTCACCATTAATTTTGTTCAATACCTCGATAACACCGATCACCCGTCCCTGGGAAATCATCGGTACACAAAGCGCAGAGTGGGTCGCAAACCCCGATTTTTCATCGATCACCGGAAAAAAGTGAGATGATTTCTCGGTATCATTGACGATGATGGCCTCGCCCCTGGCGGCGACATAACCGGCAATCCCCTGCCCCAGCTTCAGACGAAACTTTTTCATTGCCTTAATTTTAATGTTAAAGGCCACTGCAATTTCCAGTTCATTATCCTCCAGAAACAGGAGCGAACCGGCTTCCACGTTCATGACTTCCCGGATCATGTCCATGGTGTATTTTAAAACTTTGCTGATATCAAACGTCGATGAGGCCAGTGCACTTCCGATCTGGCGGATAGTCTCCAGTTCCTGGTTACGCTTGACAACGGCTGCCGAAAGGCGGTTGCGTTCGAGGACCAAAGAAAGTCCGTTGGCAACCCATCCCATCAACCCTTTGACATCATTGAATAAATTAGGATGTTTGCCCGTCAACACCAGGATGCCGTAGATTTGGCTTCCCAATTTTAGCGGGGCCAACAAGCAGGATTTGACACCATGATCCTTAAAAAGGATTTGATCGAGGCTACTGGAGGGGCCGCTGACATACTCTACAACAAGCGTTGTTTCTTGTTTTAAAGCCGTTTCAACAATCGATCCGGTATAAGGGTATGACCGGCCTTTGACCAACTGGCAGGGGCCGTTGCTGAAAAAATCGGAGACGTTCAAACAGTCTGGCTTGCTTTTATTAATAGTCATTGCAACGCTGAAATCATATGGAACCACGCTGTGAATTTCATTGAGCAGGGCGTGGATGAGTTCACTTTCACTGAAGCTTGAGTTGAAAAGCTTGAAAATTTTCTCGATAAACCTGGTATAAGCAGCCCCCTGCTCGTTTTCCTTTAAAAGACGCAAATTTTCGTAGGTAAAGGCGGCATTACTAAGAAGGGGGGTCAGGACTTCAATATCGCTGTGCCTGTATACTCTGCTGTTATTGAGGGATGAAATTGTCAGAACCCCGATAATCTCTTTGCTGGACTTAATCGGCATGCAGACAAATGAAGATGTCCCGTAGTGGGCATTATTGGCCCGGCCAAAGCGTTTATCCTTTTCAATATCTTCAACCACGAGGGGGGATTTGTTGATGACCGCGTACTTGGCAATACTGGTTTCAAAGTCGATTTGATCGCCGTATTTGACAAATTTGCCCAGCCCCATGGTCGCTTTGACGACAAATGTCCTGGGATCGGTGTTTTCGAGAGTTAAAATCGAACCCAGATCCGAGTTTGTTAATACCAGCGCCCGTTCGAGTGTAACATGCAGAATTTCCTCTGGATCAAAGGTCACATAACACAATTCCGAAAGCTCTTTGAGGATGGAAATCTCCGTCGCTTTTTTTTCTAACTGGTTGAAAGTATTACTAAATTGTCGCTCGATGGCAGTAAAAGAATTGACAATGGAGTGTAGCTCATCCGCGCCGGACCCAGATTCGTTGTCCGATAATTCCGCGATATAATTGGTTGACATTTTTTCGGATATACTGGTAATTTTATCGAAAAGATTTTTCAGTATATTAAAACCAATAAATGAAAAAATGAGTATCCCGAGAAAGAAAAACGGCAGGTGTTCATCTTCCAGCATGTTATATTTAATACTGAAAAAAATAAAACCGACAATCGGAAACAAAAAAAAGAGCCCAAAAATTAAATTGAGCTTGTAATAAAGATTTCGGCTTTTCAAAAATCGCTTTCCTAACAACTTAGATAATTTCATTGGGCCGTCCTTTTAATGCACCACACACATCTACCTTAATTTATATAACATAACCATATTTTCTTCAAGATAATAAATTCTTTATCTTGACTTTAGCCGCTGCCCCGCCTATATGAACAGGTCGATTTTTCAATAGAAAATATCACCGTTATTTGCGGTGTAATTTAATACCTCCAAACGAATAATTATAGAGGATTATAAAATGACCGAGTCCTTTTCCGATGTTAAATTAATATCCTCCGAGCTGAACTTGAAGGATTCTCAAGTGAAGGCAGTGCAAGATCTGCTGGCAGAAGGATCAACCGTCCCGTTTATTGCCAGGTATCGCAAAGAAGCAACCGGCAGCCTGGATGAAGTGATCATCACTTCCATCCGTGACCGATTGCAGCAGCTTGCAGAGTTGGGATTACGTAAAGAATCCATTTTAAAATCTTTAGAAGATCACGGACACCTGACAGAAGCGCTTAAAGAAGACGTTCTAGCGGCACAAACCCTTGCCCTACTGGAAGATCTCTACTTACCGTATCGACCGAAACGGCGAACCCGTGCAATGATTGCCCGCGAAAAGGGACTCGAACCTCTGGCCCTGATTCTTATTGAACAAAACGGCACGAATCCCCAGGCGGCGGCCGCCGAATTTGTGGATCCGGAAAAAGCAGTTGATCACATCGATGCCGCTCTGGCGGGTGCCAGGGACATCATCGCCGAAATCATCAACGAAGATCAACGGGCACGGACCGAACTGCGAGAACTGTATTTCTCGCGCGCTGTCATTAAAAGCCAGGTGGCTTCCGGCAAAGAAGCGGAAGGTGCAAAATTCAGGGATTATTTCGACTGGCAGGAGGCGGCGGCAACAGCTCCATCCCATCGAATTCTGGCAATGCGACGCGGCGAAAAAGAGGATTTTCTGAATATATCCATCGCACCGCCCGCGGATAAAGCCCTCAAGATCCTGGAAGATATCTTTGTAACCGGTGATCAGGAAGATGCGGCTGAGGTTAAATTGGCTCTCCAAGACAGCTACAAGAGGCTTCTTTCCCGGTCGATGGAAACTGAAATTCGACTGGCCACTAAAAACCAGGCCGATACAGAGGCCATCAAGGTATTTTCCGGAAACCTGCGCGAGTTGCTTTTATCCCCACCATTGGGCGCCAGACGGGTAATGGGTATAGATCCCGGGTATCGTACCGGATGTAAACTGGTTTGTTTAGATCCGCAAGGCAAACTCGAGCATCATGATACAATATATCCTCACACTTCAAAAAAACAACTCGCAGCAGCTGCCCGCCTGGTACGGAGCCTGGTGGACCGCTATAAAATTGAAGCCATCGCTGTCGGCAATGGTACCGCCGGTCGGGAAACGGTAGCTTTTGTTAATAATCTCGGCCTGGGCAATCGGGTACAGATCGTCATGGTAAATGAAAGCGGTGCGTCAATCTATTCGGCCTCGGCGGCTGCACGACAGGAATTTCCCGATCTGGATTTGACTGTTCGAGGGTCTATTTCCATCGCCAGACGGCTAATGGATCCTCTCTCCGAACTCGTGAAAATCGATCCCAAATCCATCGGGGTCGGTCAATACCAACACGATGTCGATCAGGCGGCATTGAAACAATCCCTGGATGATATTGTCATCAGCTGTGTCAACAGCGTGGGTGTTGAGGTAAATCAGGCCAGTGTCCAGCTGTTGACCTATGTATCCGGCTTGGGTCCCCGGCTGGCCAGGAATATCGTTGCCTACCGTGAACAAAACGGACCATTTGCTTCCCGAGCTCAACTGTCAAAAGTCCCGAGGCTGGGCCCCAAAGCGTTTGAACAATCCGCCGGATTCCTGAGAATCAGAGACGGCAAAAACCCACTGGATGGCAGCGCGGTACATCCCGAAAGCTACCATGTAGTAATGGCCATGGCCAAAGATCTGGATTGCACGGTGGCGAATTTAATGCAAAACATGGAACTCAGGCAAAAAATTGATATCAATCAATATATCAGCGTGCAGATCGGTGCGCCGACATTAAATGACATACTCTCGGAACTCTCCAAGCCGGGGCGTGACCCGCGTCAGGATTTTGAAAAATTTGAATTTGCCAGTGATGTTGGGAGAATATCCGATTTGAACCCCGGCATGAAAATACCGGGAATTGTAACCAATGTCACAGCCTTCGGCGCATTTGTCGATATTGGCGTTCATCAAGACGGCCTGGTGCATATCAGTGAGCTTGCCGATCGATTTGTCAAAAATCCCGCTGATGTTGTCCGGGTGCAGCAAAAAGTTGCGGTCACCGTATTGGACGTCGATATGGAGCGCAATCGGATATCGCTGTCGATGAAAACGGTTCCCGTCCGACAGCCCAATAAGGCCAAGCCGTCAGTAATAGCTAAAAAGTCAAAAGCCCCGTCTAAAAACAGCAAAAGCAAAAACACCCCCTTTAATAATCCGTTTGCGGATTTACAAAGATTTGGTCATTGAATATTGAAATTTGCGATTTATTTGCAATTTGGTGCTTGAGATTTGGAAATTATTGACTGATAAAACTTGCTATTCTCTAAAAGGTGCGTAAGATTCAGAAGTTATACCAATCATCGAATTGGCTATTCGACCATTCAACTATTTAACCTATCAATCCAGAAATGCGTGCAGTCATTCAAAGAGTCAAGAATAGCTCGGTAAAAACCGACGATCTGATCATCAGCCAAATTGGCCGAGGACTTTTGGTACTGCTTGGAGTAGCTAGCGGAGACCGTCCTTCGGATGCCGATTATCTGGCCAATAAAATTGCCAATTTGAGAATTTTTGAAGATGCGAATGGTAAAATGAATCGCTCCCTGCTGGACACCGGCAGTCAAATGCTGGTGGTATCCCAATTCACTCTGCTGGGGGACTGCCGCAAGGGACGCCGTCCTTCGTTTGTGGCCGCCGCCGAACCGGCAAAGGCCGCAGCGCTTTATGAACATTTTATTGAGCAGGTTAGGATTCTTGGAATTTCAGTTGAAACCGGTCGTTTTAGAGCCACAATGGAGGTCGCTCTGGTAAACGACGGCCCGGTCACCCTCATATTGGAGAGCCAAAGTTGAATTCGGAATTTGGAATGCGGAAGTCGGAATTGCCAGGAACAAAATTCGGCAAATATTAAATGTGATACCTTTTTTTGCTATATATAACCCCAGGTACAAATACCTTCATCAGGTGGCTACATTTACCCTGCTGATGGTGATGCCACTAATATTTGAGGGGAACATCACCAACGTCGGTGCAGCCGAATGGGGGAAGATAAAAACACTCATTGGACCCAGGGATTCTCTATTGGTTGCCGACCCCGCCGGGCGAATAATTATTGCTAAAAATGAGCAGCAAAAACTGGTACCGGCCTCAATCCTCAAAATATTCACCTCCCTTGGGGCGCTGCATTATTTGGGATCGGACTATCGTTATGCAACTGAGTTTTTCGTAGACCAAAATTCCAATTTAAAAATTAAAGGCTACGGCGATCCCCTGTTAATATCGGAAGTTATCAATGCAATTTCACGCTTACTGGCAGGCCTTATCGGCAGCGCTACCGTCATTAATGACATCGTCGTCGACGACTCTTATTTTAACCGGCCGCTGACAATTCCCGGAATCAGCTCATCAACGCAACCCTATGATGCACCCAACGGAGCCCTGTGTGTGAATTTTAATACGGTTTTTTTTAAGCGCACCCAATCCGGATATGCCAGCGCTGAAGCCCAGACGCCACTGCTGCCTTATGCAGAAAACAAGATAAAATTGTTAAAACCAAAAGGCGGCAGAATAGTGCTCTCCCATGTCGAAAAGGAAAATACGATTTACGCCGGCCAACTTTTCCGATATTTCTTGACACACCATGGGGTCCGGCTGCGCGGAGCCGTGAAACCGGGTCGGGTGGATAAATCAGCGGATAAACTCATCTACCGATATGTGTCACGTTTTAGCCTGCCCCAAATAATTGCCAAACTGCTTGAACATTCCAACAATTTCACCACCAATCAATTGCTCATTTCATGCGGCATCAAGAAATTCGGCCAGCCCGGCAACCTCGAAAAAGGCGTTGCGGCGCTGGTAAATTTTGCGGCCGATAATTTACAAATCAAAGATATGACAATTGTGGAAGGATCCGGAATATCAAGAAAAAACAGGGTTTCGGCAGACCAGATGCTGCGGGTGCTCGCCCGATTTGAACCCCATCGCGCATTGATGCGCCAGCAGGGACGGGAGTATTATAAAACCGGCACACTTTACGGCATCAACACCCGGGCCGGATACATTGCAAGCAGCAATGGCGGCTCATATCGATACGTTGTGATGATCAATACACCGGGCAAATCAACCAAACCGGTCATGCGCAAGCTTTTGAAGTCTTTGGACTAATGTTAGGGAATGACGATTGATGAATGTCGCATATCGAAGGAGGGAATTCTTCTCAATCGACAATTCATTCTACCCCGAAGTTATGCTGGCGTAAGCACTGTGATTGTGGATGGATTCGAAATTTTCCGCACTCACGGTAAACCAGGTAATGTTATCATCGTCGTTTAGCTTTTTGGCCACATCACGCACGATATCTTCGACGAATTTGGGATTGCCGAAGGCTTTTTCCGTAACCCGTTTTTCATCAACCCGCTTTAAAACAGAGAAAACATCACAGGAAGCCGATGTTTCCACCAGTCCGATCATGTCTTCCATCCAGATAAATTTTTTAAACCGGGTCGCCAGTCGCACTTCGCCGCGCTGGTTGTGGGCACCGATGTCGCTGATTTCCATCGAACACGGGCATACCGAGGAAATGGGTACAACAACTTCTGAAACCAGATCTACTTTTCCCATGGGGTCACTGGTGCCAATAATGCTGCAGGTGTAGTCCATCAGTCCAGGAGACGTGCTGACCGGGGCTTTTTTTTCGATAAAATAGGGGAAGGTCATCTCAAGGTGTGCCGAAGCCGCATTTAAGTGCCGTTTCATATTTTCGAGGATCGCTGAAAATTTCTCCAGGGAGACATCCGGGCGCAGCAGATGCAGGAGTTCAACAAAACGGCTCATATGTGTGCCCTTGTTACCGTGGGGTAGATCGACATACATATTGATCGCGGCAATGGTATGCTGAAAACCGTCGCGGCGGTCTTTAACGGTGATCGGATAGCGAAGATTTTTGATCCCGACCTTATCGATCGGGATATTCCGGTAATCGGGTTGGCTCTGGACATCTTTCATAGGATTTTTTACTTCAAAAGGTATTCCGGTCTAGCATGACTCATGGACCGGAAAATATTTCCCTTGATTTTTTTATTGCTGCGATAAAGCTGTTTCAGAATCAGCTTTATTTCGCGGCGTTTTGATGTTGCAGCGGTCGGGCAGGGATTTATAAAATCCGGATAACGCTGGTTTCTTGCAAATCGTCTGATCAAATCCTCATCAGCAAATGCCAGGGGTCTGATCAGGGTAAATTTTCCCTGAAAGAAAGTCTGGACCGGCAACATCGTGCTGATTTCACCAGCATAGCAAATGTTCATGAACAATGTCTCGATGATGTCATCTTTGTTATGGCCCAGTGCCAATTTGTTGCATCCGAGTTCTTCGGCAATTTCAAAGAGCCTTTTACGACGAAGCCTGGAACATAAGAAGCATGGATTTTCACGGTTATCCGGGCTATGCCCCAAGAGCCCGTAGTCAGTGTATTCCACTCTTAGCGGAAAACCCATTCTCTCACAATAAATTTCGAGTGGTTCAGCGAAACTGCCCTCAAATCCCGGATCGATAAAAACAGCAAAGAGTTCGTACTTGATCGGGATCCGTGTCAGGCGCTCCAACAGCATCTGCATCAGAGTCAGGCTGTCCGCCCCGCCTGAAACTCCGACAACGATCCGATCGCCGTCAGATATCATCTGATAATGATGCAAAGCCTTGCCCATGGATCGGTTCAACGCTTTGTATGTATTACCTTTAAATGGCAAAAATCAGAATTTACTCTTCGTCTGAAGCCACCGCTGTGGATGCGACTTTTCCTGCAGCAACCTCTCTTAATGAAACCACAATATCTTCGTTTTTTGGTGAGCTTACCAAATAATCGGATCCTTCGCGAATCTGTCTTACCCGCCTGGCGACCATGTTAACCAGCTTAAATCGATTATCTACTTTTCTCAGACAATCTTCAATCGTAATACGTGCCACAGAAAACCTCCATGTATAGTGTAATATTATATTTTATTGATCAACGGGTCAGTGTTTATTCATTGACCGGAGTTACATGTACTAGGTCCAACGGTTCAGGGTTCAGGGTTGAAGGATATTTTCCATCACTATTCTCATATCAGTTTTTCTACCAATCGCATTTTTCCCTTCCGGACGAAAGACAAAAGGTCTGGCCTTGAACGTAACCTTGCAATTGTTATTCGTTTAACGCTTTGCCTTTGAACTCTGAGACTCTGAACCTTTGAACCCTGAACCTCGGAACGGCTAACCTACAGAATTTCCACCAATTCGTACACCCGCTTACCGCCGGGAACCTGAAATGTCAGTTCGTCTCCCGGCTTTTTCCCCACGATGGCCTGGCCAAGAGGAGAGGATACGGAAATACGCCCTTTTTCAATATCGGACTCATCAGGCCCGACCAGCTGATATTCAACGTCTTCGCCTGTATCGATATTTTCAAGCAATACTTTACTGCCGAACACAGCCTTATCTTTGCTCAGGTTGTCCGGCACAATGATGTCGGCATTGGCCAGTTTGTATTGTAACTCACTGATACGCCCTTCGATAAACCCCTGACGATCCTTGGCAGCTGCAAACTCTGCATTTTCACTGAGATCGCCATGGGCGCGGGCTTCCTCGATGGCTTTAATATTTTCAGGCCGTTCAACTCTTTTCAAGTTTTCCAGCTCTTTTTTCAGAGCCTCATAGCCTTCTTTGGTTACCGGAATTCTTTCCAAGATGTTACTCCTTGTCCGGATCCGCCTGAGGCGGAGAAATGATTATTGAAAATTCTTATAGATAGTTGTCTGCCAGAACCCGCGCGATCTGTACCGCATTGGTTGCCGCACCCTTGCGAATATTGTCGGCAACAATCCACATGTTGATTCCATTGGCGATGGAGTCGTCATCTCGAATTCGGCCCACCAGCGTCAAATCTTGACCGGCGGCTTCCGTTGCAAGCGGGTAAAGGTTATTTTCCGGATCATCGACCACTTTAATCCCCGGAGTATTTTCAAGAAGCGATCTAACTTCCTGGGCCGAGATAGGATCTTTTGTCTCCACATTAACGGATTCGGAATGACTGTGGAAAACCGGAACCCGCACCGTGGTGGCTGTCACACCAATGGTGTCATCTTCTAATATTTTGCGGGTTTCATTGACCATCTTGATCTCTTCTTTGGTATAGCCGTTTGGCATGAAGGTATCAATGTGGGGCAAACAATTGAAGGCAATACGGTGCGGGTAGACCTTATTTTCACAGTTCAAAAAGTTTATTAGGGCCCGCGTCTGATCGAAGAGCTCGTCAATGGCTTTTTTACCGGTGCCGGATACCGCCTGATAGGTAGATACCACAACCCGTTGGATTCCGTATTTTTTGTGTATCGGATTCAGGGCAACCACCAGCTGAATGGTTGAACAATTGGGATTGGCAATTATTCCTTTTTTCGTATACTGCGCGATGGCATGCGGATTTACCTCCGGGACCACCAGTGGAACATCCGGATCCATCCGCCAGGCGCTGGAATTGTCCACAACCACACAACCGTCATTGGCCGCGTGCGGAGCATATCTCTCACTGGTGCCGCCACCGGCTGAAAAAAGGGCGATATCCATGCCTTTAAACGAATTTTCTTTCAATTCTTCAACTGCGAACAAATCACCCTTAAATCGCAGCTTTCGCCCCACCGAACGAGCGGAAGCCAGCAACTTAATGGACTGAACCGGAAAATCGGCTTCCTCCAGGCAGCTGATCATCTGATTGCCGACAGCTCCGGTTGCGCCGGCCACAGCAACATTTATTTTTTTTCCAGGCATGTTGTTCAATCCCCCTTATTAAATTATTGAAACCAGCGAATCTATTGGTCTGAAATCGAAGCCGGGCAAGCCGGTAAAATTGAATATTGAAAATTTTCTATTGAATTATTCAATCTTCAATCGAAAATATTCAATCACCTAGCTTCCCCAGCATCGAGGCACCCGCATGAACTTTATCGCCCACCGCCACTTTGAGGTTGATTTCCGTCGGTAGATAGACATCGAGCCGTGAACCAAAACAAATAAGCCCAAACCGTTGTCCTCGAATCACCCGATCCCCGGCTTGAATTTTACAGATAATTCTTCTGGCAATCAGTCCGGCTATTTGAACCACACATAGTGATTTTCCGTTCTCCATCTCAATCAAGACAGCATTGTGTTCGTTTTCCAGAGAGGCTTTATCAAGGTTCGCTGAAAAGAACTTACCCGGGTAATAGCGTATTTCTTTTACCAGGCCATTGAAAGGCACCCGGTTGACATGAACATTGAACAGCGACATAAAAATGCTGATTTTCATCGCCGGCCCCGCATCGTAAGGGCTATTTTCCACGACGCCGGCTGCAATAACCTTCCCGTCTGCCGGGGACACTAAAACTCCCGCTTGATCAGGAATTAAACGATCCGGGTCTCTAAAAAAACCGCAGATGGCAAACGTTGTCACCAGACTTATCAGGGCCAGGGTGGTCAGACCCAGTATTGCCAGGACCGCAGTTGCGAATGCCGCAGCGAATATAAACGGGTAGCCGGCACTGGCCACAGGAAACGCTGTTGGGCTCGGTGCCTCGCGCCTGGTAAATTTTTCCATTTAATTAGAGTTAGTTGGATATAAAGTTGAAATAATTGTTAACTGAAATACCAGAATTAGGTTAAATTTTTATGTCTAACAGTTATACTTATTATTGTCAAGGATAAGCTTAGAATTTCAAGGTATTACCCATTCTAATTTTAAGCTCGGCATCTGATTTTCGAATATAATGCGGTACCAATAAATGAACATTGTCGGTTTCCTGCCGTTTAAACCGGGGCAAGCTTAACCGGGCAACCGCTGCAGCCTGGATGGTGTGCTGGTTTTCGGCAACGAAATGAGCCAAACCCCTCAGTTCGGTCGATATTAGATCTTGATAGAGTATCGCGCCATTGCCGATAAATACACAGGGCTCTCGGATTCCCCGGACAGCTTCGGCAGCTGCTGCGACTCGCTCCGGGCTTTCTTTTTCCAATTTCCCATTTTTACAGCGGTAGTGGCAAAAATACACCTCTTGCTTGCGGGCATCCAAGACCGGGCAAATCAGATAAGGTTTTTGTAGGCACTGAAAGGCAAGCGTTTCAAGGCTCGATACACCAACCACCGGTTTATTCAGGGAAAAGGCCAACCCCTTGACTGAGGTGATTCCGATTCGCAACCCGGTAAAGGACCCGGGGCCGATCGAAACTGCAAACCCATCCAGTTGGGTAATTTTCAAACCCGTCTCTCCAAGGACGGTATCGATGATATTCAGCAACTGCCGGGAGTGAGTCTGGTCGATAACCGAGGTCGATTCAGCCAGCAATGAATCCTCGTCAATCACCGCAACACTGCAACTTTTAGTGGCTGTATCCACAGCTAATATTTTCATCTAATCAACAATTGATTTTTCCAGCACCTGTTCCATATGCTGCACCGGGATAAATTTTATTTTACGCCTTACGATGGGCGGTATCTCTGTCAGATCTTTTTTATTTTTCTCGGGGATGATGATCTTTCGAATTCCGGCTCGCAGTGCGCCCAACGATTTTTCTTTCAACCCCCCAATGGGCAGCACCCTGCCCCGCAGCGTAATCTCACCGGTCATGGCAACGTCGTTGCGAACGGGTCGTTCCGCCAATGCCGAGATCAGGGCCGTCGCCATGGCGGTACCGGCCGATGGCCCGTCTTTTGGAATTGCACCGGCCGGTACGTGAATATGTATGTCCAAACTATCGAAATCCTTCTTTTTGATACCGAGAGTTTTTAGATTGGCCCGGGTATAGGTCACAGCTGCCCGGGCAGATTCCTGCATCACATCACCGAGTTGTCCGGTGACAATCAATTCACCTTTGCCACCGATCAGAGATGCTTCAACATAAAGTACTTCTCCGCCGACCTGGGTCCAGGCGAGCCCCGTGGCCAGACCGACCTGGCTATTTTCCTGATCCATTTCAGGGATGTATTTGGCAACACCCAAAAATTGATGCAAGTTGCCCTTGCTGATCTTAAATGTCTTTTTCCGGCCCTCAGCGATTTGACGTGCCATTTTGCGACAAATGCTGCTAATCTCGCGCTCGAGGTTTCTCAGACCGGATTCCGATGTATACTCGGAAATAACCTGTCGCAATGCACCCGCACTGATAGACAGCGACCGGGATTTTAAGCCGTTTTCCTTTATCTGGCGGGGAATAAGGTGCTTGGATGCAATGATCATCTTCTCTTCCTCGGTGTACCCGGAAAGGTTGATAAGCTCCATTCGATCCAGCAGCGCTGACGGAATGCTGTCGATTGCATTAGCGGTGAGAATAAACATCACTTTCGACAGGTCGAAAGGTAAATTGAGAAAATGATCGCTAAATTCAGAGTTCTGTTCCGGATCCAGGGCTTCCAGCAGCGCTGATGACGGGTCTCCTCGGAAATCTGAGCCCAGTTTATCAATTTCATCCATCATAAAAACGGGATTATTAGTGCCGCCTTGCTTCAGCCCCTGCAGAATGCGGCCCGGCAGGGCACCGATATAGGTGCGGCGATGCCCCCGGATCTCGGCTTCATCCCGCATACCACCTAATGAAATACGGATAAACTTCCTTTTCATTGCCCGTGCAATCGATTGGCCCAATGACGTCTTGCCGACTCCCGGAGGTCCAACAAAGCAAAGAATTGGACCCTTCATCTTCGGATTCAGTTTGCGGACACTTAAATATTCTAAAATGCGATTTTTTACATTGTCCAGGCCGTAATGGTCTTTGTCCAGTACTGTCTTGGCTTTTAATATATCGATCACATCTTTAGAAGACCTGCTCCAGGGCATCTCCACCATCCAATCAAGGTAAGTTCAAACAACCGTGGATTCCGCGGAATCAGGATGCATTTTCTCAAGGCGCTTTAATTGTTTAGCTGCTTCCTTGTCTGCTTCCTTCGGCATTTTGGCTTGCTTAATTCTCTTTTGGTACTCGTCGTATTCCTGCTGGTTTTCATCCTGCTCGCCCAGTTCCCGGTGAATCGCCCTAACCTGCTCCCGTAGAAAGTAATCGCGCTGGCTTTTGGAAATTTCATCTTTGACTTCGGATTGAATTTTTGCTTGCATGGTTGACAGCTGGACTTCATGGGCAAGAAGGTCATTTACATTTTTCAAACGCTTGACGGGATCGATAATTTCAAGCAGCTTCTGGGAATCCTCAATTTTGAGTCTAAGATTCGATGCCACCAGGTCAGCAAGCTTGCCTGGTTCTTCGACACTTTGCAGGACGGTGATAACATCACCGGTCATTTCGCCGCGCAGAACCAAAATTTTTTCACAGTGTTCTCTGACGTTTCGCATTAAAGCTTCAACTTCGAGATCGATTTCTTCCACCGGCGTTTCTTCAATCATTTCATACTTCACACGGTACAGTGATCGTTTGCGAGTATACTGGGTAATCTTGGCTTTGACGAACCCCTGAACGAGAATTTTAACGTTGCCATCGGGTAATTTCAGCATTCGTAAAACGCGACTGACGGTGCCGGTACTAAATATTTCCTCGGCGTTCGGGTTTTCAATGGCCGGATCCTTCTGGGTGGCTAAAAACAAATACCCCTCTTTCGCAACAGCTTCCTGAACCGCCCGTACCGATTTCTCACGTCCCACGAAAAGCGGCAATACCATATCCGTAAAAACGACGATATCCCGCACGGGCATCAAAGGCAGAATGTCAGGGATTTCGGCATCAACATTGTCATCTTCAATTATACTGACCAAATCATCTCTATCGGCTTCAGCCATTTTCACTCCTAAATAAATCCGCCCTGAAAAAAGCACATCCAGGGTTGTCGAATGTTCTTTATATACTGACAGTCTTTAACCCTGCCATAGCCCCCAACCTGAAGCGCACGGCTTCAAATAGAAACGGGTTGAAAGTCGAACCTCTAAAGATAATGCAATATTTTTTTTTGACAATATCCCTTTGTTTTTTTTGTGAAACATGCCAAAATAATAGAATAACAGATTCAAAATATTTGCATCGGGTTTTAAAGAATAAATATGCTTTAGCCACACCTGTTTTCGCTATTTTGCCGGGCGGCGTAGTTAATGGCTTTTCTGAACATAAAATCTGCTACAATTTGACACAGCAGAAACCGTTGGGGAGGTAAATGCCACTTTATCTGATCGCAATTTTTATTTTCATATTTGGTCTTTGCATTGGAAGTTTTTTAAACGTCTGTATCTACCGAATACCGGCTTCACAATCAATCGCTCATCCCCGCTCCAAGTGCCAGAAATGCGACAATATAGTTGCTTTTTACGACAATATTCCGGTATTCAGTTTCCTGTGGCTCAAAGGCCGCTGCCGTCATTGTGGGACGAAGATCGGGTTGCGCTATCCCACAGTTGAACTATTAGGTGGCCTGTTTGCCCTGGCAACTTTTCTTAAATTCGGTTTGAGCGTCGAAGCGTTAATTTATTTTGCATTTATTGCCTGTTTGCTGGTAGTGACCTTCATCGATATGGATCACCGAATTATACCCGATCTTATCAGCCTGCCAGGCATACCCATCTGCTTTGCAGCCAGTTTCGCTCTGCCCGCTGTAACTTACAAAGCGGCCCTGCTGGGTATCATTGTTGGCGGTGGCAGCTTGTTTCTGGTCGCCTGGGTCTATAGCCTCATCACCAAAAAGGAAGGCATGGGTGGCGGCGACATCAAATTACTGGCGATGATGGGAGCTCTGGTGGGTTGGCAAGGGGTCGTATTTACAATTTTTGTATCTTCGCTGGTCGGAACCCTTTCAGGATTGGCGGTCATGCTGCAATCAGGCAAAGGCATGAAACTGGCTGTGCCGTTCGGGCCGTTTTTAGCCATCGGCGGTATAACCTATATTTTCTTCGGAACGCATTTGATCGATTGGTATTTCAATCTACTAAGATAATACTTGGCGAACTGTGATTTGAAAGATTAAGGAAATGAAAGTTGCTATAATTTCTGATATTCACGGGAATTTCGATGCCTTCCAGGAGGTATTGGCAGATATTGATAAATCAAAGGTTGATCGGATTGTTAGTCTGGGAGACAATATCGGCTATGGTCCGGAGCCGGATCGGGTTATTCAGAAAATTATGGAGCGGGACATACCATCCGTTCAAGGTAACCATGAACTGGCGGTAAAAGACGAAGAATATTTAAACTGGTTCAATCCGGTGGCCCGTAAATCACTGATTATGACCCGTGAACTGCTCAGTGAATCATCTATTCAATTTGTAACGGAACTTGAGACTTTTCTCACACTGGATGACTGCCGCTACGTTCACGGCTTTCCGCCGGACTCTCCCCTGATTTACATGTTCCAGGCATCCGAGAGCCGTAAAAAACAAATCTTTGAAGAAATCCCGCAAAGACTCAGTTTTATCGGTCACACCCATACCCTTGAGATGATCGGCTATGATGGAAAAATCATGGAATACATTGATCTTCCCCAGGGAATAACCAGTCTCGAAGGAAATAAAAAGTATATCATCAATATCGGCAGTGTCGGACAACCCCGAGATACCAGCAACGATGCGAAATACGTAATCTGGGATTCTTCAGCAGATACCATCGAGGTCAGATTCATCTCTTATGACATTGCTGCGGTTGTTCAAAAAATAAAGGTCGCGGGTCTGCCCGAAGATCACGCCAACCGGCTTTGGTGACATAGGTTCAGCGGCTCAGCCTGCGACGAGTTCCCCTCGACGTGCTCGGGCCCTGAGCTTGTCGAACGGCAACCAAGCCGGGTTCAACTTTCAATCTTCAATTAACGTTTAAATTCCCTTCCAATCCCCAAACCCAAATCCAGAGCTTGGTGGTTGAGATCCAGAAAGTCGGCAGGAATCCGGTTTTCAAGAACCTTCATAATGGCCTCGGGATTAATCAAGTCTACCATTTCTATCACGGCACCCAGCATGCAAATATTAAATACAATCGGCTTGCCGATCTTGTCCATAACGTTTTGAAACATGGGGAGCTCTCTTTGCTGGGCGTCGACTTTTTTATGGGTTTTTACGTATCGGGTATCGGTAACCAGCAGCCCCCCCGGACGAACAATGGGGTAAAATTTGTTATATGCCTCCTGGGTGAGGCAAACCAGCAGATTGGGTTGAATCACTTTTGGATAATCAATCGTCGAGTCGGAGATTATGACATCGGATCTGGTAGCACCACCCCGGGCCTCAGCGCCGTATGATTGAGATTGCACTGCATTCAGTTTTTCATACAAGACCGCTGCTTCAGCAAGAATAATGGTTGCTGTAATTACCCCCTGACCGCCGGAGCCTGAAAATACCATCCTGCATCGTTCCATGGTTAGCTGCCCTCCATCGCCTTTTCGACGATCTTATCATATTCATTGCAGTATTCCGGTCTTTCAGTCTGTACGAAGATGCCCCGCTCTATTAATTCTGGATTTTCCTGTTTCGCTTTAGACCCGATGGGCGTGGTATTATCCTTAAACCATTTCACCATATCCACGGCATCACCGGCTTTATTCTTACGTCCAAAATAAGTCGGACACTGGCTTAAAATCTCCACCACCGAAAATCCCTCGTGCAGTATAGCTTTTTTAATAATATCGGTTATTTGCTGAACATGATAGCTGGTAGTGCGGGCCACAAAAGTCGCTCCGGCTGCTTTGGACAACTCTACCACATCAAAGGCGTAATCGATAGTGGCAAAAGGTGCCGTTGTGGCCTTTATGCCCGTACCCGAGAGGGGTGAAAACTGTCCCCCGGTCATACCGTAAATTCTGTTATTCATCACAATGGCCGTGATATCAATATTTCTGCGCGCAGCATGTATAAAATGATTGCCGCCGATAGCCAGGGCATCGCCATCTCCCATGGGGACGACCAGATTTAACTCCGGGTGACTCATTTTCACTCCGGTGGCAAAGGCCAATGCCCGACCATGAATCGTGTGCAATGTGTGAAAATCGACATATCCACTAATTCTTGCCGAACAACCGATACCGGATACCATAACGATCTCATTTTTGCTCATGCCCAGTTTTTCGACGGCTTGCAGCAGGCCGTTAAGCACCATGCCATGACCGCATCCGGGACACCACAGGTGTGGAAAAAATCGCTCCCTCAGATAATCCTTGACCGCCATGTTTCAAACCCCCCTTCCCTGGATTAATCGCAATATGTTCAAGATATCCTCCGGTGTGATGAAGACACTATCGATACGATTGGCAAGAAAAACCTTTTGAGGTTCGTCCACAGCCATTTTTACTTCTCGGAGCATCTGTCCCATATTCAATTCTACCACAATAACCGATTTCGCGTTTGCGCATTTATCACGCACAATGTCCTCGGGAAATGGCCACAGCGTCTGCAATTCGAGTAGTCCCAGTTTCTCTCCGCGCATACGCCGGTTTTCGACAACATGCCGGGCCGAGCGTGCCGCCGATCCGTAAGAAATCAGCAAATGCTCAGCATCTTCGAGATAATACTCTTTGTAGCGCGCGATCAGATTGGTTCGATTTTCAATTTTATCAACCAAATGACGCAACAGTCCGTGGACCGCTCTCGGTTCGCTGGAGGGGAATCCCCACATATCGTGAAACAATCCAGTAACATTGTAACGGTGAACTCCGCCAAAATCCGACATGGGCAGTCGACCGTCTTCGCGCGGTAGATATGGATGATAGTCAACCCCTTCTTTGACCGAAGTTCTAAGTCGTTCCACCAAAGGCAATATACCGGATTCCGGTATTACCAGACGTTCGCGCATGTGAGCCACCACCTCGTCAAACAATAATATGACCGGTGTACGATATGTTTCAGCCAAATTGAACGCTTCAACCGTTACGGCAAACACATCCTGGTGATTGGAAGCCGTCATCGCAATGATCGCATGATCCCCGTGAGTTCCCCAGCGTGCCTGGTTAATGTCACCCTGGCTGCCATGGGTCGGAATTCCGGTAGAGGGACCACCACGCTGAACGTTAACAATCACACACGGGATTTCCGTCATAACCGCATATCCGAGAGCTTCCTGCATCAATGAGAAGCCTGGCCCACTGGTGGCCGTCATGACTTTACGCCCGGTAAGTGAGGCACCGATAATGGCGCACAATGATGCGATCTCATCTTCCATCTGAATAAACTTGCCGCCTGCGGCTGGAAGCCGATAGGCCAACAACTCGGCAATCTCAGAGGAAGGGGTAATCGGATAACCAGCGTAGAAGTCCAGTCCCGCGTATAATGCGGCTTCAACACAGGCCTCGTTGCCTTGCACAAATTTTATTATGTCGCCCATCTGGATAACCTATTCTTCTATTTCTATTTCAATTGCTAAATCCGGGCATCGGAGTTCACAAAGCTTGCAACAAATGCAGTCCTGCGGCCTTACCGCCGTGACCTTGTCCCGGCTGTCAAGCTCCAGGACGTTTTTCGGACAAAATTCCACGCAGATACCGCAGCCTTTACACCAATCCCGGTTAATATGATGCTGCTTTAACTTAGGTTTCCCCATTGAGTATTCCTCTTAATACAGTATCATGATTTTTCATATTGTTTACGATCAATTAGTTTTAACCCTATTCGCTTACTATAGTATTGTCAAGGAAAACGCCCCCCAAAGTGGGGCTGCTTCATATGGACAAGACGAATGCGCAGCATTAAGTGATTAACCGGCTGAAGCTTCGATCAAACAACACCCGACAGTCTTCGAAGAATAATTTGTAAGACTGAATGTGCTAGTTTTCCGGGCGGATTAAGCGGATTAATTATAATACCCCTTTGACAAATTACGGAATTTTTTACTATGCTTATCCTAGACCCAGTCATTTTTTTTCATTGCCGTTGCGCGAGGGGAGCATTTTTTATATTGAAAAAAGCACTACTGCTGATCGGCATTTCTATTTTCTTGATTGTTTGCGCCGGTTTAGGGATATATATTGAGCTCAGGATGTATGCTGATGTACCGGCGCAAGCAAACAATACCCATCAAGTCGTCATTAATGTGCGTCAAGGCCAATCCTTACAGAACACAGCCGACTTGCTTTACCAAAAAAACATTATTAAAAATTCATTAAAACTAGTTATAATTGCACGTGTTAAAGGCTATGATAAACGCCTCAAAGCCGGTGAATATTTGCTGTCAGCAGCCATGACACCCCGACAAATCCTGGAAATCATGGTCAAAGGCGAGGTCAAGCTTCATAAGCTGACCGTACCGGAAGGCTATAATACCTACCAAATTGCTGAGTTGGTATCTCGGGCAGGATTTGGCACCAAAGACGAGTTTCGCAAAGCGGCCTCAGACGCCGCCCTGGCGCACAAATTGGGCCTGGAGGCAGATTTATTAGAAGGGTATTTGTTTCCTGATACCTATTTTTTCCCGAAAGATGTCACTGTGGAAAAGATTATATCGACCATGGTGCAGCGATTTCGGTCAATTTTTAAACCCGAGTGGAAAGATCGTGCCAAGAGCAACGGATTCTCAGTGCACCAGGTTGTTACACTGGCATCAATCATTGAAAAGGAAACCGGAGCTCCCTTCGAACGACCACGAATCTCTTCAGTTTTTCACAACCGATTAAGAAAAAAAATGCGCTTGGAATCGGATCCGACAGTGATATACGGTATTAAAAATTTCGACGGCAATCTGACTCGCAAACACTTGAAAACCCGCACTCCTTACAATACCTATAAAATCAGAGGACTTCCCGTCGGCCCCATAGCCAATCCCGGGCGTGCGTCTTTGGAGGCAGCCCTCTTCCCGGAAAAAACAGCCTATATTTACTTTGTTTCGAAAAAAGACACCACTCACCATTTTTCAACTAATCTGAAGGAACATAATCGCGCGGTTCGAAAGTATCAATTGGGCCGGAAATAAGAAATCCGCCGATTAGATTGCCGCCTAGCGCTTGACTCTGAAATATACCACCCTTAGTTTCAATTTACGGAATTTACAACCCTGGATGCTTTTATCAGGGCGGATTAATTAGGAGCTGATTATGACGTCTATCGAAAAGAAGAGACAAACCTTCATTATTGACCTTGAAAAACTCAATACTCTCAATGCCGAGGGATGTGCGGCATGTGGCCGCAAATTTACTTTGGGCGAAACGGTTGTAAAAGCTTGCGGCGCCTGGGAAGGCCCCCCGAAACTGATTCACCAAAACGAAGCCGTGTGGGATGTGAATACCACGACATACTTTGAAAGGCGCTGCTACGATTCTCGCAAAGTTTAATAGTTTGTGACAAATTTGAGCGTCGATAACTTGACATTTTTCGTCAGATACCCGCTGATGTTATCCGCTGAAATATTTGTAAGAGGCTGATATTAAATAGTTTATGGAAAATTCATGAGACTGGCACAAAAATTGTATGCATATTAAATATACCCTGTTTTTAACGGTCTCGGACGACTCCTCACCTGACCTGGGTGACGGCTCAACCGAACTGATCAGTGCCTAGGAACTGAAAAATAAGATCATTCCAGGCAAAAGGAGCAGAGTCAAAATTGACTCTGCTCTTTTATTATCGACAAATGGTTAAATTAATCCGCCCTATAAAATGGCAAATACAGGGCTGTAAATGGTACTTTGAAGACTGAAGAATGTGGTTCGATTGAAGGTCTGACGGATCATTTGCTTTAGGCTGTGCATATTTTTTTGTTGTTGTTCAGGGCGGGGTATTTATCCCAAATAATTCAAGTTTGGTCCTGGAACAGCCGATAAGGATTTCAGATAAACACTCAGTCACTAAGCTTACGAAGGCACAAACAATGAATCGCGTCACATGAATTTCTCAGAGAAATTAAATGGCTAAAAACTAAGATGGCTAAACTACTGGATAGAATCAGTCTGGTTATCATCGGAAGCGGTGCATCGCTTTTTTATTATTACCTCGAAAAATCGATGGCTTCCAACCAAAGTCTGGGCAGTTTTGTGACCATCGCTTTGATATTAATAATCAGTTTATTTACCCAGTTGCTGATCAATAATATAAATCGGTCCCGGCAGGCGTTGAGCGAGTCGAACGAAACTTTGGAGCTGAAGGTGATCGAACGAACCAAAGAGTTGCGGGAGTCCGAGATTAAATATCGGACTATTTTTGAAAACTCCGGCGCAGCGACCCTTATCATTGAAAAGGACATGACCATTTCACTTGCCAACTCGGTTTTTGTGAGTTTTTCAGGATTCAGTCGAGGGGAAATTGAATTTAAAAAATCCTTTGTCGATTTTCTCGATGAAAAAAGTCACCGTACAATCCTCGATGGTGACGGGTTTCTGTGCATTGATAAAAACCTTGAATGTAAATTGATTGATAAAAAGCTCGACCAGAAAGATATACTGATCACGATTGCTCCAATCCCCGGCACAGATAGGAGTGTCGCCTCCCTGACGGATATATCCGAACTTAAAGAAGCCGAACGCCAGATATCTCATCAAGCCTTCCATGACACCCTGACCAATCTGCCCAATCGCAGCCTGTTCATGGAACATTTGAACATGGCAATCAAACGCGGAAAACGGCGGCAAGATTATCATTTTGCGGTTTTGTATCTGGACATCGACCGCTTCAAACTTGTCAACGATAGTCTCGGGCACATCGTTGGTGATAATCTGCTGACAGCGTTTGCCGATAGAATCCAAGGTTCACTGCGCGATATCGATACCCTGGCACGTTTGGGCGGGGATGAGTTTGCCATTCTGCTGGAGGACATTGAAGAGGGCAATTACGGCAGCATGGTTGCCGAAAGGCTGCAGGAGGATCTCAAGCGTCCGTTTGTGGTAAATGGCGAAGAAGTGTATGCACCCGCCAGCTTTGGTGTAGTGGATAACACCCAGGACTACGGTCTGCCCGAAGACATAATTCGTGATGCCGACTCAGCCATGTATCATGCCAAAGAAAAAGGCAGAGCTCAATTTAAGGTTTTTGATAAAAAACTGCATGAAAAAGCTTTACATTTGTTGCAGCGGGAAACCGATTTAAGAAAAGCGATCCACAAAAAAGAGTTTGTAACCCACTACCAACCGATTGTTTCGTTGAAATCGAGGTCGATCGTCGGCTTCGAAGCCCTGATACGCTGGAATCATCCTCAGTTGGGTCTGATTCATCCGGATTCATTTATTTCAATCGCCGAAGAAACCGGCCTGATCATTCCAATCACCCGGCTGATGGTTGAGGAAGCCTGCCATGATCTTATAAGCTGGCACGAACGCGTCAAACATATACAAAAGCTGACCATGAACGTTAACATATCCAGCAGGCATTTTCTACAGCCCAGCCTCCTTAAGGACATTAAGGAAGTGTTGAATAAAATCGATTTGCCGCCTGATCACTTGAAGCTGGAAATAACTGAAACCGCTTTAATGGAAGATGTGGAAGACACGGTGCTGCTGGTTCAACGTATGCGAGATTACGGCCTTCAAATCGTCATAGACGATTTTGGTACCGGGTATTCATCGTTGAGCTATTTGCAGCGACTCCCCATCGACACCCTCAAGGTGGATCGCAGTTTCGTATCACGCATTCGAAACACCCCCGATGGAAATAGAAACATTGTCGAGGCTATTGTCTCGCTGGCCCACCGTCTCGACATGATTGTCGTGGCTGAGGGGGTGGAAACGCTTGAGCAGTACACCATCCTTTTGGACATGAATTGCCAATTCGGCCAAGGATACCTGTTCTCCAAACCCCTTACCAAGTCAAAGGTCGATGAATTAATCGAAGAAACTCTGAGTTATTCCCAGAAGAACCCGGGGCAATATTATCCTTTGACTAGCGTGCTTTCCAACTAAAAATACACAGCGAATACACAGCGTCGTAAAAATCTGCTTGGCAGCTCTTTGCATCGGTAAACCTGAATAAATATATATGGGGATTAACGGGCAGAACGCTGTGTCTGTTGATTCAAAAAATCGCTTGCCCGCAAACAGGGGCAGTGATAGGTTGGTATTTAAGACCTAAATAGCGTATGGCAATTGGAAAATTTAAGCCAAATAATATTTTGAAAAAATAGATACCGGAATTTTCGCGCAACAATCACCGCGCCAAGTCAATTGCGGTAACTTGATCTTAATTTCAATGAGGATTATTTGCCTGCAAAATTCAGGTATGAAGACTATGAACACAAGCTCCTTTTCCAATGAACAGCTTGCCGGACAAAGACTGATGGTCGGCTTTGACGGCACCGGTCTGGATGAAAATCTCAAATTTCTGATCGGTCGAATCAAAGCAGGCGGAATTATCCTTTTTGCCGGAAACCTTGAAACACCCGATCAGATCAAGGGCTTGTGTTTTGCGGTTCAGGAATACGCCGAACGATGCGGGCAACCGCCATTGTTCATTGCCATTGATCAGGAAGGGGGACAGGTCACAAGGCTTAAAAAGCCCTTTACTCAATTTCCCGGTAACCCGCATATGCGTCATGAAGCGGATGCCGTATATTTTGCCGAAATAACAGCCGCCGAGCTGAATCAAGTTGGTATCAACATGAATATGGCGCCCGTCATGGATATCGCGCCGAAAGATACCAATAGCATCATGGCCAAAAGGGCCTTCGGTGGCGATCCGGACCGGGTCTCGCGACTAGGGCTAAAAGTCATTGAGCATTTGCAGCAAAACGGCATTATGGCGGTAGCTAAGCATTTTCCCGGTATTGGCCGGACCGTATTGGATTCGCACCTGGATTTGCCGATGCTCAAGGATGATCTAGCTGCCATCGAGCGATTTGATCTGATCCCCTTTAAAGCCTGCATTCAACACGGCGTATCCGGCATTATGCTGTCTCATATATTTTATCCGGAACTGGATGATCAATGGCCGGCCAGCATGTCGATATATATTGCCGATGATATTTTACGCCGGCGCATGGGGTATAACGGCCTGGTCATGACGGATGATCTGGATATGGGCGCCATCACGAAGCATTATAAAATTCGAATCTCCATTCAGCAGATCCTGGCGGCTGATATCGACCTCGCCCTTATCTGCCACAAAGGACCGAATATTGAAATCGCCTTTGAACAGATCGTAAAAGAAATAACTGATTCAGCTGAAACGAAAACAAGGGGGAACGAATCGGTAGAGAGAATTATGAAATTAAAGAGAAAATATATCAGTGCTTCAAAAAACAAAAGGTGCAATACACAAACACCAAAATCATTTTGACCTCGAGAAAACATCGTCCCACAATTCCGCTACCATCCCGGCTTTTAAGTAATGATATCCCACGCCCGCAATCATGGCGGCGTTATCGCCGCACAGGTGTAACGAAGGGATATGAACGCGGATGCCTTTGCGCCCGGCATCGGAAGTGAGTTTTTCTCGAAGTCGGCTGTTGGCGGCTACACCGCCTACCAGGGCAATACGGTCGCAGCCTTTGTCCATAGCCGCCCTGATTGCTTTGTACGAGAGGACTTCCAGAACCGCTTCCTGAAAGCCGGCGGTTATATCCGGAATTTGTTCCTTAAATTGTTCCGGGTGATTGGCGATGTAACGATGGACGGCCGTTTTAATACCACTGAAGCTAAAATCGAAAGTGGCCTTGTCCAGGTAGGATCGGGGAAATTTGATTTTAGCAGGATCGCCATTTTTGGCAAGACGATCGATAATGCCGCCGCCCGGGTAACCCAGGTCGAGCATTTTGGCAACTTTATCGAACGCTTCTCCGGCTGCATCATCCCGGGTTTGCCCCATCAATTCAGTCGAAGTATGGCCAGTGACGTAGTAAATACTTGTGTGGCCGCCGGATACAAGGAGCGCAACAAAAGGGAACGATGGCGGATCCGGCTCCAGAAATACCGAGTTGATATGTCCTTCCAGATGATTCACACCGACCCAGGGAATTCCCAAGGCATAGGCCAATGACTTGGCAAATGAAAATCCGACCAGCAGGGCACCTACCAATCCGGGTCCCCGGGTAACGGCGATTGCCTCAATATCAGATAGCGGCAGACGAGCCTCGGTCAAGGCTTCATCAACCACCGGCACAATGGCTTCAATGTGTTTGCGTGACGCCAGTTCGGGCACCACTCCGCCATAGCGGTGGTGAACCGCAACCTGAGATGAGACCACCGTCGACCGGATGGCAGTCCCATTTTTGACGACTGCCGCAGCAGTTTCATCACATGAAGATTCAATGCCCAGAATATTCATATGGAGGCACCTGCTCTGACAAAAGATCTATTTAATGTTTGCCTGTACTACAATAACAAAACTTCAAATTCCAAGCATCAAATCAACGATTTTTTTACAGGATCCGTCTCTAATTTTTTTGCCACATCTACTCCCATATTATGCGTTCACTGGAATCTTTGCATTCCAGGACTTCACCGATTAAAAACGCCTTCTCGTTCATCGCTTCAAGTCGTTGCAAAACATCGGCGGTGGCGTCCGGTGGGACGATGGCAATCATTCCGATTCCATTGTTGAAAGTTCGCTGCATTTCCAGATCTGAAATTTTCCCGGCTTGCTGTATAAAAGGAAACACGGGCGGTATATCCCATATTCCTGTTTGGATTGAAATATTGCACGCCTTCGGAACGATCCGCAATATATTGTCTGCTATTCCGCCGCCCGTAATATGCGCCAGACCGTGCACCGGCATATCTTTTAAGATGCTCAAAATAGGTTCAACATAGATTCGGGTGGGCGTAAGCAATTCTTCGCCCAACGTCTTACCGAGGTCTTGCACATAATCATCCAATTTCATTTGAAGGACATCAAAACAAATTTTGCGAACCAGAGAATAGCCGTTGCTGTGCAGGCCACTTGACGCGATGCCGATCAGGCGGTGTCCCACACGAACCTCAGTCCCGTCAATGATTTTGCTGTTGTCAACGATACCAACGGCAAAACCGGCCATATCATACTCCTTGTCATTATAAAATCCGGGCATTTCTGCAGTTTCACCACCGAGTAAAGCGCATTTTGCTTTTTTGCAGCCGTCACCGATTCCTCTGATAAGACTGGCCACCCGCTTGCTATCCAGCTTGCCCATGGATAGATAATCCAAAAAGAATAGCGGTTTGGCACCCTGAACGAGGATATCATTGACGCACATGGCCACCAGATCAATTCCGATGGTATCGTGTTGGTCGAGCATGAAAGCTATTTTAAGTTTGGTTCCAACTCCATCGGTCGAACTGACTAGCACCGGCCGGTCCAGGTTGGCAAGATTCGGTGAAAAAAGCCCGCCAAAACCGCCAATTTCCCCCATAACACCGGTTATGGCGGTTTTCTTGGCGATTTCGCTGATGGTCGAAACCAGTTTATTGGCTTTATCGATATCTACTCCGGCGTCCGCATAGGTTAACGAATCGGTCATGCTCATCTCCTGAAGACGGTTATTTACCAAATAAAAGTCCTTGAAAATTAAACTTATTCGGCATAAAAGTCAAAACAATTTTTTTGACTTCCTCAGATGCCGGTTGTATGATATTTTTTTCACAACAACCAAATCTGTAAGGACAGGAGGCGCCTGGTATGACGGAATCTGCCAAGATAAATATCGGTTTGCTGGGTTGCGGCACGGTAGGAGCCGGTGTTGCAAAATTGCTCATCGGAAACAAACAGCTTCTGGCCGCCCGCGTCGGAGCGGACTTAAATTTGAAATGGGTGGCCGACATTGACATTGAAACCGATAGAGGGATTCAGCTACCGGATGGCGCCTTTATCAACGATGCCCACAAAGTCGTAGATGACCCGGATACCGATATCATTGTCGAAATGATCGGCGGTGAAGGAATCGCAAAAGATCTCATATTGAAAGCCATTGAAAACGGCAAACACGTGGTAACCGCCAATAAAGCCCTCCTGGCAGCCCAGGGCAATGAATTGTTCGCAGCAGCAGCCCAAAAGGGTGTCGATCTGGCTTTTGAGGCCAGCGTTGGCGGATGCATGCCCACCATCAAATCCATGCGGGAATCACTGGTCGGCAATCACATCAAAGCGATGACCGGTATTTTAAACGGCACCTGCAACTATATTTTATCCAAAATCACAGACGAAGGAATTTCCTTTAAAGAAGCGCTCGACCAGGCACAGAATCAGGGGTATGCCGAAGCTGATCCGACACTAGACGTTGAGGGGTTCGACACTGCCCACAAAGTGGCGATCCTGGCTGCCCTGGCCTACGGTATGGAAATTAATTTAACCGATGTGTACATTGAAGGGATTTCCAGAATCACACCGCTGGACATCGCTTTCGCCGAGCAGTTCGGGTATCGCATAAAATTGCTCGCAATCAGTAAATTTCTAAATGACCGCGTGGAAGCCCGTGTTCATCCTACAATGATACCGTTTGGCAATCTTCTGACTCACATCAATGGTACCGTCAATGCCGTCACGATTTCCGGCGATGCGGTCGGCGATATTTTGTTATACGGGCACGGCGCCGGGATGATGCCCACCGCCAGTGCCGTGATTAGCGATATTGTTGACATTGCCCGCAATATATTATGCGGTGCTGCCCGCAGGGTCCCGCCCCTATCCTATCAGCGGGAAAACATCCGCAAAATACCGATTTTACCGATCGATGATCTTGTCACGCACTATTATTTCAGATTTTCAGCACAGGACCGCCCCGGCGTGCTATCAACAATTTCGGGAATTCTGGGCAAATATGACATCAGCATCCAGTCGGTGCATCAAAAGGGCCGCAAGACCAATGGATCTGTGCCGGTGGTAATGCTCTCGCATCTCGTCAAGGAAGCCGATGTAAAGCAGGCCTTGAGCGAAATCAGTGCCCTGGACGTGGTAAGTGATGAGCCGGTCCTCATCAGAATCGAAGACGATGAAATGGATTGATTTGCGGGTTCAGCCGCATTACAGCGACAATTTGTTGTTGATGCTTGAAATTTACTGTTTCGATCTTTGTGGCTGATTCTGGATACTGGATGTTGGATTGAAGAAGGAATTCTATCAATTAATCAGACAGAATACCTTAATTTTAGTCATTTTAGACAATTTAGGCATTTGAGACATGGGTCAAAGATGTATTCATCGTTGGATATCGGACAGGAATAATAATTTAACTAAGGACTTAAAAGTATGTACATCGTGTGTTCGGATTTAGAAGGTATTTTTACTCCCGAAATTTGGATTAATGTTGCTGAAATCACGGGTATTGAGGAATTGAGACTCACCACCAGGGATATATCCGACTATGATGTCTTAATGAAGAAGCGGCTGGCCATTCTGGATGAACATAATTTAAAGCTCGCTGATATCCAGGCGGTTATCGCAAAAATGGAACCGGTCGAAGGTGCCCTGGGGTTCTTGAACTGGTTACGAGCCATCGTGCCACTGATCATTGTCTCAGATACTTACGTTGAGTTTGCCGGGCCTTTAATGGAAAAACTGGGCCGGCCCACCCTTTTTTGCAACACGCTTTCGCTAAACAGTAACGGATCCATCAGCGGTTATAATCTGCGCCAGCAGGACGGCAAAAGAAAGGTTGCGCTAGCGCTGAAAACCTTGAACTACGAGGTAATTGCAGTTGGAGATTCCTACAACGACATCACGATGCTCAACGCCTCCGACCACGCCATCCTGTATTGCCCGCCGGATAACGTCAAAGAGGAATATAACGAATTTCCGACAGTCTATAATTATGCCGAACTAAAAAAGCAGCTTCTCCAGACAATGAACCATGGCGATCGATAATGGTGAATTCTCCAGAGGGACCCCTTATGTTTAGTCATCGCACGACTTACCGCGTTATTTACGGCGACACCGACAATATGGGGCAGGCCTACTACGGTAACTACTTTCGCTGGTTTGAAATTGGACGCAGTGAAATGTTCAGACACCTGGGGCTCCCCTATAAGGCCGTTGAGGACAACGGGATTTTTTTGCCAGTAGCCGAATCTCACTGTAAATATGCAACTCCGGCCAAATATGATGATATATTGGTAATTGAAACATCGCTTGACACGAAACTTAAAGCCGGAATTAAATTTGACTATAAGATCTACCAGGAAGATGGTACAACGCTTGTCGCCAGAGGATATACCAAACACCCGTGCGTTAACCGTGACGGTAAAGTCGTCCGGCCACCGAAGTTTCTCAAAGAGATAATTGCTAAAATCATTGGCGAATCTGGGGTGACTTAAGTGAGAAGAATATGAATCTACCGTTGGATTTCGATTTAAAAAACTTTGACAAATGCCGCTTGCTGGTGGTGGGCGACCTGATGATCGATGAATATGTCTGGGGAGATGTGGATCGCATCTCGCCGGAAGCACCAGTGCCGGTGGTAGCCGTAAATAGCGAGGATTTCACCCTGGGAGGGTCAGGCAATGTCGTAAACAATCTGGTGGCTCTAGGCGCCGATGTGTCGGTCCTGGGAGTTGTCGGAACCGGCAGAAACGGCCAACAGTTACTGAATAAATTGTCGGATCTCGGTTCGAATACCGAAGGAGTCATTCAAGAGGCCGGTCGGCCCACTACAAAAAAAACGCGCATTATTGCGGAACATCAGCAAGTGCTGCGCATTGACCGCGAATCAAAAAAGAATATTGCAGCGAAAACGTTCGCCGCGATCAGCGCATCAGCAGAAAAATTAATACCTGAAGTGGACGTGATTTTGGTTTCCGATTACGGAAAAGGCCTGATCACAAGGGACCTGATCGTTAAACTGGTTAGCCTTGCCAAGGCCAACGGCAAAATTACCATTGCCGATCCAAAAGGGCTGAATTTTTCAAAGTATGCCGGGATCTCTTTGCTCACACCCAACAAGAAAGAAGCCTGCCTGGCGTCGGGTGTCGAAATTATAAATGAGGAAAGTCTGGCCTCAGCGGGTAACGTTTTGCTTGAAAATTCCGGTACTGATAATCTTTTGATTACCTGCGGCAAGCAAGGGATGGTATATTTCGAACCCGGGCACAGGCCTTTTACAATCAGTACCAAAGCGCGGGAAGTTTATGATGTATCCGGTGCCGGCGATACCGTAATCGCCGTGCTGGGTCTGGGTATCGCAGCCGGCTTGTCGTATAAAGAAGCGGTGGCGCTGGCCAACACGGCTGCCGGTATTGTGGTCGGCAAAGTCGGAACCGCAACGGCAACCCGCCGGGAGCTTGGCCGTGCCCTGCAGCAGACCGCTGACAGCACGGTTTCCAAACACAAATCGATCAAAGAGCTGGCCGAACTCAGTCGGAAACTGCATAATGATCGCAAACGGATTGTTTTAACCAACGGTTGCTTTGACCTATTACACACGGGTCACATTAAGCTGTTTGCCGCGTCAAAGCGGCTTGGCGATGTGATGATCGTCGCCCTTGATGATGATGATTCCGTAAGGCGCCTGAAGGGTGCCAACCGACCCGTCATCAGCGCTGCCGAGCGTGTCGGCATTCTCAGCGCCCTGGACAGCGTGGATTACGTGATCGTTTTTGCCACCAATGAGTTGGATGATGTCATAAAAACTATCCGGCCCGACGTATTGACAAAAGGCAGCGACTACGATTCAGAAAAGGTGGCGGGACGGAAAATTGTTGAAAACTACGGTGGACGGGTGGAATTAGTTCCGATCACCGAGGAAATCTCATCCTCGCAAATAATAAACAATATTAAAAATAAATCTAAACCGGATAAATAGGGTGCGCATCGTTCAGTAATTAAGACGCCGGCGCATAAAGCTAACAAGTTTCTTCATTACTGCAGGCGCTATTTTTCAGGGTGGCTTAATCAGAAAAAACATTGCCCCGGTTGACAGAAACCCCTTGACTACTTATTGTTGTTCCGTTAAAGATAGCCATACAAAATTGATGCGGGGTGGAGCAGTCTGGTAGCTCGTCGGGCTCATAACCCGAAGGTCGGTGGTTCAAATCCGCCCCCCGCTACCACAATAAAATAAAGGGTTTAGAAGATTTTCTAAGCCCTTTTATTTTTGGGGTTTGAATATAATATTTATCGAACATTCAAAACTAAAGGCAAATTCATTTCCACGACGTCTCCCACTACAATCCCATGCCTGCTAAACCAGCCCCGGTTCACTTCAAGCGCATAGGCTGCCGGATGCAATGAAGGATATTGCTCGTCCGTTTGCAGCGGGACCATATCCTGTATGCTAAAGATCTGTCCGGAATCATCAAGATAAGCAATGGACAGTGGAATAAACGTATCCTTCATCCAGAAGCTTCTTGGCCGCCGGTCTGAAAATATGAATAGCATGCCCTGATCTTGCGGTAATTCACCGCGATGGGATAATCCGCAACCGCGTGAGGTGGGCGTGGTCGCCAACTCAACGGTGAGCGGATTGCCTTTGATAGAAATGGTGGCGGTCGGCAATTCAATTGGACAGGCCCCTGCTCTGATGGACAGCACGATCAAAACAAATGTTATCCCAAAAATACTACTGAACCTATGATTGCTGCGCTTGCGAGATAAAGCGGCATGTTTTCCTCCGCGACCCACTCGACTTCGCTCGAGGCAGACTTGCGGAGGCAAAAGCCTCAATCGCTTCGCGATATGATCATTCTTGTTAATTTGTGGCTTCCTCCAGACAACGAAATTGATACACATACGCTATTTATCAATTTTTCAATCCAGGGCCGAAAAAGTGTCAATAAATCCCGTGCTAATCATCGCGGCGGGGGGGTCACCACGCTTTCATAGGGATGCCGCTGGGTAATTAGCCCGGCGTGTTCAAAAACATTGAGCGCATTTTCATACAAATCTTTTGGAATTTGAATATCGCCGTCCCAGGTGCCCGATTTTTGATAAGTTTCAATTGCCCGACTCAGGGCTTTCGGTGAATGGCCCGCAAAATAATCCGCCTCGCCGTCGGCGATTTTATCCGGCTCGGCGGTGTGGGTCCATTCACGAGATGCCCGATAGGCATTGGTAAAGCGTTGTGCTTGCTCGGTGTTCAGCCAATCCCAGCGGCATATCAGTGATGAAAAGGCCACCGGCCCGACGGCATCGCCCACCGAAGCCACGACATGGGCCCAGCCCTCATGCGCGAGTTGTTGGGGATAAGCGCCCTGCTCGTGGAAAAAATCGCCTTCCCCTCTGCGCCAGGCATGCATCATTTCTTCAATTGAGGGCCTATCGATCCGCTCGACCTCGTCCAGATCGATTCCCATTCTGTGCGCGCCAAAGCGCAGCATGACTTCGGGCTGGCCGCCATGAACATGCATGAATTTACCGGATTTCAGCCGGTTCCAGCTAAAATCGCTGTCGGGCTCTCTGGCAGCGATGAAAAATCCGTCGCGGGTATTGATCTGGGCAAACTGTGCAATGGCAGGTTTTTGCCCTTGCTCAAGATCTTTCCAGCTCAAGGAGACTGCAGCCTGAGCGACATCCACCCGGCCGGAGGCCACTTCGTCGATGATGGAAGCCCCGGATGGCAATACACGATAAGAACCTGTCAGGCCCTCTTGATTTAGAAACCCACCGGCGAGTGTCGAAATGAGTGGCGTATAGAACGCCGAGTGTCTGAAAACCATAATTTTGATATTCGTCATCGTGTCAACGCTCCGACGTGGGGAATTATATCCTAATAGAGATTAAATTTCAGGCAAGTTTGAGGTATTACTTTACTGGAGATCAGTTGATAGAGCAACCATTTCTTATACCATGACAGGGTAACGCTAAAATAAATTCTAAGCCCGTGGCATCAGACGGCGCTCTGGGAAGAATGACTCCTGCAACTGCAGCAAAAACAGATGATTATCTTGATATTTCGGGGATATTATTATAAAATATTGATAATTAACCGTTGTTCAATCCAAGGAGGGATTTATGAAGAAAATTACTCTGCTGTTTTGTATCCTTTTTACGCTGTCTTTGCCGGGAACATCGTTTGGTTTTGGCTTCGAATTCTCTTTGGGTGCGTGGTACCAGCAACCCAGCGGTACCTTATCCTTTGACAAAACTACCGATGCTGACGACCTCGATCTAGAAGATGATCTCAATTATGATGATAAATGGCAGCCCACTGGTCGTTTAAAAATCGATATGCCCCTTCTGATTCCCAATATTTACCTGATGTATACCCCCATGAAATGGGATGAAAGCGGCAGCAAAGATGTGGATTTTAGCTTTGGCGGTGAAAATTTTCGGGGTGGTGTGGATTTCGATTCAGAACTAAAAATGAACCACCTGGATGTGGCCTTTTATTACGGCATACCCGGTATCAGAACCGCCACCGCGGATGTTCTCAATATCGACCTCGGACTCAATTTTAGATTGTTGGATTTAAAAGCTGAAATCGAACAAACGACCACCAGCCTGATCGACCAGAAAGAATCAGAAAGCTATCTCCTACCGATCCCGATGCTTTATGGCGCCGCGCAAATTGCGCCCCTGGGTTGGATCGCCCTGGATTTGGAAGGCCGCGGAATTGCCTATAGCAACAATCATTATGTCAGCCTGATTGGCAGATTAAAAGTCATGCCGTTTGGGCCACTGTTTGTCGCCGGCGGTTATCGCTATGATAATATAAAAATTGACTATCAGGATATTGATGTTGATGCCGATTTCAAAGGTCCTTTTGCTGAGGTTGGTTTTGATTTTTAACTGACAGATACATTATCCTGAACAGGTTGATACTGATATTTCAATTTGCCTTCTGCCGAGAGCCGGACTTGAAGATGCCCGCGCCAGTTTTGGTCATCCTGGGTGGCGTAATCCTCGCGGAAATGGGCCCCCCGGCTTTCTTCTCGGCGCAGGGCCCCCTGTAAAATAAGCCCTGCAGCCTGCGCGGCAAAACGCAATTCCAGTATCCGCTGCAATTGACGGGGATCATCTGTGATCGACAGGTCACCCGCCCGTGTCTTGATGGCATCAACCGCCTCTGATGCGCGGGCCAGCCCTTGCCGATTTCTGAGTATTCCTCCATCATCCCAAAGCGTTTTGCGCAGCCTGGCTATTAGACGGGTTGCCGCCGATTTCGCATCACCCCCCTTTGAGTTAAATACCGGTTCAACTATATTTTTTGGCAGCATCGCGATCCGGTCGTCAGGGGCATTGTTTGCCCACTGCCCCGCCGTCTGCCCTGCCCTGGCACCGAAAACAACGGTTTCGGTCAGAGCATTACCGCCTCGGCGATTGGCCCCGTGCAGTCCGCCGGTTACCTCGCCGGCGGCGAACAGCCCCGGGATAGACGTCGCCCCCTGAGCATCGATACAAATGCCGCCCATCATATGGTGGGCCAATGGTGCGACGCGCAACGATCTATGTTTGGCACCATAGCGTTGCCCCAGAACTGTGCGTGTCGAAGCCGAAAAAGGTTCGGCATTCCATTCTTTATCCGACACATCGCGAAGATCCAACCGGACACAATTACCCTGTCGATAGATTTCCATATAGAGCGCCTGGGACAAACGATCCCGGGCTTTTATGCCTGCCGGCCGCTCGGTAATGCCATATTTATCATGGATATCTTCGCTTTGATCATTGTACAGCCGCCCGCAATCGGCAAGCTTCGGAGGAATTAAGAACGGTGGATAGCCCGGCTCTGCCAGACCCAAAGGATAAAATTGCACAAATTCCATATCCTGCAAAACAGCTCCTGCGGCAAGGGCCAGGCAGTATCCGTCGCCCAGCATTCGTTTGGGATTGTCATGCCGATAATACAATCCCCCGGCTCCCCCCGTGGCCAGAACAACTGCCTTGGAGCTAATGCTAAGCCACTGGTTTGATTCAACCCGATAAGCCAAAACACGCGATTTTTTCGGTTGGATTTTAATATCAACCACCAGGAGCCCGCTTAAAAACCGGATCCCCATCGCACTGGCTCTATGGTTCAGGCAGTTAATTATTTCCTCACCCCAGATGTAGGGGCGTCCTTCGGAGATAAGATTGCCTCTGTGAAAGCTGCCTTTAATGCCCCATTTCACCAGTTCTTTCAGCCGCAGGGGACCTTCTTCAACTAAGATATGCACCAGTTCCAGCTGATTGATTCCGCGACCGGCTTTAAGCGTTTGATTCAAATGCGTCTCAAATGGTTCTCCTTGCGGGGTGCCGGCAAATACGCCGCCGCTTAAAATCGTACAGGTTCCTTTACCGGGGGAACCCTTTGAGATCACGGCAACATCACAGTTCATGCTTTTGGCGGCAATAGCGGCTCGAACGCCGGCTGCACCGCTGCCAATCACCAGTACGTCACAATTAAAATGCTCCAATATTCTCTCCTTTGTGTCTTTCGTCTATTTTAACTCTGGTTTGAGTTTTTAATGAATTTGGGGTATTATATAAGATAGTTGCCTTGAGTCAACTACCACCTCGGGCATGACGCGAAATGATTTGCGTTTGCCCGCCCTCCCAGGGCGGCTAAACCTTTGGCGTGGTTCCAGCCTCTGAAGCTCAGCCGGCGGGCAAGGCATCCGCAAGTCAGAGCGCTACGTTGAGCTTAAAATCCCGTCGCGGCGGGGTTTGTTTGGCAAAAATTACCTAGCAACAATATGGAAGCTTATCTATGACATCCCCCAAATCACCACTTCGCCGACGGCCAAGCGATCGGCGGTCGCGCCTGGACCGCAGATGGATAAAATCACACTATCAAGGAGAAGAAAGGCGCAGCGGAAATGACCGACGGTCGGAAATCGAATTTAACGACCCCAATAGAGATCTGCCGGTACCGGAAGATTCTGATTCAAAAAAACTTGTCGGTTTGGAAAGGCTGCTGGTGTCAAATACCATTCAGCTGGAAGCCGTCACCCGCCTGTTACTCGAAAAAGGAATTCTGGATGAAGATGAATTGTTGTCCATGATGAAAACAGTTCAAGCGGAATATCAGATCCATCAACAGCCTGAATAGGCGCTAAATGCGCGGTATCGACAAGCCCACCAACCATTAATTACTGCCTAAATGACGTTGAATTTTATGTAGTTCCACACGCGATTAAAGAGTACTGCCTTCGTCCTCGTCCTCGTGCTCGTACTCTTCCCTCGTCTCCTATAAAATTCTGATTTCGAGGACGAGCACGAGGACGAGAACGAAAAGAATCAGGCTAATTCGCATGCTTACGCCCTGCGCTCTCAATTTTATTTCATGTAGATCGTATGAAACTTCAGTTATACTTCAACTTGGATATTGCAGAATCCAAAATAAGACTAATATTAATACCTGAATTTTGTACGGATTCTAACCCACATTGATTAAAAGTATAGTCAGGAGAGCAATTATGAATGATAATGCCAAAGCCATGGTTATGGCTTCCTTTGCGGCCGACGCGCTTGCACTTGGCGTTCATTGGATTTACAATACCAACGTTATCGATAAAAAATGGGGCCGGGTGACAGATTATATTAAGCCCGAAAGGCCAACCTTTCATCCCTCCAAAGATCTCGGAGAATTTACCCACTATGGAGATCAAACACTGGTGCTATTAAAATCGGTGGCTGCAAGTTCCGGATTTGATAAAAATAATTTTTCAGAACAATGGCAGAAATTTATTGAATCCTACGAGGGGTATATTGACGGGGCCACCAAGGCTACCATTGAAAATATTAAGGCCGGTAAAGAACCGAGCGAGGCCGGCTCTGATTCGGATGATTTTGCCGGAGCCGCTCGTATTGCACCGCTGGTTTACAGCTATCGCAACGACTTGACAAAATTGATAGACAGTGCCAGAGCTCAAGCCATTGTAACCCACAACAATCAGGCAGTAATTGACACTGCCGATTTTTTTGGCAGCGTAACATATAAAGTATTAAAAGGAGAAAAGCCTTTAACTGCAATCCAACAGACTCTGGAGGAGCGATTTAATCGCGAGCCTTTTTCCAAATGGGTTGAGGATGGTATAAAAAGTGTTGAAAAAGACACCCGTCAGGCAATGCTGGATTTGGGACAGATGTGTGAAATCCAGGCGGCATTTCCAGCTGTGATTCACCTGATCATCAAGTACGAAGATAACCTGAAGCAAGGATTGGTGGAAAATGTCATGGCTGGCGGTGATTCGGCGGGTCGCGGCCTCACCGTCGGGATGGTTCTGGGTGCGCACCTGGGAATCGATGCGATACCGCCAAAATGGCTTTCCGATCTCAAGGCTTACCAGATAATTGTTGCCTTGATGGATCAGATCGATCAGATAACGGGCGATTTAAAATCATGAAGACGATTGCGACGCCGCTTGAAGGACTGGTTATCATCGAACCCAAGATATTCGGGGACAACCGGGGCTTTTTCTTAGAAACACACCATCAGCAGCGATACCGGAATTGCGCTATCGATCGCATATTCGTGCAGGATAATCTTTCGTTTTCTGTAAAAGGAACGCTCAGAGGGCTCCACTTTCAAACTACCAAACCCCAGGCCAAGCTGGTTCAGGCCCTGACTGGAGAAATATTTGATGTGGCCGTGGACATTCGACCTCAATCGGCCACCTTCGGCAAATGGTTTGGAATTCGATTATCGGAACAAAATAAATACCAGCTATTCATTCCGGAAGGATTTGCGCACGGATTTTGTGTGCTCAGTGAAAGCGCCCATTTTTCGTATAAGTGTTCAGATTATTATGACCCCCAAGATGAAAGCGGGATCCTCTGGTCGGATCAGGCCCTGGCAATAGACTGGCCTCTAAAAAACCCGATATTGTCACAAAAAGACAGCCAATTCCCCCATTTGGCTGATCTCACCCCCGACAGCCTGCCACGGGGAAGAGCGGATAATCCGTCCCGCTAGGAACCGACTTTGACATCACCCGGAGGAGTGGTTTTGACCTTTAGACGCCGAATAGAATCTTGGGTATAAAAAGCCGCAATAAAATAAAAATTTAATCATCAATAATACGCAACATAAAACAATATATCCACCGGACGTTCGATGGAACAACATTCTTCAGTTATCAAAGAACAATTTCCAACACTCAATCTGCTTTTTTTCAGGGCGGATTAATTATGAAAACACTCATTTTCGGTGCCGCAGGGCAGCTGGGATATGAACTCATGCGGCGGGGTGAAGCGCTGAATCTGGCTATCCAAGGGGTTGATCTTCCGCAAATCGACATAACGGAGATGGCCCAGATCATCAAAATCGTTGCCGATTGTCGACCGTTGCTTGTGATTAACGCCGCAGCTTACACCAATGTCGATGGCGCTGAGTCCGAACCTGAGCTGGCCATGGCGATCAACAGGGATGGTCCCGCCAACATTGCTCGTGTCTGTGCAGAAAACAAGATTCCCCTCATTCACATATCAACTGACTATGTATTTGATGGTAAAAAGGGATCCTCTTACTGTGAAACAGATCCTGTTTCCCCGATCGGGGTTTATGGACGAAGTAAGGCCGAAGGCGAATCTGCCGTGCGATCTGAGTTAAATGAGCATATCATCTTGCGGACAGCCTGGTTGTATGGTTCGCACGGCCATAATTTTGTGAAGACCATACTGAAACTAGCCTGCGAAAAGGAGGAAATTCGGGTGGTTTCCGACCAGTATGGCTCTCCGACCAGTGCCGCGGATTTGGCTGAAACGATTTTGTCAATTTCAAATATCATACGACAGCGTACAGCAACTGATTGGGGAACGTACCATTATTGCGGACGTGGAATCATCTCCTGGTATGAATTTGCCCTGGCCATAGTGGACATGTGCCGGTATAAACGTGATGTAAAGACAGAGAGGGTTGAGCCCATAAAAACCGCTGATTATCCCACAAAGGTCAAGCGTCCGCCTTATTCAGCCCTTGATTGCAGCCTGATCAACAAACACTTCGGGATATCCACCAAAACATGGCAGAACAGCTTAGCAATCACCGTCCATGAACTCCTCTCATCCTCCGCTGCTAAACCGGAGGATTGAAGGCGAGTAATCCACCCTGATACTCAACTTGGTGCTAATTGCAAAAATTCAACCTAACTTGCTTAAATATTAAGATAAAGATACCATTCAGTTATAGAATTTCTTGATTTTTTTCAAATTTCATTTTAACATATAGCTAGCATTGGGATAAAGTCACAGAAAAATATATTCAGCTATTCCTTGGCGGTTGTAATTAGAATTCAAAAAAAAATGGGGTTCCTGAAAAACTGAAATCATAGATTGGACCTTATGGAATCGATTCCTGATAAACATCCTCCGGTGCTGGTTGTCGACGACGATGAAGGACTCCTATTAAGCATAAAAGCAACATTGGTCAGCTCAGGTTTACCTGAACCGGCGCTGGTCTCTGATAGCCGCAATGTCATGGCTCTAATGCGGGATCATCATTTCCAGCTCATATTATTGGATCTGATGATGCCCCATCTTAACGGCATCGAGGTCCTTGAAAAAATCAAACGTGAGTTTCCGGATTCAGAATGTGTGGTCGTCAGCGCCAACGATGAAGTCGCCACCGCAGTTGAAGCCATGAGCCTGGGGGCATCCGATTATCTCGTAAAACCGCTCAACAGTGATAAACTCATGGCGCTGGTAAATCGCAGCCTCGAAAAATATAATTTACAGAATGAGTTGGCGCGATTCGGCAGAAAGAAAGTTTTTTCCGAATTAAAAAATCAGCAAGCTTTCGCTGATATGGTAGCCGAAGATGAATCCATGGCGCTGGTTTTTCACCAAGTCGAAGCCGTCGCGGATACCGATTACAGCGTGGTGATAAACGGTGAATCCGGCACCGGCAAGGAAATGCTGGCCAGAGTCATTCACCGCATCAGCAATCGTTCAAAGGCACCCTTTTTTGCCGTAAATATGGCATCATTTAGCAAAACCATATTTGAGGATGAATTTTTCGGCCATGCCAAAGGTGCCTATACCGATGCCTCGAGCGACCGGCGAGGATTTTTTGAGGCGGCCCACGGCGGAACACTTTTTCTGGATGAAATCACCGAACTGGATCCGTCGTTGCAGGCAAAACTTTTAAGAGTTATCGAAGAACGCGAGTTCTATCGATTGGGCAGCACCGAGATTAGAAATGTTGACGTGCGCATCATTGCCGCAACCAATCGTGATATCAACGAAGAAATAATAAAAAATCACTTTCGAGCGGACCTGTTTTACCGCATCAATATGTATAATATCAAGATCCCGCCATTAAGGGAGAGAACAGACGATATTCTGCCGTTGGCCAAGCATTTTCTTAAGATCCATGCCAGGGCTAATAATAAAATAATCCCGCGATTGTCCCCGGACCTGGCCGAAAGGCTCCTACAATCACCATTTCTAGGCAATGTCAGGGAACTCGAAAATTTAATTGCCGGTGCAGTTTTACTGGAACGGGGCAAGACTTTGACCCTGGCTTCGGCTCGCAATCTATTGCCGTATAATGGTCCTGAACGTCGCAAAAGTGTGGAATTGCTCACGTTAGACGACCTTGAAAAACGTCATATCAAACGCGTTCTCGAGATCACGGACGGGAATCGACCTCAAGCGGCCAAAATACTGGGGATAAATGTTTCAACCGTATATCGCAAGTTAGAAAAATATAATTTAGCGGAAAATTGTTGAGAGGGTGAAACTATGTCAGATGGCTTGGATGTTATTGTTATAGATGACGATCCAGGTATTTGTGAGATCATCGCTGAGTTGATCGAAAATTTCTATACCTGGGGCAAAGTGTATTGCTTTTCGAAACCGGATGAGGCCATAGCGTTTTGTCTGAATCGGGACATTGGTGTCGCAATCTTCGTCGTCGATGTATTCCTCGACGGCCTGAGCGGATTTTACTTTTTGGACGCCATCGAACAAAACTACCCCACAGCCCATGAAGATACGATTATCATCAGTGGAAACGCCAGTGATGACGTCGTCAATATGTGTCTGGCCTCAAATGTAAACTACCTGTTGGAAAAGCCGTTAAAGCCTTATGCTCTGCAGCTTGCCGTGCGCGCAATAACGGCCAAATACCTGGATTTTGCCAAAAAACTATTACAAGACCAACGGTTTGCGGAAAATGTGGCCAGACTGTGAGGCAAGTGAAATAATACGCTCAGTTAATTAACGAAATTTCGAGGCAATAATTCACCCATGGCGAATATTGAAAAAATTCAAGGGGGTGCTCTCTTGCAGCTTTTCACAGAGCTGCAAATGGATGAAATACCATTGAAAATGCTGTTGACGCATGGTGGCGAAATTCATTTAAGGTGTATCACTGATATTCGCAAGCGAAAGAAAACGATCCGTTTTCTGGTCCATTCCGCTGAGGACTACCGCAAACTCAGTCAGGAGGCGGACCAATCGCGCTTGAGGTTTGAATTTAGTGATAAAGAAAACATTAAGTATGTTTTTGAAACCAACACCTGGGAATTTTCCCGTAAAATGATCCAGGTCAGATTTCCCGATTTTGTCCATCGCTACCAACGCCGCAAACTTTTCAGGTTGGAAGCACCTCACGGTACCCGCCTATATTTCACAGTTAACGATAAACGCTACAAGCTTCTCGTCATTAATATCAGTCTGGGCGGAACCCTCGGCGTTCTGGTCAGTTTGACACAACAAATGGAACAGGAATTAAAACCATACAATTCGAAAATGCTGGAAAATGCCGAGCTGATATTTCCTTCCAAAGACCACAAAAAGGCTGGATCGACTGTCAACATTAAACGCTGTCAGATAAAAAGACAGGAGCGAAATCCGATAACCAACAAATTTGAATGTGCGATTGAATTTAAAGAAGTCAGCGAAGCGGATCGGAAAAATTTTGCAAATCTTTTCTATATGTGGCAAAGAGATTATCTGCGAAAAAGAAGATTCATGCGAGCCTAAAAACATTGAAAATTTTCGATTGAATATTGGATTCCGGCTAGTCCAGGTTAGGCATTTACCCCTCAAACTTTAAGCGTCATTCCTTCCCGGGCAAAGATAATTTCCATTGCTTCTTCCCGTTGTCCGCAGCCTAGTCGTTTCGAAATATCATCAATTTGCGAATCCGTGCGCAATGGATCATGGTGGAAAATAACCAGACGTTTTACGGCTGCACGTTTAGCTGTTTCAACAGCGTATTCAATGGATGAGTGTCCCCAGCCTCTTTTCCCGGAATTATATTCTGCTGCAGTATATTGACCGTCGTGAATCAACAAATCGGCATCATGAAAAAAGGCCTCCATCCTCTCATTTTCCTCCCGCGCGGCGAGATTTCCTTCGGCCGAAAGCAATTCATCGTAAGAGGGGTCAGCCGGATCCGCGCTAAATACGTTATAAAATGGCTCGGTATCATAGGCAGTGCAAATGACGCAACCCTGATATTCGATACGGTAGCCCAGTGCGAGCAGCGGGTGATTCAGGTATTTGGCAGTTAGTGAAATGTCATCACCAAGGTCGTAGCGACCCTCCTTGAGGTCGATATACTCAATGTCGGCTGCCAATTCTTCCTGACGGACCGGAAAGTAGCGGTAGGACATCTGGCCACCAATGACATCTTTGAGGGGGTCCTCCTCGCAGGTTATCGGTCCGTGAATTTTGAGCTGAGTCCCTGGAAAGTATAGGGGAGCAAAAAAAGGCAGCCCCAGTATATGATCCAGGTGGGTGTGAGTTAAATAAATCTCAGTGCTGAAATGTCCGTTAACAAAATGATCAGCGGCCAGGATGTCACCCAGATTGCGAATTCCTGAACCGGCATCTATAATGATCAGTCGATTGTGATCCTTTAACCTGAAACGCAATTCCAGGCACACCGTGTTGCCGCCATATTTGACGGTTTCCGGCCCCGGACACGGAATGGAGCCCCTGACTCCCCAAAATTTAATTTCAATGGCGCTATCCATTTCGGACAACCTCCAGAAAAAATTTTGCTCGCTCGATTTCGTCGGGAACCGTACCTTGTATATCACTTAAGATCGACCAATCCACACCGACTTCACCCATCAAAAATTTAATTTTCGGAGAATCGATAAAATGATCGCCCGCGTTGCCGATGTTGAGATGAAGGGTCAACTGATTAGCCAGTGCGACAATGGACACAAACTCGCTGCTTTTATCCGAACTGTCACCCGGGCTGTGGTGGTATGAAAGCGATTCTACCAGGGTCGACCCCAGTCGCCATTTTTTAGCAATGATGTTCCCCACCGCCCCGTGATCAACTCCCAGGATTCTGGTTTCGTTCTGGTATAATGATTGCTGACCGCCAAGGATATTTTCGCAGACCCGGTGATATTCTTCCGGAAATTGCATGTGCAAGGGAATTTTTCCCAGATCATGCAAAAGACCGGCTACAAAAAACTCTTCCTGCCCCAAGACCGGCACTCCTTTTAAAGCAGCCAGCGATTTGGCGACGACACCGACACACAACGAGTGCCGCCAAAATTCATCCGTCGAGAAAGAAAGGCAGGGGCTCTTACCCTTTATATTATCAAGAATAGTATAGCTAAGCGCCAGGTTTTTGACCGTATTCACGCCTAGCATAATAATTGCCCGGGTAAGGGAGGAGATGGGTTTGCCCAGCGAATAATAAGCTGAATTGATGAGTTTTAATACTCGACCGGTGAGAACCGGGTCTAATGAGATGACTCGTTTGAGGTCGGTGGCAGAAGCCAATGGATCATTGCAGGTCTCCAACACTTTGATAACGGTAGTTGACAGGCTGGGCATCCTGGCAATATAGGCCTGGATTTTTTTTAGATAACTCTCACGGCTTATATGGAAATTGTTCATAGGTGGGATGTGAATCAATTAATTAATACCTGAATTTTGTACGCCAGATACTCAGGGCAAAGTAAGCGATCAATTTACCGTAATTCACCTGGAGTGATGTTTGTTGCTTTGAAATTCAGGCATCTATTTTTTTTAAAATCAGGGTGCAATATAGTCACCCCGGTAAAATTTGGTGACCTCCAGTGAAGCGGTCACCAGGGTCTGGTTAAATATATTTTTGAAATCTTCGTCTTGGGGCAATGAATCCAAAGCCGAAGCCAGATTTTTCGTTTCCTGCTCAATTTGCCTGATAATCGGATCAATATTTTTTAAGGTGATTGCCGGGTCCGCCAACTTGTGTCGGTATTGATCGAGCAAACCGATTAAATTCTCAATGCGATCCAGAGCAAATTGTTTGTCAAATTTAGACGGCGTACTCATCTGAACACCATTCAACGCATTGATAAATGTTGTCTGGCGCGGTCCCGTAACTTCCTTTTTCACATTTTCAACACTTTCTTTTAGAATCGTGCCGAATTCTTGGTCGTCTGATGGCTGAGGGGTTGTCTTTGTTTCAGGATAAATATTCTTCAATATTTGATCATTGTTGTGAATTTTCATCGCTGCGGTATCCTTCATTAAATTGGGTTATATTTTTCATTATCGGTGCAAAGGCCGATGGAGGTGAAGATCGGTCATTTGCAGTATTGCAATAGAATGCAAAATTCATGCACAGCAATCAGATTATTTTATTTTAAATTTGCCATAATTACAATCCATTAGACATCATGTCTGAACGGAGGGCGACAGGACGGTTACGGCTGTGGCAAAAAATACCGTTCAGCACCCGTCAAGTGGAAAAATTTGCCGTGCAGTTAGACGACTGCTTTCTCAGAAAAAACACAATTTTTGCCGGCGTATTTGGCTGCATAAAGTGCTTTATCAGCTCTATGAGTAACCGCCGCAACCGTATCGGCTCTCTGATGACAGCTGACACCAATGCTAATGGTAACAGACAGTGTCGGGCTACCCGGAACATCCTCCAGGCAGTAGCGGGTCGCGGCAATCGAGTTACAGATGTAATTGGCTTTATTGACGGCATTTTTCAAAGAGGCACCGGGCAGTATGATCGCAAATTCCTCACCGCCGTATCGAGCTAAAAAATCTTCACCGCGGATCGACTGGCGACATTTGCTAATCACGGCCAGGATAACCCGGTCACCGGTTTGATGGCCATATTTATCGTTAATTTTTTTAAAGTCATCGATGTCCATCATCAACAGGGAAAATGGAGCGCGTGATATCGTATTTTTTTCGACGAGTTCCTCGATCTGGTCATCAAAGGCTTTCCGGTTATAGATGCCGGTTAGACCGTCAGTTACCGATTCAGCACGTGCTTTTTCCAATTGATTGTTTAAGGTATTGACCTGCCTGGATAACGAGTCCAATTTAATGCTGTCACGGGATTGCTTTTCTTTTACGGTTTCACGCATCTGCTCTATTTCTTGAATCAAAGCCTGTTTTATTTTTTTTATATCATCCAAAAAAGTGATCTGCTCAATTTTTTCGCTTTGCTTCATAATCTTCTGGTTATATTGCTGATTTTCTGTATCAAGCGTGACCATGGCACTGGTCAGAATCTCAATGATATCTTTTAATTCACCTTCCCGGTCGTTTATATATATCTGATGCCGGTCAATATAGGCGGCAATAACCTTTTTGTCTCTCTCAAAGCGTTTTTGGAGTTTCTTCAGCTTTTTTTCATTCGAAAAACTATCAGATAACTTACTAATATCACCCTTAAATTGATCGCTCTTGATGTCTTTAAGGTCTAAAGAGAAATCTTGCATAAACTGAAGCAGTGCTCGAATTGATAATCGGAAAAAATCATTTTTCTGATCACTATCCTTGAGCTGGACCGACAGGTCATCAATATCGATCAGATCGGTTTCTTTCTTTTTTAATGTTAATCGCATGGCTTCTTTGAATTGTTTGAATATTTTCGAATCAGTATTGGATCTTTTAAGTCCGCCTCCGGCGCGTCCGGGTTAGGCCGCTTCCGACAACATCGACAATTCATCACTGCTCAGCACCTGGTCGATATCCAATAAAATTTTTACCCCGCCTTCCATTTTAGCCATGCCAAGTATGTAATCGGTGTTTAATTTGGTGCCAAATGTGGGGGTTCTTTCAATATCGTCACCTTTGATGTTGAGAACCTCAGAAACCGCGTCAACCACAATACCGACCAGAATTGTTCCGGTCTGTCCGGCAATTTCAACCACAATGATGCAGGTTCGTTCGGTATAGTCCATTGACATCATGCCGAACCTCAGCCGAAGATCCATCACGGGAATAACTTTGCCCCGAAGGTTGATGACGCCTTTGACAAAATCCGGTGTTTGCGGCACCGAAGTTATCGGCAGCATCCCGATAATCTCCTTGATTTTCAAAATCCCGATGCCGTATTCCTCTTCGGCCAGGGTGAATGTGAGATATTTACCTTCTTTATCAGCCATTGCCTTGACTGCCTGATCAATTGTTTCATCAACTTCTGACATAATCTTATCTCCTTAAAATTTATTCTTGACAATGCGAGTGATCTTTATTTGAAAATCAGGGGGACTCCCAGCACGAGCAAAGCATTGGCGGGCTCGCGCAACAGATATACTGACACACGGATTTTTTTTGGGCTTTCCCGGTCATTTTTAATCCATATGATGCAGTCTTCCTTAACCTGCGGCGCACCCAGCGCCAGTTTGCGGATCGCCTCAATGACTTTGGGCAAAGAGTCCGCATGCACAATTCTTTCAATGCCCATCCCGACGAGTTCATTTTGCTGAACACTGCAAATTTCAGCACAACTGGAATTGCCGCCCCACAGGTATAAATCTTTAAATACAGCTGCCGGCAGCTCAATTTGATGGACAAACTGAATGCGATGCAAAAATGTTTCAATATAATACCGACAGGTGTGACAGTCCGAACACCCCAGCAATCCGCTGTCTTTGACCGTAAAGCAGGCCTGCAATTGATTTTTAAACGCAATACAGCCATGGCATCTCTGCCCATGATCACTGCCGTTCCAGTACTGCCAGCAGTTTTGATAACTTTTAAATATGGGCCCGTTGCAGCTTTCAGCCAGCAATTCGGCCGGAATTTCTTGACCGCTGGTTTTGAGAAAAAATAAAAGATCTTCAACCGGAATGGTGTAATTTCTGCCCACGCGGCTGGCGTGAAGTTTTTTGGAACGGATCCAGTAACCGACTGTGGTGCGTCCCACCCCGCAAAGGGCAGCCGCCTCGGAAACTGACATTGATTTTTGGGGTCCTGCCATAAGACTGATAACTCCTTGGTAGCTAATGCATATATCGGCCTCCCCCGGGAAAACTTAACCCAATTAATAGGTTTTCTCGTCAGGTTATATCAATTGAAGAAAATTTGAGCCAACTGGACTGAATCCATGCAGATTTTGCCTAGCTGTCGGAATTTTGACGGATTTAATGCTCAACACCTGAACTTACGTTGAAAATCGGATATATCGCATCAATAGTATTGCACCTCTAAATTCATTTTAATATATTGATATTAAAGTGACTTATTCTCAGCAAGCGGCAGATTGCGCACGAACAAACCCATCAATTTGGTCAATTGGCACAACATTTGCTTTATTCAATGGCAAACGGAATGAAGTTTCCTCCTTTCCTTCATTCCCACCTCCGACTAACCCTGTTAGGTACCCCCCCTAACAGGGTTTTTCTATGCGAAAATTATTGGACAAATCCCATCAGCCTATTCGTTCGAAAAAAGAATCCTGCGGTATCTTTACTCATTGTATTTATTATAAATAATAGTTTTATAGGACCCTCCGGCAGATCGTTCTGGGACGGTCACCAGTTGGAAATAAATTCACTATTTTCGGATGCCAACACGCGGGAGCGGGGTTTCCGACAGAGAGGAAATTGGATCGAAGAAACGAATTATTGAAACCATCGATGGCTAAAACGTAATGTGGAGAGTGTCGAAAAAATGACGGATTAGTTTTTCTTGCTTTTGGGCTTGAAGGCGAGGCAGTTTTTGCCCTGCATGGCCCGGCGAACATCAATGATAGGTAATTGTCGGCTTTTAAATCCCATGGCACGACAACCATGTGGAAACCTGACTTCCCAGGTCACAAAATAGTGAATGCATTGATGGCAGGTTGGATTCATTAGTTTGTTGAATAAATAGAGCTGGTTGGGTTCTTTATTTTTTGTGGTCTTTCTTGGGGTCTTGCGGGCGGTCTTGTCGATCACCACGGGTGTCAACGACAATACCCATGCCCCGCAGCAGGTCATAGGCCTCTTCGTGCTGGGAATAGTACCTTTCCCCGGTCACGGCAATGATCGCCTGGATGACTTCATCGCTTAGCCCGGCTTGTTTAAGCTCGATCACGTCCTGCGCTGTCCTTAAACGAATGGAGCGCGTGCTATTTCCATAAACGATTGGCTCCGAACTTCTTAGAAAAGAACCTTCTTTGACCAACATTTGGAGGGTGGTTTCACCGACACCGGCTTGCTTCATGGCCACAATCTCATCGATGCTGAATGCCGCCGTCTCGATCACTTTTTCTTTGGCAATTAATTCAATTGTCTGATCGCTGACGCCGGCTTTTTTCAGTTGAACGATGCCTTTGCCACTTAACGTTGCCGCCGGTTGGGCCGCAATGATGATGAAAATGATTAATATTCCAATAATGACGAGTTTTTTTAACATACCTTCACCTTATCGCAAAAAGTCCATCAAACTCGGTTGGATGATTCTGGCCGCCGTCGCCAGTGTGGTTTCATAGGCTACTTCCAGGTTGGTCAGTTCCAGAACCGTTTTCGCAATGTCGGTTTGTTCTGTATTTGCCAGCGCCCCTTGCACCTTGGGCTTTAAGTTGGCCCAGTAATCGTCTGTGAACTGCAGGCGATACAGGGCCGGTGCATATTCGGAGCGCCGATTATTAATTTGCTGGCGGGCATTATAAAGGGGGCTGACCGTGGCCTTGATTTGGGCGCTGCCGGCCACCGCATCGGGATTTTCAAGTCCATCTATTAAATTCTTAAGCTCGTCAAATAGATTGACCCCGCCATTGGCCGCATTTTGGAATATGTTGCGGCCATCCGCATCAAAGGTGATCTCAACGTTGTCACCAACCATCAACCGCACCTGACCGTCATCACCGTGGTAGGTGGCATTGAAATTGGCATCGCGCGAAAAAGGCGCGGTATCGGTGGCATGACCGGAAAAGATATAATTATTGTTGAATTTTGAGTTGCCTAAACTTACGAGGTGATCATAAAGATCTTTTATCTGATCGGCTGCAAGTTGTTTTTGATTAGCAGTATGATCCAAACCGGAATAATCTTCAGCCACTCTTTTGGCTGTCAGAACCAGGTCAGATGCAAGATCCAGAGTTATCTCATTGAATTCCAGTTGGCTGATACCCTGATCAATATTTTCTTCATATTGCTCGATCGCTGCAATTTTGGACCGATAGCCTAACACCCGTCCCATGCCAATCGGGTCATCGGAAATTTTATTGATACGCTTTTGCGTGGCAATCTGCTCCTGGGCCTTGAGGATATCTCCGGCCTGTTGATGAATATTGCGAATAAAATTACTGGTCGTTATTTTTGGGGTTACCCGCATGGGGCGCCTCCTTTTGATATCTCGTTGCTTAAAAATAAATACTGAGACTTCAGGCCCACTTCAATAGCTGGGCTATTTTGAAAAGCGAACGGCAGAACCGCAGAATATCGAATTTCGAATGTCGAAGGATTGAATCCCTATGCTCAATCTTTTAAAAAATAGACAGAATACATTACTTCGACATTCGATATTCAGGATTCGATATTCGATATTCGATATTCGCTTTTTTAATATATACTATATGCGAAAGTCTCATTTTCGATTAAACTAACCGCTCCGGCGGCCAGCTGCGGCGCTGACACCTGAAACCTAATAAATTAGCCTTTTGCCATACGCGCTTAGATCATATTCAGTACCGACTGCATCATCTCATCAGCTGTCGTGATCAGCTTGGCGGCTGCCTGGTAGGCATTCTGGTATTTTACCAGATTGACCATCTCTTCATCCACCGAAACCCCTGAAATCGATTCGCGGTAATTCTCCAGTTGATGGACCATCTCGGATTGATGCCCGTAATATGCACCGGCTTGCTGAACCTCGTACCCCACATCACCAATAATAGACTCATAATAAGCGTCAAAGCTAGCCGTATTGCTGTTCAGGATCCGGGCGCTTTTCAAATTTGCGATGGCGATGGAATTTCCGTTATCGCCCGGTTTATCGCCGGGTACGCTATCAAAACTTCCCGCGGCGGCTATCAACCGTTCATCCAGCACAATGGCCGGGTTGACCTGCATGTTCAGGGCTGAAGCCCCCCCGTTAAGCGTTACCGAGTCGCTTCCCGCCCCCAGTGTCCAGGGCGTATTCCCCGGAATGGTGGCCACGACTGAAGCGACAGCAGAATGGCCTTGAAGTGCTGCCGCGATTTGAGTTCTGGTCGAAACGCCGTCTTCAATGGCAATCTGAATATCTCCCGTGATGGGATCAGTGGTGACCGTTTCAGCTCCGGCGGTTCCACCGGCGACAACCGTGACGGAAAGGTTTCCCGCCCCACCCTCTTCGGCTGTGATGGTCAGCAGTGAATCCATCACCCCTGAAGCCGACGCAGCGCCCGTGAAATAATCATTACCGTTTGAACCGTCGAGCCCATAGCCACTGGCGTGCAGGGTGTTGACTTCAGCCATCAGGTTTTGCGCCAATGTGTCCAGTCGATTCATATAATTGCGGATATCGAGATCTCTGACATCCAACCAGCCTTTAACCTTGCCGCCGTTAATGCTGCTGGTAATGTCCACCGCGTTGTTATCAGCGTCTACCCACGTCATATTTTGATTACCGGATGCGTTTATCCGGGTCGATAAACGATAGGCGTCAGTGCCCTCCACCAGCGGTTGTCCGCTGCCCACTGAGACCGTGACACCGCCGGCGGAATTTTCAAAGCTGTCGATATCGATCCAGTCAGAAAGTTCGATGAGCTGTACGTCACGTTGGTCCCGGTAATCATTGGCCGTATTGCCACCGGCTTCCATCTGGATGATTTTTTGATTCAGTCGGGCGATATTCTCTGCCAGCAGATTGATTTCAGCGGGGGACCCTTCAATCATGGTGTCGATATCCTGCCGGACCGTTTGAAGATCCTGGTAATTCTTTGAAAATGAATCCGCCATAATTTGACTTTTGGCGATCAGAACGCTACGCTCAACCGGTCCGGAGGGATTATTGGAGAGATCCTGCCAGGCATTCCAGAATTCGCTCATGACCTGATTGAGCCCGTAGCCGCCGGATTCATCGAAAATCATTTCGACTCTTCCAAGCATATCTTTTTGCGCTTCCCAGTTCCCCCGGGTCTGGGTTTCATTATTAATCTGAACTCCCAGGAAACGTTGATAGACTCGTTCGACACCGGTCGCCGTTACACCCGTCCCCAGCGGCCCGACACTGGTGTTGACCGGCACATCACTGGACATATTCAAACGTTGCCGCGTGTAACCGGGAGTATTTACGTTGGCAATATTATTACCGGTAACATAAATCCCCTTTTGCTGGGTCAGCAGGGCCTTGCTACCGATACTGAGTACCCCGTATATATCTGTCATAATCAACCACCTTTTTTTAATGATCTGCGGGCGTTATTGCCCCGCTCAAGCACACTGATAATGGCCCCGGGAATTTTCGGCAACGCCACGATATCATCAACTGCTCCCAATTTGACGGCTTCTTTGGGCATCCCGTATACCACACAGGTGGCCTCATCCTGGGCCAACGTATGTGCACCGCATTCTTTCATTGCCAGCATTCCTTTAGCCCCGTCGGCCCCCATCCCGGTGAGCATCACACCGACGGCATTGCGCCCCGCATTCTTAGCCACCGACTGGAATAAAACATCAACACTGGGTCGCTGGTAATGAACCCGCGGTCCATTTTTTACCCGCACCACATACGTGCCTCCGTTGCGGGTCAGCACCATGTGCAGATTACCCGGTGCGATTAAGGCAACTCCGGGCACGACGTGGTCATTGTTCTGAGCCTCCCGCACCTGCATCGGACAAATATCATTCAACCGCTTGGCAAAAGACTTCGTAAAATGCTCAGGCATATGCTGTACAATCACAGTTCCCGGCGCTGTGGCAGGCATTTCCGCCAGGACGGCTTCAATTGCCTTGGTTCCACCGGTGGAGGCCCCGATGGCAATCACTTTATGGGTGGTATTAACCAGCAAATTTTTTGTTGCGACTGCTTCAACCGCCACCCGCGGCGCAACTGAATTGTGGTTAATCTTGGCCACTGCCGCCGATCGAATGGCTAGCACCAGATGATGTGAAATATTTTTGGTTGAATAAGCCGCTCCGGGTTTGCAGAGCACCTCGAGCGCTCCCAGGTCCAGTGCCTTGAGGGCCAGTTCGCTGTTTTTTGGAGTCAGAGAGCTTAAAACAACCACCGGCATCGGGTAGTGCTTCATCAGTTTGGCCAGAAAAGAAAGACCATCCATTCTGGGCATTTCCAAATCCAAGGTAATGACATCCGGCTGCAGCTCAACAATTTTATCCCGGGCAACATAGGGATCGACAGCCGTCCCGACGATCTCGATATCGTCGTAGCGGGACAGTTCATCTGTCATCACTTTGCGGATAACCGCCGAATCGTCAACAATTAGTACTTTGATCATTGTATTTTCTTATTGCGTTTATTGAGCCGGTTCGGAATCGTTATGTAACGTTAGTTCCGGAAGCTCTCCCTGGATGAAAAAATACACGTCACAAAAGCCTTCTTCCAGCATCAACCTAACGATACAAACCGGTTTGTCTTTATGAATCAGTTTTGTCGTATCATTTTGAGAAAGAATTTCCGGGGCTGCGATGTTAAACTCCACCTGATCACCGGCTATGGCCGGTAGTGCATTGCCACAGATGACATTCAGAATTTCTTTCAACGCATCCTGCTGTTCGGTGTTGGAGATTTCAACATCATCATCCAGGCCGAGCATATTGTTGGCTAGTTCCGGTATGGCCGAAGCTGAGATTCGCATCAACAATCTGCCGTCAAAATATCCATTAAAATCAACTCGTCCGACCACCGCCGGGCCGGGACCGTCATTGACACGCTCATCATCGGGAAACACGAATAAAAAGGCCAGCTTTTCCAGGGTGTCACCGGCGACTGTGGTTAATATATTTTTAAGCTGCTGTTCCATCAAAAACTTGATCTCCTAAAAAATCCTTTATCGTATCTCGTATGATTTCAGGGGTAAACGGCTTGTGGATGAATCGCGCACCTTTATTCTGTAAACGCTCGACGCGGGTTTTGCTGCCTTCGGTGGAAATGACCACAATCGGTACATCCCTAAAATCAGGGACTTTCAGCATACGATCGATCATCTCTTCGCCGTTCATCACCGGCATGTTGATGTCGACAATGACAAGATCGATCCAATGCTGATTAAGCGCCTCGAGCCCTTCCTGGCCATTGGCGGCCTGGTGGATATCTCCCACTTGAAGACCGCTTAAGCGGATGGTCTTAATTATCATCGTCCGCATCACTCCGCTGTCATCTACTATAAGGACATTAACTGCCATGGTTGAATCCTCAATAAACAATATATTTGGCTCTATTGAGCCTTTCGATCTCAATAAACATTGCCGATTTTCATAAAGCTGTAGAACTTCCCATGCGATTAGTTATTGCCTAAAACCTCCGACAATTCTTCCACCCATTGCATGGTCTGACTGGCCACTTTTTCGAGATTGTCAGCCGTCAGTCCTAATCGCTCAACCACCGCCCCGCAAGGCTGATGTTGCAAACCATCCCGACCCACACCGATTCCGATCATCAGACATAACACATTGGCCACATGAACAATGTCCAGCATCAAATCGCTCTGATCAGCGGATTCCGGATCGTGATGCCAGCGGACGGTGTTGACTATACCTGGTGGCAGGGACCATTGACATAGTATGCGAGCACCGATATCCGCATGATTGGTACCCAACACCATATCTTCTGCCCTTTCAAATGGTATTCCCTGGCATAAGGCGTTTTCAATTTTATTAAAATCATCTGCAACAAAATTACCCAAAACGAGCTTGCCCACATCGTGCAGCAACGCGGCTGTGAATATCTCTTCGGCTGCCTCAACATTCAGCTCTTTAACCAGCCCTTCGGCCGTCACGGTAACCGCCAGGGAGTGACGCCACAGTTCACCCGGCGGCAGGTCATATCCGGGTACCGATTTATCCATAATTGCACAGACACTGGATGCTATCACTATTTGAATCAGGCGCTTCAAGCCCAGCAGCAAAACTGCCTGTCGCACCGAACCGACCTTTGAAGGGATGCCGAAATAAGCCGAATTGGCCAGCTTTAATAAATTGGCGGTTAGGCCGGCATCCTGTCGCAGAATCTTTTCTATCTGAACGACATTTATCTCCGGGTCGTCGATCAGGGCCAGCAGCTTGACTGCCGCTCCCGGCATACTCGGAAATGATTTTAGCAGTGAAGCAATATGTTTTAGGTCTTGGGACATTCGTTATCCTCTTATATGATTCAAGATCCCTTGGCAAATTAGGTTCCGAATGGGCTCTAATTAAAGGTCAGTGCCTCAGATAATTCATCGACCCATTCCGCGACTTTGGTTTTGATATCTTCAAACTGACTTATATCCAGCCCCAGCCGCTCAATTACTGCCGGTGATAAATCAGCGCAATAGGTTTCGTCTTCATTGCCGGCACCGTCGGTCTGGCAAAGTAAATTAGCCAAATAAACAATATCGATCGCCGCCCCGGCTCTTTCTGGAAAACCCGGATCGTGGTGCCACCGGACGGCATCGACGACGTCGCGCGGAAAAGACCATTGCGTCAAAATCTGTGCACCAACTTCGGCATGATCCGTGCCAAGTACTATATTTTCCGCCAACACGTACGGTACCCCGGTGTTGACAATTTTTTCGATGGCCTCCTGCTCTTCTGTCACGAAATGTCCCAGGATTAACTTGCCGATATCATGTAGCAAGGCCGGCGTAAAAACATCTTCGACCTCGATGTCCTTTTTATCCTTGACCAGGGCTTGGGCCGCTATTGACACGGCAATCGAGTGACGCCAGAGATTTCCCGGCGCCATATTATAGCCGGGAACCGGTTTATCCATAGCGGCGTTGACGCAGGATGCAATAACAAGCTGTATCAATTTTTTTAAACCCAACAAAAGAACCGCTTGTCGGGTTGAAGCAACCTTGGAAGGGATCCCAAAATAAGCCGAGTTTGCCAGTTTCAACACATTACCGGTTAATCCCGGATCATGGCGTAATACATCTTCGATTTCATCCACGGTGGTTTCCGGATCTTCCAACATCCTGAGCATTTTCGCACCGGTAGCCGGCATGCTGGGAAACGATTTGATTTTGGAAATGATACCTTTTACGCTCGGCTGCATCACAAATTCCTCTTTTTACCGTTGCTGCTGATAATTGTTTGTCCGGTAGCAACATCCAGCTGAACGGTGCGGCTGGCGGTGCCGCCGACGTCCTCGGTTTCCAATAAAATATTGTTTTTCCAAAGTAATTTCTTAAGAATGGTATGGTTGCGCTCACCGATTTTGAACATTTCATTTTTGCCTAAGGGATTCCCGCAGCCGGCCGCTTTGATGACCATGCGGGATTTCTGCCCGCCAATTTCATACAGTGCCTTGAATAATGCCGGCACCCCGGTATCCACAAACATATACGGATTGGCTTCGGCCTTGTCCGGATTAATCTTCGACAACGGCAGCATGGCATGCAAAAGCCCCCCCACCTTTTGGACCGGATCATAGACGATCAGCCCCAGGCAACTCCCCAGAGCATGGGTCACGATTAAATCCGCGTCACGTCCAATTTTCATGTCTCCCACGGCGACAACGTGTTTCATCTGCTTCAAATCAGCCCTGCATCCATGCCTATTTTCGATAAGTCGCCGGTCGCATGTACCGGAATTTGTGGTTAATTGCCGACAGACCCTCTGAGTGGCCTACAAATAAGAAGCCGCCCGGCTCCAGCAATTCCCAGAAACGATTGATCAATTGCTGCTGGGTCGGCCGGTCGAAATATATCATTACATTGCGACAGAAGATCACATTAAAGGGACCTTTCATCGGCCATGATTCCATTAAATTCAACCAGGCCAACCGCACCATCTTGCGGACTTCATCGGTTATCCGGTAGCTGCCCGCATCTTGGCCGTTGAGCCTGTTGAAATATTTTTTAAACTGCGGCGAAGGCAAACTTTTCAAAGTATTGGCCGGATAAACTGCCAGATGAGCCTTCTCAAGCATTCGCTTTGATATATCGGTTGCCAGGATCAGCGCGTCCTTTTTGTCAATGTCCGGCATGTGTTCTTTGAGCCATATTGCTAAGGTATAGGGTTCCTCGCCCGATGAACAGGCAGCGCTCCAGAACCGCAGCCGGTGGCTAGTGAGGCCGGGTAGCACATGATCCCGTAAGTAGTTGAAATGTTCCGATTCGCGAAAAAAGCTGGTTTTATTTGTTGTCATGGCATCGATAAAAAGTGCCAGTTCATGACTTCCATCAGGGCTTTCGATATAGTCCAGATACGCTTGAACGCCGAAAATCCTTTGGGCCCGCAACCGTTTCATAAGCCGGGACCGGACCAGAGCTTCCTTACCTGGCTTCAGGTTGATACCACAAGACCGATACACAATCTCACTGATCCTATGGAAATCTTTGGAGCTCAATTGCATTGACATCGGGTTCATGTATCTTGCCTTTTCCGGCCATGCCGGAATTGGTTATTGCATATTTGTCATTACGCCGCCAGGGTCCGGTCGAGGCTCGCTTCAGCATCTTCCCGGGAATCACCTGTATGTCCATTATTGGCAAACTCTACCAGTCCGACGATATCAATAATCAAACCAACACGGCCATCGGGCATGATGGCACCACCGGAAATACCGGGAATGTCTTTCATCGTTTCTCCCAGGGACTTGATGACGACCTGCTGTCGACCAATCAGTTCATCTACCAGCAAACCAGCCTGTCGCTCTTCATCTTCCACGATAACCACAACGGCATCTTCAGCATTCTGCTGGGCATTGTCGATATGATAAAAACGCGACATTCGATGCAGGGGTATTAGACTGCCCTGCAACGTGACCATCTCTCCCTGGTTGAGCACGGTTGACAGATCGTCCCGATCCGGCTTGATTGAACGAATAATAGAAATAGTTGGAATAACATAGGTTTCAGACCCGACCCGGACCACCATTCCGTCAATAATCGCAAGCGTCAGCGGTAGGCTCATTTTAAAAACACTCCCGTTGCCGTATTCGGACTTAATTTCCACCTGACCGCGCAGTGACTCGATATTTTTTTTGACCACATCCATTCCGACACCCCGGCCCGAGACATCGGTGACAACCTGGGCGGTGGAAAAACCGGGCTCAAAAATCATATTGAAGACCTCACGATCGCTGAATGTGCGCTCATTGGACTCGGCCGAGTCACTGATCAAACCCTTTTCGCGGGCATGGGCCAAAAGGACATCACGATTCAGCCCCTGGCCGTCGTCTTTGATCTCCACGACAACACTGCCGGCAGAATGATATGCCAACAATTGAACGGTTCCATACTCCGGTTTACCGCTTTTGGCACGTTGTTGGGGACTTTCGATACCGTGATCGACGGCATTACGAACCATGTGGACCAGCGGGTCATTAATAATGTTAACCAGGTTGCGATCGATTTCGGTGTCCTCGCCTTCGGTCACGAAATTGACATTTTTACCGACTTTGCGAGATACATCTCTGACCAGCCGGGCCATTTTGTTAAATGTCGCTTTGAGCGGCACCATGCGCATCGACATGCTGATATCCTGCAATTCCCGCACAATTTTGCTCGTATGAGCTACCTTTTTGGCGAGTTCATGATTATCGCTGTTGGCAACCAGATAATCCTGGGCAACCATCGAATGGGCGATGACCAGCTCGCCCACCATATCAATTAAACGGTCCAATCGCCGGGTGCTGACCCGCACAGAGGATTCAACCACTTGCTGACCGCTGTTGATACGCTTTTGGGCGCGCAGGGCCTGTCCCACATCCTTGGTAGAGGCCGCTCTAGATTTGACCACGGCCTCCCCCAGTTTTTCAGCGGGATGCTTCTCAGCGACTTTTTCGATTTGCTCTCTTTCGATTTTGCCCTGAGCCACCAGCATATCGCCGACTCTTGGCGCGGTCACATCATCCGTTTCTTCTGAGATTCCGGCAGCTTCAGGATCGGCTAAAACCTTAACCAATTCATCATAACCCTTCGGTTTGAGCAACGGTTGTCCGGACAGCGCCGTCTGAACTCCACTCAGCAGCTCCTTAATCATATCCAAAGCCCGCAGGGACAAATCAGCATACCCGCCGCTGTAACGAATTTCACCGTCGCGCACACGGCTCAACAGCGACTCCGCATGGTGGCCAAAATCGGAGAGCAAAGCCAGTTCGAGGAATGCTGAAGTCCCCTTCACCGTGTGAAAGGCACGGAAAACCTTCCCGACAGATTCCACATCTTCAGGGTCGGTCTCCAGAGACAAAAGTGCTTCCTCAGCACTGGAAATCAAATCGCTGCCTTCGGCAATAAACTCACCAATCAACTCCGTATCCGCGTCCCGGGGCATGTGGTCAAAATCGGGATCATCCCCAGGAGCCTCGGTGTCCGGTTGTGTGCCCGTATCCTTTGCATTGGGAGACTCCACAGCAGGACTGAGGCCATCCCTTGAATGCATGGCCGCCTCCAGCAAAGATCCCACCGCACCCAGGCTTTGATCCGGATCTTCAACTTTGCCGTCCACCATTTCGTTTATGATTTCAACAGCCTGTGAAAGGAACTGGTGGCACGCTTCTGAATCTTGCGCATCGTTAATCAGGCCAAGTAAAGACTCACGCAAATTATGCAGTTCGGTATGGTTGTCGGCTTCGATCTGAATCAAATAAGCAGCGGCATCATCGAGTGATTCGATTGACGGGCAACCGGATTCAGCGGTTGGGGTTGCCGGAGCAGCGGCATTGGATTTTTCTGCCGACTTAACCAAGTCGGCTAGATTCTGCTGGACTTCGCCGGCCGGATTATCACTGTCCGGCTGATCGGATAAACATTGCTCAGCTGCATTCAGTCCTTGCCAGATGGCGTCCACCAACGAAAGGGGATCATGGGCGTTCTGGTTGCCCATGATGTTAAGTCCTTGTCGCACCAGATTCAGTAAATCCTTAACTTTACTGGTTTTTTTCGGAACCGATTTTAGGATCCCTTCCAGGTCTGTGCCTAATTTCTGCCAGGCGGCGGAATCATTTAAACCGACGTTATCAAGATCATCCGCAATTTGTTTAAGTGTTTCGATAATTTTTTGTTTTTTTTTGGTCATCGAATAAAGTTTAATCCCTTTGTTCTTTTTGATCAGGCATCCACATCAAAAACGCAATCGTCAAATTTCGCTACAGACACACTTGCCGGTTGATTTGGTACTCTGAATATTTCCCGAGCGGTAATAGACCGTATTGGGCGTCATTAATTCATTGAGCAGATTAAGAGAGCCCCGCAACAGTTCCAGAGAGTGCTGAAATATTTGTCTGTTGCGCAAGTTGGCCGCCTGGACCTGGGATAGCACGGATAATAAATCTTTGCTGACCCGCCTCAGATTTCCAGCATGTGGTTCATCCACCAGTTGAGAAATCCCGGTTAACGTAAGATCCGGCGCCGTATACCCCAGTTCCTCTGCCAGACTAGCCACCAGTTGACATCGCCTCTTTTCCTTTTTTTGAATTTCAAGCAGCTGTTTTTCTTTGTCAATTCCCGTCTCATTGAGGGTGTTTACGTCCGACCGAACGGCAGCCTCCTTTTCCTGGTCGATAACAACCAACAGTGAGCGGTAAAGACCGGTCTCCTGTCTAAGAAGCCCTATTAAATGATCCAAAGTCGAATTCATTTTTTTCATTGATTTCCCTGGTTTTAACGCTATTTCACATGGTTGTTATCGGCTTAAAACCACTAAAACTTTAGGCATTTAGGAATTATTTTGCTGAATTTCAATGGTCAATTCTCCGCCTTCTCCTGTGCAGGATCCGGTTTTGTTCTATATCCGACAGCCGGCCCTGCCTGGGACTCAGGCTCCGCGTTGCGGTTTTCTTTGCCGCCAAGTTGTTCCAGCAATATAGCCGACAATCCAATACCGCCGGCGCCTGATATTTTGCGTGACAGCTCAACATCCAGCAGGGAGGTAAAAATTTCTTCGGCCCGGCCGCCACTGATAAAACCGGATTTATCAATCGTGGCGCGCATTTCTTTGAATAAGTAGTTTATAAACAGCGACTCCATCTCGCTGCAGGCAGCGCGCAATTTAGGGTCTTCCCTGTCGGGTGCAAGGTTTTTGGCGGACTTTAAGGCACCGCCAATCTGTTGATTTTGATACGGTTGGCTAAAATAAGCTGTGGTCGGCAAAAGAAGCGCTTTTTTGTCGTCCATTATATGATCTCCAATTCCGCCTGCAGGGCACCGGCTGCCTTTAAGGCCTGAAATATGGCAATTAAATCACGCGGTGATACCCCCAGGGCATTTAGTGCTTTAACCAACTCACCGAGACTAACGCCGGATTCCACGAGGAATATCGGATTGTTACCCTCTTCGACCAGCACCTCGGATTCCGGAACCACCACCGTCTGACCGCCTCTTGAAAACGGCAATGGCTGCGAGACTCTTCGATCTTCCTTGATCTCAACACTCAAGTTTCCGTGGGCGATGGCAATGGTTGAAATCCTGACATTTTCTCCCATTATGACGGTGCCGGTACGTTCATTGATGACCACCTTGGAAACCGAATCCGGCGTGACACCCAATTTTTCAATCTTGGTAACCATGGACACCGTGTTGCCACGGTAATTTTCGGGAACGTTCACTTCAATGGTCCCGGCATCATGGGTACGGGCGATTGGCTCATAAAAGGCGATGTTAATGGCCCGGGCAACCCTCGAGGCGGTCGTAAAATCAGGATTGTGCAAGGTTAACGTCAGCGACTGCTTGGCATTAAAATTGGTCTGAATTTCTTTTTCGATTAAGGCGCCGTTGACAACCCGGCCCACCGTCGGAAAGTTTTTTTGGACTCCGGAACCCGCGGCACTGCCGACTTGAAAACCGCCTGTGCTCACGGGGCCCTGGGCAACAGCATAAACCTGACCATTCGCCGCTTTGAGCGGGGTAAACAGCAGGGTTCCCCCCTGAAGATTCTCAGCGTCACCAATAGAGCTCACCAGAACATCAATTCGACCTCCGGTACGGGCAAACGCCGGTAGATCGGCTGTCACCATAACTGCCGCCACATTATCCACTTCGATGTCCTTCGGCAGCACAGTTACCCCCATCTTTTCCAGCATAGCGGCCATCGACTGAATCGTAAACGTCGCATCATCACTGTCCCCGGTGCCGTTCAACCCGACGACCAGACCGTAGCCGACCAGCTGATTCGAACGGACGCCCTTGATTTCGGCTATATCCTTGATCCGCACCCCATGGGCAGGACCGGCCAAATACAACAAACCCGCAAGAATGAACGCAAATGTTAGAATTAATATTTTAGCAGGCTTTATCAAATTCCATCCAAGCATAAATTTTATTCCAATCGTCTAATTTGCGGTCAACCGTCATAGGTTGATATTTAAAGTGAACTTGAACCTCTTCCCACCGCGGCCCTGAACCTCTATACCTTGATCTCCAGATATTTTTTCTTTTTTTTAATACCTGAATTTTGGTACAAAATTCAGGTATTAAAAAGGCCAGACGGTATTCATCAAATTTGTCAGCCATCCGGGACGCTGACGATCATTGACAACACCGGAACCGCTGTATGCGATTTTAGCATCAGACACAAAAGTTGACATGATGACGTTATCTTCGGCAATATCCCGCGGCCGGATGATGCCGGATAAAATGATCATCTGGTTCTCGTGGTTGACCATTACTTCACGGGTGCCGACGATCTTTAAATTGCCGTTGGTCATGACCTCCATCACCCGGCAGGTGATAAAGGCATCCAGGCTGCCGCTGCGTGAGGTTTCGCCCTCTCCTTCAAATTCACTTTTGAGATTACCTTTTATCGACGGGTTGCCGAAGGGATCGATTTTGGGCCAACTGCCTTTGACACTGGGCAGAATATCATTTTGCCACCAATCCTCCAGGCCAAATAATTTCTCGATTCCGGCCTCGAGATTGGAAGTTCGCTCCGTTTCGGTGGTGGCTTTATTGGTGGCTTGGGCGGATTCCTCAATTCTTACGGTGACAATATCCCCGATATTACGGGCCTTGGTGTCGATAAACATTCCGTTTAAAGAACTGCCGGCCTGCCACAAAGAACCGTCGGCATCAACGGGGGGGCGGGGAGCGGGTTGGGGGATCATGCTTTGTTTGGTCACCATTTTTTCCATTTCATATTCGATATTGTTGCGATTGCCGGCACAAGCGCTGATCCCGATCAACAGTAGAATCGCGCAAAGGGCTGTAATTAAAGGATTTGCATTGGTCTGCATATTTTCCTGCCTATTTTTAGTGGAGACGATTATTGAAATTCAACCTTTACCGTGTTGGAATCCAGCACCCGGGCATAGAGAACTTTTTTCGAGTCAAAATTCATCACCGGGATGCGTTCACCGAGTCTGCCTTTCTTTTTAACCTGTCCGAGGGCTGTAATTTTCAGGCCGCCGGTTTCGGCCAAAATCACCACAACATCGCCGCGCTTCACCAGCGGCGGAAATTCCACCAGATTCGGTCTCAATACCGTCCGGGAACCAATGGCGCGTCGGGTGCGTTGTCCGAGAACCACCTCCGCATCGGTTATCACGTTGGCGGGCAGTTTCGCCAGATCCATCTTTTGCATTTCGATGTCATCCTCGGTAATCGGTTTATGCCGGCCCAGGGGTTTTCTAGTCACCACGACATGGGTGAATATTTCAACCGTGGCAGTGGCCCGGACCCGTTTATAGAACTTGCCGTTGACATCGAAATTAACCGTAAACGGAATTTTGCCCGCCAGGTCACTGTTGCGTGACGGCTCGACGCTATACGTGATTCGGCCGCCGGGTAATTTCAGAGTTTCAGAAACCTGGATGTCTTTAATTCTGGCATCACTCAGGTTGTTTATGAGATTCTTGGCGATATAATCGGACACCAGCGCTTTAATCTTTTCCGGATCGATCTCAATGAAACTGCGATCAACGAAAACTTGGGGAGGAATTTGCAGCACCAATTGATCCGGATCGATTCGATTTTGCTTCAGGCGCCTTCTAATAACGCTTGGATCAATCTCGCGCCGCTTACCCGGTAGGGGCGATCGGCCGATAACAACGCCGCTTAGCCGTTTAATCAAATGCGGATCATTGCTTTCGATCTTTGCAATTTTACCTAAAAGAATGTGCTCCCCGTCAATTTGAGTCATGGCTGAAACATGAACCCGCGTCGCTGACGCGGCCATAATCTCACGGATCAACCCCTGGAGCATGAGCCCTGCCAGGAAGGCAATCATGACGAATTTCAAGAACCTATGTATTATATATTTCAATCTGCTACCCTTCAATTTATAATGCTATCGTTTAACGTTGTTGGCAAGCGCCAGCATTTCATCGGCAGTTTGAATTGATTTACTGTTGGCCTCATAGGCCCGCTGGGCGGTAATCATGCTGACCATCTCCTCAACCACAGTGACATTGGACATCTCTAGAAATCCCTGGGCAATGGATCCCAATCCGTCTTCTCCGGCCGTACCGGTCATTTCATCGCCGGATGCCTCCGAGGGAATATAAAGATTTTTGCCCATACTGATCAAACCGGCGGAATTGACAAAGCGGGCCAGTTCTACGGTTCCGACCTCGGTTGGCACTGTCTCACCGGCCTGCAGCACCGAGACCGTGCCGTCCATGCCGACTGAGATGGATACGGCATCTATCGGAATCGAGATTTCCGGCTCCAGGACAAATCCATCCGCATTGACGATACGCCCTTCGCTATCAAGCTTGAATCCCCCGTCCCGCGTAAAAGCGGTTTCCCCGTTGGGCAAGGCGATTTGAAAGAAACCATCGCCTTCGATTGCCAAATCAAGTTCGTTTTTGGTATGTTCCATATCTCCCTGGGAGAATATTTTCAGCACGGTGGAGGGCCGGGTGCCGTGCCCCAGTTGAATACCGGTCGGTACTTGGGTGTCCTGACTGGAGGCCGTACCCGCCGGTCGAATGGTTTCGTACAATAAATCCTGAAATTCGGCGCGACTTTTTTTAAATCCTGCGGTACTGACGTTGGCCAGATTGTTTGCAATGACATCCAGATTCAGGGCCTGCGCCTGCATGCCGGTAGCTGAAGTCCATAAACTGCGTATCATTTGTCCTCCCTGTAATAAATATGGTTGATTGTTATATGTTGTTGGTTATTGGTGGGTGAATGTCAGCAACAATAGTAGACAACCTGATGCCGATGCACCCGATATCTTAGCCGGTTAAGGATCCGACTTGATTGATGGCCTGGGAGTATGTTTCGTCAACACTCTGGATAATTTTCTGATACGATTCATACCCCCGCAGGACCTCGATCATTTCCGTCATCATTTTGACGGCATCAACATTGGACAATTCGATAAAGCCCTGGCTGACCTTAACATCCTCGACTTTGGTTTCGGCCAGTCCGGCGGCGGGCGGCTTAAACAAGGTGTCACCCGCTTTGCTCAGCCGATTAAACTCCGTAAAATCTACGATGCGAAGGCTGTCTACCCGCTTGCCGTCCACCGCAACATTGCCCTGCTCGTCGACGGCAAATTTAGCATATTTATGAGGATTTTCCGTACTTTTGATTGTGATTTCGCCCCCTTCCCCCAGCACCGGCCAGCCATTACGGGTCACCAGCACACCATCGGAATTGAGCGTGAAATCACCTTTACGGGTATAGTGGACACCATCCGGTGTCTGCACACAGAAAAAGCCTTTGCCGACCAAAGCCAGGTCAAAATCATTATCGGTCTGTCTTAAGGCGCCATTGCTGTGATCGGTGTACATACTAAAGTTATTCCAAAATAAGTGTGCCCGCGCTGCTGCTAAGTCCGCAGAGCTCTGGGTGCTCTGGCTGGGCAAATCAGCTGGATTAATCAATTTCATATGCCCCCGGTCCATTTTAAAGCCTACGGTATTGGCATTGGCCAGATTATTGGAAATTATTTGCAGCCGTTTTTCGCAGGCCAAGGCACCGGCTGCCGCTATATACATGTCACCGCTCATTGAATTTCCTTTGTTAGAATGCTAAGAGAATTAGCGTTTCATCACGAAAAAATCCGGGGCCAATTCGGGTTGTTTTGATCTCCCGCAGCAATCTATTGCAAGAGACATACCAGGGTGGCGAAACTGCTGGAGGCTTTTAAACCGTTAGTTTTGAAGGGATCCGGCTGGCAGCTCAGTCGCATGAAACACCATCTTTGCCGGGTTGACATAATTGGGTAGGTAATTTTTGCCGGGTTTGCTAGATTCAGCCCCTCAAACACAAAGGCACCCAGAAAGAAGTGGCTGATCTATTATGCTGCGATTAGTCGCCCGCACTTGTATGCAAACTCAATACAAGCTCAACTTCACCCAGCGGCGTTTCAAGTTCTTCGGAAATTTGGCGGGCGGACATGCCCTTGAGGGCCAGTTTTTGGATCTGTTCATGAAGCTGACCGCTGCCTGAGGCATCGCTCGCAATGGGGGCAATTTCCTGAGCGACTGGTCGATGCAGGCCGGATGGGTATTGCGAGATCCCGTATGCTTGACTGCCGTGGTCGTTGATTGGCAGCACCTTGTCCAGATTACGTTGTTCAACGGCAATCGTCTCAGCGATATTGGCAAAGGCCTGATCAACCTGTTGTTTTAGTGTTTGGCTAAAAATTTGCACATTAAAGCTTTGCCCGGAATCCCTGATTGCTTTATCCTGTGCGGAATCCCGGCTCTTTTTGCGGCTTCGAATTAAGAACAGCAGGATTAATAGACATAATATTATTTGGGTGCCATCAATCGTAACATCCCAGTACTGCGGCATTTGAAATACCATCTCTGCTCCTTGCTCCACATCTGGTCGTCACCAGCTAAACTCGAATATCAATTAATCTGCTCCGCGCGGGTTCACCTGGTCGGCTGCACCGATCAGCACCCTTTTCGTCGGCCAGGCGTTCGCGCGGTACGGTGCTCAATGAAAATTCAGGCTCGGGCCCCATGACTTTTTCGGGATTATCTTTTTTCTTTTTTTTCTGCTTTCGCTCAAGGCTTTCTTTAAACGGAGTTTGCTGGTTATTGCGTCCCCTGGCTTCCGCCCGTTTGACTTTGCGGGCTGGTGACAGGGACGGCAGAATTTTGTTCGGTTTAATGTTATCCACCATAGCGTTACCCCTGTCGGTAAGAATACGTGTTAAATTCGGGTATTGATGCGTTGATGATCGCGCCTAGCCGTCTATAAGTTTCTCTTTTCTGAGTTTGGCCCGCAAACGCCTGACGGCCTGGGAGTGAATTTGAGAGACTCTTGACTCGGTAATACTGAGAACCTTTCCCGTCTCTTTCATCGTAAGCTCATCTAAATAATATAGCGAAATGACCAGGCGCTCCTTTTCCGGCAGCTGTTCAATTGCTCTGGCCACTGCTTCTTTTACTTCTTTCAGCCGGGTTAAGGTTAAGGCATCATCATCGTTGTCCACCAGATAACTCATCAGCTTTTCTTTTTCGTCCCTGGAAGAATATCCCAGCTCCTCGAAACTGATAAATGAAATATTGGACATTTGTTTGGTGCGGTATACCTGCTCTACACTTACGCCCATCTCCTGGGCAATTTCAACATCGTCAACTTCCCGGCCTAATTTCTGTTCCAACTTGAGATAGGTGTTTTCCAGATCCCGTATTTTGCGTCTATTCGATCTGGAGAGAAAATCCCGTGATCTGAGTTCACTTAAGACCGCCCCCTTGATCCGGAAAACAGCATAAGTCATGAACTTGTTGTCTCTTTTGGGATCGTAGCGGTCTACGGCTTGAATCAATCCGATAACGCCGACATTCATCAAATCATCGATATCAATCGTGGACGGCAAATGAACTGCGATCCGATGAACAATTCGCTTAACATAGGGCAGGTATTCGGAGATTAACTGATCCCGATACCCTGTGTTGTTTTTGTCTAATTGCTTTGCGGGTGTTTGAGCCGGTGCCATAAATTTATATCTCCCCGGGGAAATGACTAATGACAATTGACTATTGAATCTTCATGCTTCAAATATAAATTTGTTTGTTAATCCGAACCTAGATGTCGCAAGAATAAATTGCTCCCGTCTTTGGGCAAATTCACAGGCGGCGTCGCAGAAATCTTGCGGGCCAAATCCCGGAAACATCTGCTGGCCTGGGTCTCTGGAAATAATTCGCTGACAATTTTTTGGCTTTTAACACCTCTGGTGACCTTTTCGTCATTTAAGATGCATCCCAGATATTCGATACTAATATCTAGAAATCGATCGGTGACCAGATGCAATTGCCTGTATACTTCACGCCCCTCTTCCGGGCGGGTGGTCTTGTTCACCAGTAGTTTACAAACTTTCTCAGAATATTTTATAGAAAGTACTTTCATCAAGGCATAAGCATCGGTAATTGATGTGGGTTCGGGTGATACGACCACAAAGATTTCCTGCGCTGTGGCATTAAAATCCATCACGTTTGAGGAAATACCGGCCGCCGTGTCAATAAATAATACATCAACACCATCGATTAATTGATCCAATTGGGTGAGAATATTGATTTTTTGTTTGCGAGTTAAATTGGTTAATTCCTGGATACCGGAGGAAGCCGGTAAAATTTTCATTTTCCCCGGGCCTTCAACAAGAATCTCTTCAATCGTCTTTTCATCCATGATAACATGGGATAAATTGTATTTCGGCGCCAACCCCAGCAAAACATCCAGGTTCCCCAATCCCAGGTCGGCATCAAGAATCAGCACTTTTTTCCCCATTTTGGTAAATGCATATCCGAGGTTGGCAACAATGCTGGTCTTGCCCACACCGCCTTTTCCACTGGTAATCGCTATGACACGTGCCTTGGTAGTCGGCTTTTGTTTAGTTTTTGCCCCTGCCGTACCGATTTTTTGCTCACGTCTGTGGGTTAAGCTGATCACCTTATTAGAGGGATCTTTCACGCTCATTATGGTTCGTCTCCTGCTGGTTGAAGCGATTATTGGTAACTTGAAAACTTTCGCGCGGCAGTCCTCAAATCCTTGGTGTCATCGCTATTAAGGCGCTCCGGGTTGCAACTACGACATGGCAAAAAGTTTTGGGTCTCAGCCTCCCGATTGCTGGCAAATTGAACAATATTTTCGGGTTTTATTTTTTTGGACCACTTGCAATCCGTATGGTGATAAACATCGGAATTTTTATTGGCCACAAAATACGATCGTTTGATGCTCGATTCATGAACTTGCCCGGACCCGTTCGCCTTCAATATTGATGAATCGGTCAACGGTTTGCGGTCCAAGTCCTTGATCTGGAAAATCAAGTCGACCAGTTTCTGAACAGATCCGACTTCAATATCATCCGGAACTTTGCGGCCACAGCTTAAAAATGAAAGCGGTATATTGGTTCGTATCAACACATTGAGCATATTGCCGTAAGTGTTGCTTTCATCAATCTTGCTGAATAGCAGACGCTGCACACCAACCTCTTTGAAGGCCTGGAAGATTTCACTGAGATCTTTTTCTTTGGTGGCAACACTGACCACAAGATGTCTTTGCAATTCCGGCAGCTTTGTGAAATATGACTTAAGTTCTCGGATTTGGCTCAGGTTATTTGGGCTTATGCCGGGCGTGTCGATAAGAATTAAGTCTTTTTGTTTAAACTTCTTAATTGCCCACTTCAGTTCGGTATTGTTGACTGCTGTTTCCAGAGGGACTCCGATGATTCTAGCGTAGCGCTTTAATTGCTCGTTGGCTGCAATTCCATAATTGTCAATCGTAATAACGGCCACCCGTTTCTTGCGCCGGTTGGTCTGTACAGCCGCCAGTTTGGCAATGGTTGTCGTCTTGCCGACACCGGTGGTTCCGATTAAGGCGACAATATGGGGTTTGACTTTCGAAAAAGCATTTTTATCCACCCAGACTCCCATTTCTTCTAATATCGATTTAAGGTGGGCATTGAGATCGCCGCTCGTCACGAGGTCCTGGGAGGCTGGAATTCGTTTGATCTCATCGATTAATTCGGATGCAATATGACGATCGACTGCCTGGGCCAACATCTGCTGATACAGCAAAGAGAGTGCTCGGTGGTTTCTCGAGTCAACCTTGTTTATACGGGGATGTATTTTCTGATTAGTCCGTCCATAGGTCGGATAATCACCGGACCAATTATTGTCCGGCTCTGGAGCCTGGTTGCCATAGTTGGACTGGCTGTTTAACATTTTTGTGCGTGTTGTATTGGTGCTCACAGAATTGCCGGTTTTATTTTGGGCCTCCCGGATATCGATGGCAGCGGTAACCTCAACACCGGCATACTTCATCGATCCAAAGAATCCCTTGCCTTTCCTGAGGCTTCTGGCAGATAAAATTACAGCCTCAGGACCGAGTTCACCTTTGATCATGCGTAAGGCTGTCGTCATATTCTTGGCTTCAAATCTTTTAATTTGCATCGTTAAGCTCCAGTGTGCCTAATGATTGAATTTCAATATTGTTTAGTATCTCGTCATAGGATAGGACCGTGATGTTTGGTATAAATCGATCAACAAGTTTCTTGAAATGGCCTCTGATTTGACCGGAACAAACAACAACCGGTTGGTAATTCAATGAGGCGCATTTCTCCATTGTTTGCGCCAGGTTATTAACAATTTTTTGGGCCATATTTGGATCGAGCGCAAACAGGGTGCCTTGGTCCGTCGGCTGAACCGCTGCCCCCATTGCCGATTCGATGCTGTGGTCAAGGGTCAGCACCGGCAACGTCCCATCGTGAGCTAAATGCATTTTAGAAATCGTTCTGGCCAGCGCATGCCGCACGTACTCCGTCAACAGGTCCAGGTCTTTTGTCATTGGCGCCCAATCGGCAAGGGTCTCCAGGATCGCCAGTAAATCACGGATGGGGACCTGTTCCCTTAAAAGATTTTGCAGCACCTTTACCACCCCTCCCAGCGGCAGCAGATTGGGAATCAATTCTTCGACAACTTTGGGATGGGATTCTTTCAGTTTGTCTAATAATTGCTGAACTTCTTGCCGGCCAAGAAATTCGAAACTGTGACGTTTGACGATTTCAGACAGATGTGTGGTCATCACCGTCGCCAGGTCAACGACCGTATATCCCTTGGCAAGAGCTGTTTCCTTAACACTTTCCTTTATCCAGAGTGCCGGCAGTCCGTAGGTCGGCTCTTTGGTCGGGATACCGTCGATCTCTTCATCGGCCGTACCCGGGTTCATGGCCAGATGGTAGTTTGTCATCAGGTCACCGCCGGCGATTTCATTGCCCTTGAGCAGAATGGAATACTGCCCGGGTTTCAGCTGCATGTTGTCCTGAATATGAACCGGCGGCACAATAATACCGATTTCGTTGGCCATCTGGTGCCGGATCGATTTGATGCGCTCCAGCAATTCCCCGTTTTGATCCGCATCCACCAGGGGAATGAGACCGTATCCAACTTCAATGGCCAGGGTGTCTAAAAGTGGCAAAGAGTCCAGCGGTTCTATAGGAATCGGTGTGTCTTCCATCAGTTGGGCATCCTGCTCTTCCCTTATCTGCTGCTGGGTTGCTCGATGTATGATGAACGTTAACCCACCGGCCAGAGCAGCTAAAACCCAGAATGGCATTAATGGCAGGCCCGGGATGATTCCAAAGCCGAAAAGAACGATGGCAGTGATGCCGATCGCCCGCGGTTGAAATAAAATCTGGGACGTAATTTCTTGACCCAGGTTTGATTTAGCGCCGGCCCGGCTGACGATAATCCCGGCTGAGGTTGATACGATCAGGGCCGGAATCTGAGTCACCAATCCATCACCGATGGTCAGCAGGGTATACGTCTCAGCGGCATTGCCAAAGGTCATTTTGTTCTGGAAGACACCGATGGCCAGGCCGCCGATAATATTGGCCAGCGTGATGATGATGCCGGCAACAGCATCTCCACGTACGAATTTATTGGCACCATCCATGGCGCCATAATACTCGGCCTCCTTTGAAATTTCCTCGCGCCGTGCCCTTGCCTCCTGCTCATTGATCAGGCCGGCATTCAAATCAGCGTCGATGCTCATTTGTTTGCCGGGCATCGCATCCAGCGTGAACCGGGCCGCCACCTCGGCTATCCGTCCCGCGCCTTTCGTGATCACCATAAAATTAATGACCACCAGTATGATAAAAATAATTATTCCCACCAGATAATTGCCGCCCACCACAAAATTTCCGAAGGCTTGAATGACTTTGCCCGCCGCCATTGATCCCTCATTGCCGTGGATTAAAATGATACGGGTCGAAGCAACGTTGAGCGACAACCGAAACAGGGTGATCAGCAGCAGAATAGACGGAAAAGCCGACAACTCCAGCGGTCTCAAAGTATACATCGAGGCCAAAAGGATAATCAGCGCAAAGGTAATATTAAATGAGATCAGCAGATCCAAAAGCATTGACGGCAATGGGATTACCATAAAAACCAGAATCGCCACCACGGCAACCGCCATGAAAAGATCACTGTTTTTAGTGATCGCCGGGAGTTTCCCGCCGTATTGAACTTGTTCTGCTGCAGTCATATTAAATCGCTTCGCTCAATCTTTTTTTGAAAATAGACAGAATATATTCCTTCGACATTCCATATTCGCTCTTTTCCTTAGGCTGTTCCATACATCCCCTTGAGCCGGTAGACATAGGCCAGCACTTCAGCAACAGCCCGGTATAGTTCAGCCGGAATGTATTCACCGATTTCAACCATTTTATACAAAGCCTGGGCCAGCGGTTTTTCTTCGACCAAGGGAATTTGATGTTCGACGGCAATTTCCCTGATGCGCTGGGCAATGTGCCCGGAGCCTTTGGCCAGTACGCGCGGAGCGGTCATTTCCTTGGCATCAAATTTCAAAGCTATGGCCAAGTGGGTCGGGTTGGTAATCACCACATCAGCTTCGGGAACGGCCTCCATCATGCGGCGCCGGGCCATTTCCAATTGTACGCTGCGGATTCGGGCCTTAACCTTGGGATCGCCAAAAGTTTGTTTTTGTTCGTCTTTAACTTCCTGTTTGGTCATTTTTAAATCCTGCTCATGCTGCCAGAGCTGGTAGATATAGTCGAGTACAGCCAACACAATCATTGCCAGACAGACAAAAAAACAAACTTTAAGTGACACCCGGGCGATAAAAACAAGAATTTGTCCCACCTCTTGATGAATGAGCGCAGGAAACTCTTGCATGTCACTTTTCACGAGCGTATAGGCAATGCTGCCAATGAAAAGAATTTTCACCATGGATTTGGCGAGTTCTACCAACGATTTCAAAGACACGAAACGCTTCATACCTGAAACCGGGTTCAGCTTGGTTAACTTTAGCGCCATGGCCTCGGTGTTGAGTTGAAAACCCACCTGCATGACATTGGCGATAATGCCGGCAATAGCGATCGGCAACAGAAAAGGAAGCAGCACCGCCAGAAATTGGTATAGGATTTCTAGCGAGAAGGCACTGGCATCGGATACTTTTGTAAAGCGCAGGGTTCCAATATTTTGATAAATCCCCGTAATAAATCCTGACAAACTCCAGAAAATCCATGATCCGGCAAAATAAAAAATCCCTAAAGCGGTCATTAGAATCATTACAGACGATATTTCTCTGCTTTGAGCAACCTGCCCTTTTCTTCTGGCCTGCGAACGCTTTTTACCGGTCGCTTTTTCTGTTTTTTCCTGACCGCTGCTTTCAGGCATAATTGATTATCTTTCTGTCAATAGGATTCATCATAAACTCGTCCAAGCAAACCCGGTCCTAACACCTTATGTACAGTAAATGCCTTATCTACATTTTTTTCGGTAATAGATTCCTCTCTTTTTGACAAAAATTCAAACTTCATTCGCCTTCAGTGGGCCTTCGTGCCCTGCTGAACCGATACCATAGCCTAAGACATCGCTTTGAGCATGATCACAATGTGCTGCCCCAGGTCATTGAATATTTTTTTAAGAAATGCTGAAAAATACGGCAGACTGAACCCGAGAAAAAGAAGTCCAACACCGATTTTCAGCGGCATGGCCACAATAAAGACATTCATCTGAGGCACCGTTCGGGCAACTAATCCGAAGGCCACCGTAGTTACCAGCAAGGCCGCGATTATCGGTGCCCCCACCTTAATTGAAATCACGAACATGTTGCCGGCCAGCTGTATCAAGTGCTCCATTAAAGGGCCGTCAATATGAACATTCAAAGGCGGCACCAGCCGAAAACTCTGGGTCAGGGCCCTGATAAACCAGAAATGCGCATTGATCGCTAAAAATATCAGCAGGGCCACCAGATTATTAAACTGCGCCAGCAGCGGAATCTGTTGACTTTGGGAGGGATCCATCACGTTGGCAATCGCCAGTCCCATTTGATAACCCGCCAGTTGCCCGGCCAATTGTATACCGGCAAAAATTAATTTAATGGAAAATCCAATCACAAGCCCAAGCAATATTTCTCCGGCTACGCCGATTCCTAGCACAATTATGCTGTTCGATAGCGGCAGCGGACTTAATTTCAGCATCGGAAACAGAATCAAGCTGGTTGCAAAAGCCATGGCCAGCTTGAATACATGCGGTATGCTTCTGCTTTCAAAGACAGGCATCGACATGAGTATGGCGCCTACCCTTAAAAATACCAAAAAAAACATTTGCAGCTGCGGCAATGAAATGCTCAGAGAAATCATAGTTGTTTGTTTGAAAATGCGATCCTTGCAAAATTCTGCGAGTCAAATTAAACTATACATTAATTTAAGGACGATTCAGGGATTACGAATTTAGGAATTGAGGAATTGATGGTGTTTTATCTAATTTAACTCATTGATCTCCAAAGACCTCAATCCTTGAATTCTGCAATACCTAAATTCCTCAATCCAAAACCCTCATCTCACATAAAATATAAGGTTTTCAAATAGGTTCCTGGTAAACGCAACCATGGTTTGCATCATCCAGGGAAAGAAAAAAATTAAGGCCACTGCCACGGCCAGCATTTTGGGTATAAATGTCAGCGTCATCTCATTGATGGATGTGGCCGCCTGAAATATACTGACCAACAAACCGACGCCCAACCCTGCCAGCAGCATCGGCGCCGCCAGGCTGATGGCTGTCTTAATGGCATCGAAAAAAAATCCGGTTACGAATTCTGGAGTCATAAGCTTTCTATTTTATTTATAAAAATGAAAGTTCCGGGTTACGCGTTGTGCGTTATGCGGTCTCTCATTATTTGCTCCTTGTTACCCGCACCCCGTCACCCGCTCCACCTAACCCGAAACCCTTACCCCGCACCCTGTATCCCGCGCCACGCAACCCGCACCTCGCCCCTAGACAAACCCCTTAACCAGGCTCCCCACCAGCAGGTACCAGCCATCTGCCAGCACAAACAACATGAGTTTAAAGGGCAATGACACCATTATCGGAGGCAGCATCATCATCCCCATCGAAAGCAGAACACTGGCCACCACCATGTCAATGATTAAAAATGGTACATAAAGTAAAAGTCCAATTTGAAACGCCGTTTTCACCTCACTGATGATAAAAGAGGGAATCAGCACCGTGGTTGGAATCTCAGCCACATTTTTAGGTCGTTTGAGCTTGGCGATATCAACAAACAAAGCCAGGTCTTTTTCCCGGGTTTGCCTAAACATAAAATCCCTTAAGGGAGACACCGCATTTTGCAACGCCTCCTGATGACTGATTTTTTTATCCAGGTACGGTTGCAGCGCGCTTTGGTTAATTTGTTGCCAGACCGGCGTCATTATAAAAAAAGTTAAAAATAAAGCCAAGCCGACCATAATCTGGTTCGGCGGCATTTGCATGGTACCCAGTGCCCGGCGCAATAATGAGAGAACAATTACGATCCGGGTAAAAGAAGTCACCATGATCATGATCGCAGGCGCAAGGGAGAGAACCGTCATGAGCAGAAAAATCTGCAGCGTCACAGTAGGCGCCACGGGTTGCTCAGTGTTATTCAGCCCTATGGAAAAATAGGGAGTTGAAAAGCCCGGATCAGCCCCCCAGCTGTTAGATGGCAACGCGAAAAGTAAGCCGGCAGCAAGCAGCACGGTCAGGCAGAAAAATATCTTAAGTCTGCCGCAATCGACGCTGTCCAAAAAATTTGGGCTGAAATTTAATTTCGTATTTGCCATCTGGTTGATCATTTTTCTCAAATTACCGCTGGACCAATTCTACCCTGGATACGGTCCCTATCTGCCGTATTAAATTGCGCCGCCCTGAATAGGCTATATTTGAAGGCGGCTTAATCCGGTCACTCTCCGGTTTTAGCCAATTTCAACCTGGCTGTCAGCCGCTGCAAGTGATCCGAAAATGATGGTGAAATACCGGAGATTTCCTCTTGGATAGCCTCTATAATTTCCTTATCTTCGATTTTCGTCAGCATAGAAATTTTGTCATGTGAGACACCGACCACCAGAATCGTGCCGGGGACCTTAACCAAAGCGATATTTTTTTTGACGCCGATATACTGACTGGCGATCACTTTAATCAGCTGTCTGCTCGAGCCCCCGACATCCCTTTTTAAATAGCGTTTCATAAAATAAAAAACGAGGAGCAATCCCCCCAGCACGATGCCCAGTGCCGTCAGCATTTGAAATGCACCTGATACCAAGTCCGGAGATGAATTCATCGCAACCTCTCAATACGTTCCATGGGACTGATCACTTCGGTTAGCCGAATCCCGTATTTCTCATTGACGACCACAACTTCTCCCCTGGCGATCGGCTTTTGATTTGCCAGAATCTCCAGACTCTCACCGGCAAGCTTGGTCAGTTCAATAACAGAGCCTTGCCCGAGCTTGAGCAGGTCGTTAATCAGCATTTTGGTTCGTCCCAGTTCAACGGTTACCTCAAGCGGAATGTCCAGAACAAATTCCATGTTCACAGACCCATCTCCGGCCGAAGCGCCCTGGGGCGTTTGTGCAGCACCGCCGGAGGTAGTCCCGCTGGAGTGTTCAGAATCTGGATCCATGGAATCTGATTGCTCTTTGTTTTCATCGGGTGTGGCCATGCCTATTTTTCGCCTCCATTAATCTGGTGCAGTGCTGCAATCTCAACAGCCCGGTTTCCCTTAATGATGCCCGGAAAACCGAAAAACTTGGGGATACGATCAACGGCCAGCGTCACCAGATCTTCCGGACCCGTATTGAGCTGAACGACATCGTCGACTTGAAGATCCAAGATATCCCTCACACTGCGAGTCGTTATTCCCAGTTCGGCAATAAGCGTTACCGGGGTATCTTGCAAAAGCATTTCCAGCTGTTCACTCCAGTTATGCTCCATGTCTTTTTCGCGCAGGTATTTTGATGACAGCTTGTCCTTGATGGGTTCCAGCATCAGGTATGGAATGCAAATGTGAAGATTGCCGGAAAACTCCTGGCCCCTGACACCAAAAACGATCACCACCATTAGATCACTCGGTGAAGCCAGGTGAACAAAGTCGGGTTTTATTTCGGTTTTTTTAAGGGCCACCGAAATCGGGTCAACAATTTGCCAGGCCTTTTGCAGATTCGCTAAAACCTCCTGGGCAAATTTGCGCATCATCCGTTGCTCAATCAGAGTAAATTCGCGCATTCGCTCGGTGGGTTTACCGTCTCCGCCGAACATGCAATCAATCAATGAATATACCAGACGGGGCTCAATCGCCAGCATGGCCGATCCAATGAGAGGATCCATCGTAAAGATTGTAAAACTTGTCGGGTTGGAAAAGGCGCTGATGCATTCGGTATATTTCACCATTTCAGTCGAGACGAATTCCACCTCAAGGGACCGTTGCAGCAAAGCTGAAAAAGAGGTGCCCAGCAATCTGGCCAGCTTGTCATAAACTTCTTCCAAAGCATGAAATTGATCTCTCAGCATGATGTTTTGGGAAGTAAGATTATAGGCTATAACTTCTGCTTCCTGCTTTGCTTCTTCCTCAAGATCAACTTCTCCTTTATCCATCGCCGATAGGAGGGCATCGATTTCTTCCTGGGTTAATATTTGATCAGACATATCGGCAGCCTTTACTGGACCACGAATTCTTTAAAATAGATATTGCTAATCTTGCCCTGGATTAAAAACCCATTGAGTGTTTCCATAATTTCATCTCTGAGTGCAATTTTGCCTGCCACCGGACTGATATCATCAAAGCGCTTTGAGGGTAGAATCATTAAGATGCTGTCTCTCACCTGGGGCAGTCGCTTTTGAATTTCGCTTTCCAGTTCAGGGTTTCCCAGTTCCAAATCCATCGTAATTCTTAAGTAACGATTTCCGCCTTTATCCGCGAGATTTACAATAAAGGTCTCCAGAGCGTATATCGGGCCTAAGGGCTGTTCAAGGGTAGCTTCCTGACCGGGCTGCTCGTCGACGTTGGCGTGACTCTGGACATTCATCGCAGACAGCTGATTCCACATCATAAACAGACCGCCACCCATTCCAAGCATAAATATCGCCAGAACACCAATAAGTAATATGAGAACTTTATTTGACATTTTATTTCACACCTCCCGTTACCAGGATGATTTCCACCCGTCGGTTCTTGGCGCGCCTGGCCGGTGCATCGTTGGGCACCAGCGGCCTTGATTCTCCATAACCGACCGCAGAAAGTCTTTGGGGGTTAATCTTGCCGACATCGACAAAATATTTCACGACACTGACGGCTCTCGCTATGGACAGTTCCCAGTTCGACGGAAAGCGGCTGGTATGAATCGGCACATTATCAGTATGACCCTCAACACGCACCGCACAGGGAATTTGATGAATCAAAACCGCCATTTTATCCAAAAAAGCAAAACCGTTCGCATTGATATCGGCCTTGCCGAAATTAAAAAATAAATCATCTTCAAAGGAAATGCGGACCCCCGCTTTAGTATATTTGACACGAACACCGGGCTGGGTCGCAAATTCGCCAAGTGCCTCGTCAATTGTGTCTGACGCGACCGGTTCGTCTTCAGCTGTCGTTTCGTTTCCTGCCTGGGACGATTGCCCCTGCTGGGAGATCAGCGTTTGACTTTGCTTCAGTGCAATGGAAACTCGGGACCCTGCTCCCATAATTCCGAGACCGCTTTGTAATGCATTTAAAAATCCCTTCATCATGTTGTTGTCCATCGATCCCATTGTGAAAAGCAGCACGAAAAAGACCATTAATAGCGTCATCAGATCATTGAAAGTTGTCAGCCATCCGGCTGAATTGCCGCCGCTTGCCGGTGAGCGCTGGATACTTCGTTTTCTCAAGGCCCGGCCTCCGCTGGACGGCCGGTTTTATCGGGTTTAAGAAAAACGATTTCAACGCGGCGGTTTTGGGTCCGGTGCAATAGACTGTCGTTGGGTACCATCGGCTGATACTCGCCAAAACCTTCAGCCGACAACCGTTCACTGGGAATCCGGTATGTTTCAATAAAGTATCGCAACACATTAACCGCTCGGGCGGTAGACAATTCCCAGTTCGAAGGGTACTGGGCGGTTTTAATCGGCAGATCGTCCGTGTGCCCTTCGACACGAACCTCATAGGCGGTTTGAGCAATAATGGCACCTATTTTTTGAAGCAGCGGGATGGCCTTCGGCGAAATACCAGCCACGCCGGCATCAAACAAGGCGTGATCCGACAAACGCATCACCAATCCTTTGGATGAGTATCCAACCGCGATATCATTATTGTGATTAAGACGTTCGGCAAGGCCTTTTAGATCGGCGTAAATCTGAGCAAGCGGACTTTCACTATCCACCATTTCAGCTGAATTCGGCACGATCGCAACACCGCCCTCAGCCTTGAGTCCTCCGGGTAGTATACTGACGGCATTGACAAAGGATTTGGTAAATCTCATGATTTTGGCTTGTTCGATGCTCGAAAAAGAACTCAACATTATAAAAAAACAAAGCAGAATCAGTACAAAGCCGGAGTAGACAATTTCCCAACCTCTGCCGGTTGATCCCTCGTTTTTTTTTAGATTGCCAATTTTCTTTTGAAACTTCACTCCGCTTCACCGTAGCAATAGAGATGGTTGAAATAAGCCGCGAATTATCAAGAATTATCAAGAATTTAGCTGATATATTCTAAGTCGCTCTGCTGTTGAGCATGGCTATGATTCGTGGTTATTCATGCTAATTCGTGGCTAACTATTTTTAAGAGGCTATATTCATACGACGCACCAATTATTTTTCAGGCTGCAACCGCTTCTGCCTCGGTTGCCGAACGTGCCTTGGGGGCAATAAATGCCCTCAGCTTTTGTTCCACCACCCGATGGTTGTCACCGGATTGGATAGAAACGACCCCTTCCAGCACCATTTGTTTGAACAGTATTTCCTGCTTGCTTCTGGTTTTCAATTTTCCAGCAACCGGAATAAACACGAGGTTCGCCAGCAGCGTGCCGTAAAAGGTAGTCAGCAGGGCCACTGCCATGGGCGCTCCGATTTGGCTGGGATCCTCCATTTGCATCAGCATCTGCACCAGGCCAATAATGGTTCCGAGCATGCCGACGGCCGGTGCGAATGTTCCCATAGTGCTGAAGATATCCGCACCCAGCCGATGTCGCTCTTCCACATAAATAATTTCAGTGGTCATTACCTCTTCAATCGCACTGGATTCCATGCCATCAATTGCCATTTGAATACCCTGAACCAGGAAGGGGTCTTCAATTTCGGCCAGCTGAGATTCAAATGACAGAATCCCCTCCTGGCGCGCCTTTCTGGCAAATTCGGCAATCATGGGAATTAGCTCACTGACGGGTTGGGATTTGTGCATAAACACATTTTTCGCTACCGTGAATACGCTCAACACATCCGCCAATGGATAAGCCAGCAAGGTTGCCCCCATGGTCCCGCCAAACACAATCATCAACGATGGTGCATTGAGAAACCAGGTTCCGTCGCCGCCCATCAGAATGGAGACGATTACCAGGCCGAAGGACACCAGGATTCCGATGAGGGTTGCAATGTCCAAACGCCAACTCCTTTGAGTATCTGGTAAAAATGGATTTCAATCACAAATTTTCGCTGGCACACGGAAGGCGCATCGGGCAATTGGATCCCGCCTGATGTATCCCGCCATAAAGCCGCATGAATTGCGTACCCGATGGTAAATTCGGGTCAAAATCCATTAAAAACACCGGAAAATTAAATTAATCGATATGTTATGAAAGCAAGTATTGTGCCACAGACTGGAGCGGCAAGGCCACAAATCAAGGGACAGCCTTTGGCCGCCAAAGCGACTGAATTCTATGAAATAAATTGAAAAAAATTGTGGGCTGAATGTTACTGCCTTAACCAGGCCAATCGCGCGCGGAATCTTGAGCCGGGTCCGGCATCATGGGGGCCTGGATCAGGCGTCAAATTTGGCAGGTCTTAGTCAACTCTTTGACGATGAAGGCTCTGTCCGATATTTTCTCCATCAACAGGCCTGCAATTGACGGCGCGCCGATACTCAACGATGCGCTGGGATATTTCCTCCAAGGGTTCCTTAACCATAAGTTTGTCATGGTTGGTGAAGGTGATAACCGTATCCGGCGTTGCCTGCAGGGATTGTATTTTTTCAACATTAACCACCATGACAGCATCATTTAAACGGGTTACTTTAATCATCTCTATCCACCTTCTTTCTTGATACACTGCTTGATTATTAACCACCTCTTGGCCATCAGAATCATTGATTATAACACGACCGCATCGGATCCACACTCAGCACGCTGGGTATGGATGTGATACGAATATCGAATGTCGACTCACTAGCGCTTGATATTAATCAACTCGGATAAAATTTCGTCACTGGTGGTGATTACCCTGGAGTTGGCCTGAAATGCACGCTGGGTGGTAATCATTTTGACGAACTCCTGGGCCAGGTCGATATTCGACATTTCAATGGCACTGGCGGTGATGCTTCCCAGTCGGCCGTTGCCCGCAACCCCGGGCATCGGCTGCCCTGAATCCAAGGATTCAGAATACAGGTTTTGCCCCATTTTGGCCAACCCATCGTAGCTGGGAAAATCGACCAGCGCAATCTGGAAGGTCGGGGTTAATTGACCATTGGAGTAAGCGGCCGTCACAACGCCGTCTTCATCTACGGAAATGCCCCGCAACACACCGGAACTGTAACCGTCTTGATACTGAAAAGTCGTGGAGGAAGGTGATGAGAAGCCGTTTATATCACCGAGGTTGGTGCCGGTCGCGTCGACGAGGTCCCAGTTAATATCCAGCGGATTTGCAGCGCCGTTCGTTAAGGCTAACCGCAATGTTTGGTCGGCGGCCGGGGTGAATAAATTACCGTTGGCATCAAAGGTCATTGTTATCGTGGCGCTTGCACCGGCGCCAGGATTAAACGAAACACCGGATCCGGCGGTGGTGGGTATGGCTGCGCCCACCGTCCATTCTCTGAGGTTTGCTGTTTTGGTAAATGTCAAAGTCAACGGAATGGCATTGCCCAGCGTGTCAAAAACTGACTGGGAGGCCGAATAGGTGCCGGTGGTTGGCGTACTTGCATCCAGATTGATGTCCAACGAAAATTCAGTCGTGACCGAAGGTGGCGATATCCTTTCTCCGGGAATACTTATGGTTGCGAGGTTTCCCAGATTGCCGGCGGCATCGATCTGGTACCCCTGAACCAGATAGCCGTCCGGATTGACCATATCACCGGCTTCATCCAGGTGGAACTGTCCGGCCCGGGTAAAGTAGTTGGTACCGGTATCATCCTGCACCATAAAAAAGCCTTTGCCGTTGATGGCCAGATCTGTCGGACTGCCGGTATTTTCAAGTGAACCCTGGGTCCACAGTGGACTGGTACCCCAAAATTCAACCCCGCGTCCGATTCCATTTGCGGTAGAGCTGCCCAGGGATTGACTTAACACGTTGGCAAACGAAGACCGGTTGGCTTTAAACGCGGTCGTATTAACATTGGCGATATTGTCACCAATAACCGTCATGGCGGTTGCGTTAGCGTTAAGACCTGAAATTCCTGCGAATAAGGATCCTATCATGGTTATTTTCCTCCATTGATTAATGGGTTTGATGACTGCGATTCCGCGTTGGCCGATTCTGATTCCGGGTTGACAATCTCCGCTGTTTTTTCAGAAGCAGCGACCTCCATCACATCTCCCAGAGCAATTTTTTGATTGCCGCAGATCAAATAAGATGTGTTGTTCGCAAAGGTCACTTTATCTACCGTGCCGCTGAAAAAAGTGGTCGTGTCGATGTCCCGGCCGTTGGCATCAGCGGCTAAGATTTCAAAAGTATAATTCCCGTTGGCCATCGGCTTGCCGTTTTCATCCGTGCCGTCCCAAAGCAGTGAATGTTGACCGGCACTCAGATTCTGGCTTTCAAAGTCCGTGACAAACTTGCCGGTTCTGTCATAGATATTCGCCACAACGAGAACGGCATCATCATCCAGCTTAAAATCGCACTGGGCCGGGCGGTCATCGCTAAGCTGAACAGAATTGCCGTTAGCGGTAACGGTTTTGCCAATCAAAGAGACCGCCTGGGAATTATTGATTGAAGCTTGAAAATTTTTCAATTCCGCCAAGTTATCATTGACATTCCCCAACTGCTCCAGCGAACTGAACTGGGCCAACTGAGCAGTGAACTCAGTACTGTCGGTAGGTTTTAGCGGGTCCTGGTTCTGCAGCTGGGTAATTAGAAGGTTTAAAAAATCATCCTTGCCCATTACGCTGGACTGGGAGGGGGTGAGCAGTGCCACCCCTGATGTGCTTGAATCTATCTCATTGGTTATCATATTTATTGCCCCTCATCGGGTTATTATTTATTCGCTCAAAGAAAAGATCCTGCCTAAGCAAAATAATCCACGGTCCTAGCGCCGTCTGCGGTTCCTGGCGGCTGTCTGGTATCCTTTCGCTGCTCCTCCTCCGTCGGGCGGTCTTGGTTCTGGCGGTCGGCATTGCCCTGCTTGGCTCTCGATTGGGCGAGTTTTTCTCTGGAATTGCCCGAGTCTTCCGAATCGCGAGAAACTGATACTTCCAGTTTGTCAACCTCGATTCCCTGCTGCTGTAAATCGGCTTTGAGTTGATGAACATTGCTCTCGATCATATCCTTGACGAATCCATGTTCGGCCATAATTCTTACCGTCACCTGATGATTTTCGGAAATCACCTGCATCCGGATATGACCCAGAAAATCCGGTTTCAGATCGATTCTGGCCTCATGCTGACCGTTTCTCAGGTGGATTGCAGCCTTGCGCACGATCTGATCCACGGTCTGATTTCGAAGACTGCTCTGACTGGCTTCAGTTTCCTTCGGCAAGGATGCAGATTCAGCAGCTTTTTCCGTGTTATGACCGGTTGAATTCAACAGACCGTTATCATTGGTACCGGCTTCTGTTTTAATGACTTTGCTGACTGTCTCCTCGCTGGCACCGGATGCCACCTTCACGGCACCTTCTTTTACCGGCTGAGCCTCCTGGAAAACTTTCGATAGCGGTTCTTCGCCGGAAGTACTCTGAATTTGGTTCTCAGTCATTTTAACGACCGCCGGACCCGGAGCGGATGATGCGCTTGATTTTATAGACAGGTTGTCCCGCATGTTCGCAGTGCTGGCCTGTTGGTCCATGTCTGGTGTCGTCGCCATCCGGCGCGAGACTTCAGCGCGGTTTGTAGTCCGTGGATCACGCTCAAAGCCCATTGGCTCTTTTATTTTTGATGCGTCGGCGTCTGGACTTTCAACCGCCGGGGCTGCTTTTGGGTTTGGTTCTTTGATTTTTGATGCGTCGGCGCCCGGACTTTCAACCGCCGGGGCTGCTTTTGGGTTTGGCGCTTTTATTTTTGATGCGTCGGTGTCCGGACTTTCAACCGCCGGGGCTGCCTTTGAGTCATGATCGCTGCCGGAAACAAGCGGCTGGGATTCAGTCGTCAATTTCAGATCAGCGCCACTTCGGTTTTCCGATTGCGACAGGACGTCTGAATTTTGAGTTGATTGAAAGGTTGCGGTTCCTGAGCGATCACTGTTCATCGCAAGAGATTTAACAGCCGCCTCGGCGCTGCCTTCAGCTCCTGCCGCAATGGCCCCTGACGGCATTACTCCCGAAGCGCCCGCCCCCGTCAGCAATGCAGTATTTCCATTTTGATCTTGAAGGCCGGAGCTCAGTCCTTTTAACCATTGATTCATTTGAGCCAGATCGGTTACCTGGCCCGAACTGATACCCTGACCGGGATTTCCATCAATAGGCATCGGGACAATGGCTAGCAATTGTTGGATACGTTCGAGGCCTGCTTTCAGATCAGCAGTCGGCCCAAATTGGTTTTGCTGAAGCTGTGTAATCAGGGATTTAACAGCAACCATTTGATTGCTGTCCCCTAGATTTGCATTCGCCATATTTTGCAAATCAGATGCCCCAATGGCCGCATGGAATCCCATATTTTCCAGCAGCTTTATAAATTCCGAAATTTTCCCTTCAGATAACATTTGATCCGGTTGTGCAGCCTGTTCAGTGTTTAGGGGTATATCGCCCGGTGAGGTCTCGTGATCGGAAGCTTCATCAATTTCGCCACCCCCGACTGAAGCAGTGGTCTTGGGTGATCGCGCCTCACCAACATGCTGGTGCCGATTAGCTGGGCTTTGGTCTTGAGATACCTGCTTCAGAGTGGTTAAAAAATTATCATCGTCACCTTCAGGCGATTGATGGGATGTTTGAATTTTGGATGATCGATCCAAGCCAGAAGGTCCTATTTTGTCGCTCGGAATTTCGGTTGGCGGATTCTGAGGCGTGGGCTGTGAAAAAATCAAATCGGTGGACATTATGCAATTTCCTCAAATCTATAGATTCATAGTGACGGAGCGTTCTCTTAAATTTAGGTTTTCTAATAGCAGGTAGTGTGCCAAACTTTTTAAAAGGCCGATCAATCCAGATCCGATCTAGCTAAGCTTTATTTAACTATCTAAAACATATAGAAATATTAATTAAAATTATAGAGATATGTCATGAATTATCCCTCCGGTGCCATGTTTTCCCATAGCCTGAATTGGACTCGAGCCGAAATTCAGGGGCAATAATTTCCCATGGGTGGCAAAGTTTACCGGGAGGGGAACAGAAATTGGAATTGGGAATGCGGAATGCGGAAATGGGAATTATTCGATTGCAGAATTCGGATTTCAGATTGCGGATTGCAACTTCTGGTACCGTGTGCCGCATGCCGTGAGCCCTGAGCCTTCTAACTCATCTTCCGAGCGTGCCGCGTTGATGCCACTTCATCCATGAGTTTTCGTTCGTTTTGCATCATTTTTTGCTGGTAGACCAGCCATTCCTTTTTTTTGAGCTTCTCCAGGGTCTTACGCTTTTTCACGATGATGATCAACTCGTTGCGCTTTTGGTTAACTTTTATCGTGGTTTCACGCACACATTTTGTTTGATCCTCAATATTTTTTGACAACAGTTGGATATAATTCACGGATAAGATTAAATCGGACACGTTGATTATCTTTTTTTGTTTGGCCTGCAGTTTTTGAATATTATCACGCTGTTCTTTTTTCTGGCGGCGCAGCGTACCCTTCTCATCGGCTAATAACCTCTCGGTCTGGGCCAGTTCCTTTTGACAGACCTCTTCCTGGTGGCGGCGATGGTTTAGAAGTGCTTCCAGTTTAAATCGATACATGGGTAATTACTCCGCCCTTAAAAATAACGATAACCGGTGTGGCTAAGACATATTTATTCTTTTAAACCTGATGAAAATATGTTGATGCGGATCCGGACGGATTAGTTGTGGGATTGTTCTAAACCGGTTGCACATCATCGGCCAAATTGCCCGTTGCGAACAAAGCCTCCAGCTGAACAATACTGTCATTGAAATAGACCGTCTCATCGATATCCTGGCGTAAATATGCGTTTATCCGATCGATCATTTCAATCGCATAATCAATTTTAGTGTTGCTGCCGGATACATAGGCACCAATATTGATCAAGTCTTCGGCTTTGCGATAGGTCGCCAAAATCTCCTTAAAATGATTGGCGTTTTGCTTGTGTTGATCATTGACAACGTCAACCATGACCCGGCTGATACTGCCCAGGACATCGATTGCAGGATAGTGATTTTGCATGGCAAGCTCTCGCGAGAGATATATATGACCGTCCAGAATTGACCGCACCGCATCAGCAATCGGTTCGTTGGAGTCATCACCTTCCACCAATACGGTGTATAAGCCGGTGATGGTGCCGTTATTGGCCGAGGTCCCCGCTCGTTCAAGCAGTTTCGGCAGGATGGTGAAGACGGAAGGCGTATACCCCTTGGTTGTCGGCGGCTCTCCAAGGGCCAGGCCGATTTCCCGTTGGGCCATGGCAAAACGGGTGACCGAATCCATCATTAAATTGACGTCCCAGCCCTGATCCCGAAAGTATTCGGCAATCGTGGTGGCGATAAAAGCCCCTCGCATTCGAATCAGCGGTAAACGATCCGAAGTGGCAACAATAATCACCGACCTGCTGAGTCCCTCCGGGCCGAGTTCTTTATCTATAAATTCATTGACTTCCCTGCCCCGCTCGCCGATCAGAGCAATCACGTTCACATCTGCTTTGGTCTTACGGGCAATCATCCCCAGCAAGACGCTTTTTCCAACCCCGGATCCGGCAAAGACGCCAACCCGCTGGCCGCACCCGACAGTTAGCAATCCATTAATAACCCGGATTCCGAGATCCAGCGGCTGACGGATTCGTTTGCGCTGCAGCGGATTCAGCGCTGTGGCATAAATGGGATATTCGCACTCGGTCGTCATGGGTCCCTTACCGTCAATTGGATTTCCGAGACCATCAATTACGCGACCCAGCAAACCCGGTCCCACCGGCAATACGGCCCTTTGCTGGCGAGCCACGACTTTGCATCCCGGTGCGATGCCGTGAATTTCTTCCAGCGGCATCAACAGAACCATATTGTCTTTGAAACCTGAAACTTCAGCTGCAATGGTCCTGTTCTTGTGGGTGGTATATATATCACAGACGGTCCCCAGACAGGAAACCGGGCCGTGGGCTTGGATTACCAATCCGACAATATTGGTAACACGGCCGACGGCTCGAATCGGGCAGTCGGATTCTAGACAGGTATGATATTTGGCTAAATCAACACTGTTGTCCATGGGTTATAAAGTAGAAATCCGACTCCCTGGGGCCCGGTGTTGGTCATCCCCGCAGGGGTGATATGGTTAATGTTGGTTGCCAGAGTTCAGGTGTCAGCCCAGCCGCTGGCCGCGGAGCGACCAGTTTGATCGATAAAAGAAACTGAGAAAAAGCGAATATCGAATCATGAATATCGAATGTCGCAGTAAAGCATTCTACCCGTTATGAGCTTTTGTGTCGAACGGTCTTTTAAAAAAACGAGCGAGCGAAACGAAACCAACCTTCGAAATTCGATATTCTGCGGTTCTGCGGCCTTTTGATCACATCTTCAGCGTGATTCGCTTTTAACTTCGTGTAATTTCATATGAGGAGGCAGTGTTTTATCCTTCAGAAATCGATTTTTCCAGCGCCGTTCGAAAGGATTCTTCGACGGCTTGCAACTGCTTTTCAATCCGGGCATCGACCTCACCCAAATTGGTTTCAATAACACAGCCACCGCTCTGTATACTATCTTCAGCTTCTAGCGTGACATTGTCAATATTACCAATCAATTCTGAGAGTTGATACTTGGTCTCGTTGATAAACTGAAGGTCGGAGGAATTCAGTTTAATTTTTATCTTGCCCGGATCTTCAACTTTGGTGAGCGCTTCCCTGGCGACACAAACAACAACTTCCTTATCCACTTCTATTTCACGGCAGATGACTTTGCGGGCGATGGCCAGAGCCAACTCCACAACTTCTTCTTCGATTCTTTGATAAGTATCTTGCCGCAAATTTTTTAACTGCAATATTCCTTGCTGCAGACTGTCCAGCAGGGGCTCAAGTTTTTTGGCCGCCAGCTCAAATCCTGCTTTTTCGCCCTGGTTTGTGCCTTTCTCCAAGCCGTCGTTAAAACCTTTCTGATAGGCTTGAGCATCGAATCGGCCGGCGGAAGATGATTTTCTATTGGGGCGCGTATCGCTGTTATCGAAATCGGAAGCAAGATTGGAACAATCTGACTCATCGTCAGCATACCGAACCCGTTGAAATTTATCTTCCAGCGGCACGCATACGCGAGCATTGTCCGGATCATCAACCGGAATATCCGGAAAATAGTGCAATCTGAAGCCGGTCTGGCTGTTTTGATACGGGCCGGCTTCAGGATTATGTGATAATTTCTTCTCCTCGGCGCCCACTGATTATAATTTCTCCCTTGGCTTCCATTTCCTGGATAATATTGGTTATGCCATTTTGGGCATCGGATACTTCTTTCATCCTGACCGGCCCTAGATCGTCCATCTCTTCCTGCAGCATTGTGCCGGCACGCTCCGACATATTCCTGAATACTTTATCCTTAACTTCTTCAGATGCCGCTTTAAGTGCTATGGCAAGTTCCACCGTCTCGACTTTGCGCAGCAGTTTCTGGAATCCACGATCATCGACCAGTACCAGATCCTCAAATACAAACATCTTTTGCTTGATCTGGGCCGCCATGTCCGGATCGTTTTCTTCAATCTCGTTTAAAATCAATTCATTTGAAATTTCATCCGTTTGATTCAAAATCTCGGCCAGACGGTCGATACCGCCACTGATATTGGCCACCGAGCTTTTTTTATTTTTAAGAATCTCTTTAAATACGAAATTGACCTCTTCGACCATGTCCGCGTTCACCTTATCCAGGGTGGCCACCCGGACTGAGACATCCGTTTTTATTTCATCCGATAATTGGGACAGAACATCACTGGCAACCGGCGTCTTAAGATGAATTAGGATGATGGCAATCGTTTGGGGATGCTCATCTTTAATTAATTCAAAGATTTCATCCGCCCCAAAAGATTCAATTGCATTCAGCCCCTCGAACTCGATCTCAGGGTCGCCTTCGCTTTCAGTATCACCGGAGCTATCAGGCTTCGCTGGTGGGGCCAATTGCGCCATGTGCGCTCTCATGGCAGCTGTATCCATGAATTCCTTGGCTACGTATTCGATCACATCCGGCGATATCGCCCCCATCTCATCCAGGTGACCTTGCACCACCAGTTTCTCATCCCCGGAAAGGCTGTTGAAAATCCTTCCGGCAATCTTTGAGCCCAGGGCGCGTATTAAAATAGCGGCTTTCAAAGAGCCTGATATATTTCGTGGATCCATAGTTGATAGTGTGAAAAAATGCCTAAAGTGTCTAACATGCCTAAAATTATGGTGTCGCGGCGCTCAGTCTTTTTTATTATGGATCGATTTCTGCCGCATAAAGGATTAGAATAAAAATAAAATAGCTACCTAGCGGTTATATTTTTAAAAATCGATAGAATACATTAATTTTAGGCACTTTAGGCATTTTTAAACTTTAGGCATTTCTTTGAGCGGGGTCATTATTACATTAAAATATATCTTGGCACATCATGCACAAAATTTATAGCCAGGACGCTAGCTCTCTTTAATCCAATCACGCATAACCCCGATAGATGCTTCATTTTCAGTGGAAATCAATTGTGATGCCTGATCTTTAAAAGTTAACCTTTGGGCGGTCGGATCATACTCCCCTTGGAGTTCACCAACTGTTCTAGGCAGTTGTTTAAACATCTCCAGATCGCCGAAAGAGTATTCCGTCAGCCATCTGACCAGCGGTCTTACGAAAAACAGGAAGGACAGAAATAAGAATAGGCATAGAAAGCCATATTTCAGGTATGGCTGGTATTTTTTTAGCAGACTGATCCATTTTCCCTCATCAGCAGGTTCTTCCTGCAGAGCCAGTTTGGTGGTTTCAAAAGGGATGTTAATCAGTTCGACTTCATCGCCCCTGGTCCCATTAAAATTCACAGCACGCTTAACAATGTTCTCAAATTTCTGCATTTCCTCTGCGGTTCTGGGAACGTAATTCCAATCTACCTTGCCGTCTTCTTTTTCCACACGCTGGTAGGAGCCGTCGACCAGAACGGCAATTGAAACCCGTGTCATTTCACCCACCGGTTCCTTGATGTGACTGACTATCTTGCCGATTTCATAATTGACGGTACGATCATTTTTCTCAAAAACCGAAGTCCGGGCAGTCGTCTGGGCCTCCTCACTAGCCAAAACATCTCCCGGAATATTTGATCGAATACCTGGTACGCCCTGGGGCGCCATTTCCGGCGAGGCGGTCGATTCCATTAAGGCCTGTTCGCTGCGAACCACCCGGTTATCCGGCAGATATAACTCTTCTGTTTTCTCCAGGCTTTTAAAATCAAACGAGCAGGATAGTCTGACAATGGCCTTATCCTCTCCCAAAGCCGACTCCAACATGGTCCTGACACGATTTTCAAGGTTCTTTTCAACCCGGGCCTGGTATTCCAATTGGTTTGAACTGAGGCTTCCGAAAGATGAATCATTTTTTAGGCCGGCCAGCAGCTTTCCATTTTGATCAACAATCGTCACATTTTCAGGACTTAAGCGCGCAACGCTGGAAGACAGCAGGTGTACGATGCCATTAATTTGACTCCGATTTAACCATTTACCTGCCTGAAGCTGCAACACCACAGAGGCCGTAGCCGCTTCCTCCTCTTCCACGAAAAGCGATTTTTCAGGCAGAACGATATGGACTCTGGAACTTTCTATTTCCCCGATCCGGTTGATGGTGCGAGATAATTCCCCCTGAAGGGCTCTCTGGTAATTAACATTCTGGGCAAATTCAGTCATCCCGAGTTTGGTATCATTAAAGATTTCAAAGCCAATCCCGCTTCCCTGGGGCAACCCTTCGGATGCCATTTGCATCCGGGTTTCGTGAATATACTTCTGGGGGATCAAAATGGTGGTACCGTTGGAAGCAATTCGATATTCAATTTTTTGCTCTTTGAGTTTGGTCAAAATGATGCCGGCATCTTCCGGATTCAGCTTGGAATAGAGCGGATGGAATTCACTATTACCGGACCAGTTCATGAGAAAAATGAAGCCTGCAAAAGAACCCAGAACTAAAGCTACCAGGGTTATTTGCTTACTTCGACTGAGATTTTTGAACGTGGCTTTTAGTTGTGACAATATTTGACGAAGGACTTCCATAGTGCTCCTTAGTACTCCTTATCGGGAAAGGCTTTCGCGATCCAGCCTGCTTTTAACTACTCTTTGTGGCTCTCCACAAATGCCTAAAATGTCTAAATTGCCTAAAATGCCTAAATTTAATGTATGCGATCTATTCTGAAACCTTGCTACACCTGCGTGCGCATTATTTTATCATAAGCTGATATAACTTTGTTGCGGATTTGCATCAACAACTCGAAAGACACGCTGGCTTTCTCCACGGCGATCATCGTCTGGTGGATATCTGTCTGTTTACCGGTGGCCAAATTGTTAATGTTTGCATCCGCTTCCAGCTGAAGCCGGTTGACCTGATCAAGGGACTGCTGCAATGCTTTGCCGAAAGAAGACGACTGGGATGATTGGGCCTGAATATCGCTAAAATTCGGCTTTATCAGAGATTGAATCTGGTTTTGTATTTTAATGTTTTGCATCATTAACGTCCTATCTCCAGCGCTTTTAACGCCATATCTTTAGCTGCCTTCAGGGCAGTGACATTCGCCTCGTAGCCACGGGTAGCTGAAATCATGTTTACCATCTCCTCCATCAGATTGATATTCGGCATGGCCACATAACCCTTTGCATCGGCATCCGGATGCTGGGGGTCATATTTTAATACCGGCGGGTTGCGATCCTCGACAACCCTGGCAACTTTTACGGTCGAAATGGTATTATTCTGACGGTCCGCCAGTATTCGTTTAAAGGACTGATTGAGCGGTTGGGCGGCAAAAACTGCCTCTTTTCGGCGGTATGGCCCCCCCTGGTTGGTTCGGGTTGTATTGACATTGGCCAGATTGCCTGAAATCAGATTCATACGCAGTCTCTGGGCGCTTAGCGCCGCGGAGCTGGTATTCAAGGCATCAAAAAAATCCATTATTAGTTTCCTCCTTTCATGGCATTCTTTAACCCTTTAAATTTATTTGATATAAGTTGAGTCGCAGCATTGAACAGCAATGTATTTTTGGCCAGTCTTCCCATGGTTCGATCAATATCGACGGTATTACCGTCGCCTCTTATGCTGAAATCGGGGGCTTTAGCGGCTTTAAGTTTTACAGTATTCATTGCCTTATTTTTGATCGGGAGATGATTGACATGGGTTCGCACTAGCGAGATGCCTGAATTGGATTCTTCTTTGCGGTTCATTTCTTCTGCAACGATAAGCTCAACCGCTTTATAATTCGGCGTATCCATGTTGGCGATATTCGATGCCAACACCCGTTGATTCAAGGATCTCAAATTCAGGGATCGCTCCAGCAAAGAAATTGTCCTATCAAAAATTCCATCGGTCGGCACTTTTTCTATCCCTCCAAAAAAGAATGAATAATTCCAGAGCTTAAAGAAAAGCAATATCCGTACCAATAATCAGAAGACAGATATATGAAGGTGGAAGTCGGAATGCGGAAGTCGGAATTTTTCGACCGTAGTCCTTAGAGTTTTGAGTAATACGCAAGGCATAATGAACGGCTAGCACCTGACAACAATAATTTAAAGCTGTTCTAATCGTGGGCCCTATGCCATTTGCCAGCGGCTCTATCCATTATGTCTTTTGTGCCATCCTTCTTCTTTCCGAATTGCGCATTCCAACTTCCGAATTCTATCCTTTATCCTTTTCATCTTTGAGCTTTTAGCTCAAAGATTCTTCTTTGTATTCACGCAGCTTATTTCTCAGGGTGCGAATACTGATCCCCAAAAGTTCGGCCGCCTGGGTTCGGTTATCATTGACATCCTCCAGGGTTCGAAAGATGAGTTCTTTTTCCATGTCGCGTACCGTACGACCCGCTTTGAAGCTAAAGGTATCTTGAAATTCAGATTTGTTTTCAGAAGCATCCAACAGCAAATTCTGAGGTGAGATATGCCGACCACTTCCGATCAGCACGGCTCGCTCCATGGTATTTTCCAATTCACGGACATTTCCTTCCCAGACGTGATTCAACAGCACATCCATGGCAGTATCATCGATTTCGATATTTTTTTTATGATTCAGCCGGCAATATTTTCCGATAAAATAGCGGGCCAACAGCTCAATATCTTCCTTTCTTTGCCGCAAAGGCGGCAGCGTCAGGGGAATCACATTGATTCGATAATACAAATCTTCCCTGAACTTCCCGTCTTTGACCGCCTTTTTTAGATCCACATTGCTGATGGCGATTACCCGGGCTTTGATTGGAATCGGGTGGGTACCGCCAACACGATCAATTTCTTTTTCCTGCAATACCCTCAGTAATTTAGCCTGAAGCGGCCGGGCCATTTCACTGATCTCATCAAGGACCAGAGTTCCTTTTTTAACCAGTTCAAACTTTCCGATTTTACGGCCCACAGCACCGGTAAATGAACCTTTTTCGTGGCCAAACAGTTCGCTTTCAGCCAGTGTGTCCGGCAATGCGGCGCAGTTTACCGCCACGTAGGGCGCCTCCGGGTGGAGACTGTGGCGGTGAACATAAGCTGCGAGCAACTCCTTGCCGGTTCCGCTTTCGCCCTGAATGAGCACCGTGGCAATGCTGGGGGCTATATCGCGAGCCTGATTTAAAATACCCTTTAATTTTTGACTGCGGGTGACGATTTCTTTGGCAGCTTTCTGACAATGGTCCTTATCACTGCCAATCCTTAAGCCCCGATCACCCCACAAAGCACCGATCGCTTTTTTAACGGTCCTTTCGAGGACCTCAAATGAAAAAGGTTTCAGTATATAGTCGCAGGCCCCGGCCTGCATCGCTTCAACCGCATGATGAACGGTCCCGTGGGAAGTCATGATAACTACCGGAATCTGGGGGGATATTTTTTTGACCGAATTTATCACCTCCAGACTGTCGCCCCCCGTTGATTGTTCATCGGCAATCACCATGCTGTACTTGACGGCTTTGAACATGTCCAGGGCTTGCGATCCATCCGACGCACTTTCGACCGGATATCCGACCCGAATTAAACCTTGCTCAAGCTTTATTCGCATGTCCGGCTGGTTATCAACGACTAGGATGGGCGGCATATCCTGCAAACGTTTCTCCCCTATTTCCCTGATTATTGTTTGATCTCGGGTAAACCGTATTTATATGAGCAATTATCATGCCATTGACCGATCAGCTCTTGTCAACATTACCAACATATTATTTTAAATAATATCCGGATCATTTGCCATAATTCGATCGGCTGGCTGATCAACAGAAGATAGCCGAATTAGTCAATATTTGGATGAAATTAGTCACTGCATTGACGCCCGGCCTGAGGTGCATTTCGTCCTACTTCCGGTGGGGTAAAGGAAGGCCGGATTAAAGTTTGAATGTGAAGATTGGAATTTGAATATTGAATATTTGGGGAATCTTATCGATTTTAGCCGCTTCCAAAAATTCGCCCAGTAATAATTAAAATAAAAAATACCTTAATTATTCAATCTGCAATATTCAATTATCGGGGAAGAATTAGAGCTTGTCAGGCGTTGCAGGGTTGCAGATGGTGCCTTTTTATCTTTTCAACCAGGGTGGTTCGATTCAGGTGAAGGAGCTTGGCCGCTTTATTTTTTACCCATTTGGTTTTTTCCAGCGACTGCAATATCAGTGCTTTTTCAAACTCGGTTACGGCGCTGTTCAGACAAATCCCTTCATCTGAGATCTCGATGGTGGTTGACGGTTCATATTTGTGGGTGGATTTAATTTCGGAGGGTAAATCCTGGGCGGAAATTTCCCCGGACCCTTTTAAAACGACCAGCCGCTCCATCATATTTTTCAGTTCCCGGACATTGCCCGGCCAGGCGTAACCCATCATCATGCCCAGTGCCTCTTCAGTAATTTTGTGGATACTGCGATCGTTTTTCCGGTTGGATTGTTCCATAAAATGGGAGATCAAAAAAGGTATATCGGACCTGCGATCCCGCAGTGACGGAAGCATCAACGGAATCACATAGAGCCGGTAATAGAGATCTTCACGAAAATTACCTTTTTGTACTTCTTCACTGAGATCACGATGGGTGGCTGCAATAATTCTGACATCGACCTTGATAGTTTTGGCGCCGCCGACCTGTTCAAATTCACCTTCTTCCAGCACCTTCAGAACCTTAACCTGGAGATCGGAACTCATGTCACCGATTTCATCCAATAGAATCGTTCCGCTGTCAGCCAATTCAAACTTACCCTGTTTTGAGGAAGTCGCACCGGTGAAAGCGCCGCGCACGTGCCCGAATAGTTCACTCTCGAGCAAATTCTCAGGAATGGCACCGCAATTAATTGAAATAAAAGGTTTATTTCTGCGTTTGGATCGCTGGTGAATGGCTCTGGCCACCATCCCTTTGCCGGTCCCGGTTTCACCATTTAAAAGGATGGTGCTGTCGCAGTCCGCGACCTTCTGAACAAGATCAAATACTTCACGCATTTTTCTGCTTTGACCGATAATATCGTGAAAACCGGATGCTTCTTTATTTTCTTCGAATGGAATTTTGCAGTGATTCGATGCATCCGGTTTGGTTTTGTGTAGGGCTGCGTTCTGCACTCCATCCTCCTCGTACAAATAAATTATTGTTGTTTTATCAACAATAAAATTGATAGATTTTTTCGTAAATGAGTATACTTGCAGAAAGAATGACCTTTGAGGTTGCCTGATGGTTCAAATCAGGTAGCTAAGGGAGGTAGCAATATCCATGCCGTGATTAATCGGTACGCTCGACGGACAGCAGACAATCGCTTCAGGTCAAAATGGATTGCAGAAAAAATTTTCAATATGAAGTATGTTGGAGGGATGGGTGGATACAACATTTTGTGGGATCATTTTTTTTAAGCTGCCAACCGCCAATGTCCTTAAAAAAGGAGCACCCCTAAAATCCAGAAACAAAAACGCTGGCAAGCCGCCGACCCCTGCCTTCAGCTATTGCATATTGCAAAAAAATGAAGGCCGGTTTGTTGGCTGAATCCGTGGCGAATATAAATTCACCGGCGAATCACCGGTCCGGAGATGAGCCGACCGCTGAGCCAAATGATGCAACAGGGACGCGATAGCTGACCGATCGGCTTATGAATTTAATCAGTTAGCCACCATTTGACGGATACAATACCGTGCATTCGAATCCGCCCTTATCAAATTAGGCCGCCGGCCCGCGAACCGGATGAAAATGTGCAAATTGCGAAATCTGATATTAATTTTGCAAATGAATTCAGTGCGGATTATTTAATAACTAGCAAAGTGCCGCCTGGGCGTCTTCAATTGTATGCACAACCGGGATTCCACCGGTTTCCTGAAATGATTTCAGCTCTTCACTCTGTTTGGGTGATGCCACCAGCTTGACGGCAACATTGGCCGACTGACAGCGCTGAAGTGTTGATATAATCAGTTTAATAAGCGAAACATTCGTTTCAGCCACCTTGCAAAGGTCCAGAATCATTTTGTTCTTCTGTGATTCGGCCATGTCTTTGAGTTTAGACTGCAAAATGCCCTCGACATCTACTGATACCGGTCGAGTGACCCTTAACGGCAGGGCCAAAACGGTAACATCTTCAATCTGTGAAAAATATTTATTGCCGTTTCCTGCCGTGTCATCATCTGCGGACTTGGGTGCCAATTTCATAATTTTTTCAACACGACCAATCAGCTCTTCGCCTTTGAAAGGCTTGACCATGTAATCCTTGACTCCCATTTTTACGATCTGCATGACGTTGTCTTTACCGGATTCAGCCGTCAGCATAATCACAGGGATGTCCTTGAGCTCCGGTGCGCCCTTAAGTTTCTCAAGCATTTCAATGCCATTCATCACCGGCATGGTTATATCCAATACGATCAATCCCGGTTTTTCTTTGGCGGCCGCGGCCAGTCCTTCCACACCGTTCTCGGCTTCAAATAATTCACAGTCATATTGCTTAAAAGCCTTTTTTACAATCATCCGAATGGTTTTACTGTCATCAACAGTTAAAACTTTTAGCGCCATAATGTTCCTCCAATAAAATTAGTTTGCCGATTTCAAATAGACTGCCACCAGAGCGGTGTGATCGTGGCTGCGAAAATGATACTGTTCGCTCCGGTCCCAGCCCCTGGATTCAATCTTAAATTCTTTGCCGGTAGTAATGGACGGAATTGACAATTCGCATGTCAGGCCCGCATCACACAATTTGGATTTTAAATCGCCGCAGATCATATTGCACAGCTCACCGATGACGTCATGAATTTCCTCGTCACCTTCGATTTCATCGGTTTCCATGCCGAGCATCGCAGCCGTCATCTGGCAGGCAAACTCCTCATCCACGTCCAGATTCAAGTTGCCCAGCACAGCCCCGGCGAAGCCCACTGATCCGACGATATGATTCCCATGATTAGTCTCTGCTGGATGGCCTTCAATCACCTCCATCGAAAGCATGGTATCAAATATATTACCGACAACACTGGTTATAAACGTTTTTAAATCCAATGAATGAATCGAACTCATTAATTTTCCCTTCATATTATCAGATACAAATAGCTGGCCTGGTCAAATCTTGATACCCTATATCGGCTGTCAATGAAAATACTGTAGATTTTTTTAAGGTATTACGGCGTGTCGGACGGTAATTGTCGATTGCAGATTGCGGATTGATACAACCTGATCGAGGCGCATAGAGCATAGCGCGAAGGGAAAGGACTCAGGTTTGAAGACTGAGTGGTTGGAAGGCGGCATCCAGTATCCACAGATGCCATTCTAAGATATAAACGAACTTATATCATTGTACTCATCTTGCATGGTTTCCATGATCAACTCCATGCAATCGGCTTTGATTTTCAGGCTCTCCCATGCCAATTTGTCAAGGGGCGGAATCTTATTGTCTCCCCCGTAACCCATATTGAGGGCACGGCACAAAATATCCGCCAAATGAACGATTGACGCTTCCGTTATAAAGCTGCCGGCAGAGGCCGGCTGGTGATGATGGGCAATGACCTGCACAAGCTTGATCGGGAGATTCCATTTGCCTGCCAGCAATTTGCCGATTTCAGCGTGGTCATAACCCAAAACATTTTCCTCGGCGGTCAGCATCAGGATATTTTTTTTATTAATGGCGGCCACGACTTTGGCAAACTCATCCGGCAGATACAGCATCTCGACAATTTTCCCGATATCGTGCAAAAGTCCGGCGACAAATAATTCTTCGATTTTATCATGGCGCAGATAATTGCCGATCACCTTGGCTCCCACGGCACATCCCAGGGAATGGTCCCAGAATTTCTCCTGATCCTGTTTGCTTTTTTTGTTACGGCCGGCAAACAAATCAAAAACGGAAGTCGTTAACAGCAAACTGCGAATGGCATCGAAACCAAGCAGCACAATGGCCGTGTTAACGGTGGAAATTCGCTGGGGAAATCCATAAAAAGATGAATTGACCAGCTTCAGCAGCCTGGCCGTCAGGACCTGGTCGTCGGTAATTATCCTGGCTAAATCCTTGGCCGAAGATTTTGGATTGTTAACCAACTCGGTAATTTTTAAGACGGTACGCGGCAGGGTCGGCAAATCGTCAATTCCGGCGATTATTTTTTGCAGATCAGGAGTGCTCATTTTCACGCTCACTGTTCTGGAAATCTCTCATCAATTGCTTGCAGGCGGCGTTGAAAATCTCAACCATTACAGGATCATCCAGCACATCGTTAAATTTTTCTTTCAGTTGAATTTCTATGGATTCCTCTACCTTGATTTCCACATCCCCGGCACGGCCCTCTGCTTTGGTCAGTTTCCCCTTGACCGAAGCCCCGGAAATTCCCCAGGATTTAAATATGCGAATATTTTTCTTGGATATTCTAGCGCCGGCTTCCAATAATAATATCCCCTGATGGTTCCGAACCGGTTGTGCCAGTATCATACCGGGTTTCAAATTATCAAGACTCACATGAATCATAGACTACCCCTTGTATATTAAAAGGAAGTATCTCCGGACACTGCGCTGAAAACCTATTCATCCTGCCTGACAGAGCAAAGCTGTTAGCGAATTCTGGTTAACCCAATCGAATAAAAATCCAAATAATATAGAATATATTCCTTTGTAATTACTTGAAGATGCCGCTGAATCGTTAACTGACTGGTATAAATGCCACATGACGTCAGACTTGTCCACAATCATTTTTAAATCCAATATCCGCATAACGAGTGCCAAGCGCCGGGTGCCGTACGCCAACTCATTATTTCTGCCACAATCCGCCGCAGCCTATACGCTATGCTCTCCCCCGGCTGTCTTAAACTCACCGCATCCCAATTGCTCAGTCCTCAAACACCAGGCCTTTCCTTTTTCACTTTGCTCTAGGCTCTGCCATTCCGAATTCCGCACTCCCACTTCCGAATTCACTTAACGCCATACCTTCGTTTTATCAAGTATTGCAGAAAGTTAAATCAAATAAAAGAAAAAATCCCTAAAGTCCCCTGGATTTTTCCCGATACAGAGGTTGAAGGCAAAATCACGGTCACGAAAGGAGGGGGATAATAAAGACCGACTGCTTGCCCTTCAAAAACATCGATAAGCAGGATTAAAAAACATTGGCAAGAACGCCAAAATTAGAAACCTAGAAGAGGAGATAAAAAATGACGGTACAACTAACCGCAGGAATGAGAGCAAATCTGTTTAGTTTGCAGCAAACAACCAAGATGATGGACCTGACTCAGAAACGTCTGAGCTCGGGAAAAAAAGTCAACAGCGCCCTGGACGATCCGGTCAACTTTTTCAAATCTAAGAATCATTACGACAGAGCCACCGACCTGGACGCCAAGAAAGACGGTATGGCAGAGGCCATCAAAACCATCGAAGCGGCCGATACCGGTGTCGAAGCCATCTATGACTTGCTGGCCCAGATGAAATCTCTGGCATCGGCAGCCAAAACCTCCGACAACACGGGAGATCTACAGGTTCAATTCGAAACGATCCGGTCTCAGATCGCCACACTGGCGACTGATTCGAAGTACGGCGGCAATAACCTTATGAACGGAGATACGATTTCAGTCGAATTTGATGAAGATGGATCGCATACCTTATCCGTCGGCTCCTCCAGTCTGAAGTCCACCGTCAAGGGAGACGTTGCCGGCACTTCTGTCATAGCAGGCAATTTTACTACGCAGACCTCTATGGAAAGCGCCATTACCCAAATCGATTCTGCCGTCAGCAATTTGAGAACCGAATCTCAAAAGCTGGCCTCCAACCTCTCGACGATTTCCATTCGAGAAGACTTTACCGAAAAAATGATCGACACGCTGAACACCGGTGCTGATAAGCTCACCCTGGCAGATATGAATGAGGAAGGCGCCAACATGCTGATGCTGCAGACCCGTCAGGCCTTGGGCACGACTTCACTGTCCCTGTCATCTCAGGCTGCTCAGTCTGTTTTGAGGTTGTTCTAATTCCGAATAATCTTAGTTTACTTCTGATCAGCATTAAACTGGCATGGAGGGGTATTCGGCCCTCCATGCCAAACAGCATCAGAAATTAACGCCACCCGAATTCTTGTCTTAACAACTCTCTGTTATCGCTATGGCCTTAAAAATCACATTAAAAGCCCATGAGAAAATGATTATCGACGGTGCGGTTATCACCAATGGCGCCAACCGCTGTGAATTATATGTCGAAAACAGCGTCCCAATTTTGCGTCAAAAAGATATCTTAAGTGAAAAGAATGCCGATTCACCAGCCCGTCGCATTTATTTCGCCATCCAGCTCATGTATATTGATGAAGAAAACCTACCGGTGCACCATAAAAACTACTGGGAACTTGTGCAGGAATTCATCCAGGCCGCACCCAGTGTTTTGCCGCTTATTGATCAAATCAGTGACATGATCTTAAAAGGTCAATACTATCAGGCCCTAAAGATGGCCAAAAATTTGATTGAACTTGAAAAGGAGATTATCAATCGTGCACATGAATACGCATAGTGCTCATCAGAATGGGATTAATGCATATCTGTCTGTAGAGAAGACTACCCTGTCGGGGCGGGAAACCGAGGCCAGGGTGCTTACGAAAGCGGCCACGCAATTAAAGTATTGTCGTGACAACTGGAATGCGAATGACCGCAGTCAAAAGCTTCATGAGGCGTTAACCTATAATCAGCGTATTTGGAGTTTAATCCAGGGAGAGATGCTGGACGAAAATAATCCGCTTCCGAAACAAGTGCGGGAGAATATATTGAGCATGAGCATACTAATTGACAAACGCATTTTTAACGTCATGGCCTATCCTGCACCTGAAAAACTGAACATCATCATCAATATCAATTTGAATCTTGCTGCCGGTCTGCGGGGCTCTGCCTAAAGTGCACGCCAGGATAAAGATTTCGCTGCCTGCCCCCGCCGCCTGAATCACTATTCAGCACTCGGCCTAGCAAAACCGCTGCAACATCTATTTATGAGATATTATCGTTAACGCCTGGTTTTATAGCACCCTTAGTTCAGCGCACACGGAACTCGATGTTCTTGGTTCAATTTCCCTGAGCTGTATTGTTGATAAATTCGCCTGGTTTCCTCTTCAAAAATCGCTTGTTGGGGATGTACAATTTCTGCTGGTGATGCTAGACATAGTCCTAAAAATTCTTTTAGATGGTAGAATGTTTCGGTTGGGGCGATGCGCAGCCAGAAATCCCAGTCGCCGGCAGTCTGAAATTTCTCATCAAAATAGCCATATTTATCATGCAGGCTTTTGCGCCACATTGGCTGCGAGCCGATATAACAATCATCGATCAAGGTTAATGGATTGAAGTCTTTCCTGCAATAGCTTCCCGTGGGCGTGAATTCTTCGAAGGATTGATTTGCCGTATTCGTAATCCAGGCATCCGGATACACCAGCGCGATTTTCGAATTATTTTGCAGTACATTGGCCATTCTTTCATAGGCATATCCTAATAGTCGGTCGCCGGCATTCACAGCGGTAATATATTTGCCGGAGGCAGCTCGAATACCGCGATTCCATGCGCTGTAAATCCATTCTCGCTGGGACGTTTTTATATATTTTATCACTCTTGTCCAAAAACGGGTTTAGAATGAGTCATAAAGTGAGTAATAATACGAGTCATTGAAAAAAATCCTCCTTATATGTAGGGTGGTTGTTAATTTCGCCAAAAAATAACAAATACCCGCAACA
>Ga0209260_10000027_pt1 | contig 111386 bp, 105 predicted proteins | sample WorMetTypGCAVOLI_FD_187421 | JGI IMG/M metagenome (GOLD analysis project Ga0209260, IMG submission 187421) | Marine gutless worms symbiont microbial communities from Max Planck institute for Marine Microbiology, Germany - Olavius algarvensis... ...
AGCGAAAGCTCGATAATCCGGCCCCTGATCTTTTTAGGCAGTTGGTTCGGATGAGAAGCCGGAATCGGCGGTTTGTCCACCAGGCCTTCGAGACCATGCTCCTGAAAGGATCGTTTATATTCGTAAAACTGGCTGCGAGAGACTTTGTGCATCCGGCAAGCCTTGGATACGTTGCCCGGTTTTTCAGCTAATTGTAGCAAGGTCAGGCGTTTGTGTGCTAACTTCTTAGTTGCGGTCATTGTGTCCTCCTTTGGGTATTATTGTTCGGCAAAACATTTATACCCGAGAGGACGACCGCGCGCCATACCCTGGTCTTCTTTTGGGGCCAGGGATGGCGCTTATCGTCTATCTCAAACTGTTTGGGAAGATCTTAACTTTTTCAGAATACAATGGTTTTATTGCGACTGGCTTACTTTGGGGTTTGTTTCAAGGAGCAGAAGGCTACGGTTTTAAAGTCTTTTTTCTATTATGCGTTGTAGTTGCCGGTGTTTTTGGCGCTGCAACCGTAAGCCGCAGAATTTTATTTATTCAAGCTGTTCCAGGGATAGTTGGTTTATTGCTAGTTGTGGCCTCAAGCTAAATGCGCAAGTGCCGCCATAACAAATCGCTGCAGAACCCGGCGCGCAAAAATCACGCGCGTCTCAGCTCAACCGTTGTACCTTTTAAATCTAAAGATAGGCTTGGATGAAGAAACTACTTTTTACTATAGTGTTACTACTCATACCTACTGTTTCTTATGCTATGACTTTAGGGGAAGAAGACTTTGTCTGCCCAATAGATAACCACCAGTTTAAAGCTCCCATTAATTATTCAGGCACCAGTTTTGGAATGCGTCTCGACATGAAACCATTAGGCCCCACACCGTCCCCTTGGCTGCTGCCAACATGCCCGCAATGTGGTTTCCCTCTTTTCAAGAAAGAATTTAGTAAGGCAGAAATAAAGAAATACCGTTCTTTTGTGACATCAGATGCATACAAACAATATGTTGGTGGTCATCCGTCATATTTCCTGTTAGCGAAAGTTAAAGAATTTGACAAAGCGCCAGCTAACGAAATCGCATATCGCTATATCCAAGCGTCCTGGCAAGTCGAGAATAGGGATAAAGAACAATACAAATCCTATCTATCCCTGGCCCTTAAAGAAAATATCGCCTTTGTAAAAAATACTGAAGATAAAGGTGAGGATTGGCTGACTGCCTGCATCATGATGGGTGAGCTTGAAAGACAGCTTGGAAATTTTGAAGCGGCCCTGATTCAATTCAAGAAACTGCAGCGTGAACCTATTGAAAATGAAATCTTAAAGAGAATTATAAGTCAGGAAATTGATTTATGTCAGAAAAATATTTCAAGTCCACAACAAATAGAGCAGTGATTTACAACAAGGTTAAAACAGCCGACACCAAAAGCCGTGCGGCTGATGAGTCGCGTTGTGTAGTAAAAATCAATGCAGTCCTATTAAGGAGGAATTTTAAATGAATTGCCCAAAATGCAGTGCCCCGATGGAGATCCAAAAAATTGAGGACGTTGAAATTGACAAGTGCTCGAACTGTTCAGGAATATGGTTCGAACAAGATGAGCTAAGAGCGGCAAAGGATAAAACTGAGCCAGATCTGAACTGGATGGATTTTGAAATTTGGAAGAATGCGGACAAATTTATTTTCTCACAGAAACCTATCCAGTGTCCTAAATGCGAACTTGATATGGTCCAAATTGACTATGATAAAACAAATGTTGAAATAGACTATTGCCCTAAATGCCAGGGTGCTTGGCTTGATGAAGGTGAATTCAAAAATATCATTGCATTTCTAAACTCGGAATTAGCGAACAAGAGCATACCTGATTATATCAGTGCAAGTTTAGAAGAGGGGTTCGAAATCGTAACTGGACCTGAGAGTTTTATGTCAGAGTGGAAGGATTTCATGACCGTTTTAAGAATGTTTCAGTATCGGTTCTTTATTTTAAATCCAGAGTTACAAGATACGGTTGTGAATGTGCAGCAAAATTTCCCACTGAAATAAGCGTCCCACCCAACGAGTCTCGGGAGCAGACGCACACAACCCGCGCGCGTCTGCGCTCAAACGTTGGCCCAACCTTGGCTTTGGGCGCAAAATTGGTGAATATATCGGAGGGCAAATCAAATGCGTGCGGTAATCTTCAACCAATTTGGCGGGACCGAAGTTCTTGAAATTGCTGACATCGAGAAACCTGCGATCAGTGCGGACGAGGTCCTGGTAAGGGTCCGCGCAGCAGCCGTCAATCCCAAGGACACCTTTGTACGCAAGGGGCGCTTTCAAATTTTTACCGGCAAACAGTTTCCCCTGCAGCTGGGGTATGATTTCGCCGGCGAGGTCGCCGCAATCGGTAACACAGTCACTGGCTACGAGCAAGGACAAACGGTTTTCGGCATGTTGGATTGCTGGCAGGGCCGCACCTGTGCGGAGTATGTTGCCGTCGGAACAGATAATCTGGCCGACATGCCGGACGCCCTCTCTTTTGAAAAGGCCGCGGCCATACCGTTGACGGCCTCGACTTCCCTGCAGGCCCTGCGCGATGAAGCGAACATCAAAGATGGAGATCACGTGGGGATCAACGGCGCTTCCGGCGGGGTCGGCGCCATGGCGGTGCAGATAGCCAAACTATTCGGTACCAGGGTTACGGCCATCAGCAGTGCCGTGAACCATGACTTCCTTACCGAGCTGGGGGCGGATACCTGTATCGACTACCACGACGCGGATGTGGCTGCCGGCGAGCAACGGTTCGATATCTTCTTCGACGTCTTCGGGAATCAACCTTTCAAGCGGATCAAGCCGGTCCTGACACGCACCGGTACCTGGGTTTCGACCGTGGTAAAATCCCATGTTTTCATCAGCCAGTGGGTAACCCGTTTGTTTGGACGCCAAAAAGCCAGGCAGGTCGTGGTTAAAGCCCGCCATGTTGATTTAGCGCTCATCCGGGATTGGGTAGCGGCCGGACAGCTGCGACCCATTGTTCAAGATGTATTTCCCCTGGATAAGATTAAAGAAGCGCACGCGCAGCAAGAAACCAAGCATACGCGCGGTAAAATCGTCGTTACTATCGATTGACCTGCCCGCACCTTCCAGTTGTACTTATAATAGATTTCACAGCAGGCTTAATAACTCGACTTTCGGGTTTCAACCTGACTCGAAATCGCTATCGGGATCGGGATCGGGATCGAAATCGGCTTCGGAAACGTCGGGCGGGTCTCGATTTCGATAGCGATTTCGATCTCGATACCGATACTGGGCCTAAACTTTTAACAATCCCGATAATTGAGCTGTTAAGGTAGATCGGACAGCGGGCTTGCTATCCGTTCAGGCTGGCGGCACACTGCACACAAAGATCGGTCTCCGGCAGGATCATCAGTCTGGCGGGGGGAATCGGCTCGTCGCATTCCCGGCACAGGCCGAAGTCGGGATCATCGATCTTGGCCAGGGTGCGTTCCAGTCTGACCAAGGTCTCCCGCGCTTTGGCCAGGGCGGCTTCGTTGATGCTTTTGCTGTTGATGGCCTCCATGCGGGTCAAGCGACCAATGGCGTTATCCGGCGCAATCGGTTTGACCAGGGCCTTGTAAGCTTTGATATCCGCTTTCAACTGCCCCAGCCGGTCCTCAATCTTGGCCTTTAGTTCTTTTTTCTGGTTGATTTCCATTATGTGTGGGTCTTTTTTCCGGATAGTAGCCGTAAATATCCGCCGGCTCTCAGGCGGCTTGTTCTCTGCGCACGGGGATACGAATAATGAAACAGGCGCCTTTGCCCGGTGATGACTTCACTTCCATGGTCCCCCGGTGATTTTCAGTAATGATAAAATAGGACACCGACAGGCCCAGTCCAGTGCCGACACCGACGTTCTTGGTTGTGAAAAAGGGTTCAAACACCCGTTTGCGGACCTCCTCGGGCATGCCCGGCCCGTTGTCCTCTATTTCCACCCGGACCAACTCACCCTCGGGCCGGACACGTAGGACGAACCGTGGAGAATCCGACCTAACAGTGGAATCCCCTTCAGTCATGGCCTGGGAACTGTTGCGCAGAATGTTTAAAAAAACCTGTTGTAATTTGCTGCTTTCACATTGCACCACCGGCGTATCCGGGGTGTATTCGCGGACAATTTCAATTTTACGAAAATCAAAGCGGGTCTTCAGGTCATAGTCGTTTTCGGCCAGTTCGACGGTTTTATCAAGCAGGCGATCCAGCCCATGATAGCCGAATTTGGACTCGCTCTTACGGCTGAAGGAGAGCATGTTTTCAACGATCTTGGCCGCCCGCCGGCCAGCTTCGACAACCGTATCGATGGTAGAAAATAGACCCCGGAGAGCCATGTACTTCTCAATGCCGTCCATGGACAACCCGCATTCTGCGGCCGCTTTGGTGTTGGCCGGCAGGTCGGCCTTCATCCGCCGGGACAGGACCTGGGTATTTTGGAGTATGCCGGCCAGAGGATTGTTGATTTCATGGGCCATGCCGGCCGCCAGGCCGCCCACGGAAACCATTTTTTCCGTCTGCATCAGCATGTCCTGGGTGCGTTTGCGTTCAGTGATATCGGTAACGGCAATGATCTGGCCCATCGACGGATCCTCTGGATTCAAAGGGCAGGAACGGATGCTGCAATCGATAACCGTACCATCACCGCGAAGCATATGGGTATCCACCTGGCCGATTTCGGATCGGGAGGCACCCTCATACAGGGCCGCCCCCACCCGCTTGTATTCATCTGGATCAGGATACAGCTTGGCCGAATCAATGCCAATGACATCCTCTTTAGCGTAATCCATAATGCGGAGCAGGGCCTCATTGCACCAACTCATGTGACGGTCGATGACCAGTCCGATCCCAACCGGAGAGGCCCGGAGAATGGCGCGCAGGCGCTGTTCGCTGTTGCGCAGGGCCTCCTCGACATAGGTTCTTTCCTCAATCTCATTGCGAAGACGCCGATTCGCCAGGGTCAGCTCCTCGGTGCGTTGCAGCACCCTTTTTTCCAGTTCCTGATGTGACTTTTGCAAGGCGTCTTCAGCCTCTTTGCGCTTGGTGATATCGCGGGCATTGATGACCAGACCTTCAACAGCCGGGTGGTCCAGCAGGTTGTCACGGACGCCCTCAAAGGTTCGCCAGGAGCCGTCGGAATGGCGAAACCGGAACTGTCCCGGAATTGCCGTTCCGGTGGACTGCAGCCATTCAATACGGCCGGTCAGGGGAGCCTGGCCTTCCGGATGTAGATAGTCACGCACATCGGTGCCCACCAGGACGGCCGGCTGATACCCCAGCACCCTTTCCACCGAGGGGCTGGCGTAGAGAATCAGGCCTTGCGTATCGAGGATGGCAATGATGTCGGAAGCGTTTTCGATAATAGACCGAAAGTGCTCCTCGCGGCGCTGCAGGGTGGTGAGCGTCTCCTGCAGCTGACCGCTCATGCGGTTGAACACCGCAGACAGTTGACCGAACTCGTCGTGGGTCGTCACGGCAATCCTGGTCTCAAGATCACCCTTGCCGATACTGTCCGCACCATTCGTCAATTCGCGCAGCGGCTGTGTGAGGCGCCGGGTGAGCAGCATCAATGCCAGGGCCAATACAACGGCGCCGAAAATACCCAGGTAGATGACATATGGCCGCATACGGTTGGCAACGCCGTAGACTTCGGCCTCCGGATCCGTGGCGATGATATACCACTGCCAAGGTTCGAAATAGTCGTAGCGGGCCAGGTGCCGCCTCCCGTCCGGAGTCACATATGTCAGGCGGCCTTGTCCGCTTTTCAATTTAGCGAACCAGGCCTGGGCACGCACATTCTGGCCTTGCAGTGCGGAATCAGGATGATAGGCCACGGTACCGTTGGCACTGACCGCGAAAATATACCCCTGCGCACCCACCTCGATGGCCGCCAGGGCGGTGCCGGCATCCAGCTTGGCCTTGGCATTGCTGGCAGGAATTTCCTCAAGGCCGTACTTGTGCAGGATTTCTTCCTGGGCGGCCACAATACGGACTGCTTCGGAAAGCCGTGTCTGCAGCCAGGTTTCGGCCAGGTCGGTCAGGGCCATGCGGGCAAAATGGTAGGTTGTGCCGACGGCTGCAAACAGGATGAAAAACACCAGCGGTAGCGTGGTAAACAGAATCTTGGTGTAGATATTCATCAATCGTCCTTTACACGCTGCCGGCTGCGAAGGCGCATCAAGGGTCCGGATTTATCCAGGTTTTTTCGGTAAACTGGGGATACAAAGCCATCGTCGAGACCAGGGGGTGACCGTATTGAACGTTCTTTGTGCGCAGGTAACCCTGTTTGGCAAACATCACTGGATAGGCGGCCATATCGGCAAGCAGCCGGATCTGGGCTTGAATCCATAGGTTGACCTGCTTTTCCGGGTTGATTTCAAGCCGGGCAGCTTCGATCAGTTTGTCTATGCTTTTGTATCGGGAAAAATTGGTATCCGGCTTGACGCCTGTCATCACAATGGAATCGGAGTGGAAAAACCTTGTAAGGTATGCATCCGCATTCGGCCGCCAGGCTATATAGGCAACGATGGGTAGGGATTCTTGCCTGATCGCTTTATGCATGGCGCCGTGTTTCTTGATGGTGATGTTACAGGTGATGCCAATCCGGGCTAACTGATCACGGATGGTTTCATAGGTACGGCGATAAATTCTTTTCTCCGAGGATACAAGCTCTAAGGTAAACCCTTCCGGATAGCCGGCCTCGGCGAGGAACTGCCTGGCCTTTTTGAGGTCAGGGGCATATGCCAGCCCGAGCTTTTCAGCGTCTGGCTTGCTGATTCCTCCGGGTAAAAATTGATTCGGGACGGGCGAATAAACAGCCCCGACATATATCCGGGCTGTTTTGTTTAAAAAACCCTCTTTGTTCATGGCGTAGGCGATGGCCCGGCGAACACGGACATCGTTCAGGGGACTGAAGGCGGTATTCAGGTATGCGGTAATGACCCCTCCCACACCGTGGGTTTCATATACCATGCCCGCAAACTTTGAGGCCTTTTCCACCCAGCCTTTATCGCCGTAGCCAATGGCGACATCCAAATCACCGGCCAGCATGGCCGCCTCACGACCGGCAATATCGGGTAAAAAATGGATTTCAATGCCTGCCAGGTTGGGTCTCCCCCGGAAATACCGGTCGTTGGCTTCGAGAACAAGCTTTTCACCAGGGATATATTTCTTAAACCGGAAAGGTCCGGTGCCGATGGGATGCTGTTTGAATTTATCGTAGCCCATGGTTTCAAGGGCTCTTTTGCTGACAATGAAGCCACCCGCGTAGTCGGTAATCTTAGGCAGAAAGAGAATGGGTGACAGCGGTTTGGCCAGGGTGATTCGGATAGAATATGTCCCGGTTTTTTCAACCTGCATACCGGCATACTCGCCGGCATAGGCGCAGGTTTCACGGTTGGCGGATTTTTGCAGTGAGTAAACCACGTCATCGGCCGTCAGCTCATAAGCCGGCATATCCGGACCGACGTGGAACATGACCCCCTTGCGCAGGTTCACCGTCCAGACTTGCTTCCCCCCGACCATTTCAAATTCAGGGATGTCGGCGGCCAGATCCGGTTCGATCTTGGGCGCATTGCCGGGCTGATACCGCAGCAACCCGTTAAAGACCATATCCGCGCAGGCCCGATCCTGGGCGCCGGCGGCAAAATGGGGATCCAGCTTACCCATTTCACTGACATGCACTCCGAAACGCAGCACCCTGCGTTCGGAAGCCGCCTGGCCAATGGCGGCCGTCGTCACCCATCCCAAAAGGAGGACCCCTGCCGCAATGACTATCCTTTTTTGACCGGATTTCATGTAATTGCCTCTCCTGTAACCGTAAATTTCAGTTCTCGCATTGAACCCCAACCGGTGCACTCTATGAATCTAAAACGTACAATGCCTTGAAAAATAACATGCTTATAAATACGAGTCAACGACCGTCCCCAGAGCGGAGAGCTGAGATTTCAAGTGGTGGTCAGAGGCATACGGTCCGGGCTGGCGGGCACCATCCCGGCCGTCTTAAACTTATAATAAATCTTTCAAATTCAATCAGTTGGATCACAGGTGGCCGGCTGACACTTTTTTGAAAAGATTCCGACATACTGCTTGACAAAAACGATTGACGAATGTAATTAGTATTGTTTTTATTATGGGCACAAATGGCCCAATCCTTGCTCCGTATATGCGGGGCTTTATATCCAAAAGGAGGATAAATGCGAAGATACGAAACGATCCTGATCATTGATCCCGACCTTTCCGATGAAGGTCGGGCCCCTGTTCTGGAAAGGGTCACACAATTAATTCCGCAGTTTGACGGAACGCTGATCCTGGTAGATGAGTGGGGGGGCAAGAAGCTGGCCTATGAAATTAAGAAAAAATCCCGCGGGTATTATGTCCGGGTAGATTACTGCGGAAATGGGGCGCTGGTCAACGAAATTGAGCGTAATTTCAGAATTGACGATCGTGTGCTCAAATTCATGACGGTGTTGCTCGACCAGGATGTCAATCCTGAAAAGATCAGGGCCGACATGGACGCCGAAGAAGCCGCTAAAAAGGCGGAAAAGGAAAAAGCCGCACAAGCCGCGGCCGTCCCCGTAACTGAAACCCCGGTAGCAGCACCAGCCAATGATACGCCTGAGCCGGAAAAGACCGAAGAACCCAAAACAACCGAAACCAGCGAGGAGGCGTAACCCATGGCTATGAGACCGCAGCGGAAGAGAAGAAAAAGAAGAGTCTTTCATCGAAGGAAAGTATGCCGATTCTGTGCCGATTCCAGCCTGTCGATTAACTACAAAGAGCCTAAACAGCTCAAATACTTTATCACGGAGCGTGGGAAGATAATCCCGCGGCGTATTTCCGGCAGCTGTGCGAAGCACCAACGTGCCTTGACCCACGCGATCAAAAGGGCTCGGACGATTGCGCTTCTGCCGTATGTCGGCACAGCCGATCTGCGTTAACAACTGATCACCCCGGGGGAGCAGACATCGTGCCGCAGGAAATGGGTGGGCGGGTGGTAAAGGATATAATCAATGGTGTTGTCATCACCGGTCTTGTCTTTGCCGTATCTGTCTTTTTACCCATCGTCGGCTTTTTCACAGCTGTTCTAATTCCGCTACCGATTCTGTTCTACCGGGTTAAACTGGGACGTCTTCCGGGTGGTGCCGTACCGGTCCTGACCGCCGTTGTCATCTCCATAATCATGGGAGGCCTCGCAGTTGACGCGCTGTTCTTATTGGGGTTGCTGTTGACCGGGTTGGTGTTGGGAGAGCTATTCGAGCAGAATCTGCCCATTGAAAAGACCATCGGGTATACCTGCCTGGCAGTCCTGGCGACCGGATTTGCAGCGTTGCTCTTTTACAGTTCCGCCCAGGGCACATCTTTGATAGAGATGATTTCCGCGTATGTACTCAAAAACCTGGAAATCACGCTGGCACTCTATAAGCAGATGGGCATTCCCGTGGAAACGATCCACCAGGTAGAAAACTCGCTGGACAGGATCCAATATGCCTTGGTGCGCATCGTCCCGGCCTTGGTGCTGGTCTCGACCCTGCTTGTGAGTTGGATCTGCCTGCTGTTTGCGAAACCGCTATTTAAGGCATTCGCCTTGCCCTATCCGGATTTTGGCAGGTTGACAACCTGGTCGACGCCTGAAAAACTGGTTTGGGGCGCGATTGGCTGCGCGATCGCAATGTTGCTGCCGGCAACCGGCATCAGATTGATCGGCTTGAACGGCATCCTGATCTTGATGATGATCTATTTTTTACACGGCATCGCAATTGTAGCCTATTTTTTTGATAAAAAGAAGTTCCCCCGCATGGCGCGAACATTTATTTATGCCCTGATCGCTATCCAGCAGGTATTTGCGCTGGTAGTGATTGCCCTGGGATTTTTTGACCTGTGGGTAAATTTTCGAAAGTTGGAGAAACAGTAAGATACTGTCATTAGACGGAGGAGATAATGAAACTGATTTTAAAAGAAACCATTGAATCGTTGGGGATCATTGGGAGTGAAGTCGATGTAGCCCCCGGTTATGCCCGCAACTACCTGCTGCCCCAAGGTAAAGCGGTTGAGGCCACGGCGGCGAACCGCAAATTGCTGGACCAGCAGAAAGCCAAGTTCGATATTCAGATCGCCAAGGAAAAGGAACTGGCCCAGGAAATGGCCAAAAAGCTGGAAGAGGTAACGTGCACGATCGAGGCCAAAGTGACTGACGGTGACCAGCTTTACGGCTCCGTAACCACCCGCGATATTATCAACGCCCTGGCGAAACAGGAAGTCAAAATTGAGCGGCGGATGATCTTGTTGAAAGAACCCATTAAAACCACCGGCACCTTCAAGGTGCCCATCCGGGTTTACACGGAAGTTGAACCGGAAATTTCGGTTGAAGTCGTTGCCGAGCAATAATATTTGCCTGCTGCCGGGCAGTCGCAGCTAACAGACTGCCCGGTGCCGGACAACCGCTGGAAACATGCGCATGGAGATGCCCTCCCTGCCCGGGCGGCATTCCGATAATACGATTTCGCAACACGCCAAGCGGGGCTAGCAATGCCGGACAATCCTACGCAAACAAATAAAGACCCAGCCCTCTACCACGTTCCGCCCCAAAGTTTAGAGGCCGAGGATTCCATCCTGGCGGCCATCCTGATTGACAACGAAACCCTGCTGGATGTGGTTGAAATTCTGTCGCCCGAGGATTTTTATAAAACCTCGCACCGAAAAATTTTTGGTGCCATTACGGAACTGTTTTCCCGGAACGAACCCATTGACCTGGTGACCCTGACCAACTTGCTGAAAGAGCAGAACCAGCTCGAAAAAACCGGCGGGGCGGCCTACCTGGCCGGCCTGGTGGACTCGGTTCCGGTGGCAGCCAATGCCGAGCACTACGCCAAAATCATTCATGACAAAGCATGCCTGCGACGCTTGATCGAGCAGTCCAATGCCATCGTGAAAAAGTGCTATGCGGACCGCGGCCAGGTGGATGACGTTCTGGATTTCGCCGAAACCGCCATCTTCGAAATCTCGGAAAACAAGATCAAACCGGCCTTCTACCCGCTCGGTAAAATTATCGAGTCGAACATCGACACCCTGGAGGAACGCCAGGGCAACAAGGCCTTGATCACCGGCGTTTCCACCGGATATCCCCAGCTGGATAAAATGACGGCCGGTCTGCAGCCGTCGGACCTGCTGATCCTGGCCGGTCGACCGAGCATGGGCAAAACCGCCCTGGCCTTGAATATAGCCCGCAATGCCACGCTCGATGGGAACATCTCCACGGCCTTTTTCTCGCTGGAAATGTCCAAGGAACAGCTCTCCATGCGCCTGCTGTGCTCAGAAGCGCGCATCGACTCTTCGCGGCTACGCAGCGGATTCTTCAGCCGCGAAGACTGGGTCAAGATTACCGACGCCGCCGGCGTACTCAGTGAAGCGCCGTTGTATATAGATGATTCTCCGGATGTAACCGCCATGACCATCCGGGCCAAAGCCCGGCGCCTGAAGATGGAAAAAGACCTCGGCCTGCTCTTTATCGACTACCTGCAGCTGATGCGGGGGCATGCCAACACCGAACGCCGCGACCTGGAAATCTCCGATATATCCCGTTCCCTCAAGGCCCTCGCCAAGGAGCTTGGTTTGCCGGTAATCGCCCTTTCCCAGCTCAACCGCAAACTTGAAGAACGCAGCGACAAACGTCCCCAGCTGTCCGACTTGCGCGAGTCCGGAGCACTGGAGCAGGATGCCGACGTGGTCGCGTTCATCTATCGGGACGAAGTTTACAACAAGGATGAAAACAATCCCAACCGGGGCAAAGCCGAACTGATCGTGGCCAAACAGAGAAACGGCCCGGTTGGAACCGTACCGCTGACATTTCTCAATGCCTATACGCGCTTCGAAAATCCCGCCCCCGACATGATGCCCGGAGGCAGGTAACCACGATTCATGAAGCGGATCTTCGGAAATACAGGCGGGCTCAAATCCAATCACACCACAAAGATTGAAAACCTTTATCGGCGACGGGTACAGCCCAGCCAGCTGATCTCACGGGAGCTGACCCGGGAGATCTGCCGGCTGTCCAAGGACACTGGACGGCAGATAGGTCTTTTAATCAATCGGCTGGGCAAGATTACCCACGTTATCGTGGGTGATCACCAGTCGATCATGATTCCCGGATTGCGCGAGTATCGCACCGACCCCGACCGACTGCTGGGCCTGCGCTGCATCCATACCCACCTGGGTAGTGAAACCCTCACCCGCGATGATCTGACCGACCTGGCCCTCCTGCGTCTTGACATGATGGCGGCCGTCACAGTCGGCGGCGACGGTCTGCCCGGCCCCATCCACCTGGCCCACATTTTTCCCGGGCAGGTTGAGGGCCAACCCTATCACATCCTGGAACCGCTGCGGTTGGACCAGTTGGACATCGACTGCCGGGAACAGATCCGTGCCCTGGAAACGGAATTGGCGCAGACCCGCACTGCCATCGCGGCCGGGGATACCCGGGAACGGGCCCTGCTGGTCAGCGTAACGACCCGTTCACGCCGCCAGGCCCTGGAAAGTCTGGAAGAGTTGAAAGAACTGGCGCGCACCAGCGGTATTGTTGTCCTGGACACCGTCTTGCAGCAGCGTAAAAAAGTAGATGCCCGGTTTTTGATGGGGCTGGGCAAACTGCAGGACCTCGCTATCCTGGCCCTGCAAAGAGCGGCCACCCTGATTGTCTTCGATCAAGATCTCAATCCATCCCAGATCAGAGCGATCACCGGCAAGTTGGAAGATATCAAGGTTCTGGACCGCACTCAGCTGATCCTGGATATCTTTGCCCAGCGGGCGATCTCCCGTGAAGGCAAGCTGCAGGTCGAACTGGCCCAGCTGAAATACCTCCTGCCGCGCCTGGTCACCAAAAACACCGCCATGTCGCGCCTGACAGGCGGTATCGGTGGGCGCGGACCCGGGGAGACCAAGCTCGAAATCAACCGCCGCCGGGTACGCAGTCGGATAGCACGATTGGAAAAATCCGTGAAACAGGTCCGCAAGCAGCGCGTCCAGCAAAAAGCCCGCCGACACAAGAAAGGGCTGCCGGTCATTTCGATCATCGGCTATACCAACGCCGGAAAATCGACCCTTCTGAACACCCTGACCAATAGCAAGGTTCTGGCTGAAAACCGGTTGTTCGCGACCTTGGACCCATCCAGCCGCCGCCTGCGCTTTCCCCAGGATCTGGAAGTCATCATTACAGACACGGTCGGTTTTATCCATAATCTACCCCGGGATCTGGTAGCGGCCTTTCGGGCCACCCTGGAAGAACTGGAAGGTGCCGACCTGCTGCTGCACATTATCGACATCAGCAATCCGCGTTACAAGACCCAGATTGAATCGGTGGAACGAATCCTCGCGGATCTGCGCATTGGCCACATCCCCTGTATTCCCGTCCTTAACAAAATAGACCGGGTGGCCCCGGAAGATATCGCGACCATGGCCGCGCGCCTGAACGGCATCCCCATTTCAGCCCTTGATCGCACGACATTGAAACCTCTTATCGGCCAGGTGATAACCAGGCTGCCGGTGCCGACGAAAAGATAACTAGATCGCGCGCAGGAGTTGACAGCAAACATAAACCAATATAGAAAACTGCTATGGATTTCGGTAAGATAAAGAGTGTCGCCCTAAAGGCCGCCCACCAGGGCGCCGACGTGCTGATGGCCAAAATGGGCCACCTGTCGGAAATTAATAAAAAGGGGGCCATTGACCTGGTGACCGATGCCGACACGGCCTCGGAAAAAGTGATTATGGACACCATTCAGGCTTTTTTTCCGGAGCATGCCATTTTGGCCGAAGAGAGCGGCCTGAGCGACGGCTCCTCCGCCTTTCGTTGGATCATCGATCCATTGGACGGCACAACCAACTTTGCGCACTCTCTGGGCCTTTTCGCGGTTTCGATCGCCTGTGCCCGGGAGGACGATATCATCTGCGGGGTTGTCTTCAATCCCGTCAGCCAGGAACTCTTTTCCGCGATCAAGGGAGAAGGGGCGCAGTTAAACGGACAGCCTATAAGGGTTTCCGATATCCCGGACGTGGGAGAAAGCTTGCTGGTTACGGGCTTTCCCTACAATGTGGGTGATATCCTCGATCAGATCATGACCCGGCTTTCCCGTTGCCTGGCAGCTTCCCAGGGCGTCCGCCGGCTGGGCAGCGCCGCACTTGACCTGTGCTATCTGGCCTGTGGGCGTTTCGAAGGTTTCTGGGAGCAGAATCTCAAACCCTGGGACACGGCGGCCGGGTTGCTGATAGCGCGTGAGGCCGGGGCGCGGGTCACCGACTTTAACAACCATGAGTTTACGATCGACATGCCGCAATTGCTGGCCACCAACGACAAAATTCACCATCAGATGCTGGACCTGATAAGCTTCAAGGATGGAAAATGAGATTAGAGCAGAAAATGCGACCGCTTCTTGATCAGCACATCGGCTGTTTTGGAGAATTCAACCCTGAAGACCTGATTTGCCGCAAGCATTGCGCCCTGTGTTTGCGGTGCGCGATAGAAAGCGATCAGGTGACCCGGATGGAAATTTTGGAAGACCTGCTTTTTTCGGAAGCAACCAATCCCAAATTGCAGTGATGGATTGAAACCCTGCTTCTAGGGGCTGTTTCTAAATTCGGAATTTGGTCCAAGATCAAGGCGGCCGTGAGGTTTCCCCGCGTTGCTGGACTTCCCGCTCGATCCATTTTTTAGAATATGGGTCGCAACCGGAGGAATACTCAAGTATTTTGAGGATAGCGCTAAAGGTTGCGCCTGGCGGCTTGAAAACCGGCACTCCGTGCCGCAACCGAACGCCCAACGCCGATATTGGACCAAAAGACAATTTAGAAAAGGCCCCTAAAACTGCCCGGCCTCGAGCTTCTTGGAAAGATACTCCACCTGCCTGCTCGTGGCGCCTTTGAGTTTCATTTCCCTTTCGACAGCATGAATGGAATGCAGCGCGGTTGCATGATAGCGCTTGAAACTTTTTCCAATGGCCTGCAGCGGAGAATCCGTATATTTCCTTGATAGATAGATGGCAACCTGCCGCGGTTTTACAAAGCACTGCCGGCGGGACTTGGATACCACCTCGCTGAGCGACACCCGGTATTCTTTGCAGACCAGTTTTTTAATCACATCTATCGTGATATTCTTTTTGGTGCGGACAATGTTTTTGACCACACTGCCTGCCAGATCAAGATCGATCGGCATGCCCAGTAATGATGATTTGGCCGTGATCCCTACCAGGCCGCTTTCCAGTTGCCGGACGTCATCGGTCAATTCTCCGGCCAGGTACTGAAGCACATCATCCGAAACGGATTCCCCGTAGATCTGGGCCTTCTTGCGCAAGATGCGGACCCGGGTTCCGAACCCAGGCGGATCGATCTCCGAAATGAGACTGCTGCTCAACCGGGACCTGAGCTTGTCGTTTAATTTGGGGATGTCCGCCGGTAAGTTGCAGCTTGAAAATACAATCTTTTTACCGGATTCAAGCAAAGAGTCCAGGGTCAGGGCCAATTCGATCTGGGTTCGCTCTTTACCGCTCAGGTAGTGCACGTCCTCAAGCAGCAGCACATCACACCCGGTGCGGTATTTATTCTTGAAGGCATTGACGCAGTCGTGCCGAAACGCATCGATCATTTCGTTGGTAAAATCTTCAGCGGTAATATAATAGACCTGATCCGAAGGATGTTCGGCCAGTATATGGTAGCCGATGGCCTGGGAGAGGTGGCTTTTACCCATACCTGTCCGCGAAAGTAGGAACAGTGAATTTTGCTGGCCCAGTCTGCGAGACGCCAGCGACAGAGAGGCGGAGTAGGCAAAATCGTTGTTTGAACCGACCACGAACTGGTCGAAGGTGAAATCCCGGCGCAAGGTGCGGCCACTGTGGGGCCGGACTTGTATTTTGGGGATTTTCAACTGAATCCGCTCAGGGCTGGACGACCGTTTACGCCTGGCTCCGTTGGTGATCTCGACGATCAGCCGGACGGATTTCCCGGTCAATTTTTTTAAGCTGGCTTCTATGGTGGCGCCGTAGTGGTCGAGCACCCGTTTTCTGGAAAAAAAATTGGGGGCTGCCAGGACAAACTGGGTACCGTTAGCTGACTTCGGTTCCAAAGGTTCGATCCACAGCCGGTAACTGTGTCCGGGAATCTGTGCTTCGAGAATTTTTTTTACGTCTTGCCAGGTGGATTGCATATGGGTTTCGTTTAAAGACAAACAGATTGCTATCTTCTGTCAAAGCAGAGTTTTATCGTACAATTCAGGCAAAAATGAATGTAAAATTATTGTTTATCCGGAATGTAGGGTCATCCAGAAACCTTTGAACAAGGTTGAGGACTTTTTTATCCATTGGACCGCAATCTGTCAATCCGGAAGAATCGGATTTATTCCGCGCCCTCCAGTCAGTTATTAACAATTTATATCTAACTGTTTTCACAAATTATTCAGATCCAATTCTTACGAGCCCCAATGAATACACATTTTCTGTCTAAATCAGTATATTCAACTATTCTAATAACATCCACAGCATCATTCTTTCGTGACGAAAAAATAAATTCTCCAAAATTCTCCCATTTTCTACGAATAGCTTCCATTTTCACTTTTCTAACATTTTATTAGCATTGTATTGAAATCTTTGCAGATACTGCATTTCTAAAAAACTTACAGCCCGGTTTTACTTTTCCCTACCCTGTTTACAAAAAGGTGGGGGACGAGTATTATACTTAGGGTTTGGGCTGGCGAATGAATAACTATTCTGCTTATAAATGACTCAAAAAACGATAACAATCCGCGGTGCCCGTCAACATAATCTAAAGAATGTTGACCTTGACCTGCCGCGAAACCGGATGATTGTCGTCACCGGTTTATCCGGGTCGGGCAAATCGACCCTCGCCTTTGACACCCTCTACGCCGAAGGCCAGCGGCGTTATGTTGAATCGTTGTCTACTTACGCGCGACAATTTCTCGAAAGGCTGGCCAAACCGGATGTGGACATGATCGAGGGGTTATCGCCGGCCATTGCCATCGAACAGAAAACCGCCAGTCACAATCCGCGTTCCACGGTCGGCACCGTTACCGAAATATATGATTTTCTGAGACTGCTGTTTGCCAGGGCCGGCAATCCGCACTGTCATCAATGCGACCGCCCCATTACCGCCCAAACCGCCGGCCAGATCCAGGCCAAGGTCTTTGAATTGCCGGCGAACAGCCGGATACAGATACTGGCCCCACTTTTAAGCCGGGAAAATGGAGATCTGCCCGGCCAAATCGAACGGCTGCGTAAAGATGGTTTTTCGAGAGTGCGGATTGATGGCGCGATTTACGATATCGAGTCGACCGAGGGCATCGATGCGGACAAGCCGCACAGTCTGGAGGTCGTGGTTGATCGCCTGATCGTAAAAGATACCATGCGCAACCGGTTCGCGGATTCACTCGAGCTGGCCCTGGCCCTGTCCGACGGTACAGTGATGATCGACGTGATCGACCAGGAGCCGCTGGTATTTACCGAAAAACCGGTCTGCATCGAATGCGGCGTCAGTTACCCGCCCTTCACGCCGGCCAGTTTTTCTTTCAATTCTCCGCACGGGGCTTGTCCGCAATGCGATGGGCTGGGTTCGAAAACGGAGTTTGATGAAGATCTGATCGTCCCCAACCCGGCCCTGTCTTTACGCGAAGGCGCCATCATCCCCTGGGCCAATCGCAGTACGGTCCACTTCACGGATTTTTTAGACGCCCTTACCCGCTATTATAAATCCGATATCTATACCCCCTACCGGGAACTGCCGCCGGTATTCCGCCGGGTGTTGATGCACGGATCCGGGGAAGAAGAAATCCCTTTTTATTTTGAAAAGCAAAACCGGCGGCACATCTATAATAAAACGTTTGAGGGTGTCATTCCTCAGCTGCAGCGTCGCTATTTGGAAACCGATTCACACTCGGCCCGGAAAGAGATAAAACGGTTCATGACATTCCGGCCCTGCCCGGGTTGCCAGGGGACCCGTCTCAATGCCCCGGGACGTGCGGTGCGGGTCGCGGACAAAACCCTGGCCCAGATTACGGCGATGCCCATCATTGCGGCCATAGCCTTTTTCAGCCGGATGAAACTCACCGGGCAAAGAGCCGTGGTGGCTGAAAAAATACTCAAGGAAATATCCGGGCGTTTACGGTTTCTGGATGATGTCGGCCTCTCCTATTTGACCCTGGACAGATCCGCCGCAACCCTGTCCGGGGGAGAAAGTCAGCGCATACGCTTGGCCACCCAGATCGGTTCTAAATTGACCGGGGTGCTGTATGTCCTGGATGAACCCAGCATCGGCCTGCACCAGCGGGACAACCAGCGCCTGCTCACAACCCTTTTGGCGATGCGGGATATGGGGAATACCATTCTAGTGGTAGAACACGATGAGGAGACAATCAGGGCTTCTGATCACGTCGTGGACATGGGACCCGGGGCCGGCATGCATGGCGGCCAGGTGGTGTTCAGCGGGTCCCCGGAAGCCTTGGTGGCATCACCGGCCTCGTTGACCGGACAGTACCTGTCCGGGCAAAAGCGCATCGAACTGCCCGCTCGGCGCCGACCGGGCAACGGCCGCGGCCTGTCCCTTTTGGGCGCCAGTGCCAATAACCTGAATCGACTCGATGTGACGTTTCCGCTGGGCTGTTTCGTCTGCGTGACCGGTGTCTCCGGCTCGGGCAAGTCAACCCTGGTGCTGGAAACCCTGCACGCGCTGCTCGCCCGCCATCTGCATTACAGCCGTATCCCGGCCGGACGCCACATGGGAATCGAAGGTCTGCAATATGTCGACAAGGTAGTCAATATAGACCAGGCCCCCATCGGCAAAACACCACGCTCCAATCCCGGTACCTACACCGGTGTCTTCAGCCATATTCGGGAATTGTTTGCCAAAACAGCGGAGGCCCGGGTGCGCGGCTTCAAGCCGGGTCGTTTTAGTTTCAATGTCAAAGGCGGTCGCTGCGAGGCCTGCCGCGGCGACGGGGTGGTCAAGATAGAGATGCACTTTCTACCGGACATCTACGTCCCCTGTGATGCCTGTGAAGGGAAACGCTATAACCGCGAAACCCTGGAAATTCGTTACAAGGGCAAGACCATTGTGGACGTGCTCGATATGACCGTTAACCAGGCCATGACCTTTTTCAAAAACATCTCCGCTATCCGCCCCAAGCTGCAGACGTTGATAGATGTCGGCATCGGGTACATTCATCTCGGGCAGCCGGCCACAACGCTTTCAGGGGGTGAAGCCCAGCGGATCAAACTGGCCCGGGAATTGAGCAAGCGCAGCACCGGCCGTACGGTCTACATCCTGGACGAACCCACCACCGGCCTGCACGCGGACGACATCCGCAACCTGCTGGCGGTACTCAATCGTTTTGTGGACGCCGGCAATACAGTGATCGTCATCGAACACAACCTGGATGTCATAAAAACGGCTGATCACGTGATTGACCTGGGCCCGGAAGGTGGTGATATGGGCGGTGAGATCATTGGTACCGGTACACCGGAAGTCATCGCCGGCTTGGAGACATCGCACACAGGCAGGTTTTTAAGGAAGGTACTGCAGGTGTAAGGCATAAGGTAAAAGGTGGAAGGTTTAAGTTCTTGAGTATGGTTTTCCTTCCGCCTTCAGCCTTCTACCTTTAACCTATAAAAAAAGGGGCGCAGCCTGAAAGGCACGCCCCTTTTTTTGAACTGCTATGTCGCTTATCTTATTTTGCGAATAGACCCGAAATGGCCGCAGCCTGCGGATGGGCAAAAATAAGGATAAGGGATACTACCAGTGCGTAGATACACAGAGACTCGATCAGCGCCAGGCCGATGAGCAGGGTTACGGTAACCTTACCGGAAGACTCGGGGTTTCTGGCAATACCTTCAACAGCAGACTTCAGACCGAGACCCTGGCCGATACCACACCCAAAAGCTGCAATGGCGATACCGAAACCGGCGGCAGTGGCACACGCGATAAAAAACTGTAATGCTTGAGCTTCCATACCTACTTCTCCTTAATTTGAAAGGTTTTAGTTTGCTTCTTCCATTATCCCATTACGTGTACAATATCCCATTTATTGTACAAAAATTCGACGGGTCGGAAATTGCCGACCCGGTTTATGCGCTTAGTGAGCGTGCTCCATCGCTCCTGTAAAATACATAATCGAGAGCAGAAAAAATACAAAGGCCTGCACCAGGGCGACAAAAACACCCATGGCCATGATCGGCAGCGGTGCAAAGAACGCGCCGGCCAGCATGAACAGAATTCCCAGGACCAGTTCGTGACCCATCATGTTTCCGAAAAGCCGGAAGGAGAGGGACATAATCCGCGCCAGGTGGCCGATGATTTCAATCGGAAAAATAATCGGTACCATCCACCAGATCGGGCCGAGAAAGTGCTTGATATAGGCCGCGCCGTGATACTTGATGCCTATAATATGCGTAAAAATGACCACTACCAGCGCACACGAGGCCGTGGTGTTGAGGCTGGCGGTAGGCGGAAAAAATCCGGGCAGCAGCCCCGAAAGGTTGCACGCCGCAATATACAGAAAAACTGTGGCGATGAGCGGGAAGAACCAGCGGCCTTCATCACCGGTCAGATCCACCATGAACTCTTCCATGCCATCGATAACGATCTCCCAGAAGTTCTGGCCTTTGGCCGGGATCATGCTGATACCTTTGACAGCCAGACCCGCCACCACGATGAGAAAGATCATAATGACCCAGGAATAGATAACATGGGGATAGTGATGTGCAAAGTCCCCCATACCGAGCAACTCAAACAGCTTAACGAAAAACATATAGGGATGTTCCACCTTAGACCGCCTCCTTGAAAATAAGGTTTTTCACTTCTAAGAGTGTCGCCAGGATAATGCTGGCCACTACAACCGAAAGGCCGACTATCAACCCCAGGGGGTTAACAAAATGCCCGGCAATCAAAACGAAGATAATGATGCCGCTGGCAATAAAGCGCATGTAATATTTGGCTAACACGGAGTTGTGGGAGGAAAGATACGGGGGGGTCAGCGCCTTTTTTAGCGTCCGCGCCAACAAATGGAAATTGACAGTTACCAACAGGCCGCCGAACAGCACGCCCCGGGCGAAACCGGGTGTGGCCAGCCACCAGCCACCCAGGCTGAAAAGGGCGAACAGGACCCAGTTGCTGCGGGTAACGAATTTTAGTAACCGTTTTTGAATATCCACCGTGCTCGTATTCCTCTGGTCTCCGGATCGAGAGCTTTGATAAACACCCCCTTTTGCTCCATCACTGCGTTGGGCTCGAATTTTATTCCTCGAAATACTCCGTGTATTCCTCCGGTTAAAACACTCACCCGCCTTGTACTGAAACAAAATTGGGCATTTTCCAAAGATCTCGTTAGTTAGAACTTGCGGCTCTTTTTAATGGCGAGCGCGATATTCCGGAATCCCGCTGCAATTCCAAATCCCAGAAAAATCAGGGTCAGCCACGGAGCCGTTTCGAATTTCCGATCGAGATAGACACCGAAAGCCAGACCGATAAATATGGACAGCGCCACCTGTAACCCCAGGCTGCTGTAATACGCCAGCTCCTTAAAGGCGCGTACTTTTTCCCTTTTCATGCAAAAGCACACCTTGCAAACGGGGGCCGCGAGATCCAGCCCATTCAAGGGGAATTCATTTAACACAGCTTGCCCGGCGAGTCAACGAAAATAACGCGCATAGACGGGGCCAAGCAGCCCTGCCCGCGACGGGCCGCGAATGTGCTTATCCCCCGGATATTAAAAGTGATCCTGGATCCGGATGCCGGCTCAAGTCGGGCTTGATGCAAGGTGCCCTTACAGCGGGATAATAGAGGTTATCTCAAAAATAGGATTTTGGATCAAGGTCAAGGCGAACGTGATCTTCCAACCGGAGGAATAATCGGGTATTTCGAGGATTGGAACAGAGCGCTCAACACAGAGATTGAGCCAAAAGACATTTTTGAGTTAGCCTCTAACAGTGTTCCAGTATGATCTGACCGGCCTCGAATACCGGCCCGTCCAGGCAGGCATGCCGGCACTTTTCATCCAGGGGGTCCGTGCTATTGACCACACATCCCATGCAAGCCCCCATGCCGCAGGCCATGATGGTTTCAATCGACACCTGGCAGGCCACCTGAAACCGGTCCGCCAGGGCGGAAATCCCCCGCAGCATGCCCACCGGGCCGCAGGCATACAGTTGTTGCCCACCCCGGGCAGCCAGCGCCCTTTCCAATGGCTCGGTAACCAGGCCCTTTTCACCGGCGCTGCCGTCATCTGTGGTTGTATAGACCCGCAGCCCCATCTTTTCGAAATCCGCTACACACAGCACATCCGGGGCCGACCGCCCCCCTAGATATACCCGAATCAGGTCCGGGTCATACCCCTTTTGGAGCATATGCGCCGCCAGGAAAATAAGGGGCGCAATCCCGATGCCGCCCCCGGCCAAGGCCACCCGGGTCGGTTCTGCCGGCAGGGTATAGCCCCGGCCGAGCGGACCGAGCAGATTGAGGGAATCGCCGGTGATCATGCTCCCCATCTGATTGGTGGTCGGGCCGATCATTTTGTACAATAATTCAATCCCCGTTACCTTTTCACCGTCTTGGATCAGCCGGTGGATAGAGAAAGGCCGCCGCAACAAGGGGGCATACCCATCATCGACTTTCACCATGACAAATTGTCCGGGTATCGCCTGCGCATACCCGGTCTGAACGGAGATCCCCATGCAACGGTAGGATTCACCCAGCGAGCGATTCCATAAAATCTGGCCATCTGCAAGTATCATTGAAATGCCTGTCGCCTTCCGATCCACACCCGCCGGTGCTTAGCGCACTCCGTCGGCCCGCATGCCGATGACCGCAGCAAATCGACCGGTGTGGCGGGCCTCTCCCCGGTACGAGTAAAAGTAGTCGGGCCTGCAGCGGGTACACATTTCCCCGGCCTGAATATTCTCCAGCCGCAAGCCCGCGTCAACCAGCTGGTCCTGACTGATTCTCCAAAAATCAAAATAGTTTCCGTTGAGCTTGTATTTCCAAAACTTCTCCGGAATTTCATCCCGGTAGTGAATGAACTCCGCGCAGCACGGTCCCAGTGATGGGGCGATGGCCGCCGTCATATCACGCCCTCGGCAGCCGAATTGTCTTTGCATGGCGGCCACCGTTTTCCCGGCTATATTCTCAATACTGCCCCGCCAGCCTGAGTGCACATTAGCAACCACGCGCCGCACCGGATCATACAGCAAAATCGCCTGGCAGTCCGCCACCTGGACAACCAGCGCCAGTCCCGGAATATCCGTAATCAGGGCATCTCCGGAGCGGGGTGTTCCACTCAGGGCGGCGGCTGGCAATGACCCGGTATAGACCAGGATATCGGTCCCATGCACCTGATGGGCGTATACCATATAGCGGTAATCCCCGGCCATTGCAACCTGGCGCCGGTTATCCCTGACAGTTTCCGGGCGATCACCGACACTGAAAGCAACATTCAAGTCGTTGAACGGGGGTGGACTGGATCCGCCTCTGCGGGTAAACACCTGATGGGAAAGCTCTGAAAAAGCAGTCAACTGCGCGAATTGAAAGAAAGCCACCCCGGCGCGCTCAGCCTTGATAAGCGTATTCCCGGTCATATACGACAACCCCAACTATAGGCCGTTTTGCCCGGCGGACCGGGATTCCAAAATCCGCCGGATGATCTCGCTAGTGGAAATGCCCGGCAGGAGCGGCACCCGGATAACCCGGCCGCCGGCGGCTTTGACCTCCCGGGCGCCGATGATCCGGTCCTCTTCCCAGTCGGCACCCTTGACCAAAATGTCCGGCTGGATGGCCAAAATGAGCGGCAGCGGATCCGGTTCATCAAAGCAGGTTATAAAATCCACACATTCCAAAGCCTCCAGCACTTTGGCCCGCATATCCTGGGCCACGATCGGCCGTGTCGCACCTTTGATGGCACGAACCGACTGGTCCGAATTCAAACCGATCACCAGCAGATCACCCTGCTGTCGGGCCGCTGTCAGGTAGCTGACGTGACCGGCATGCATGAGATCGAAGCAGCCGTTGGTAAATACGACCTGGTGATGGTCTCGGCGCCGTGAGGCGAGCGCTGCCAGCAATTCATCGAGTTTAAATAGTTTTCCCATGTTTCCGAGTCCCGTATTCCATTTGCGTCCGTGCCAGCGTAAACACATCCACGCTCCGGGCACCGGCTTTCAGTAAAGTGCGCGCACATTCATTCGCCGTGGCCCCGGTCGTAAAGACGTCATCGACCAGCAATACCTTAAATCCGGCTACTGTTGTTCCCCGGGGCACCCTGAAAGCGTTTTTAAGGTTCGCGCCCCGCTCTCTGCGGCCCAGGCCGGTTTGGGAGGTTGTCGGTTTACGCCGTTCCAACAGTCCCGGCATTACCAACCTTTCGTTTAAGCCGGCCGGCACCTTTGCTTCGATCTTGACCCAGGACCGCAGCAACAATGCAGACTGGTTGAACCCCCGTTCGCGTAAACGCCGGGGATGCAGCGGAATGGGAACCAGCGCATCAAAATCGTCCGGGTTCCAGTACTCCCGCAGCCGCGTCAGCATCAATCTCCCCAGCGGACGGGCCAAACCAGTCCGGCAGCTGTATTTCAAGTGATGGACCAGGGCGGCCAGGCTCTCAGCGAAAACCGCGGCTGCCCGGGCGCGGCCGAATTGCCATATATGGCGACTGCAGGCGCCGCAAAGATGATCCGGCCCCTCCCGGCCCGCGAACATCTGACCACAGCAGGTACACTGGGGGGATTGAATCAACATAACACCTTTCAGGCAGTCTGCGCAAAGGTAGTCTTTTAAGGGTGCGACAGGCCCGGGTCGCCGGGGTCCCAGAGGGTTTCCCGTAACTTTTTGTCTATCGGTCAGACAAACCAGGGAGCCGCCGCAGACCTGGCAGCAGGGAGGCAGCAGGGTGTTTAAAAACGCTTGGCCGACAGTTTTCCAGAGGCCAACCCATTTTCCAGGCTCAGGGATTTGCATCTTATTCGTATCACGCCTCCTGATGCGCGCACCGCTGCCGACATGCTTCGTACATCACCACCGCCCCGGCTACGGAGGCGTTGAGAGAATTCAGGGCGCTGGCCTGGGGTATGGCGACCAGGAAATCACACTGCTTTTTCACAAGCGGCCGCAGGCCCTTTTCTTCTCCCCCAATGATAACCGCCAGAGGCCCGGCAAGATCGGCCGTGAACAGGGATTGTTTACCGGCGGCATCCATACCGGCCACCCAAAAGCGATTCGCCTGCAATGTTTTTATAGCTGACACCAGGTTGGTGACAATGGCGATGCGAACATGCTCCATGGCACCGGCGGAAATACGGGACACGCTCGGTGTGGGCGCCGCCGCCCGGTCATGCGTGCACAAGACCCCATCCACGCCCGCACACAGGGCGGTCCTGAGAAGCGCTCCGAGGTTATGCGGATCCAACACTTGATCCAAAAGCAGTAAAAACGGGGCCGGCTTGGCGTCCATGCCAGACAGCATCTCCGGCAGCTGAAAAAGCGGCAGCGGTCCGACCCGGGCCGCGACCCCCTGATGTCTCCGGTCACCGGCGATGGCCGTCAGCCTGTCCGATGGTACCTGCTGAATTTTCAGCCCGGCCTTCTGGGCCTGCCGCTCAATTACCTCCAGGCGGCCGCCCTTTTTTTTCCCGGATGTCAGCAACACCTCCTGGATATCGCGCCGCGCGGCGCGCACAGCCTCCTGGACCGGGTGAACACCATAAAGAATCTCTGGTTTCAAATGCGGCTCCTACACGTGACCGACTATGGAAAGTCACTATCTGTATTGGGATATCAGGGCTACCATCTCATCGACAGCTGTCTGCAGATCGTCATTGACGATGATATGCTGGTACTGGTCTTTTTGACTGATCTCGTCCCGGGCATTGGTCAGGCGTTTGGTGATCGTCGCGGCATCATCTGTCTGCCGCGCCGCAAGCCGTGTCTGCAGGGCCTCCATCGAAGGCGGCATGATGAAAACAGTGACACAATCGGGGTACCGTTTTCGAATCTGCCGGGCACCCTGTACGTCGATATCGAGCAGCACGGTCTGCCGTCGCACCAGGGCGGCATCCAAAAACTCCGCCGATGTACCGTAATAGTTGCCATGCACCCGGGCCCACTCGGCCCATAGACCGGCCTCGATCTTGCGCTCGAATTCCGCAATAGAAACAAAGTGGTAATCGATTCCCGGGCGTTCGCCGGTCCGGGGCGAACGGGTGGTAGACGATACCGAAAACACCAGATCGGGGACCAGTTGGCAGAGTTGACTGCAGATGGTGGTCTTACCGGTGCCAGATGGCGCGGAAAGGACGAAAAGGGTGCCGGTGATTCGCCTGTCGGCATCTAGGGGGGGCTGTTTTTCCAAAGTCTACTCTTCCCCCAGGCCAGCGTATCGCTGGGCGACGGTTTCCGCCTGAATGGCGGAAAGAATGATGTGATTGCTGTCCAGCACAATGATCGAACGGGTGCGCCGGCCATGGGTGGCATCCACCAGGCGATCATTTTCCTTGGCCTGATCCTTCAAGCGTTTCATCGGCGCGGAATTCGGCGTCACAATGGCCACCACCCTTTCGGCTACGACCGTATTGCCAAATCCGATGTTCAAGAGGTTGGTTTCCATTTCAGTTCCCTAACGCGCGAATAGGTTCTATTCCAATGATAAAACGCTTGTGGCCGGCCCCGATGGGACCTATTCCACATTCTGTATTTGTTCTCTAAGCTTTTCGAGTTCGGCTTTTACTTCGACCACCATATGGGCAACGCCGGCCTTGCCGGTTTTCGATCCAATGGTATTAAGCTCGCGGTTGAACTCCTGCAGGAGGAAATTGAGCTTGCGGCCGGCCGGTTCCGGGGCCTTCATCAGACTGCGAAACTGCTCAATGTGGCTGTGGACCCGCACCAGTTCTTCCGAAATATCGCTCCTGTCCGCCAGGAGCGCCGCTTCCTGCGCAATCCTGTCCGGATCGATTTCGACAATGCCCTGGGTCAAAGCGGTAATACGATCTTGCAAGCGTTGCTGGTACTGGGCCGACAGATCCACCGAGGCAGTCTCGACAGCCCGCACTCTTTCTTCTACCAATGCCAGCCGCTGCATAAAATCACGGGCCAGGAATTTGCCTTCGGTTGCACGCATGGCGACCAATTCGGCCAAAGCTTGCGCCAGGCATTCATCCACCGCCGGTTGGCAGGCGGCCAGGTCCGGCTCGCGTTCGACCGGCTTGATGATTCCGCCGGCATCCATAATGGCCTCCAGTGAAATCGGGGTGTCAATGTTAAACTTTTCCCGAATGCTGTCCAGGGCCCGATGGTAAGCCAGAGCCCGGGGCTCATCAATCTCAAAAGCGAGACTTTCGGCTGCTTTGTCCTGAATTTGCACCCGGATATCGATGCGGCCCCGGGTCAACTGCTGCACCAGTGCGCTCCGGATTCGCTCTTCCAATCCCAAATAACGCGACGGCAGGCGGACGTTCAAATCCAGGTGGCGGCTGTTGACCGATCGAATTTCCATATTGACGGTTAAGCCGTCGGCAATCGATTCCGCCCGTGCAAACGCGGTCATGCTGTGAATCATATTGTTTTCCTCATCTCCCGGGCCCGCGCGGTCAGGCCGCAAGGGCATCCATGTAGTTAGCCCTTATCTGTCCCAATACGGACTGCAACCCGGGATCGGCATAGTCCGGGTAGGTCCAGGGAAGCGCGTGAAACCGGCCCTTTTCATACAGCAGGGTTAAATCAGCGTAAATGGACTGACCGAGGTAGATCCTGTGGGCAAAGTTCTTCCCGGTCGCCATTACAAACCGGGAGGGCAGCAAATAGCCGGGATCAAGGTTGATCCGGCGCCTGCCTGCGTGCGTCCATTCCAGTTCCAGTTCGTTAGTGAACAGTTTGATCTGCGGCAACTGCTCCTGGGCAATAAGCGGTTGAAAGCTGCAAATTCGCCTGAAAAGCGGTTGCCCCATTTCAGCCACATAATAATCGGTATAATCGAATGACAGCCACCGGCTGATATAGTCAGTCGGGCCAAATTTTTTTTCAAGCTTGGCAACAACCGGCCGGCAGAGACTTTTCTCGGGTGTGAAAAGTCCGACTATCAATTTGGCGGATTCAGGCGGCTTGGGTCGACTCATAGTTAGGAAATTGCAATGGCGCCAAACCGGTGGGTCACGCTATGGGTTTGGCCTCATCGATCAGCATAATGGGGATGTCGTCCCTGATTTCATACAACAGTTTACAAGTATCACAGATCAATCCATCCCCGGCGTCATTGAGCTGGATGTCACCTTTGCACTTCGGGCAAGCCAATATATCAAGCAGTTCCTGGCTGACAGCCATTGTCGATCCTCCCCATCATTGAATTGTAAATGTAACGGCCGATTGCAGTCGGCGACACTTAGCGCATTGCCGGTCGGGCTCGTTAAACCCGGGTGCAATCGCCTGCCCGGCGTACGATCATCGCGATGTATCCATCCCGGACCGGCATATATGCAAACATATAACAAATTAACGGCACCCTGGCAAAGTCGAAGCCGGTTGCCAGGATCAACGGCCGTTTGGCCGGGATCGTTTGTCCGCCGCGATCTGCCGGCAGACCTGTTCAAACGCATCGGTCGTGGCATCCCAGGCATGGTCGACAGCCGTCAGGCGAGCCTGGTGACCCAGGCGGCGCCGCATCTCGGGATGCTTTAATTTGGAGAGCGCCGCTTGCAGCCCGGCCGTGTCTTGGAAAAGGTATCCATTGGCACCGTCGGTTACCAGTGCGGATACACCCGCGGCATCACTGCAGACCACCGGCAGGCCGCACGCCATGCCTTCCAGAACACTCATGCCAAAGGCCTCCTTGCGCGACGGCAGGGCTACCACGTCGGCAGCCGCGTAATACCGACGGACATCGTCGACCAATCCCTTGAAAAGGACCTGACCCGGCTCCCCTTTTCTGGCAGCCAGGCGGCGATAATAGCCATGCCGCTCACCGGCACCGACCACGAGAAGTTTCGTTCCCGGTTCGGTGGCGTTTATAAGCATGTCCAGTCCTTTGCGCCGGAACTCGGAACCGACGAACAGGACCACGAGTTCATCGGCCCGGATCCCTTCCGTCCGGCGCGCCATTTCCCGGTGCTGCCGTGTCCAGTCCGGGTGAAACCAGTCAATATCAACCCCGGGCGTGGCGATCCGGATATTGGATCTGCGGCCGTAGTATTTCTGGATGCCCGTCTTGATGGTGTTTGAAGCCGGCACCAACCAGGGGCTGGCCATCTGCTGGCGCTCCAACCGCAGGTGCAGCCAGCTGCGCGGGCTGAGATAGATACTGTTCAATTTCTTGAGCAGCGAGTAATTTTCCACCCCCAGCTTGTATGCAAAGGTGTGGATAACGGCCAGGTCCTGGCAATGGCCCCTTTCGTGAGAAAGAATGACATCGTATGCGGAGTCCCGCAGGCATTTGGCCGTCTCCGCGGCAAACGACCACGAATTGAGGACACTCGAAAATCGCAGCCGGTCGGGGACTTCCACGACCTCCATATCGGGGGCCAGTCCGGTTTCAACCTGGCGGGCATACAGATCGATCATATGCCCCCGCTGCAAAAGACGCCGGGTAACTTCCACGGCATAGCGCTCGGCACCCCCAGTGGCGATGAACCGCTTTATCAGGACTGCAATTTTCAATCTTGCGCTGATGAATTCCCCCAAGGCAGAGGATACACCGTCTAACTGCTCGATCTCTGCGATTACTTAACCGGCTGCCCACAGTAGATCGGGATCCGGCCGCAGTGAAGATCAATGGGCAGGCGATCCGCCGGGTTAACGGCACCCTGCTTATTCACAACCTGACACCCTATTTACGAGTGAGCGGCGGGCTGGGGGGCGGATGCCATTCCGATCGATCTTGATGCAGCTTGGCGTATTTATAAAAGGTGCCTTCAAAATTTCCAAGGGCGATTACGAACCCAGCCCAACCGTCCAACAGGCCTTTTTTCAAGAAAAAGTGTTGCATAAACGACCAGAGGCCATGCCCCAGGGCTTTAAACATTCCGGAAGGTGCCCCTTCACCGGACAGCCGTTGGGCCCCCAGCGTAGAATACTTGCCGGCTTTATGCAGGATTTCGTCGAAATTCTTGAATGGAAACTGCCAGATGGCGTTCTCCAGGTATGCCGGCCGGGTGTCGGTCAGCAACGCATACCCCTCGTGAACCGGATCCGGTTTATAGCGCATGGCCCCGTTGCGAAAAAATTGGGGCTGGCGATAATTGGGGTAAAACCCCGAGTGTTTGATCCACTTGCCCATGAAGAAATTTTTACGCGGCACAAAATAGACGTTGGCCGCCCCGGGGGACCCGGCGATTGCCAGCAGTTCATCCCGGACTTCGGGCGTGCAGCGTTCATCTGCATCGAGGCTGAAAATCCAGTCGTACCGGCAGGCTTTCAGCGCCTGGTTGCGCAGGTGGCCGAATCCTTTGAAGGGTATCTGCACCACCCTGGCCCCCAAAGATTCGGCAATTGCGGCCGTTTCATCGGTGCTGTAAGAGTCGGCCAGGATAATTTCATCCGCCCAGAGAACGCTATTGATCGCATCGGCGATCTTCTCCTGTTCATTATAGGCGATTATATAAGCTGAAATTTTTTCCATATCCCCAAGTCTTTTTCAGTTCTGCTTGTCGGGCAGCGCCGGCTCCAGTTCGCCGGGGGCAGTGGCCGGTGATGTTCGGCCGCCCGGGATTTCGGTATTTGCCGTGTCCTTGGCCGCGCTCTCTTCCTGGCAGGAGGTTATCGTCAGCATGGCAAAAATCGAAAACAAGATCACCTCCACCATCGCGGTGTCCACCGGTTCAAAAGCGCCCTTGGTGACATGCATGCTCATGGCAGCCAGGCAGAACAGCGCCCATGACCGGATGAACGTATCGCTGCCCTTTCTATACAACCGCCAGGATTCCTTAGCAAACACAAAAAGAATGTAACCGTACAATATCAACCCCGGAATTCCGGTCCGTACGGGAATATTCAACAGCATGCTGTGCGGCAGGATGAAGACCATGCTGTGCGGCCAAATGTTTTTGGGGTCCTTCACCGCCGCAGGTAATCTGGGTTCATATATTTGCGGATCTATAAGGTCGTGGTTCTTCAGGGCATCCAGCGAATACCCGGTTCCGGTCAGCGGGTGATCCTTGATTAGTTCTATGGAAAAGAAGGCCGGATAAAGGCGGCTGTAGTATGTTTTCGGATCCCCGATCACCTGACGCATGGGAGAAATTAAGATAAACCCGATCATACTGAGTACGATCGCGGCATAGAGAATCTTATGTCGGGACAGGAGAAAGAATGAGACCACAATGGCCAGCAGGGTTCCACGAGACTGGGTCAACACCGAAGCGGCCATGGTAATCACCAAGGCTGCGACTAAAAATATCCGGCCCCGAGTATCTTTTTCAAACCGGAGATAATGGTAGGCCAGCAGGGAGGCAAACACAGTCGTAAATCCGATCACGTTTGTCTGGGCACGGGGAAAGCCGGTGCCGAAACGCGTTATGATCTTGTGGCCCAGGTAACCATAAAAATAGGTCAGTGATACCGTTGAAAAGATAAAAGCGGCAATGATGACCGTCCATCCCAACGCCATCAAACGTTCCCGTGACTCAAAATAGTAACAGAGGATATAATACAGCCAGATGTTCTTTAACAGATGGGCTCCAAAGTCATGGAGGCTGCCGGGTTTGTCGAGTGCAAAGAAAAGGCCGAACAGGACCCACCCGGCATAGAGGGCAAAAGGGAGGGCCAAGGGTGTATCGAACCGGACCGTAATCTTCCCAGTGACAACCAGCACTAGAAAAAAAACCGCCGCAGTATAATAACAGATTTCTTTTACCGATTCGACGATTGGAAACGGGTTGTGAAATATGAACAGCCAGATGAGAATCAGTATCACTCTGTGCATGATCTCAAATACAGGCGGTTCGATATCCGGCCTTGTGTTTTCCAGGCTGAAAAACTTCATGTCTGTCTTCCTTACGAGTCGGGCCTTCCCCATTAGAAGAGCCTATAAAACACAGTTCCCCCTATAAGTCAAATAACCTATGCCACGGCCAAGCAGTTTGACAAACCCCCCACGCTTTTGTATTTCAACAGGCACGCTACGAACCCATCGAACTGCCGCACCAACTTTGGTACCATCACGCGACAGATCACCGGGACGCTGACTGCAACTTAAAAAGGCCGGGCATGGAAAAACTGGTATTTTTCTGCAAATCCTATGATAAAGACATGTTGCGTGCACGCCGCATGGCGGAAAGCGTGCACCGTTTCAACCAGGACGCGATTCCCTTGTACATGTCCGTACCGGACAAAGACCTTGCTGCGTTCAAAGAGTGCTTAGCGCCCTTCCCGGTGCATTTCTATACCGATGAACAACTTCTGGATATCAGCGCCGGGGCCAACGGCCCGCTCCCGGCCCTTTTCCCGCCGCATCTCATCCAGCAACTGTTGAAGCTCGAATTCTGGAGAACCGGTGTCTGTCAAAACTATGCCTGGATCGACTCGGACTCCTATTTCATCCGGCCGTTTGATACGGCCGAGTTTTTCTGGAATGACCAGATTCCCTACCTCATCCAGGACGAATACGATGCCGAAAATGAATTGGCCCGCCTGCAGCACGTCCCCCGGAAAGTCCGGGAAAAGCGGGTTCGCAACATCAGTGAACTGATCACCCGTTTCCGGGGCCTGTTCGGCAATTCCGGGCCATTCGTGGCCTTTGGGGGTTCAACGCCCATCATCTGGTCCTGCCAGGTCCTGGAGGCATTTAATACGGAATATCTTAAGCCCCAAAACAAAAACATCTACGAAATTCTTTACGAATACCCCTGTGAAACCCAGCTCTACGGCGAGTATATGCATTACAGTCACACCCAGGTTCTCAAACCCCACCCCCACATGTTCAAGAGTTACTATCATGCGGACGATTTTTATATTTCACAGGAAATGGGGGAAAATGAATACACCCTGTCGAAAGAATACACGGGAATCTGTATTCAGTCCAATTGGGCCCGGTTGGTGGAGAAAAAGAACAACAAAGACCGCCTCATCAAGCACACTAAGGAATTCTTGCGCGCGCTAGGCCTCATCAAGTTTAAAAAGTGATCAGTTCAGCGATGCGATCGCTGCAGAGCAAAGGTACGGCCCGCCTGACTTTTTCATCCGGCCAGTGCCACCACTGGAGCTCCAGCAGTTTGGCGATGGTCTGCTCATCGAAGCGCATTTTTACCACTTCGGCCGGATTTCCGACAGCCACGGCATAAGGCGGCACATCGTTGGTGACCACTGCTTTGGCTCCCACGACGGCCCCATCCCCAATGGTCACCCCGGAAAGGATCGTGGCCCCCAGCCCGAGCCAGACGTCGTGGCCGATCGTCACATCCCCATGCGAACTGGGAAAGCCCTTGATGTCCGCGGCCTCCGGCCAAAGATCCCTGACTTGGGGCACCGGAGATGGAAACGGATAGGTTGTACACCAGTCAAGACGGTGATTCATCCCCAGGAAAATTTCAACGGCCGGGGCGATGGAGCAGAATTTACCGATCCGCAGCTTCATGGGAAAATCAGTGTCGAAATGAACTTTGGGCACCCCGTACGTATACTCACCGATGTCGAAAATGTCTTCCGTAAGGATATCCCGAGTGTAAAACGGCTCCTTGCGATCGAGGCGCCTGCTCAACTTGGCCAGGTAATCTTTCATGATCTTTATCCGATAGGGTTTTCAGCTCACCAGCGAGGGCACCCGGCAACAGATTCGGTTCAAACTCCGTTTATACCGCCATTTCTTCAAAGGGCTGTTGGGCCACAAGCTGTGGGCCAGTTCCATCCGGTTGGCGAACTTATAGGCCAGGTCCGGATCCAGGGTATTTTCCATTTGGTCGGCCAAATCCGCATAGCAGTCCAGTACATAGAGATTGCAATCGCGTATATGGAGCAACGGGACCGTGCGGCCGTATTTGCGTTTGAGCTTTTGCTTGTTGGCATGCATCAGTTTCTTGACGTAGCGCTGCCCTTTCCGGGAAAAACTCTTACCAGCCTGATGGTAGACAAACACATCTTCGGTAAACATCATTTTCAACCCGGCCTGTTTTACCTGCAACGAGAAATCGGTATCTTCATAGTAGCCGGCCCCGAACTGTTCATCCAGGCCACCGAACCGCCGGTAAACCTCCCGGCGGACACCCACACAGAAGAAGTCTAACCGTTCGGACCGAAATACATCCTTGCGGGAATGGGCACACCGGGCGGCGCCCTCCTGCAATACCTTGGTGACCGCCGTCTCCCGGGTAAAGATCTTCTGTTCATTGCCTGCCTGATTGGTAACCGGCCCCAGCATGGCCCAGTCCGGGTTGGTCAGCATCAGGTTCCCCAGGCGGGACAGCGCACCCGCCGGTACGATGGTATCACTGTTGAGCAAAATCAACACTCGGCCGGCGGCAATAGCTGCGCCGTCATTGTTTCCACCTGCAAAGCCGCGGTTGTCACTGTTCAGGATCAGCTTGATATTGGCATGGCCGGCCACGGCCTGCTGCAGCCGGGCAGGGGTATCATCGGCGGACCCATTGTCGATAACGATGATCTCCGGATGATCATTTTCAGGATCGGCGCTCAGGCTCGCCAAACACGGGCCGGTGGTCCGTTCGAAATTATTATAGCTCAAAATGATGACACTGATCGCAAAATCCATGCGTGGTTCCTTTAAGCGGCTTATCCTGATACCGCGGTGATTTGCCGGGCTACTTCCAAAAGCTGGTCGACGGCATTGCCGACTGTAAAGGACGATTCAAAACGCGAATCGGGCAAGCCGCCTGCCAACCAATCCTCGATGAATATCAGCAGCGCGGCCTGCACGGCGGCCGGGTCCTCTTCCGCCACCACAGTGTGGCCCGTAGCTGTCAGTATGGATTCCAGCTCGGATCCACGTGAGGCCAGCCCCAGGATCGGCCTGCGCATCAGCAGGTATTCGTACAGTTTCGACGGGATATATTCCTGGCAGGCGCTGTCGGTGCCATGCACCAGAAGCAGGACATCGCTGCGCCGCATGGCTTCGAGCACCTGCTGCCGACCGCTTTTGCCGGTACGCGGATCAAATTCCAGGCGCCCATGCGCACAGAACGCATCTCCCAAGGGAAATTTCTGCAATGCTGCCCGGGAGGCCGGATCCAATTGAGCGCCGTAGACATCCAGGCAAATGCGCTCACGGAGCTCGGGCCGGGACTCGAAGATGGCCGCCAGGCCTTTTATGATGGCCGCCAGGTTCCGGTCGGCGGCCAAAGACCCGAAATGCCCAAGGTGCAACCTGTCACGGGGGGTATAGTCGGCACCGTCCAGATCCGGCAGGTCGGCCCCCGGCCGCAACACCACTGCCCGGCCTTTCAGCTTATGGCGCCGGGTGGCGCTTTCCAGCGCTTTATCGGTAAAATAGATGACCGCAGCGGCATTGGCCAGGATGGTCTTTTCAATCCACTTTTTAAACAGGTAGTTGTGCCACCGGGGGCGTTCATCATCGTAGATCAGGGGATCATGCAGTTCAGCGAGCCAGGGGCGCCGGAGCAGTTTATGCAGGCAAAAGCCGGCCATATGGGTACTGGGGGGGCCGGCCGTGGAATAAACTATTTGCGGCCGATATTTACGGCCCACGAAGTACCCGCGCACCGTAGCGCTGAGAAACCAGGACCATTGGCTGTCCAGTTGCAGAATGAGCTTTTCGATAATCAGAAACGGCGCAGATACCACTAAAAGCAGGGCCTTCAGCAATTTTTCCACAAATCGCGACGAAACGCCTTTTTTAATGATATGGCGCAACTCGAACAACAGGCCGGACGGTGCCGGCGAGATCACCTGATAATGGGGGAAACGGTCGTCCCGGTCACCGGTGGGGGCGCTCAGCACCACCGGCTGGATGCCCGCCTGCATCATCGCGGGCAGGCGATCGGTAATCGTCTGGCTGGCGGCCCGACCATCCATATTGAAGCAGTGGGCCAGGATCAACCAATGGGTATCGTGCAACCGCGCTGGTTTCATACCGTGTCTACCGGAATCGCCTTGAAGGCAAATTGGGTGGCAATCAGGTTTTTAAATCTGTAGATATATTTCTCCCGCAGCCCCAGGCCGACAAAGGGTATCAAGCGCAGAAGGTCGGTCGGCGCCAGCACGCGTTTGTCGATCAACAGGCGAAACGGACAGATATCTTCGAAACTGTACCCTTCGTCCACAATGTTAAAACCACATTCCTGGAGCAGCCGGCGAAAACTGTGCACGGTAAAGAACCGTAGATGGGTCCGGTCCAGAATACCATAGTCGGTGTACTCCCAGCGTCCGAGCATAACGTTCAGCCGGATACGCCAGTGGGCCACATTGCAGGTTGAGACCACCAGACAGCCGCCGGGCATGATCCAGTCGCGTATCCTGGTCAGCAAGTCCTGGGGCGCGGCAATGTGTTCAATGACCTGGGACATGAAGACAACGGCGAATTTGCCCTTTTCGGCAACATGGGTATCCAGTTGCGCCTGGACGGACGCTGTGGCAATGTTGCCTTCAATCAGATAACGGCAAGGTTCCCGGGCCACCGCGGCCTGGGCGGGATTCAACTCCACCCCGGTAACCGTGCATCCCATCTGGTTTTGCAAATAGGCGGACATAAAGCCTGTGGCGCAGCCGATCTCCAAAACAGTACTGTTCTCCGGCAGCATCGCAAATTGGATACGGTCGATGTTATTTTCATTCAGCCGGCGGACATCGAAATCCGCATTATGGTATTTTAAATTCGCATTCATTTGCCGGATAGTCCCCGGGTACAAAAATAGGTCTCGGCCGCCCGCATTTGCGCCAGCAGGGCATCGTTGACCGCCAGGCGGTCGCGATCATTTTCGGCATGCCAGAGATGAAAGCAGATGGCCGCAAAGGCGTGGCTCTTTCTTTTCAAGCCGTAATTGAAAAGTCGCACCGCCAATTCCGAATCCTCGCGCCCCCAGCCCTCAAAATCTTCATTGAACCCGTTGACCGCGTAAATATCATCACGGAAAAATCCCATATTGCAGCTGCGGATACCACTCAAGCGACGTGACTTGAACGCTGGAAAAAATGGAAGCCGGAGCAGGTGGTGCCGGTTGCCGATGTCCGATTGCAGCAGGCATTTCAGTTTCCGCAACGGGGTGGCAATTTCCTGGAAACTGAAAATGGCGGCCCGCTGTTTCGCGATCAAAACACGTTTGCCTTGAAAAAAGCAGCCGCGTTGCGCCAATTTGAGATGGTCTGCAATAAAGTGACTGTCGGGAATACAGTCCCCATCCAGGCAAACCAGGTAATCGCCGTGGGAGCGATTGATCGCTTTGTTCCGAATGGCGGCTGCACGGAAGCCACGATCGGCATGGCGCACGTGCTCCAGTGCAAACGGACCTGCTTGCTCAAAAGACGCAATCACTGCGGTGGTCTCGGGTCCGGACCCATCGTCCGCAATGATCACCTCATCCGGTAGCCGGGTCTGACCGGCCAGCCCTTCCAATACCCTGCGCAGGGCGCCCGGCCGGTTGTAAGTTGTCATAATGACTGAAAGCTGCATGCCAGATTCGGGGTATTCTGTTCCGGGACAATCAACTGGTCCGTCGGGTTATAGCAACTGAAGCTGTTCTATCTGGGCGGCAACCTGCGCGACGGTAATCCCCGCCATGCAATGGGCCGTCTCGCAGCGGCGCTGATAACAGGGCGCGCAGCTGCAATCCGTGTGGACAATCCGGTGCCCCTCTCCAAAGGGACCGGTCCGCCACGGGGCGGTGGGCCCAAACAAAGCCACGACCGGGATCCCGACAGCTGCCCCCAGGTGCATGGGCCCGGTATCGGTCGATATCAGACAGGCCACCCGCGCATAAAGGGCCGCCAGACCCAACAAGCTGGTTTTACCGGTAAAATCAAATGCCCGATGCTGCATTTGGACCATAATCGCCGCCACGGTCGGGCGATCCGCCGGTCCGCCGGTAAAAACAATCGAGACATCATAACGTTCTATCAGCAGATCCGCAAGAGCGGCGAATTTTCGATTGTCCCACAACTTGGTTTCCCACTGGGCGACGGGATTGATGGCCACCACTTTCGTCTGCGGATCGATCCCGGTGACCGACAGCAGACGCCCAATGTGATCCCGGTCACGGGCCGACACCGGCAGGCCGTATTCGATCCGCCTGGTCGGTATCCCGATCTGAGCCAGCAACAGTAGTCCCCGGGTTAGCGCATGGATTTCCATGTCCACCGCCGGCACTTTTTCATTGAGGAACAGATGACTGTGTTCCTGGTGCTCCAGACCCTTGCCGAATCCGATCTTGCGTACGCCGCGTGCCAGGGCGATAAGCACGCCGCCTTTCAAAGAAGCCTGGAAATCCAGGATCATATCGTACCGGGTGTCACGCAGATTCTTGATGAAGGCTGCCATTTCCGATAGGTGCTGGCAGCGTTCGGGCCCCCGCAGTCCACGCAGCCAATACTTGCGCCGGGAAACCAGAACGCGGTCAAGGGCCGGGTGTCCCTCCAGCAGACCGGCAGCAGCCTCCTCCACCAGCCAGGTAATCTGGGCATGCGGAAAGTGTCGCCGGATGGCGTTCAGCGCCGGCAGGGTGTGAATCACATCACCGATGGCACTGAGCTTTACAATCAGAATATGTTCAGGTGTGGATGCCATAATGACATTACCCGCTTTCCGCTAACAGCGCCTGTAGTTCAGCCAGCACCAGATCAACCGTAATGCTGGTCATGCAGCGATGATCGATGGGGCAATCCATCAGGAGGCAAGGACTCAAGTGACAGGCACCCGGGACCCTGACGATCCGGCTGTGTGGATTGCTCGGCCCGGTGGCGATATGATCAGTGGGCCCAATGATGGCTAGCTGTGGTTTGTCGAGGGCCGCAGCCACATGCATCAGGCCGGAGTCATTGGTAATAAAAAACCGGCAGCAAGCAATCAGCGCCATGGCTTCGCGTAAATTCGTCCGACCGCAAAGGTTGATCGCACAACCGTCCGCGGCTCCGGCGATCTGTCGGCCGAGCTGTGCTTCCCCCGGCCCGCCGAACAGCAAACTCCGGTAGCCCTTTTCGGTGTAGAGCCGGCGGCTCAAATCGGCAAATCGTTCCGGCAGCCAGCGTTTGGCCGTGCCAAAGGTGGCGCCGGGATTCAATCCGGCAAGGGGTTGCTCGGCATTTATACCCAACTCGGCAAGCAGTGCCACAGCCCGTTTTTTTTCCGGGGCGGATATAAACAGATCCATTTCACGGCCGTCCAGGTCAAGACCGACCCCGTCGAGTATCCCGAGGTAATAGTCAACCAGGTGTCCTCTTTTCAATTCCCGATAAGTGTAAAGCCGGTCGGTCAAAAGGGCGGTTCGGCCGTCGGTAGCATATCCCAGCCGCCGGGGAATGCCGGCCATGCCGGTGAGCAGGGCCGCTTCGAATGCGTTTTGAAAAAGGACCGCCAGGTCGAAGCGCCCCCTTCTTAAATCCTGGGCAAGGCGAATCAGACCGAGCGCACCGCTATGCCGGCCGTCAGCTTTATACGGCATGACGGCATCCACATGGGGATTGTTTTCAAAAACCGGGATGACCCAGGGTTTGGCGAGAATCGTGATGCGGGCGGCCGGAAAGTTTTTTCGAACCGCCCTTACCGCCGGAGTGGTCATGAGCGCATCACCGACCCAGTTGGCGGCCCGCAGCAGAATATTCTCAACCCCTCTGAAATTTGAAGTCATGGTCTAATTTTCCCGCGGCCAAACGCAGTAAGCTTTGGTTTTCCACCGCTGGTGCACCCAGAACCATTGATCTGGATATTGACGGACTATGGCTTCGATCGCTGCATTGTACCTGGCCGTATTCTCTTCGATATCTTTTTGGAGGTCCCCGGTTTTTATCAACGGAATCTCCGGCAGCACCTCGGCCCGGTACCCGCCCGGTTCCCGCAGCATGAAGACCGGCACCACCGGGGCCTCGGTCCGCACGGCCATATAGGCCATTCCCCGGTTCGTACAGGCCCGGCGACCAAAGAAATCGACATATACGCCATTGTAGTAGTCGACGTTCTGGTCCATCAGCATGGCCACGCAGGCTTTCTTCTTCAAGGTTTTGACAATCCGGTAAAACGCGTACCTGGTGGGAATCAACCTGGCTCCGTAACGGCAACGGATCTGTTTGACGGCATCGTCCAGTGCTTTGTTGTCAAGCGGCCGGTACACCACGTTGGCCGGGATTCCGGCCATGTGGGCCACAATAGAAAAAAGTTCCCAATTGCCCATATGGGCGGTCAGCAGCAGGGCACCCCGTCCCTTTTCCATGGCCTGGTAATAGTTTTCAGCGCCCCGAATCCGGAAGTAGCGGGCGTGCTGGGCCGGATCGAGTCTGGCAGCCCAGGAGATTTCAAAGAGCATCATCCCCAGGTTCTTGAAAACCTGCCGAACAATCCGGTATACATCCGGAGACTGGGGCGGCCAATCAAACGCCCGGCTCACATTTTCGGTTGCGATGCGACGATGCTTTTTATCAAAAGTGAATAGAAGCCTCCCGATCGCCTGCCCTATCCGAAGTCCCATAGGACGGGGGATAACACCGAGCACATTAATAAGTCTGAGCAGCAGGGCCGCCGCCATTTTATTAAAATCAATCATGTACGCTTTCAAATCGGTCTGTCCGGCAACTGCTTACCGAGCCAGTTGTGGAAGCGCTCTTCATCATCACCAAAGGAGATGTCAACGCCCACAACCACCAGATCCACCGGCCAGCAAATCGCCGGTTCAATCTTCACGTGGTCCTTCTCAGTGGTAACGATGCAATCAACGTCCAATTCCTGCACCTGCCTGCAAATACCGGCCAGGTCCCGTTCACTGAAAAAATGGTGGTCGGGGAATCCCTGGCTCCCGACCACCTCGCAATCCAACCCGGACAGGGCATACAGGAAATCTTCGTTTTTCGCCACCCCGGAAAAAGCAAAAACCCGTCTGCCGGCCAATGGGTTCTCAGTTGGCCGGCAGCCCTGGGCAACATGGATATCACGGATGACCGGTACATGCCGGCTTTGGAAAACCGGACCGGTCAGATACCGGGCAAACTGATCGGGAACCTGCCGCGACAGACCTTTTCCATCAGCCGGACAGCGCGTCAATATGGCCGTGTGACTGCGGCCCAGAGCCCGTGGCGGCTCCCGCAACTCCCCGGCCGGAAGGGTATATCCGTTACCAAAGGGTCTCTGGCAATCCAACAGGACGATATCCAGGTCCCGGTACAGTTTCAAGTGCTGGAAGGCATCATCCAAAAGAATCACATCCGGTTTAAACTGCTGGATCGCTCGCTGCCCGGCCAGATAACGATTGTCACCGACAATGACCGGGACGCCCTTGAGCAGTCTGGCCAGAATTTGCGGTTCATCGCTGGAATCCCTGACCCCGGCCAATACACGGCGGCCATCGCTGACAATCCCCCCCCGGGCTTCAAGCCGGCCCCGGTACCCCCGACTGATGACGACAACCTTATAACCAGCGGTAGTCAGGTGGGCGGCCAGATACAATGTCAGGGGAGTTTTACCGGTGCCGCCGACCGAAAGGTTTCCTACCGATATCACGAAACAGGGCAGTTTATGCACCGGACGCAGCCGTTTGAGATACAGGTGTGCTCGCAGGCGCATCCAGGCGGCATATAAGCGGGCCAAGGGTTTCAATATCACCTGGAGGCGATGGTACGCATTCTTTTCACCCCGCCAGATGGTCTGCAAAATCAGATCCAGTTTACGCATCACGCCTGCCTGTGACCTTGAGCACCGCGGCCATTGTACGGTGGACCGCACCGGAATGCGCGGCAATGATTTGATAGGCGTTTTGACCGGTGGTCCGGGCAAAGTCCTGGTCCTTGAACAGCCGCGTTACCTGCGTGGTAAAGTCGACCTCGTTGGAGACCCTAAACGCACCGCCGTTCTGGACAAGCAGGGCCGCAATCAACCGGAAATCACTCATGTCCGGACCAAACAGGACTGGTTTGCCGCAGGCAGCCGGCTCCAGCGGATTATGGCCTCCGGCCGCCACCAATGACCCGCCCACGAAGGCCAGGTCCCCCAGGGCATACGCCTGGGCCAGAATGCCTATCCGGTCAATGACGATGACCGCCGCCGGGCTGGCAGATGGCTGCCCTTCAAGATCTGACAGGCAGGCTGCCTTGAGCCCGTAACCGGCTGCCAGGGTTTTGACCAAGTCGGCCCGCTCCGGGTCACGCGGGGCCAGGATGAGTTTCATAGCGGGCCACTGTTTTATCAGTTGGCCGAATCCGGCCAGCAGCACTTCTTCTTCACCCGGATGGGTGCTGCCGGCTACGATGACCCGATCCGAGTGGTCCAGTCGAAACAACCTGCGCCGGCTCTCCAACTCGTGACCGGTCAAAGATTGGGTCTGGATGTCGAATTTTAGGTTCCCGGTTACGATCAACTGGTCCGCCCGGGCACCCAGCAACCGAAAGCGGTCGGCATCCGCACTGGATTGGACACAGATCGTCCGAAAAGCATTCAGCAGCGGTCTGACAACTGGACCGACCCGGCGGTACCCCTTGGTAGAACGATCGGACAGGCGCGCATTGACCAGCAGCACGGGGACCTGCCTGGCGGCCAACCGGGCCATGAAATTGGGCCACAAGTCCGTTTCGACAATAATCACCAGGGCCGGGTCCACCCGCCTGACGGCCAACACGACCGAGAAAAGAAGATCATAGGGAAAGAAGAATACCTGGCGCACGGAAGACGTAATACGCTGTCCGGCGGTCTCAAAACCGCTAAGGGTAGAAGCGGAAAAAACCAGGGCATCCCGGCCGAAGCGTTTTTCAAGTGCTTGCACCAGCGGGACTGCCGAGAGCACCTCGCCCAATGAAAGCGCGTGCACCCAGATGGTTGGCGATGGAGCCTTACCGCTTGCCCTTGTATGCCGATATTTGAGAGCGGGATGAAGTCTTGGCAGCACGGTTTTGCGGCGTTTGCGGGTGGTCACCAGAAAAGGCAGAACGATCGGAAGGCCGATTATCAGCGCCACTATCATCAGAACATTATAGATCATCAGGGCCATGATCACTCCGCGTTTAGCAGCAGAAATCCGCAGAAGCACAGGAAAAGAAAATTGGCCATCCAGGCGGCAATCCAGGGCGGCAGCATCTCGCCGTATCCCAGGGACATGCAAAAACTGGAAAATACCCAGTACAAGAAGGCCAGCCCGATTCCAAAGGCTATGCTGATGGGCAAGCTTCCCTTTAGATGGCCCCGCACGGCAAGGCCTACTCCGGCCAGGCACATAATGACGCAGACCAGGGGAAACGCAATTTTACCTTGTAGATCGGTTCGGTATTTCACCGCATCGTAGCCTTCGGCTTCGACCTTCTGGATATACCGGTACAATTCGAAAAACCCCATCTCGTCGGATTTTTTAGCCGCCCGGGACAAATCAGCAGGAACGATGTCCAGGTCGACGGCCATGGTTTCCGCCAATTTTACCAGAGGTGGCCGCACGTCTTTTTTGAACTGCTGCCGGATCACATCGGAAAGCCGCCATAATCCATTTTCAAATTCGCCTTGCCGCGCATCCAGACGCAGGGCCAACCTGAAATCTCCATCGAACCGGTTTAGAGATATCCCGTTGATGGTGCCGGTGGCCGGATTGAAGTACTTGATATGCAAAATACTGCGATTGCCTTTGACCCAGATGTTTTTTCCCCGGGAGGCGATGGCCGCCTCTTGGCGAACTTCCTGCCGCCAGATATAGTTGGCTTTCACCCGGGTAGCCGGCACGATGAATTCAGCGAGCACCCCCAGGGCGAGGCTGAAGAGAAGGCCGATGATCAACACGGGCCGGACCAGGTAATATATGCTGATGCCGCTGCTCTTGAGGGCAATGATCTCATTGTTCTTGCTCATCAGGCCAAAGGCGATCAAAACTGCCAGGAGCAAGGCAACCGGAGCTATCTGTGATATAATGAAAGGGATTTCGTAGATAAAAAAAGTGAACATCCGGGACAACCCGATGCCGGCTTCCATAAAATCGTCGACTTTCTCCAGAAAGTCCACGGCCAGATAAATACCAATCACCATGATGAGAACCAGGCTGAAGTATTTAATAATTTCGGCTGATATGTAGCGGACGATAAGGTTCATAGCGCAATTTCAAGCGTGTCGTGTTCGTCTACCCGGCGCGGCTGGCGGCCGCCCCCGTTAAAGCGGGCCGGGCCGGACCGGCAACAGCCGTTTTTTTAGCCAAGCTGCAAGGCGCCCCAAAAACTCGATCCGGACCGGCCTTTCCTTGGCATTGCGGATCAGTAGAAACAGACCGATCCCGCCCATGACCAGGTTGGGAACCCACATGCCGACGAGCGGCGGATAGGCCCCGGTTTCACCAAACACCCATCCGGCGGAAAGCAGCAGGTAGTATAACAGGAAAAAGATCAGGCCAAGCCCGACTCCGAACGAACGCTTGGCGTGCCGGGTCTGGATGCCGAGCGGGACTGCCAGGAGCGCCAGGAAAAGGCATGAGAACGGCAGCGAAAATTTTTTATGAAATTCCATCAGGGTCAGGTAGTAGCGGTCATCTTTTTGCGGGGTCTTGTCCAGGTAGGCCAGTAACTCGGGGATACTCATTTCTTCCTGATTTTTCGGTCCGCCGCCGTGTATCCCCACGCTCTTTTCGATGTCCAGGCGTATGTCATAGGTCTCAAACTGGACGGTATGCGCCGAGCGGTCCCGCACATCCACCTGGTTGATGCTCCCGTTATAAAGGCGCAACTGAAACACGCCCTGCTCGGGCTGGCTGAAAAGACGGCCTCTGGGTGACACCACAGTGCTCACGACACCCGGCGAGCGCTGGTCTTCGATAAAAACATCCAGCAAGGTGCGAGTGGCCGGCTCTATCTTGTTTACATACAGCATGACACCGTTGAACGCGTCGTTGAAAGTGCGCGGCTTCAAACCGATCTCGGTATTGTTGACCGCGACATCGTAGAGGAGCTTTTTTATGGCCATGCGGCCGGTCGGCAGACCATAGATGGCGGTGGCGCCGGTCAGAACCACGCCGATCAGGGCAAACAGAAATACCGGCGGCAGCAAGCGGTAGAGACTGACACCGCCGGCTTTCAGGGCGATGATCTCGTTGTCTGAGGACATCTTCAGAAAGGTCAGCAGCACAGCCATCATGACCGACATGGGGATGATGAACTGTAGAAAAAACGGCATGGTGAACCCCAGGATCTTCAGGACCGTTCCGAGGTTTACGCCGTAGTTGACGATCATGTCGGTAATTTCCAGGATACGCGTCATCAGAAACATGAACGTAAAGAAGATCAGGTTGATGACGAAGGGCGGCATCATCTCCTTGAAGATGTAACGACTGATGATGGAATTTATTTTCATTGGCCGTATCCAAGGCGCGGCCGGGTATGCCCCCGCTGGCCGACGCCGGCTTGCGATCAAAGTACGCTATTGATTTTAATCGATATATCCTATTGCCTGTCGACGTTCAAGTCAACCGATGATAATGACGGCGGCGGCCGGCGGTCATGCGGCGCCCTTTGTGGCTGCTGAGCTGACCTGAAATCCTTGACTTTCGAATTTACAGGCTTTATTGCAGGGCCATGTTTCGCGACGCTGATAAAAAATACCTTTCCTATTCCCTGGCCGTCATTCTGGCCGGTATGCTGTTTCGGCTGGTATACGCCGGCCTGTTCCCCCTGGTACCGGATGAAACCAACTACTGGCAGTGGAGCCGTTACCTTGCACCCGGATACCACGACCAGGCCCCGCTGATTGCCTGGGCCATCAATATCAGCACCCGGCTGCTGGGTCACACCGAGACCGCTGTCCGACTGCCTTCCGTACTGGCCCTTACCATTGCATCGCTTTACATGGCACGCATGGCTGGACGCTGGTTCGGGGCGCGGGCCGCCTTCAACACGGCGCTACTGACGCAAGGGGTATTCGCCTTCACCCTGGGCGGCCTGCTGGCGACTGCGGACGGCCTGCAAGCCATGGCCTGGTCGGGGGCCTGTTATCACGTGGCGCGCGGCTACGAACGGCACGGATGGTTTGACTGGCTGACCGGTGGCCTCTGGTTCGGTATCGGGATGCTCAGCAAATACACGATGGTTCTTTTCCTACCCTCGGCGTATCTGTACGGGCTGCTGAGCGCTGCGCACCGACCGCGTTTGGCCCATTGGAAGCCCTATATCGGTGTATTGTTCGGCTGCCTGATGTTTACACCGGTCATTGTCTGGAATGCGCAGAACAACTGGAACTCAGTACGCCATGTGGCCTATATCGGTGGGGCCAATGAGGCTTTTAGCATTCACTGGAATTTTTTCGGGGATTACTGGGGGTCCCAGGCAGCCCTGCTGACGCCCCTCATATTCATCCTGTGTCTCATGGCATGGTACGCCGTTCTTCGCAAACGTCCCGGCGCCGACAGCTGGATTGCCCGTTACCTGTTCTTTACCTCGTTCATCATGTTTGCCGGGTTTGCACTCTTGAGCTTCCACAGCCGGGTGTATGGCAACTGGCCCATGGCTGGTTATATCACGGCCTGCGTGTTGGCCGCTGCTCTTTACGGCCCCGGGCGCCAGCAGGATATGGTCGCGCGCTCCGCTACCCGGTTGTGGCCCTGGGCGACTGGCAGCGCTTACCTGATAACGGCCGTCATCCTGATCCAGGTCATCCGGCCGGTTCTGCCCCTGCCGGCCCATCTCGATCGGGCTGCCGATGAAATTCAGGGGTGGCCGGAACTGGGCTGGCAGACAGCCCAGGTTGTATCCACGATGCCGGATCCAGCCAATACCTTCATTTTCGGCCTGAAGTACCAGACGGCCAGTGAACTGGCCTTCTATACACCCGGCAATCCCCGCACCGTCTCCATCAATCGCTGGGACCGGCCCAATGTCTACGATTACTGGTGGGAGGATGTCGATCTAATCGGCAAGGACGCGGTTGGTGTGACGCAGTATGCGCAAAGCCACCTGAGTCATCTCAACCAGGTATTCCAAAAGGTGGATCCGCCGGTGCCGGTGTACATCTACCGTAATTCCCCGCAGAACGAACCGGACGAAGGAACCAAGCCTTTTAAGGTCTGGTATCTCTACCGGGCGCACGGTTTCAAGGGTGGTCTGCGCTGGATACCACCGGCGAGTGGGGATATTCGCGGAGGTTAGCGATTTACGCCAGACCGTATATTCGCGGAATTCAATTTACGGTTTCAATGCAGGGATTTGATGCGAAACAGCTCCTGAAACACAAACAGGGACTTGCGCAGGTTGTCATATTGGATCCGGGAGTCTTCCATGTGGGTCCAGTCCACGGGGAATTGGGCCACGCGATAGCCGCCGCGTTTGGCCAGCCATAGTATTTCCGGATCGAAGATCACGCTGTCCAGCCGCTGCTGGGCAAACAGATCGTGGGCCGCCCCGCGGGTAAAGATTTTGAAACCGCACTGGGTATCCGGGTAATTGAACCCGAGATAGGTATTCTGGATAAAGGTATAGAGCTTGGCCGACAGTTCCCTGAAGAAGTTCTGGTGATAGACGACGTTTGATTCCGGCAAGGCCCGCGAAGCAATGGCCGCGTCAAACCCGCCCGCCAACTGATCCAGGGCCGGTTCGACGGCTTCTATTGGAACCGAGTAATCCGCATCCATGAACATGATGTACTTTCCGCTGCCCCGGCACATGCCGTAGCGGACCGCATAGCCCTTGCCCCGGTTGGGAAAATACTCCAGAAATCGGATGGCCGTTTTTTCATTCGAGGTATACCCGTTCACTACCCGACCGGTATCATCGGAACTGCCGTCGCTGACCACCAGGATTTCGGAACGGTAGGCCTGTCGGGCCAGGTAAGCCGCTGTCTGGTCCAGTGTCATGACGATCCGATCTTCTTCGTTGTAGGCCGGAATGATAATACTCAGATAGATGTCGTTTTCCATTGAATTGAACCTGTTCGTCCCGTTCTAGGAGACGCTGGCCGGCCAGTGCCGAGCCCTTATAGTTCTACAATCCGGACCAGGACGATACCGTGTTTTTGATACAGCACTTTATATTGGCGTACGTCTTTCAGTTTATTAATTTTGGTAATCACAATGTCTCCGCTGGCCGGCTGCCCCTTGTGCACCAACCCCTGGCGGTAGACACTGAAAGAGTGGTAGCTCATCTGCCACATATTGACCTGGTAGTTCTGTGCTTTGGCGATCAGTGCTGCTTCCTTGACCGGTAGCTGCATGATGCGACCGGCGATGGGCAGTACCAGAACATGGGTGACCGCCAGCACAACGGCACCAATAAAAGCGGTCCGTGCCGCTTTCGAGAGCGTTTTATAAAACGGGAGGCCAAACAGGGCCAATAACGCCAACCCGAGGGCCAGCCGGTATCCCCACCCGAAATTGTCAAGGGCCCCGGCCACCACCAGGCCTGCGAATTCATCCTTGATATACGGCTGCGCCTGCACGGCAATCTGCGGTAGAAAGAACAGCACCAGGATAAATCCGAGGGGCCAGACAAGCTGATAGACAAAATGACGAACCTCTTCAGCCGCCTGCGCCATGAAAAGAAACAGGGGGATGTACCCATAGACAATGTAGTGATGCAACTTCGTACCGGCCAGGGAAAAGAAAATCAAGACAAACCCGAACCAGACCGCCAGATAAAGGTTGAGATCGTTTTGGACCATTTTCTTCAGCCCCAGGCAAGCTTTCAATAGAAATGCGGTATGGGGCAGCATGCCGAGTAAAATAACGGGCAGGTAGTAAAAAATCGAGCCCGAATGCCCCTCGAACGCGGTTTGGAAACGCGCCACATTGTGGGTAAAAAAGATTTCATCGATGAAGCCGGGCCCATGTTGGCGGTACAGGGCCACATACCACGGCAGAGCAATGACCAGCAGCGCCCCCCAGCCAACCGGGTTGAAGATCGCCTTAAACCAGATCTTCCAACGGCCTTTGAGACCGAAGAAAAGACCGCTGGCGCCCAAGGGTATCAAGATGGCAATGGGGCCTTTGGACAGAAACCCCAGGGCCAGGAAGATAAACGTCAGGTATATGCTGCGACGGTGCTGGTGCCGGTAATAGTCATAAATGCAGAACATGGATAGGGTGACGAACAGGTTTAAAAATGCATCCGCTAAAGCAGCTTTGGCTACGATACTGGTTTGCAGCGAGGTCACCATGAAGAGCACGGCGTACCAGGCCACCTGACCATTATAGTGGCGGCTGGTAAACCTGAACAGCATCAGCGCCCAGACCAACGATGCCAGGGCACAGGGCAGGCGCAGGGCAAACTCGTTCAGCCCGAAGAGGCCGACACTGGCCGCCTGGGCCCAGTATATCATGGGGGGTTTGTGAAAAAAGGTTTCGCCGTTGAGACGGGGCGTCACGAAGTCACCGCTTACGATCATCTCCCGCGCCACCTCTGAATAGGCGCCCTCATCTTCATCGAACAGAGGCACACTTCCCAGGCCTGCAAAGAGGTTGAAGAGCACAATGGCCGCCAGGAAAAGGAGATACGGTTTTGATTCAAACGGTTTCGGCATTATCTGTAAAATGGATGCGGCCCCTTTCCACCAAGGCGATAATCGCATGCTTTCTTGATTGCGACGATGATAAAAAACCGGTTACGCCTCGACCCAGTCTCCCCCGTTATTTCCAATCTGCATCTGATAAAGCTTGCAGTATTCACCGCTGCAGGCCATCAATTCATCGTGGGTACCCTCCTCCACGATCCTGCCATCCACAACGACGATAATGCGATGGGCATAACCGATGGTGGAAAGCCTGTGGGCTATGACAAAGGTCGTACGACCTTTCATCAGGTTTTCCAGCGCCTTTTGGACCAGAGCCTCCGCCTCGGTATCCAGTGAAGAGGTAGCTTCGTCCAAAATGAGGATGGGGGCGTTTTTCAGCAGGGCGCGGGCTATGCACAAGCGTTGCTTTTCACCTCCGGACAGCCTTCCGCCAAGTTCACCGATAACGGTTTCATACCCCTGGGGGAAGGATTCGATGAAATTATGCGCGTAAGCCGCTTGCGCGGCTTTGACGATGTCTTCCTCAGAGGCGGCCGAATTGCCATAGGCGATATTATTGCGAATGGTATCATTGAACAGGATTGGTTCCTGCGTCACGATAGCAATCTCGCGACGTAAATCTTTGACCGCAAAATCCCGAATATCGACCCCGTCGATCATGACACGGCCTTCTAAAACATCGTAATACCGTGGAATCAGACTCACCAGGGAAGACTTGCCGCCACCGCTCATTCCGACCAACGCGAGAATTTCGCCCTTTTGCACCTCAAGATTCACATCTTTGAGAACCATGTCACGATCGTATCCGAAATTGACCTTATCAAACTGCACGGTGTGGGCCCCGCTCTTAATAGGCCGGGGATTGACCGGGTCCTGAATGTTGGATTCGGATTCGATAATTTCAAAGACCCGGTCCACTGCGGCCATCCCCACCTGCAGAGCGTTATTCAAACCACTGAGCTTTTTAACAGGCTCATACAGCAACATGACACAGGCCAGGAAACTCATGAACATACCGGGCGTAGACTCTCCCTTGATAACCCCGGAGCCGCCATACCAGATAATAAAAGCAATCCCGATCCCACCTAAAAACTCCATGATCGGGGAACCGAGTGCTCTAACGATGACCCCCTTTAGCTCAAGCGTGAAGAGCTCCCGGGTTCTGTTTTTGAATCGCTTCTTCTCGTGGGGCTCCATTCCGAAGGCTTTGACGATCTTTATGCCCGCAAAGGCCTCATGCAGAAACGATGAGAGTTCGGCCATGGCCTCCTGGCACCCGGTACTGACCCGCCGAACCCGACGCCCTAAAGAAATGACCGGATAGAAAGCCACCGGCAGAACGAAAAAGGCAATCAGCGCCATTTTCCAATCCCGGTAAAAAATAACCGCGGTTAAACCCACAATCGTAAAAAAGTCCCGGAAAGCAGCTGTTACGGCAGTGGACACCATGGCTTTAACGATTGCGACATCATTGGTAATCCGGGACATGAGCCGTCCGGTGCGCTCTTTCTGAAAAAACGCCATGGGTAAATCAATTATCTTATCGAACAACTCCTCGCGCATGCGCCGGATGATACTCTCACCCACATAATTCATAAAATAGTCGTGACCGTACATGCCGACGCCTTTGAGCGTGAAAACCGCCAGAACCAGCAGGGGCAGTAAAAACAACTTCTCGATGTCCTTGTCGACAAAGATCCGGTCGATCACCGGTTCGATGAGATAGCCCATGGCGGCCATACTGACCGCGATGGCCAAAGAACAGAGCATGGCCAGGTACAGCCTGAACCGGTTTTCCATAATCATCCGGTAGACCTGGCGATGCCGCTCCTTTATTTCGAATTTAAAAAGGCGCATATTGTCCACGTTCCCTTTTTGCTATCAATTTCAGGGCGATATGGGCCACACGGTCTGAAGCACCCGGTCCGCCAAGCTTTTTGCGAATACCGCGCAATCTGGCGCGCATCCGTTCGAGACCCGCCGGATTGGAAATGAGCCTGTCCACCTCCGCGGCTATATTTCCAGCGGTAGCGTGATCTTGTACCAGTTCGGTGACCACCGGTTCGTCACTGATCAGGTTGACCAGTCCGATATGGTTTACCTTTACCAGCAACCGCGCCAGCAGGTAGCTCAGATTCGACACCTTGTAAATGATCACCATGGGCACCCCCGCAATCGCCGCTTCAAGGGTTACGGTTCCGGAGGCGGCCACCACGAGATCGCAAGTCGTAAATATTTCGCTTACCGGTCCGGTGTGGAGATCACATGGGGCCTGCAGGGCTTGTCTGGCAATGATATCCCGATAGGCAGCGTCGGCCACTGTAGGCGCCTTTGAAATAACAAACCGCACTGGACGGCCGCGCCGGGCCAGTTCATCGGCAGCCTCGAGCATGACCGGCAGCAGGCTATCAACTTCCCGATCACGCGAACCCGGCAGTAGCCCGATGCTGAACACTTCCGGAGGATCCATAGACCGGAAGGCAGGTGCAGGCGGCAAGGCCGCATCGAGCAGAGGATGGCCCACAAAGGTAACCGGAACATGATGGTCGCGATAAAACTGTTCCTCGAAAGGCAGAATTACGGCCACATGATTCACAAGCGCACCGATTTTCCGAACGCGACGGGTACGCCAGGCCCAGATTTGCGGACTGATATAGTAGAGTATGGGAATATTCTCTTTTTTGGCGGCAGCGGCCAGGTGCAGGTTAAAATCGGGAAAATCTATCAGAATCAACAGATCGGGTTTTAGGCGGTGCAATGCCTGTTTGGCCGTGCGCATGCCCTGCCGCAGGCTGGCCAGCTTAAAGACTACCTCGGTGATGCCGACCACAGCCAGGCTGGCAGCGTCCACCAGAATCCGCACACCGGCAGCCTTCAGGGACTCGCCACCGATTCCGAACAGGAAAAGGTCCGCATCTTTTTGGCGCAGGGCCCTGGCCAGTCTGGCACCGTGCAAATCGCCGGAAGCCTCCCCGGCTATGATCATGATCTTTTTCAGTTTGGTAGCCCCGTCGCTAAGATCCCAGTTGAAACTGTCCACTGGTTTTGCTGATCTGATTCATGATATTCAGCGCAATGTCCAGCGCGTCCCGCCCCATCTTGCCGGTCACTTCCGGCGTTGAACGCTGGCTGACGGATTGTACAAAAGCGCGGATTTCGTCGTCCAGGGCATCCCCGCTGTCAAAGGATAGTTGCCGGATATCGGTTCCGGGCACCAGGTCGTTGTTGCCCTCCTCGGCCTGCCGCACCAGCGTGATGTTATGATTGGCAAAATCCACAGACATATAGGCATCACGCTGAAATATACGAATTTTACGTTCATTACGGGTTGAAATGCGGCTGGCGGCAACATTGGCCACACACCCGTTGGCGAATTCAAGCCGGGCATTGGCAATATCCACCTCGGCGGATATGACCGGAATGCCCGCGGCATGAATCGACTTGACCTTCGAATTGACAAAATTAAGAATAATATCAATATCGTGAATCATAAGATCCAGAACGACGCTCACATCGGTGCACCGCGGCTTATAGATACTCAGTCGATGGGACTCAATGAACATGGGCTGCTTGATGATATCGCGCAGGGCCACAACGGCCGGGTTGAAACGTTCCAGGTAGCCCACCTGAATAATCAGGTCGCGCTGCGCCGCGATATCGATCAACTGGTCCGCCTCCGCGAGGTCGGTGGTCATGGGCTTTTCAATGAGAACGTCCACATTGTTCTCCAAAAAGGTTCGGCTTACCTCGAAATGGGCCGGTGTATGCACCACCACGCTGACGGCATCGACCTTCCCCAACAGATCACGGTAATCGGTAAAGGCCGTTGTACCGACCTTCGCCGCTACGGCCTCCGCGCGCGTCTTTTCCGCGTCCACCACCCCGACCAGGTCGACATTAGCCATGGCCGCATATTTTTCGGCATGAAACTTTCCAAGGTAACCGACCCCAACGACGGCCGCCCGTATCTTTTTATCCATGTTCGTTTCCATGTAGGTTAATTCAATGCCCACCGATGAACAGCGGGTTCCGTTTGTTTGCAGGCACTACTTGCAGGCAAACCTAACAGGGTTTTCCGGCTGCATCCCCGGGATGCAGCTTTGCATACACAGCCTGCATTATAATGTGTACGATGATCATGTGTACATCTTCGACCTTTTGCATATCATCTATCCGGGCCACGAACGGAATGTCGACCAGGTCGGCCAACTTGCCGCCGGCGTATCCTGAGATGCCGGCGGTTTTACCACCGTTGGCCCCCGCATAACGGATGGCCTGGAGTACATTTTCGGAATTGCCGCTGCCCGAAATCCCGATGACCAGATCGCCTTCTTTGAAAAAATTCTTTAACTGTTCAACGAAAACCGCCTCATACGACATATCGTTGGCATAGGCCATCAGGCTGGGCAGATTGTCGTTCAAACACATGACCTTGAATTTTTTCTCCAAATCGAGGCAGCAGCCCTTATTGAGGTCACAGACAAAATGGGAAGCGGTCGACCCGCTGCCACCGTTACCCATGATAAAGATCGTCTTGTCATTTTCATAGGCTGCCAGCAGTGCCTGCACCAGTTGTACAAATCGATCGGTGTCAAATTCGTCGAGGACCGATTTGAGTTCCTGCAGGTAGCTGGTCGCAAATTTACCAAAATCCATCATTCATCTCCTTTTATTCCCGGGGCCATATTGCAAGCGCCTGCTCGTAGGCCGCCACGGTGCCGATGTCGATCAGGGTTTCCTTGATTTCGAAACCGCCCATCCGGCCAACCAGTTCAGGCAGGATATGAAAACCGATATCCAAAATGCCCGGACCGCTGGCCTGCCGAATTGACTGGCAGGTCTCTAAAACGTTGTATGTTGCCACATAAATACCGGCATTGGCAAGATTGCTTTCCGGATTTGCTGGTTTTTCCATGAACCTGATAACCGTTTGGGCTGCATCTACCGTAGCGATTCCACATGCTTTTGGTGCGACGGTTCGGAACAGCCCCATGGTCAACACATGTCCATACGCCTTGTGCTCCCCATGAAATTCTATCATGGCGGACAGGTTCATATCCGTAAGATTATCGGCATAGGCGACCAGAAAATCTTCACCGGAGTCTATGAAATCCGCATTTGCCAGCAGCGTTCCGGCGCTGCCCAACAATTCCGGTTCATGTACGGTCAGGATGTCCATCGCCTTATCAGCGCGCAGGCGTTCCGCTGCCTTTTTAACCTGGTCCGCAAGATGATGGGTATTGATCAGTACCTTGTCAACGCCGTGCCCCTTCAGGAGTTCGATCCAGATTTCAAGCAACGGTTTGCCGTGAATCGGCATGAGGCATTTGGGGTGTTGGTCGGTGTAAGGCCGCAGCCGGGTCCCCTTCCCGGCTGCCAGTAGAAAGGCTTTCATGCGGAGGTCGTCCCGGTTTGCCTGATCACATTCAACGATTGCATGTGCTTCTGGGTGTAAGCCAGGATGTCTTCCATGTCCTGCTGCTGGTTGAGATAGGACCAGTAAGCTTCAATACTGGTTTCCACGCTACGCGTCGCCTGCCAGCCAAGCGACTGCAGACGGGTCGTATCTGAAAAGATGTGCCGGGTATCGCCAAAGCGGTAGTACCCGGACATGATGGGCTCGATCTGTTTGCCGGTGATGGCCTGCATGGTCTCGTAAAAGCCCTGCACTGTCCAGGCCTGTCCGCCACCCACATTGAATTCGTGGTAATCGGCATCCGGATGTTCCAGGACCAGGCGGTTGGCTGCCACCACGTCGTCGATATTCACGAAGTCTCTGACCTGGCGGCCATCTTCGAAGATGGTCGGTGCCTTGCCAAAATAGAGGGCCAGGGCGAAGATGCGCATGGCCCCGGAATAGGCATTGAAAAACGATTGCCGGGGACCTTGGACAATCGAATAGCGCATGACTACCGATGGCATGCCATAGCGCCTGCCCAGTTGCAGGGTTATCTGTTCCTGGCTGTGCTTGGACAGGGCGTACTGGTTGCAAGGCTGAATAACGGTCTCATCTGAGGCAAGCCATTGAAGGTCTTGTCTGCAGGCGGGACAGGCATGCTCCCATTTTCCTGCAGCCAGCTGGGTTTCGGTGCGAATCTGCGGATAAACAGGCGCTTTGGCATCCGGATCGCAGCCAGGGCAATGATACCGCCCCTCCCCCATCACCGCCTGGCTGGCTGCCACGATAATTTTATGCATGTCCCGATACTGACCGGTTTCGACCAGGACTTCGTAGAGCAGGGCCGTGGAAACAGCGTTGGTATGGAAAAAACTGGAAAAATCAGTCAGATAATCCTGATAGGCAGCCAGATGATAAACTGCATCCATACCAACCAGGGCTTTTTCCCAATCGGGTTTTCGGCGCACATCACCCTGAATGAACTCGACCGCCGGATTGAGATAGTCCGGTTTTCCTTTGGGATGAACCGTTTTCTGGAGGTTGTCCAGCACCCGCACCTGGTGGCCGCCCTTTATGAGGGCATCCGCAGTATGGGAACCGATGAACCCGGCTCCGCCGGTTATCAGAATATTCAAGGCAAGCTCCGGTATCTATTTACTGGTGTAGGAACGGTCGTCAAAGATGACCTTGCTGCCGCTTTCGGCAAGCATAAAAGGCAATTCGCGATAAGCCTGCATGGCTGCAAATACATCGTTCTGCTTCTCGCGCGGCACGATCAGCAACAGAAAACCGCCCCCGCCGGCACCGGCCACCTTACCGGCCAGGGCGCCGGCGGAAATGGCCCGGTCATGCATTTCGTCGATCTCACTGTTTGAAATACCGGCAGCCATGTTCTGCTTCAACTGCCAGTTGCGGGCCAAAAGCTCACCGCAGGCGGCGATATCCTGTTGCTGCATGGCCTCCGTAAAAGGATCCACCAGGCTGACCATTTGCTGCATGGTGTCAAAACGATCCGCGCTTTGCAGGTTGGATTTCTGTTTAGACAGAATTTTGTCGGCACTGCGGGTAATGCCCGTATAATATAACAGCAGGGAGGCGGCAAACTTCCGGTTGGCTTTGCTTTCCATCATCACCGGCAGCCGCCGGGTAACATCGCCCTGTTTAAAAACAAAGCGATTGACCCCACCATAGGCGGCCGCATACTGATCCTGGCGGCCAATGGGTTTTCCCAGAATGTCGATTTCTATCCGGCAGGCATCTTGAGCCAAGCGCTCGGCCGTAACGAGCTCATTGCGATAGGCGTACAGGGCATGCAGCAAGGCGACCGTGATCGAACTGGAACTCCCCAGACCCGATCCGGAAGACGGAATATCGGCCAGGGTTGTGATCTCGATCCCCTTTTCAACACCCGTTAGCCGCATAGCTTCGCGCACCAGATCATGCTTGATATCAGCGACCTTTTCTACACACTCCTTGCGGGAATAATTAATATAAATCATGTCGTCAAAGCGGGCTTTTACGATGGCATAGACAAATTTGTCTATGGCGGCGCACACCACCTTGCCGTCGGCCCGGTTGTAAAAATCCGGCATGTCCGAACCGCCGCCCACAAAACTGACTCGCAAAGGGGTTTTGACGATGATCATATGACGACCTCGCTCCTTGAACCCATCTCAAAAAGTCTTCCTGTCGGGCGTAGTCTTAGGCGAAGCCTGATTGGCCCAAACTCGGCGTGGGGCGCTCGGAATAAATTCTCGAAATACCTGATGTATTCCTCCGGTGCGACCCGCCTTTGAAAATCAATCAGGCGGGACGTCCCGTCTCGGGGAATTCCTCGCGGCCGCCTTGATTTTGAATCAAAACCCGTTTTTTGAAATAGGCTACACTGTGTTCTATTGCTCTTCTGCCGCCCGGGCCACGATGCTGATGCCCCGCTTGTCCGCGGCGGCTATCATTTTGTCGCGGTCAAACACAACGGCTTTGCCGGCTTCGACCACCAGCACTTTCGCGCCGGCCGCCGCCATCACTTCAATGGTCTGCACGCCGATGGCCGGAACATCGAACCTGAAATCCTGGTTCGGTTTGCACACCTTGACAACCACGGCATCGCCTCCGGCCAGGGACCCGCCTCTTTTGATGGTTGCATCGGTCCCGTCAATCGCTTCCACGGCCAATACGGATCCGCCCGCCACCACCACACATTGGCCGATGTCGAGCCGTCCGACAGCCTTGGCCAGCTCCCAGCCCACCCGGATGTCTTCATTTTCGGAACGGGTTGGTTTTCGCCTGGCCCAGCACCCTTCCCTGGCCAGCAGCTCGGGCAGCAGAAAGGTGGACGCCTCGATCTGGATGCCTTCTTTTTCCAGAGCGGCTGCAAAAGCCCGCAATATTCGATCGTCATGGGTATTCTTGATGCCGGCCAAGATCCCGATGGCTTTCAGGTCGGGTCGCACATCCTTGAAGATATTGGTTTTTTTGATGGCGCCGGCCATCACTGCCTGGCGGATACCATGACCGGAAAAAAACTTGATGATCTTCTTCAACTGGCCGAGGCGAACCCATTTGATGTCATCCACGAATTGATCGAGGCTCTGCTCGGTCTCATTGAGATGGGCCACGGCATACACAACATAGCCGTTTTCACGCGCGGCCCGGGCAAAAACAAAGGGGAACTGGCCACTTCCGGCGATAAGGCCGATGCGTTTATCCATTTAACGACCTTTTTGAGTAATTCACCATCGCAGATGTCCTCGGTCCTCTCCGCCTGGGTGCCGGCGATCAAATGCCCCGGGCTAACGCGTCAAACCCCGGCTGGAGCTTTGCAGAAATTCGATAAATGCCAGGACTTCAGGGACGAGCTCCACTTCGGCCTGCACGCGCTCGATCGCTTCGTTCAGGGTCAATCCGATTCTGAAAACGATGCGATAGGCCTTTTTTAACAGGGACAGGGTATGTTTCGAAAAACCGTGGCGTTTCAGGCCGACACTGTTGAGGCCATGGAGCTTGGCCCGGTCGCCGGCTGCGATGACATAGGGCGGGATGTCCTTGACGACGGCCGATTTCCCCCCGATAAAGGCGAAATCCCCCACCCGGACAAACTGATGAATCGCTACCAGCCCCCCCGCCGTCGCGTAGTCTCCGATGGTGATGTGCCCGGCCAGCGTCGTGTTGTTGGAAAGGGTCACCGCCATCCCGGTGCGGCAGTCGTGGGCCACATGGGTATAGGCCATGAGAAAATTGTTTTCACCGATCTCCGTCACCCCGCCCCCAAAACCGGTTCCCCGGTGAATGGTCACAAATTCCCTTAAAATACTGTTTTTCCCAATCTTGACGTAGGTTTTTTCGCCTTTGAACTTCACCGACTGGGGCGGCGCCCCAACGGCCGCGTACTGGAAAACCTGGCAATTCTGCCCCAGGGTTACATAGGGATCGATCACCACATGTGGGCCGATGGTGGTACCATCGCCAATGAACACCTCCGGACCGACAATGGTAAATGCACCGATACTGACATTCGCGCCTATTTCGGCCTTGGGGTCAATTATTGCAGTGGAATGAATCATTCTTTGCCTCCCAGCGCAGCCATGAATTCGCCCTGCGCCACTAAAACATCGTCTACGGTGGCCCGGCCGGCCATTTTGACGGCCCTGGAACGTATCTTGAGGACCTCCAGATCGAATATCAACTGGTCGCCCGGCTGCACCGGTTTGCGAAAGCGGACCTTATCGATACTCATAAAATAGATCAAGCCGCCCAGGGCCTTCAGGTCGACGGTTTCAGCTATCAATACCCCACCGACCTGGGCCATGGCCTCCACGATGAGAACCCCCGGCATGATCGGCATTTCCGGGAAATGCCCCTGGAAGAAAGGTTCGTTGATGGTCACGTTTTTAAGACCGGTAATCCGCTCGCCAGGCACGATATCCAGTATGCGATCGACCAGTAAAAAAGGATACCGATGGGGCAGATGCTGCATTATCTTGTGAATATCGATTGGTTTTCCCATAGTGTCCTCTTTGCGGCGCGGCCGATGCGATTACGCGGGCACCGGCACGATACCAACCTTAGCGGTTTACTGGTCTTGCTCGTCTTCAATCATTTTTAAACGTTTTTCAAGCCGCTCGAATCTTTTGACCAGGGCCGGTAAACCGGGAAGAATTCTCTGCAAGCGCAACCAGATTTTGTGGGGCATCGCATACGTACCGGAAACAACCGCCCCCGGCTCTATTGATTTCGGTACGCCGGCCTGGGGCCCGACAATCGCATTGTCGCCGATCGTCAAGTGCTGCCCCACGCCCGCCTGCCCGGCCAGTATGGCATGCCGGCCGACAGTTGTACTGCCGGCAATGCCTACCTGGGCTACCAGGAGGGTATCCTCGCCGATCCGGACGTTATGGGCAATGTGCACCAGGTTGTCGGTTTTAACCCCTCGGCAGATATGTGTTTTACCGAAGGTGCCCCGGTCGATGGCACTGTTCGCTCCGATTTCAACGTCGTCATCGATCTGGACAATGCCGGTATGCTGAATCTTGAAATAGGTATCTCCGTCCGGCACAAACCCGAACCCGTCACTGCCGATTACGGTCCCGGCGTTGATCTTGACCCGCCGCCCGATGCGGCAGCGTTCCATGATGGTAACATTGGGGCCGATACAGGTATCGGCGCCGATTGTAACACCGTCCCCGATAAAAGCACCCGGCTGGAGGCAAACACGATCCCCCAGGCACACGCCTTGGCCCACGGTTACAAAAGCACCGATGGACACTTCCTGGCCCGTCACAATATCCGCAGCGCAGGCGGCCTGGGGACTGATACCGGGTCGGTGCTCCTTGTCGGGATAAAAGATAGCCAGAAGCTTGGCAAACCCCAGCCGCGGGTTGGCTGTCTGTATAATCGGGCAAGGCGCCGGCCCGTTGAAATGGTCCGGTACGATCATCGCACCGGCCCGGCTTTCATCTATTCCTTTTAAAAACCGGGCATTCTCGACATAGGTGATCTCACCGACGGTCGCGTTTTCAAAAACCGTCACCCCGCAAATCTGGACCTGCTCGTCACCGATTACCACACCGCCGACGATGTCCGCTATGTCAGCTACTGTCAGTTGCATCGCTACTTTTTCTTGTCCGCGCCCTCTTTCTGTTTGGCCCATACAGCGTTGTATTGTTTGATCACATTGTCGGTGATATCGATGGTGGAGGGCATATAGATGACGCCGCCCTCTTTGCGTTCCAGAATGAGCAGGTATCCCTCTTTCTGTCCCATTTCTTTGACCAGTTTATCCACATCGTTGCGGATCTGACCCACCAGCCGGAACTGCAGTTCCCGCGCGACCCCGGTGTAGCGTTGCTGCAACTGTTTAAAATCATTTGTTTTAATCCGCATTTCGCGTTCTTTGGCGTCTTTCATCTCCTTATTCATGACCAGGGCTTCCCGCTCGAACTGCTTTTGGCCGGCCTCTATCGCAGCGCCCTTGCTTTTCAGATCCGCCTCCATCTCTTTGGCCTGCTTATTCAACTTTTCCTGGGCTGCTTTTCCGGCGTCCGACAGATCGATAATGCGCTGAAAATCAACCGTCCCTATCTTGGCTACATCTGCCGCCCAGACCGGTCCACAGAGACCTAAAACCATGAAAACAGTAACCGCCGTTGTTCTAAATTTGGATTTCATGCCGCCTCCCAAGTGTAGTAGGTGTATACCTTTCAATTTTATCGCTATGGTTTGCCCGGGATTGCCGGTCATACTATCAAATGGCCTTTAGAATGCTCCGCCCATGGTAAACTCCCATCTGCCGCCGGTGGGCTCTCCTGGTTTCGGATCCAGGATATAGGCGTTTTCCAGGCGGATGGGGCCCATGGGTGAAAACCACCGGAAGCCAAACCCGGCACTCTGGCGCAAATTGCCGATTTCAATCGTTTCGTCTTCTGCATATACATCACCGGTATCGAAAAAGACAAGGCCAATCACCCCGGCTTCTTCCACCAGGGGAAATCGCAGCTCTGAATTGAACTGGACAAACTTTTCACCACCCACATAGGCCAACTCACCTGCCGAATTGATTTCAGTGGGGGCCAGGTCCTCCCAATCGAATCCCCGAATTGAGTTCATGCCACCTTTGAAGTATTTCTCATAGTCGGGCAGCAGCAGGCCCGAATTCTGGGAAACATGTCCGCCCTCTCCATTCAAAAAACCCGTAAACTTCCAGAATATTGGAAAAAACCAGCTTGCTTTAGCATCGACCTTGGTATACCCGATGGTGCCGCCCAGCCCGGCATATTCAAGGCTGATCGAATGCTTGCTGCCCCGGGTAGTGTTAAATCGTTTGTTTCTCGAATCATAGACCAGACTGCTGGTCAGGCTGCTGGTGATATTGGTGCCCGACAGATCCCGAACCGAATCGGGTGCAAAAGACTGTACGTTCGATACATCGGAAGAGTCAAAGCGATATCTGAAATAGGTCCGGGTAAAATCCCAGACCGGGTACCCGATTCCGGCCCCGGCCCCGATGGCCTCCTGTTCGTATGAATCGAAATCCGTGGCCCAGTTGTAAATGTCGCCGGTTCCTGAAAGAGGTATATCGAACAGCCAGGGTTCGGTGAAACTCAGGTTGAACTTCTGGGTGCGGCCGCCCACCTGGGCCTCAAATTTCAGCGTCTGGCCCCGGCCGAACAAGTTACGCTGGGCAATGGAGGCATTGAAATACACATTTTCCACACTGCTGTATCCGCCCCCCACAGAAAAGGTGCCCGTGTCCTTCTCCTTGACATTGATTTTCATGATCATCTGGTCATCCGCACTGCCCTTGGGGGTGTCTACCTGAATATCTTCAAAAAAATCAAGATAATACAAATTGCGGATACCGCGCTTCATTTTTTTCCCACTGTACAGCTCTTTTTCGTGAACCTGCAGTTCACGGCGAATGACCTTGTCCCGGGTCTTGGTGTTTCCGCTGATGATGATTTTCTCGTAGTATACGAGCGGTCCTTTCTTGATGTCGTAAGTGACCTCCACCAGCAGTTCCTCGTCCCGCCGCTCCACGAGAGGAATGACCTCGGCATAAGCATAGCCTGCGTCTGCATAAAGATCTGTAATCAAGAGAATATCTTGCCGCATTACCGCTTTGCTGAAAAATTCCTGGTTGTACAGCTGAATAACAGCCTTCAGCAGGTTTTCCGGCACCACGAATTCACCGATCAGGTTGACTTTACCGACTTTATAACGCGGACCCTCCTCGATTTTGAAGGTCACGTCTATGCCTTCCTCGGTAAAAATTACCTCGGGTTCTCCGACCCGTGCATTTATATACCCGTTGTTGTGGTAAAAGGAAGTGAGCAGGGCGACATCTTGTTTCAGCTTTTCGCGATCCAGATCACCATCTTCGGTGATAAAGGAAAGGAACCAGGCTTCTGATGTTTCCACAAGCTTTTTCAGGCGGTTATCCGGGTAAACCTCATTGCCGTCAAATAAGATATTTTCGATGCGCGACCGATCGCCTTCAACGATCTTGAACTCCAGATCGGCCTGGTTGTTCTTTAATTCTATCGTCTTGTAGGTCACCTGAACATGGTGATAGTTTTTATCGCGATACATGTCTTGAATTATCGCCAGATTACTTTGAATCTTGAAAATGTTCAGGATCGAGCCGGTTCTCAAGGTCAGGTTTTCTTTGAGTTTCTTATCCTTGAACTTCTTATTGCCCCGAAAAGCGATATTGCGGATGGTTGGTTTTTCCAGGACCTTGAAGACAACCGCTTTGCCCCCTGGAACACTGTGGGCTTCTACCCGCACGTCATCAAAATGACCCATCGCGTAGATCTTTTTTAAATCCCGGGTGAGCGGTTGGGCTTTAAATACGTCCCCCTCTCTGGATTTAATGACCCGCTTGACGGCATCGGCCTCGATGCGATTGTTGCCCTCCACCTGTATGGCTGTGATGGTCTGGCGGTTGAGGACCGCCATACCGATGTTGCGGGAAAGGCTCTTGAGCCGGGCCACCAGCGTACCGAGGTTGCGGCCCTCAACAAAAAACGGCTTCGGCGTGCCGGTTCCGAAGGTTTCCACCACCCGTGCATCCAGCGAGTACATGTTCCCAAAGGCGGTCAGAGAGCCCCAGATAATCCGGTCGGCACCCGCCTCAACGCCAATCGCCCGGATCTGTGCTAAATTTTCGCTGATGCTGCCCCGACTTTGCCAGTCACCTTTAAAATTAACAACGGTAACACCCTCCTGCTCCAACTGCTGTTTCAGGGCATCGGTAATTTCAGTGGTAAATTTCTCTTGCGATGAGGGCGCATGAACTTCAAAAGGCAGGACTACTACCCGGATAGAGTCCGCTCCAGAAACAATACAAGGGGCGCCGAAGAGGAGAAGAACCAGCAATATGAGCTGTAACCTGAACCTGTAAACCACCTCAGTGTATTCCTTCCAGCTTTCCGTTTTTAATCGTTATACACCGGGACATGCAGGCTGCCAGTTCCATGTTGTGGGTTACGATCAAAACGGTCATGGAGAGTTCCTGATTCAATTCCATTAACAGTGTATGCACGCGATCACTATTTTCCTGATCAAGGTTGCCGGTAGGCTCATCCGCCAGCAGCAGGGCGGGGTTGAGTATCAGGGCCCTTGCCAGGGCCACCCGCTGCTGCTCACCTCCGGACAGTTTGCTCACCGGGTGGCGCAAGCGGTTCTGCAATCCCACCCGCACGAGAATGGCCTCTGCCGCCGCGGCGGCTTCAGACCGGATACGTCCACCTATCAGGGCCGGCATCATGGTATTTTCAAGTGCGTTGAACTCCGGCAACAAGTGGTGAAATTGAAATACAAAACCGATTGAACGGTTTCGAAAGCCCGCCAGTTGGTGTCGGTCCAAACTGAAGATATCCTGCCCGTCGAAAAAGACCTGGCCGCGGTCCGGCCTGTCCAGGGTCCCGAGAATATGAAGCAATGTGGATTTACCAACGCCAGAGGCCCCAACCACGGCCACACTTTCCGCAGGCTGGATGTCCAAATCCGCACCTGTAAAGATATCGATACTCTCGCCACTGCCATTGGTGTAACTTTTATGCAGGTCGCAAATCCGGATCAAGGGATCGCCGGCCTGGTCGGTCTTTCCTGGCTGTATGTTATCCATAACGAATTGCCTCAACCGGATCTAACCGAGACGCCTGTCGCGCAGGATACAGGGTTGCAAAAAAGCAGATAACCAGGGCCGAAACCGCAATGGCCGCAACATCCACTACCTTCAGGACCACCGGAAGCGTGGTAATGTAGTAAACATCTCCCGGTAGTTCAATGAACTTATAATGCGACAGGAGCATGCAGAGAATAATTCCACCGCAGACGCCCAGAATCGTGCCGACCACCCCAATGGCCATGCCTTTGAAGATAAAAATCCGGTAGATACTTCGATCTGTGGCCCCCATGGCTTTCAATATTGCGATATCTTTGGTTTTTTCCATCACCATCATAATCAGCGAGCTGGCGATGTTAAAAGCGGCCACGAGTACAATCAACGCCAGAATAATAAACATGGCCGTTTTCTCAAGCTTCAGGGCTGAAAACAGGTTGCGATTCATGCTCATCCAGTCTCGGATCCAGTAGGGAAATCCAAGGTCGCGTACCAGGGTCTTACGAATGTCACCGGCCTGATATATATCGTTGACCCGCACCTCGATGCCGGTCACTGTGTCGGCCATCCGCATCATTTTCTGGGCGGTGTTCAAATGAATATAAACCAGGGAGTTGTCAAATTCATACATGCCGGACTCGAAGAGCCCTTTAATCTTGAACTGTTTCATGGCCGGCATGTGACCAATGGGGGAAAGCATGCCGCGGGGAGAAATCATGGCAATGGTATCGCCGGCACCGACACCGAGATTTTTAGCCAGTTCTTTACCGAGGATAATACCGGGCGTCGATCTTTCACCGGGACGACCGGCAGTATCGCCGGCCAGGCGGGTTAGGTCTTCGGCGCTGAAAAACTTGACGACGCTGCCGACGGTCTCCGGATCCACCCCCCTGAGAACCGCCCCGGAAACACCTGTGGCGGACCGGATCATGACCTGGGAATATATAAACGGTGTCGTCGCCTGCACGCCGTCAGCAGCCTCAATACGCGCCATGATATTGCGGTAATCCGAGAAAGATCCGCCGTGCCGCATGACCACGATATGGGATTCCACTCCCAAAATGCGGGACTTCATATCCGATTCAAAACCGGTCATCACGGCGATGACCACAATCAGCGCCATCACGCCGACGGTTACCCCGGCAATGGATAGCAGGGTAATCAGTGAGATGAAAGACTGCTTTTGTTTGGCCCTGAGGTAGCGGCTGCCTATAAAAAGTTCAAAGGGCATGCCTAGCCTGTGGATGACGGTTTCATGTGGGGGAACAGAATAACTTCCCGTATGGACGCTGCGTCTGTCAGCAGCATGGTCAGTCTATCAATCCCGATGCCCTCACCGGCTGTCGGCGGCATCCCATATTCCAGGGCTTCGATATAATCCGCGTCCATGAAGTGCGCCTCGTTGTCTCCGGCCTTGCGATCTTCCACTTGTTGCAGGAACCGGGCGTTCTGATCTTCGGGATCATTCAGTTCGGAAAAGCCGTTGGCGATTTCGTACCCGGCAATGAACAGTTCAAACCGATCGGTCAGGCCAGGTTCCGCGTCACTGCGGCGCGACAGCGGCGACACCTCTACCGGATAACCGGTTATGAATGTCGGCTGGATGAGTTGCGGCTCAACCAGCACATCGAACAATTTGGTAATAATTTTACCGATCCGCCCGGTTTTGCTGAGCTTGACGCCCTTATCCCGTGCAAAAGCCAGCAGCCCGTCGCGATCATCCAGCAGGCGCGGATCAAGCCCGCCCATCTTTTCCAGGGCTTCGGCCAGGGTCATACGCGTCCAGGTACCGCCCATTTCGATCGTCTGGCCCTGGTACACGATGGTGCTGCTCCCGGTCGCCAGTTGGGTGACCGTCTTGAACATATCTTCCGTGAGGGCCATCAAATCCTGGTACGTGGCATACGCCTGGTAGAACTCGAGCATGGTAAATTCGGGATTATGACGGGTGGAAACCCCTTCGTTACGGAAATTGCGGTTTACTTCAAATACCCGTTCAAAGCCACCCACAACCAGCCTTTTCAGGTATAACTCCGGCGCAATTCGCAGGTAGAGCGCCAAGTCGAGCGCATTGTGGTGCGTGATGAAAGGCGTCGCTTCGGCCCCCCCCGGGATGGGCTGCATCATCGGGGTTTCAACCTCGAGAAATTCTTGCTGCAGAAGAAAGTTGCGAATTTCTTGAATCACCCGGCTGCGGGTAATGAAAATATCTCTCACATCCGGGTTCATGATCAAGTCCACATAGCGCTTGCGGTATCGTTTTTCGGGGTCCTTCAGGCCATGATATTTTTCAGGCAGAGGCCGCGTGGCTTTGCTGACCAGTCGCAGGCTTTTGGCCAGCAGGGTCCACTCCTGGGTCCGGGTCTGAAACATGCCCCCTTCCAGGCCAATAAAATCGCCTATATCAAGATTTTTAAATAGGGTGTAGGCCGCTTCCCCGATCATGTCCTTTTTAATATAGGCCTGTAGTTGTCCCGAGCGATCCCGAAACCTGATGAAGGCCGCCTTACCAAACTTGTTCACGGCCACAATACGCCCGGCACAGGCAAACTGCGGCTCATCTTCAGTTACGTTCTGTGACGGATCGGCTATGAAAGCCTTTACCTGCCCGATCGTATGCGACACTCTGAAATCGTTGGGAAAAGGCTCGGTTCCGGACTCTCTTAGTCGCTCAATTTTCTGGCGGCGCTGCTCTAATATATCACTCTCTTTTTTCATACCCTGCTTACCCTGTCTTTCTCCAAACTTGGAAACGCCGCAGCCCGTTTACGCATCCACGCCCGGTCCCTGCGGCGGCCTGTCTTTGCCGAGAGGCAATAAACCGTCGGCATTATAAAGTTAAGTCGGATTTGCTAACCTGTTTGGCCCAAGGTGTCAAGCTTAACCCACTGGTTGCGGGGGCGCGGCCCGGTTCACTTTGAGCGTAAAAACCGTCCCTCTGGATACCGTACTCTCTACACTGAGCAAATAGCCGTATGTCTCCAGAATGCTATGGGCAATGGACAACCCCAGGCCGGTCCCGGTAGCTTTGGTTGTGAAAAAGGGGTCGAAAATCATTTTAAGGGTTTCTTCCGGTACACCGCAACCGTTGTCCTCGATTTCCAATATCGCGGTATTGTTTCTGGACTCATACAGGCGGATGTCGATGCGTCCTTCCTGCTCAATGGCTTCCGCCGCATTTAAAAGGATGTTCCAAAATACCTGGTGAAAGTGAACCGGGTCTATTTCAATCCAGACGCCGGCAGCCATGTTGGCAGAAATGGAGATCCGGGAGGAACACTCACTGTTCTTTCCAAACAACTCCAGCACTTCCCGGATACTCTCGCGTAAATCGATCGTTTCGATTTTGCCGGCCTGCGGGCGTGCAAAGAGGAGGAAATTACCAACCAGTTCGCTGAGTCGATCGGTTTCACGCAGGGCGATTTGCATCAGCTTGTCGTGGTAGGGATCGTACTGAATGTCTTCCCTGAGTAACTGGATGGAGCCTGCCAGTGAGGCCAGCGGATTTTTTATTTCATGGGCCATACCGGCGGCCATCTCCCCCATATAGGCCATTTTTTCAACCCGTTTCACCTGGTCTTCCAATAATTGCAATTCTTTCTTGGTTTTTACCGTCTGTTCAGCCAGAAAGCCGCTCAAGATAGCGACTGCGCAACAGGCGACAATAGTCACCATAACCTTGGAAAGAACACTTTTTCCGGGAAAGCTGATGGCGGACAAACTCCCCTCCAGGACCATGGGGGTTATAATCTCAAAATACTCCAGATCGATCATCACCCCATACTGGATACTGCAGATCGCCGCGATGGCGAGTACACCCCATCTAGGGAGTAGGATGCTGGAATAGATAATCACGACCAGGTAAAGAAAGGAAAAAACACTGGTGTACCCGCCGGTCACAAACACGATAAGAGACACTATGCCGGTATCGACAGCTACCTGAATATAGGCGAAGACCAGGCTATCGCGAATAAAGGCCAGTAATATTATATAGATGCAGCTAAGGAGAAAAATGCCGCCGATCATCCCGTACAGTACCAGCAGGGAAACCGCCAGGAATGAATCACTGGTACCCAATTGAAAGATGATGGTCGATCCCAGTAGAAAGGAGGTAAACAGCACCCGCGAAAACATCAACAGCTTAAGTTTTGAATGCAACTCGCTGTCGATCTTTTCCAAAGGTTTGTCCATGGGAATTCACTTTCGGGATTGGCAATTGGAAAAGGCGGTCCCTGATCCTTACATGTGCAGGAGGCGAGTCAAGTGACGGTAAATCTGCCCGACTGGCATTGCTGACGAGCAGCCGCCGCTGAACTGGCCCGATCAAGGATCGAGCAGGATCGCAGCGGGGAAATCGCCCTGCCTGGTGCTTTTTACAACAGGGGACCGGAATCCGGTATCGCAGTGGCTTGAGGTGACCGCGTGCCTTTGGCCCCGGGGATAGCAGACCGCCGCCCGGATCTATCCGCCCACCGCACCGGCCATCTTGAAGATGGGCAGGTACATGGAAACCACCAAGCCGCCGATGACTATACCCATGAACACCATCATGATCGGCTCGATGGCCGAGGTCAGATTCTCAACAGCTTGATCCACCTCTTCGTCATAGAAATCAGCAATCTTAACCAGCATGGAATCCAGGGCTCCGGTAGACTCGCCCACGGAAATCATTTGACAGACCATGGGCGGGAAAACACCGCTCTCCGATAGCGGATCGGCCATTGTCCGGCCTTCGGCAATCCCGCCCCGGGTGTAATAGATAGCCTCTTCAACGGATTTGTTTCCAGCCGTTTTGGCTACAATTTCAAGGGACTCAAGAATCGCAACCCCGCTGGACAGCATGGTGCCCATCGTGCGGGTAAACTTGGCCACCGCCACCCGCCGCAGCAGGGGACCCAGGACCGGAAATTGCAGCGAGGCGGCGTCCACGATACCGCGGCCTTTCTCGGTCGCGTAGAATTTCTTGAAGGCGAACCCGCATATGAACAAGCCCCCGGCCACGACATACCAATATTGCCGGGAATAGTTACTCATGGCGACAACCATCTGAGTTGGCGCCGGCAGGGCGCCGCCGAAATCAGCAAACATTTTTTCAAAAACCGGAATCACGAAGATCATGATGACGGCCACGACGAGAACAGCCACAATCATCGTTATCGCCGGATAGGTCATGGCACCTTTTACCTGGGCCTTGAGCTTGGCCGCTTTTTCCATGTAAGCGGAAAGGCGCTGCAAGATGGTATCCAAAATACCACCGGCTTCGCCGGCCGCGATCATATTGACAAACAGGTTATCGAACTGATCGGGATATTTTTTAAGTGCTTCCGCCAATGTCTGTCCGGCTTCAACATTCTCCTTGATCTCTTTCAGCGTCTTTTTGAAAGTAGGGTTATCCTGCTGGGACTGGAGAATATCGAGACACTGGATGATCGGCAGGCCAGCATCGATCATGGTGGAAAACTGCCGGCAAAACATGATGACGTCCTTCTGGGTGACCTTGGGCTGCATGAAAGCCACGTTCTCAAAAATATCCTTCGGCTTTAGTTTCACCTTGGGATTGGCAATCCTCATGCGAGCCAACTGGGCCATGGCGACTTCCATGCTTGCCGCTTCCAGCTCCCCTTTCTGAGTCGCCCCGCTTTTGTTTTTCCCTTTATAGATAAAGACCGGCATTATCAACCCTCCTGGGTTCATTTGGTGAGGTTTTGAAAAAGGGTTCTCAGATCCATTGGGTTATACTACCATTTTTACTGTTTTTCAAGTCTTTAACGGTATTTACCTGTTGGGCGCCCTCATCCGATTGGCGCCTGCCAAAGAGCCAAACGCTGAGTCTGGGTAAATATAAATGATCCCAACTTACCCTTGCAGGGCATGAATCCAGCCACCGAAGGGGACATCTTGCGATGGCGACCCTGGAATTTCGCCGCCAGAAACCCCCGAACTTGTGGCTTGCCAAAGATATCGAACTACGTATAAGGTATCTTTGGAAATTTTGCGTATTTCCCCTTTAGCATGCCTGGTACCGGAGATGACATCAGCCGGCAGAGCCCGCGGCCGGCTGCCAATCTACCCTGTGGCAAAGGTGAACATCCTGTCCAGGGTGCTCGCGCAGCAGGCTGAACCGACCTACACAGCAAGGCGATCTTGAGTATGACTGGAAACAATGACAAAACCAGGGCCCTGACAGTCATCACGACCCACATCAACGCAGACTTTGACGGCCTGGCCTCCATGCTGGCCGCCCAGAAGCTCTACCCGGAAGCTGTGGTCATCTTCCCCGGCTCACAGGAAAAGAACCTCCGCAATTTTTTCATCAACTCAATGGCCTATCTTTTCAATATGGTCGATATCAAGGATATCGATCTCGACCGCGTTAAAAAACTGGTCCTGGTAGATACCAGCCAACCCCACCGCATCGGCCGGCTGGGCGCGCTGGCTTCGCGCAGCGATGTGGAGATTCATGTGTACGACCACCACCCGCCCACCGACAAGGATGTCAAAGGGCAATTCGGAGTCCAGAAAATAACCGGGGCGACGGCCACCATCCTAACGGAAATCATCCAGGAAAAAGCCATCGTCATCTCCCCGGATGAGGCCACCATCCTGTCACTGGGCATATACGAAGACACCGGTTCCTTTACCTTTTCCTCGACCACCGAAGCGGATTTTCACGCGGCGGCCTGGCTGCTTTCCCAGGGTGCCAAACTCAATGATGTGGCCAGCCTCATATCCCGGGAGATCAGTCCGGAACAAATTGGCATCCTCAACGACATGATCCAGGCCGCCCGCCGATTCAACATCAACGGAATTGAAGTCGTCCTGACCACCATTACCAGCGACAAGTATATTGCGGACTTTGCCTTTCTCGTTCACAAAATGGTGAAAATGGAGAGCCTGGATGCCATTTTTGCCATCGCGCGGATGGCCGATAAGATTTATGTGGTGGCCCGCAGCCGGATACCGGAGGTGGATGTCGGCGCGATCATCGCACTCATCGGCGGCGGCGGACATCCGTATGCGGCGGCGGCCACCATAAAAGATAAGACGCTGGCCCAGGCCGAACAATGGCTGATCGAACTGATGTATGAAAAAATCAGTCCCCGTCGCCTGGCGCGTGACTTGATGTCCACCCCACCCATCAAGATTGATGAGGAACTGACCTGCGCCCAGGCCGGAAACCTCTTGACGCAGTACAATGTCAATGCCCTGCTGGTCACGCGCATGACCAGACGAGTGGAAAAGCTGACCGGAATCATTACCCGCCAGGTTATCGAGAAAGCACTTTATCACAACCTGGCCAAGGTTCCGGTGAAAGACTACATGACCACCGAATTCGCCGTGGTCGGTTCTGAGGCCGACCTGCAGGAGATACAGGAAAAAATCATCGGCAACAAGCAGCGCATTCTGCCGGTGATGGATAAGAGCAGTATTGTCGGTGTGGTCACCCGCACGGACCTGCTCAATATCCTGGTAAGACGATCACGCCTGACAGATGGCGACACACCCGATCCTTACAGCGAGCCAGTGAATGTAAGAACCCGCAACATAAAAAAATTCATGTCGGAAAGGCTCTCCAAAAGGATCCTGGAAACCCTGCGGGCCATCGGGCAGGTGGCGCAGGATGCCGGGGTGAACGCTTATGTGGTCGGTGGTTTCGTGCGTGATCTGTTTCTATATCGTCGCAATGAAGACATCGACATCGTCGTTGAAGGTGAAGGGATTGCCTTCGCAAAGGAATTTGCCCGGCTCTACGGCGCCCGGTTGCACACCCATGCCAAATTCGGCACAGCGGTCATCATCTTTTCCGACGGGTTCAAGATCGATGTAGCCACAGCCCGCATGGAATATTACAAATTCCCGGCCGCCCTGCCGACCGTTGAGATGAGCAGTATCAAGCTCGACTTGTTTCGGCGGGATTTCACCATCAACACGCTGGCCATCCGTTTGAATCCGGATTATTTCGGTACGCTCATTGACTTTTTTGCCGCCCACAAGGATATCAAGGAAAAAACCGTCCGGGTTTTGCATAACCTGAGCTTTGTGGAGGATCCCACCCGGGTCTTTAGAGCTATCCGGTTTGAACAGCGGTTCGGGTTTTCGATAGGCAAACTGACGGCTGGTCTGATCGACAATGCCATCAAGATGGATTTTTTCAAACGGCTGGGCGGGCACCGGGTTTTCTCCGAACTGCGCCAGATACTGGAGGAGGAGAATCCCGCCGCGGCTATCGGGAGACTCAATGACTATAATCTGCTGAAGGTCATCCACCCCTCCATCAATGCCAATAAAAACCTGGCCGGTGCCTTCAAGGCGGTAAAAAAAGTGCTGGCCTGGTATGACTTGCTTTTTATGGAAGAACCCTATATAAAGTGGCCCGTTTATTTTATGGCGCTCACCCAGCACTGTGACCGCCGGACCGTACAGGATATCTGTAATCGCTTCGAACTTGCGCCGCGCTACCAGACCTTGTTCTGCCGCTTGCGTTTTGAAGCAGACCGCTGCCTGTACAGTCTCGAGCGCAAATTGCCCAAAAAAAACAGCACGATCTTTAATCGCCTGCATGGATTAAAGATTGAACTGCTGCTGTACATGATGGCGATGGCGACCAAAGAGCCGGTTAAACGGGCCATCTCCAGGTACTGCACCAAACTGCGCTTTGTGACCCTTTCCATATCGGGTAAAGATTTAAAACGCTATGGCCTGAAGCCGGGACCGGTGTTCCGACAGGTATTGGATGCGGCCCGGGATGCCAGACTGAACGACAAGATAGAAACCAATGCGGAAGAAATCGAATTTGTAAAACGGTACATACGACGCAACAAACTAGTGCCCATCCAGAAATGGTAGATTTTGGTTCAGTGCACTTGTCCGGCGAAGCCCGGAGGCGAAGACGGAAGGCGCAGCGATTTTGAAACCGCAGGCATAGCGAGCTATTCCGAGGAATTCAAAAGAGCGAAAACGCCGCTCTGGACCAAAAGATGCCGTTTATGGATGGGCACAAACTAAACTCTACAGGATTTAGCCATGAGCAATGAAGTTGTACTGACCGGCATTTCGACAACCGGCATCCCCCATCTCGGGAATTACGTCGGTGCCATACGCCCGGCTATCGAAGCGAGCAGCAATCCGGACGCGGAAACCTTTTACTTCCTGGCCGACTACCATTCCATCATTAAATGCCACGATCCGGAAACTGTAAAACAATCCAGCCTGGCGGTGGCCGCCACCTGGCTGGCACTCGGCCTGGATACGGACAATGCCACTTTTTATCGGCAGACGGACATACCGGAGATCCCGGAACTGACCTGGATCCTGAGCTGCATGACCGCCAAGGGCCTCATGAACAGGGCCCACGCCTACAAGGCCGCTGTCTCCGAGAACAGCCTGGCTGGCAGCAAGGACCCCGATAAAGGCATTTCCATGGGCCTGTTCTGTTATCCGGTTCTCATGGCGGCCGACATCTTGATGTTCAAGGCCAATAAGGTTCCGGTTGGAAAAGACCAGATTCAGCATCTGGAAATGACCCGCGACATTGCCGCCCGTTTTAACCACACCTATAAACCGCTGTTCGTGCTGCCGGAGGCGGTGGTGGACGAAAAAACAGCCGTATTGTCAGGCCTTGACGGCCGCAAAATGAGCAAGAGCTACAACAATACCATCCCGCTGTTTGAACCGGAGAAAAAACTGCGCAAATTGATCATGAAGATCAAGACCAATTCACTGGAACCCGGAGAACCCAAGGACCCTGAGGGATGCACGCTTTTTGAAATCTACCGGGCCTTTGCCAGCGAGCAGGAGGCTCAGGCGCTTCGGGCCCGCTATGCCGAGGGCATCGCGTGGGGAGCCATGAAGCAGTTTCTGTTCGAATACCTCAACGATCATCTGGCCGCGCCGCGTGAAAAATACTTGGCGCTTATGGACGACCCGGGCCATATTGAGGCTGTCCTGCAAAAAGGCGCGGAAAAGGCCCGCAACCTGAGCACCCCGTTTTTACAGGAAATTCGTGAAGCCGTCGGCATCCGGAACCTGGGCGGATAACCTTTTGAGAAGCACTATTTACAGGACCGGTTAGGTAATTGATGCCGACAAGTTCAGATTCATATCCCATGCAACCAACTGACTACAAGGTTGACCTGGAGGATGTGTTCGAAGGTCCCATGGATCTTCTGGTCCACCTGATCAAAAAGAATGAGGTGGATATCTACGACATCCCCATTGCCCTGATTACCGACCAATATCTGGGGTATATAAAGTGGCTCAAGGCCATGGACATAGAATTTGCCGGGGATTTCCTGGTCATGGCCGCCACCCTCGCCCAGATCAAATCCCGTATGTTGCTGCCGGTTCATGAGGGTGATGAAGAGGATGAAGATCCCCGGTCGGAAATTACCAAGCCCCTGCTTGAATACCTCGAGATGAAGGCTGCGGCCGACCATCTGGCGAATCGCAACCTGCTGGGCGATAAAACCTTCATACGGACGCACACCAAGCAGCCTTACCTGGATGATTCCGGGGATGAACTCGTCCGGGTGGGTCTTTTTGAACTGATTGACGCGTTTCAAAAGGTTCTGGATAAAATGGCCCCCGACCACCGGGTCGATATGACCATGGAGCGAATATCCGTCAAAGAACGGATGACCCAGATAGTCGATTTACTTGAAATAAAAGGCTCAGCCGCCTTTGACGAACTCTTTGACAAACTAGTTGAAAAAGGCGATATCATAGTTACTTTTCTGGCAGTTCTCGAAATGGTCAAACTGAACCTGGTGAAGGTCGTTCAGCATGTCCAAACGGGCATCATTCGGATTTTCTACCTTTAATGGATGAACTGAAAAAAATAATCGAAAGTCTCCTGTTTGTAGCGGAAGACCCCCTAACCGCGCATACCCTGGGCAAAGCAGCCGGGAACCGGGAGTTGGCCGAGGTACGGACCGCCATAAATGAGTTGATCCAGGAGTATGAAAAACGCGACGGCGGATTCTATCTTGCCCGGGTAGCCGGTGGCTATCAGTTCAGAACCGCCCCCGAAAATACACCTTGGATCAAGCAGTTGATCCAGCCCAATGCCCCACGTTTGAGCAAAGCCGCCCTGGAAACTCTGGCTATTATTGCCTATAAGCAACCGGTGATCAGGGCGGATATTGAACGTATCCGGGGGGTTGACAGCGGGGGTGTAATCAGAATGCTACTGGAAAGAAAGCTCTTGCGCGTCCTGGGACGAAAAGAGATACCGGGGCGGCCCTTAATTTATGCCACCACGAAACTGTTCCTGCAGGTATTTGACCTCAAGGATCTCAAGGACCTGCCATCTCCCAAAGAAATTGAAGACATGGCCCTTGAGGCCGGCCCGCCCAGCGACTCAGGCGATCAAACCGCAGAAAGCACCCAATCTGGAACCGGGCCCCTGCCTGAAACATCACAAGCCCCGGATAACACCGTTCTCCCTGGTTCTCCGCCCGTCGACGAAACTTCCCAAGCATGAGTCGGTCCATTTAAAAAAAACTTGACGCAAAGTCAACAACCCTCTATATATATTAAATATTGCCGCATCATGGATCAATTGGCGCTTAAGTTTTTCAACTTTTTCAAGGAGCCTCCATGAACAAATCAGACCTTATCAGTGCCATCAAGGAAAAGACCTCTTTAAGCCGGAAAGATGCTGAAAAAGTGATCGACACCTTTTTCGATACCATTACCCAGAGTATCGTCAGCGGCGGCCGCGTTGAAATTCGAGGATTTGGCAGCTTCATGGTTAAAGACTATAAGCCCTATGTTGGTAGGAATCCAAAAACCGGCTCTCAAATCCAAGTCCCCCCCAAAAAGTTGCCCTTTTTTAAAGTCGGCAAAGAATTGAAAGAGATGGTCGACAGCTAAGGCCAACCGTCGGGATGTTGATTCATAACAAGTACTAAACGCCGCTGTACAGCAACCCATTGCCAGGAAAACGCGGAGCCCTGAGATGGGTATCACGCCGGAACCAAAAACGCTCAACCTGCAATAACCGATAAAGAAGTTCGCGCCCACCCGACCGCAGTCGGTGCGGTCGGCCGCAGTATCCGCCGACCAGTACTTTTCCCTGCCAGAAAATTTGACATTCCTTCAAAGCCTTAATATACTATTTTTCTGAAATAACACGGGTTTCATACTCGAAGCGATCTCTAAAACAGATCTTGGATCAAAGTCAAGGCGACTGGGTAAACCAGACCGGAAGAATCCTTCGGTATTACAAAAATTTCAATCCCGGTTTACCTTGGCACTTGGCATGGCCGCCCATGCTTGCAGGCCCCCCGCTGCCAGGCAGACATTGGAAAGATAACATCTGCTTCCTAACTAGCTAACAAAAGATGCCACCAAAGGAATTGAATCATGGAAAATGACGCCACCCTGGTCATGGACACGGTTAAAATCAATATCATACAGGGAATTGTGCAGGGTGTTGTGGAGTCTGATTTTCAAAAGTTGTCCGCGGATATCAGTCCCATTTTGATGAATGTCTGGTGGGAAAAAGACTGTCTTTATGTGAATAGCAGGGACAGTGATCAATTTTTCGGGGACTATCAGTAACTTGAGGAAGTCTTCGATCAGATCGCAGCCGTGGTTACGGCAGGCCAGTACGGAAAACTCGGATTTATCGGTCTCATGGGAAAAAGGGAAATTGTGGCCACCGTATACTTTGGCAACCAAAAATGGGAATTGAAGGAATTCAGTCGTCCCAGCGCTCCGGATTGGTATAAATCCGAGGAGTGGCACAAAATGGAAAAGTGGCGCGAAGAAGATCTGGAATGGGATGAACTGTTCAAGCGCCTGGATGGATAGCGACTCCCCTATAACCTATAAACAGAAGCGGGGCCGGGAATCATCTCCGGCCCCGCTCGATTTTTTAAGGGATACCGATTGTCAGTCCCCTTCCAGCTTGGTGTTTACTGACCGGAAGCATCACCCGTCAAATTTGAAGGAGATTGTCACCCGGGCCCGGAACTGGGCCACCTTCCCATTCTCAATGGTCATGTCCAATTTTCCGATCTCAGCGATTCGGAGGTCTCTCAGACTGCTGCCCGCTTTTTCAACGGCACTTTTGGCGGCATCCTCCCAGGAAGTAGCGCTGGTTCCGACCAATTCAATAATCTTGTAAATGCTTTCACCCATGATACCCTCCTTTGTTGATGTGTAATTTGATCGCGCCCGTATTGGGCGGTCCCTGAGGCATTGAAAAAACAAGCAAACCGTGATCAGGATGAGAAGGGCAGCTGAGCGGACATCCAGCGCAGTTGAGCAGGAGACCGGTAATGTTTCTGGCGAAGCCTTCGGGACGCAATGATAAAATGGAGATCTGATTTATGGAATATATATCAGGCGCCGGCTTTTTCCAGGGCCTTGATAATTTTTTGACGATCTTCCTGGCTGATCTGGACGAATTTGATGCCCATGCCTTCCGCGTTATTCGCTCCCTTTTCTCGTTTGTGGGCAATCCAGGCAACCTCACATCCGATCTGCAGCGTGACCGCGTCCTCGGGTAGCTGCAGGTTCAAAAAGAAGCGATCACCCTTGGGCAGCACGCGGGAAGTCTTGATAAAAATCCCGTCCGCGTTGACATTTTCAGAAAATGCCCTCACGAGGCCGCTTTCGGACTTAAAGGAAAGGGACAGCACCTGGGCTACCCAGGGCCGGTTCCGGCGGGCTTGGCTCTGGATGGCGAGCTCGGAAGCATTCTTGAAGCGCAGGGCCAGCCTTTTGATAATCGCCTGGAAGCTGGCGGAAAGCTTATTAAATTCATTATCAAGAAAGTTGCGGTCAAAGATCCCGATAGTGGTGTCGCCTTTGGCGCGGGCTCCGGCGGTCCTGGGCGTGTTGGCCAAAAACGCGATCTCCCCGAAAATTTCGCCGACACCGAGCGTTTCAACCACCATATCTTTGCCGTAGTGGGATTTAATCAGTTCAACTTCGCCCGATTCGACGATGTATACCCAGTCACCGTGACTGCCTTCATCGAAAATGACCTGTCCGTCCCGGTAATTTTCCTCGATGGAGATTTGAAACATGGTGGCCATCCTTTCCAGATCGATCGCGCGCCAGACGGAAGACGTAGATTTTTATATAATACACGGATTCAGGTACATATTTCAACCTATTTTAAAAGTTATTTTATAATCAGATAGTTATTGTGTAATATCGGCACGCCCCAACGCCAGTACAGGCCCCGTGGCCACCGGAATGAATTCACGGAATTCGCTTTTTTTAATCAGGATAGTGGCGCGATCCGCCTAATTGCCGCTCTCCCTTTGACAAGACTCTTTTTTTTATATACGAATACGGGTTGTTAGCACTGCAAAAACTCACAACACTCATAAGACAGAGTCAACGGTATATGAAAACCCGGCACATCTTAACCATACTTGCCACCTTTTTCTTCAGTGGGTGCCTGCAGTCCACCCTGAACTTGCCCCCGGACGAGGACAAAATCGAACAGATCGAGGCGGGCACCCTGGAAAATTCCGTACGAATCATAGCGGGCAAACCCGACCGCATCGTTAAATCCAAGTATGGCTACCGTACTTACTATTACCGTGAAAGTATCGCCGCAGATTGTAAAAAAGATCTGGAGACCTGTATCCCGATTATCATCGAAAGGGGCCGTGTTGCGGCGGTCGGTCAGCAGTGGACCAAAGCCTGGCAGCGGCAGCGACATAAAAAAGCAGCCGGGGTTCCGAGAATCGTGGACCAGGAAACCACCCAGGCAAAGATCACCCGACTGGAACAGCAGGTTAAGGCCATTCCCATGTCTCGCACGGTCGACAACCTGAACATTTATCGCTACCTGCTCCAGCTGGACCCGGACAATAAGCGGTATCAAAAGAAAGTGGCTTTTTACGAAAAACGTTTTGACATGGAAAAAGCCCAGAAAAAGGCGACCAAGAAACAACAAGCGGCAACCCGCAAATGGCAGAATGCCAGACTACAGAAGTTCGCAGGAAAACCACCGGCCCAGATGGCCATCAAGATTCTGGGCAATGGTAAGTTTCATGTCTGGTTGAAAAATAGCGGTTCCAAGGCCTTCCGCGTTGAACCTGGTCAGTTTTATCTCTCCTGCGAGAAGGGCAAGCGCCATCCCATCTATCGCAGCAAGGACTTTGGCAAGTATGTACCTCCCGGTAAGGTGATCGAAGGCCGCGTTTCCTTTGCGACCGCCTGTGAACCCCTGGAATTCATCTATCTCAACCCTGGCGTTGCCAAGCTGCACAGGGTAATCCCGACACCGGAACCGCCGAAGGAAAACGCGGCCAAGAAAAGCGCCACGGCAGCTGGTCCTAAAAAATAGTTGTCGTCAGAATCAAACACTCCCCATGGCGCCCATAAATTCGTCAGCATCAGGATCCATCTTATTCCCGAATTCATCTACTCCGGAAAACTTGAATACCAGGTGGGACGGGTCAAGCGTGCCGTCGGCCAAGGCGGCATTCTGGGAAATGCTGAAGCACACCGTGGCCTGCAGCTTGGTAGGATCGTAGGTCACCTGCTCAGGTATCGGCGACACGGTCACCTCTGTGGCGGGAACCGCCAAGCCGTTGTTGTACATCTGGCCCGGTTCGGTTTTGGTGGATCGGCCGATCTGCCAGTTGAAACGGTTTTGAACGGAATCCAGATCCATGCCCTTCCCGAATTGAAATATCATGGCAAACTGTTTGGTGGTGTTGGCGTTTACAAGGTAAGAATCCAGAGCCGTCAGCGTGGTCTTGGCCGGCAGGGTATAACTGAAGGTCGATTCATGGCTGGCAAACTCGATCCGGGGCGCTTCGGTCTTATACATGTACCGGCTCAGGGTGTCGGCCAGGGCGGGATCGTTATCTTCCAGGATGTCAAACATTGCCTGGGCATCTTCGGTCTGGCCCCTGTCGGCATATAGATAGCCAAGCTCCGCGTAGCTGCTGTAGAAGTCCGGCGGCAGTTCAATGGTTTTTTCAAACAGCCCGACGGCCGCCTCCAAATCACCCATTTTACCGTAGGCCTGCCCCAGGCCGTAGTAGCCGTTTACATTGTCAGGCGTCAGGTTGACGACTTCCTCAAACTGCTCAACAGCCTGCACAGGGCGTTCCGTATTCAGGTAGAGCTGGCCGAGTGAAAAGATGTTGGTGGCGTCCGGATTAAGGGCCACCGCCTGGCGATAGGCTGTTTCAGCCTCGGAATGACGACCGAGCGAAAAATTGAGATTGCCTAGTTTTACATACATGTCGTCACGGGTTGGATCTAAAGACGCGGCGGTTTCATAAGCCTTAAGGGCCTTTTCGGTTTCACCGGTTTTCAGATACGCATTGGCCATGTAGTCGGCGGCCGTAATGGCGTTGGCGCCTTGCGGAGCGATACCGACGGCTCGCCGAAAATCCTCGGCAGCGCCGGTATAATCTTTGTGCATGAATTTATCAATGCCGGCATTGAGCGCCGCATTGGCCATGCTTTCAAGCTGCGCCTGCCCGTTCAGGGTAGCTGAAAACATGCTGTCAATCCCGGCGGCATCCGTCACGCCGTATCCATAACTGCTATCAATGGGAGGGGCCATTTACGCTTCCTTTTCACAGGTGTCCATACATACTATCGTCCCGCCCAGGCGTAACTTTAAGTATTTTTTACAGCCGCCTGAAGATGGTTAAAGTTTGCGGTCCGCCAGCCGATGAATTTTAGAGGCCAGCGCTTACCGTCACCCGAAATTTACACAAGAAGCCCCCCCCTGGAAACCATCCGGATCTAATGATCTCAGCAAAACGGTGGCAGCGCGGTCAGCGAAATGTTTGACCTGATGCTATCTCCGGTAATAGAGTGTGCGGACGTAGTTTTACAAGCCCACCTTTACGGCGCGAAAATTCTGCCGCCATCAACCTGGTCGTTTCGGTGGCGGGCCTGGCAACCAAGCAAGTGGACGCGGCCTGATCCCGGATATTGGCTGGTAACATGCTGGATATAGACCCAGCGAAATTGAAAAACCCCACCGACGTGAAGGATGTCCTCCCCGAAACCTGCACCATGGTGGCCGGCAGCCTGAATTCCAGCTTGTGTGATGCTGGTTTCAACTGCCAGATTGCACCGGTCACGTTTACCCTGGCTCGGATTTCGACCTGGAAGGCCTCCACCTGGGTCGGGAGAAGACGTATGCTTATACCCATGCTACCGGAATATTTCGGGTGTCTGTGGAATTAAAGGCCCCTGAATAACGCCGACGCACTTGAATCGCCGGCGTCATAGGGTTGCCGCCGTGTTAGTCTACTTCGGCAGCGGGGGCGGTACAGATCCGAAAAAGGCGGTCATATCCGGAACCTGGCCAGCCGGCACCCAGTCTGCCAGGCCCTGCTTCCAAACCAGGGTTTCCCTGGTAATGTTTCCTTCGGCAACCATCTGCTTAATTTGATCGGGCGAAAATGGCCCGGCCTGCTGGTTATCCAAGGCTGCAAACCACTGGGTCTGTTGTGGTAGCGGAGGCGGTCCGGAGGCCGGTTGGGAGGGTGGTTGTTGACCGGCTGCGGGCTGGGCGGCCCCCTGCATGGCGCCTCCCATGATGTTGCCCATCCCGACCCCGGCAATCATCCCCATGGCGTTGGCTCCCGCATTGGGATTGTTGGCCATATCCTCAATGGCTTCTGCTGTTTGAAACTGGGTATAAGCGCTCAGGTTGCCGATGACCCCCATCTGGGTGCGTTTATCCAGGGCCTTTTCAACCTCTTCCGGAACGGATATGTTTTCGATTAAAAACTTGGTGAGCTGAATGCCGTATTCATCGAATTCAGGCTGCAGGTTTCCGAGCAGCAGGTCTCCCATCTCATTATAATTCGCAGCCAGATCCAGCATGGGAATCTTACTCTCGGCCAGGGAATCGGCAAACCGGCTGACCAGGATATTTTTGAACTGTCCCGTTATTTCACTCATTTGAAAGAGGGTATCGGTACCGGCTATCTGCTTGATAAAAGCTTCCGGATCGGACACTTTCACGCAGTACGATCCAAAAGCCCGCAGGCGGACCGGACCGAATTCAGCGTCGCGCAGCATGATGGGATTCTTGGTTCCCCATTTAAGATCCGTAAACTGGCGCATCGAGACGAAATAGACATCACACTTGAAGGGTGCGTTGAAAGCATATTTCCAACTTTTCAAAGTGGTGAGCACCGGTATATTCGCGGTCGTCAGTTCAATCCGGCCGGGCCCGTAGATATCGCCGATTTCACCTTCGTGCAGAAAAATGGCCACCTGGCTCTCGCGAACGATTAACTGGGCCCCGTTTTTAATCTCGTTATCACCCCGGGGAAACTTCCAAATCAATGAATCCTGGGTATCATCTACCCATTCGATCACATCGATAAACTGTCCCTTTACTTTATCCCAAAGACCCATCTTATCCTCCGATCCCCATATCTGGGCGTGCTGCTTTTAAGCTGTCCGATCGCTTGACAGCCACACAAAGTGCACCTGCCGAAACGTTTTCTCATATACCCGAATTTTGCGATCATATTTATTTTCGTATCATTGGGCATTTAGCATGTCAATTTTTCGTCCGCCCGGTTGGTGGCCGGAAACCGTCCCAACAGCACCCCGCGACAGCGCCTGCAGGACCGGAAAATCGTTATTAATCATGAAATCGCCCCCAACCGCGTTTATAATAACCATCCAGCACCGGCAATTCCAGTCGATTGATTTCAAGACCTTCCGGTGGCCTGGTATCCTTTCCAAAGGTAAACATGGCCTGCAGCCGCTCTGAATTTAAAAAACGCGTGGGGACACTGACAGGCAACCGTTTGGGATCGATCGTGTGACGGGCCGCCATCGCAAATCCCCATTCACCGAACGAGGGCACGTTCACGTGAAAGGGGACCGCAACCAGACCGTCCAGCCCCGCAGCCGCAGTCACCGCATTGTCCAATATTTTAACAATACACCAAAAGGCCTCCGGGGCAAAAAATGGTGAGGTGGCCTGGGTGACCAGGACGCCGCCCGGCCTCAACCGGCGGGCACATAATGCGTAAAAGGACTTTGAATACAGTTTACTCAGCGCTCCGTTACTGGGATCCGGCAGGTCCACAATAATGGCATCAAAGGCACTGGAATTTTTTTCCACATATTGCATGGCGTCCAGGTGGACAATCTCTACTTTGGGGGAATGCAGCGAATCCTGATTCAAGGCCCTCAGTTCGGGCCTGTTCTGTCCAATCGCCGTCATCTCCGGATCAATATCCACCAGCACCACGCGCCGAACACTCTTGTATTTTAATACCTCCCGGGCCGTCAGTCCGTCCCCACCACCCAGGATAAGCACATCGCCCGGCCGGGCGCAGGCCTCCATCGCCGGGATGACCAGGGCCTCGTGGTAACGGGCTTCGTCCACGGAGCTGAATTGGATATTGCCGTTCAAATAGAGGCGAAAATCATTTCGCCAGCGAGTCAGGACGATCCGCTGGTAAGGTGTGGTTTTAGAAAATATGATGGTATCCTGGTAGAGCAGATCCTCGAAATAGCCAACCATGCGCACGGAAAACCCCAGGGCCATGAAAAGGAAAAGGACTGCGGCCGTCAGCCTTAGGGATATCCACAGCCGCCGGCCTGGAAGTACGGCCAGGCCGGCACCGGCGACAGCCAGGTTCAGTACGCCGAACACAAACGATGCCCGGCTCAGTCCGAGATAAGGCAGCACCAACAGCGGAAAAAGAATGGCCCCGGCCAGGGCACCGATATAATCGATAGCCAGCACGTGGCTCAGGGCCTCCGAAAAGTCAACATTCTCTTTAAGAATCCTGATCAACAGGGGAATCTCGATCCCGATCATAACGCCGATAAGAATGCATAGACCGTAGAAAACGACCCCGAAGAGATCCGCTGCGTATGCGCTTACCGCGAACATGATGAGGGAACTCAACCCACCGGTCAGCCCGATCCCGATCTCAATTTCGATAAACGCTTTGAGCAGGTTGCCCTGAATGTATTTGGCCAGGTAGGACCCCAGCCCCATGGAGGATAGAAAGACCCCGATGACAAGGGAAAACTGGGTAACGGCATCACCGAGAATGTAACTCGAAACCGCCCCGGCCACCAGCTCATAGACCAGGCCACAGGACGCGATGATAAAAACTGACCCCAGCAGGACGATGCGGGCCCGAATGGATGCACTGGGAATGGGCATCTATCCGGCAATCGCTGCGGCAATGATAATGGAAAGGCCGATCAATACCGAACCCAAAATGACCGCCAGGGCCGTATTCTGGTCTTCCTCGATTTCCTTACGAACGGAGAAGGGTGAAATCTTGACAAAAATTTTAAAGGCCACCGCAAAGACGACCATCCCGAGGATGGAGTAGACAATGGTTGCGATAAACTGCATGATGTGAGTCTCTGTCAGCATACTGCCTCCCTGATGAGTAAACACCACCCGCGAACGGATGGTTTTGGGATTACCGCGTAGCGGGAATCAAAACGCACATAAGTGTCCTAGTTTAGACGTTCCCAACCCAGCCTGTATTGCAAGGGGGTGCGGGCCAAAGCAATTAACCAGGCTAAGAAAATGCCAATGATCATGGCCCCCTATTTTCCGGCCGACATTCCGCCACCCCTGTGAATCCGTCCACTGCGCCTACCGGGAATCAAGGGTGCATGCACCCCCTGCAGGCTGTCCTGGCGCAGGCTGATGCCCCTGGGGTATGCGGCTGGTTTCACACCGCGCTTCAAGGCTGTGGAAGCCGACGCCCAGATGGTGCTGCCGGCTACCAGGCCGATGAATAGAATCTTCATGAACTGCATCTATATCTATTCCTCGTCATCTTCTTTCCAGTTCGCGAATAAAAAAGCCGTGAGTATGAAGATTGCCAGGCATAGTCCGCCCGCAAAGGCGAATTTCCCCCCTGACAGGGCCCGGTCCCGCACTTCCACCCGCAGGCCGTGTAGCGCTCGGGTAGCGCGCGATGCATTGCCGTTGGCGCTGACCGCCTGCACGAAAAGTCGGTAAAGACCCGGATCGGGAATCTTCACCAGCAACGATCCACTGCGACCGCCTTCACTCCAGTTCTCACCTCCGGACCGGCCATGGTAGTATTCTATATTATCTTCGTACATATGGACCGCCATCCCATCGCCGCGCACAATCGCCGTCTCCAGGGACATCCACGCGTTATCCAGATGGGCCGTCACTGATATTTTGGTAATTTTCCCATTGCCCACGACGCGAAATGGCTCCGTCATCACGCCTTTGGTAAGCTCCTGGGGAACAAAACTCTGGATAAGCACCACTGTGCCACTCCGGTAGCAAATATAAGACAACAGACCGTTTATGAAAGCCGCCACCAAGGCTATTGCCATAATCTGAAGATACCCCTTGCGTTTTTTGGCCGTATCTTCGATCGGTTTTGTGGCGGTTTCCGTGCCGAGCTCCGGTTTGCGGGTAGCCCGGCGTACCGATTCCAGGGGCATCGCCCGCCCCAGGCCGTATTCGATCTGATTACCGATGCGCTGGGCTTCATAGCGGCGGGCAGAGCCTGACTTTTCGGCAAACTCGGCATACTGAACCCGGTCCCCGATTTTGGCCACCCAGGGCAGGGCGCCGTCCACATAGTGCAGTTCATACGTCCCCTTGCCTTCGGTGACCCATTGGACGCCGTCATGCGTTTTAATGACATCGCCGCGCCCCGCCGCGAATGGGTCTTTGCGTGGCATTACATGTGCTGGATAGGATATCGAATAATGCCCACCGTATTCGGCCAGCCACATAGTCCCGCGCCGGGGGTTGTACAGCAGGTACTCCTTGGTCATTTCAGAGATATCGTTATCTTCGATATAGGCCATGCGGGAGATAACTTCGAACCGGGTGGCTTTATGGTGAAAAGAATCACCCAATTCGAGCGGGAAATAGGGCTTGTTGGCCATTCCTTTTCCCAGGACCGTCTGCTCGGTCTGGGACACATCGAGCTGGCTGCCGCAATATTCGCACACCACCATCTGGGATTGCTCATCCTTGACAGTGAGGCCGGCTCCACAGCCGTCGCATTTAATGTTCTGCGGTTTATACGCCGGTCTTTGTCGGCCACTACCCAATCTGAAGCGTTCCGCATCCATAAACTTACCAATCGAGTCCTTCGTCATTTAAGGCAAGCGTAGCATAGCTCAACCACTTCCCAACGAACAAGGTCGGGGGCACAGCGTCATATTCAATCCCAAAAGTGTATTTACCATCCGGACTGGAGGCGTCGACAAAACGATAGGTCTCGCCAGTTTGCACTTCGATGGGCAGATCACCCTCTACCCCGATGCATTCGGCCTCACCGACTTCCTGCACCACAAAATCGATTTTGCGCACGGTAAACTTTTTGCCAGGTGTGAGGCTTTCGAGCGGCGGTATCTTTTTTGAGGTCGTACGCGTCTGCAAGGCAAGTTCATGGTTGTCCTCGGTCAGCCAGCCGATGGTGCCGTCGTTAAACTCAAGGAACCATTCATCCCAGAACCCACGGCCGAAACTGTAACGCGCCCGCCCGATAACCACAAAAGCCCGATTCTCGAGCTTCCCGGTTGCGCCTCGAAACAATCTTGTGAATCCTTCCGGTAAAATGGATTGTTTGCCAGCATCTTTTATCTTTTCAGCGTCCCAGTAGACGGCATTGCCGCAGTATTCGCAAACAACGGTAATGACCCCCGGATTGTAAGTCGTGTGAGTCGCCCCGCATGAGGGGCACGCGATGGATTGTGGCTCCACTGATTTTATCCCTGTATGGGTTGCGGATATGAAAAACAGGATTGACGAAAGTATAGAAAACAGGCGGGATTGTGTCAACCCGGCTGCCGGGAATCCAGCCACCGGCTATCAACACGGGGCTCCGCGGGGCCTTGGCCGCAGAGCATCAACGCAGAGGACTGATTTTCATATGCCACCGGGCAAACTGGCCATCATCCGCCTTATCGGTTTCAAAGATATTCACGTGTCGGCAATTTTCTTCGATAGTAATCTTGGATTTGGGGCCCTTAATTTTGTTACCGGCAAACAGATCACCGGTGACCTTTACGACGGGTTTGCCTTTTTCGGTATCGCGCTTTTGCCGCAGCACTTCCATGCGTTCTTCCAGCTCCGCCTGTTCTTCGGTGATCTCCGTCTCTTGCTCTTCCAGCGCGCCGATGACCTTTTCTAACTCGCCATCTTTCTCCATCAATTCTTCCACATGGTCATCTATCTGGCTACGCCGGGTTTCGAGTTCGGCCACAGCCTTCTCGTATTCTGATTGCACGGTTTCATCGAGCGTTTCCTGCGCGGAGAACTTATCCTGAAGTTGGCGCAGTTGCACCATGATCTGGTCCTGTTTTTGAGCCACCTCCCCCAGTTCGCCGTTAATCTGGTCCGACTCGACCCGCAAGGCTTTGATCTTGGGCACAATTTCCTTTTTCTTGCGTTCGGACTTGGCAAACATTTTCTTGAGTCCAGACAGTTCACGGCGTAATTTGTGATCAACCCCAACATCCAGATGGGAAGGTTTCGACATGGCGGTACCAATGTTCTGGGCGAGAATACCGTTACGGGCGGCAATTTTTGATGAGATGATCGTACCGTAGTCCGCCTGGCAAGTCCCTTGCAATTCGACCGTAGAATCAATGATCTCCTTGTCGATGGTTAGATCACCACCGGCATCAATCGCAGACTTGTGAATGTGCACAGCCTTTACATTGCCCTGGCATTTTATGACCGAGTCGAAGATGCCGCCGGTAACTACGACATCCCCGCGAATGAAGATTTCGGCATTGTGCATGCCCTGGGCGCGCAGGCTGGTGCCCCTGACTTGATAACCACTCTGCACGGTGCCCTCTATCTCGATATGCCCGTCAAATTCGATATGTCCCGTTTCAATACCTACGTCGCCTTCTATCTGTAGAATCGGTGAGACCGTCAGGGTCTGGTCGTCGGACAGGTTCGGCGTGCCCTTGGAGCTGGCAACGTAACGATTGCCGTTGCTTGACTTTTTCACCCCTTTGCCGGCCGCCAGGTTCACCTTGGCAATCGGGTCGGCCGGGATCTCGTTGCCCAGCACGTCCATACCCACCGCGCCGTAGACGCCGGGTATGATCTCAGCCAGCAGATCACCCTCATCAACCTGGGGAATCTCTCCGCGATCCTTCCAGTCAATGGTTCCGTCCTCCAACATTTTACCGGCCTGCAGGTAATCGGTTTCAAAATGGTATGCAATCTCCGGGTCTTTACCTTCTCCCGCTGGATAGCCCCGGGCAATGACCAGCGGCTCTGTCTCTTCCGACTCATCAGCGAAGAACGCCCGCAGGGTGTCCTCTTCGATGAGCCCCTGGCGGACACCTTCCGCTTCGATCAGGTCCATGAGATCCGCGAAAACAACCCCTTCCCGATCCCGGGATTTGGGCATGAGGCGAGCCGTCAATTTGTCTGCGCTGATGTCGACCGAAAAATACGCCCGAATCCTACTTTCGAGTTCGTCCGCCTCTTTTTCCAGAGCTTCGGCCGAGTTTACGTCTTCACCCGATTCTGCGGCCGCTGCCGCCGGTTCAGTTTCCTCGGCTTCCGGTTCGGTCTCCCCGGCTTCCGGTTCGGTCTCCCCGGCTTCCGGTTCGGTCTTCTCGGCTTCCGGTTCGATCTCCTCGGCTTCCGGTTCGATCTCCTCGGCTTCCGGTTCGATCTCCTCGGCTTCCGGTTCGGTCTCCTCGGCTTCCGGTTCGGTCTCCTCGGCTTCCGGTTCGGTCTTCTCGACTTCCGGTTCGGTCTTCTCGGCCTCCGGTTCGGTCTTCTCGGCCTCCGCTTCGATCTCTGGGGCTTCCTGTTCGGTTGACGCCCACTCCTGCTCGGTCTCCATCGCTTCCGGTTCAGCCGTCTCCCCTTCCGGTCCGGGTTCCTCCATATCAGGATCAGCTTCCCCTGCGGCTAGTTCGGCGGCATTGTCCTCGGTCTGCGCATCTTCACCGAGCGCCTGTAATGCCAGCACTGCGGCCCGCTGCTCGTCGGTGATGTATTCCAGTTGTTCCATTACCCGCCCCAGGGGAATGGCGATCTTGGTTTTATCAACAGCCTGTTTTTGCATCTGTAGAGATCGAGCCAGTTGCTCCTCTGAAATGAATCCTAATTTCAGAGCCAGAAATCCAAATCGCTGGTTATAGATCTCCAGTTCCTTGGCAAGTTTAACGGCTTCATCCGCCAGAGTCCCCTCTTCGCCGGCAGGACGGTCTTCTTCAGACAGCGCCTTGACCGCCAGAATAGCGGCTCGCTGCTCCTCGCTAATGTAGGCCAGTTTTACCAGTACCCTGCCCAGGGGCACAGCCACCTGGGTCTTGGCATTCAATTGCTGCTGATGGGCCAGCGCTTTATCGAGTTGCTGGCTGTCGATCAGCCCGATCTTGACTGCGGTTTGGCCGAACTGTCTGTTATAAAGGTTTAGGCGGCGGGCAACACTGGAAGCAATGTTTTCCAGGTTCGAACCTTCCTTAGCCGGATCCGGTTTCAGATCGTCTATCCGGGGATCGGTCGGTTTACCGGATTGATGGCGCAGATCTCTAAAGTATCCCAGGGTGGCGATCTCTTTGTCTCCGTCGTAGACAATTGCAGCATCCAGGCGGATCGGAATTTTCTGCCCCTGTTTGTTGAGGACATCTACGTGGTAGGCTTTCAGTTTTCCCCGCCCGCCGTAATGTTCACTCCGGAGGCGCGCCATCACATCATAGGCCTTCTCACCTGGATAAACATCCGTGATGTTGATGTCACCATAGATTTCCTTCGCGGTGTAACCGGACAATTTACGCGCGGCCTCATTGATAAGGAGAACGTCGCCTTGCGGGCTGGTTACAATAACCGCGTCCGGGGAACTGTGGATAAGGGTTTTGAGAAAAGCGTTCGCCAGGTGCCAGTTGCCGGATGTCTCCGCTGGTTGGTGTGGCTGAATATCGATACAGACAGCCGCTTCCATTTTCCCTTCGTTGATAATCGGAGTGACCTGACCGCATGACAGGGCCAGCCGTTGGTTGGCTGCTTTTGATTTGTTCGCCGACCTGTGGGAACTCTCCTGAAGTACTTTCTGTATGTGGCAGCCACCGCAGGGCGCGCCTTCCTTGCAGAATATATCAAAGCATTTCCGGCCGATACAATCTTCGCCGATCGCCATGCGGGCCGCTGCATTGGCGGCCAGGATTTCCAGGTCAGGGGACACCACCAGAAGCTGGTTTTCCAGTGAATCGATCGCTTTTATCAGATTTTGAATTTCGGTATCTGAACGCATCGCGCGCCTCGCTCGGGCATCGAAACCCCGGCTCAAATCGAATATCAAACAAATATAATCAGTTACTTTTGGTTTGCAACCGAAACACAGGCGCCCGGCGGCATAATTAGTGGAGCGATATCAGGTAGTAAAGGCCCCGGACGGCATCCGGTATGGTGTTAACCTTACCGGCACCTGGATTCGAATTTTAGTAAACTTTTTAATATTATCAATGATTAAGGATGGATGTCAAATTTGGAGTCCCTGTCAAATGGTTGGAATCGACCATGCGGTCAGGTCGGGATGCCGCATCGCGGTTTTTCCGTCTCCTGTCCGTAAAGACGGTCTCCATCAAAGTGGTGAACAACCCCCTTCAACATGATCCACTCCGCCGGTCCACAGTTACCAACAAGTCCCGGAACCATCCAAATTCTTTTGTGGATATTGTTCCGCGACCAATATTCATCATGATCAAGATCATTCTCTAAATCTCTATTTTTGACCAATTATCGACAGCTTGGGCGGAAATAACATATTGACAAAAATAGCTTTTTCCAGTAATCAGGCAGTAACAACCAGTAAACGGATGAGTTTTGCTTTTGGACAGGTACCACCGCCACAATATCCGGATCATTCGATTGCCATTCACGAAATTGCTTTTCGTCCATTCATTTTTCCAAAAGCAGACGCTCTTCCTCAAAGACCGGATACACCCCTGAAATGGGATAGACAGGACACGGCGAAGATTTAATTATCGTTAGCCCCTGCAAGTATAGACGCAAAGGATCAGAACTCCGGTTGTAACGCCGGCGGCCACCTCCCAATAGCCGCCCCGCTGGTTTCGCTGGCCATCTCAATCACTAGACTGCCAGATGAAGCATCACAGCCGGCAATTTTACCTGCATACACAGACCAGTAGCGCTGAAACGGAACGGCGAGTGCCCCTTCTGCGAGCAGGTGCCCCAACCTGGTTACACTTTGCGGCGACAGCGAGGAAATGAGATAATGGCTAATCTGCTTGATATGCATTTCAGGAAGACAAATCTGGCTTCCACCAATGAAATCACTTTTGATTCCGACATGCTAAAACTCTTGATGGCCATTGATGAGGATAAGACCATTCGCCAGATAGCCGGCGAGGTAGCCATGTCGCCTTCAGCCTTTAAAGAAAGTTTGATGAAACTGGTCAAACTGAAACTCATTGAGCAAGTCCAAGTTGCCCCGGCCGGCTCTTATGTGGGCGAAGCCTTCATGACGCGGTTGCGGGAACTATTGGTTTCGTTGACAGGCCCCCTGGGAGAAGTCCTGATTGAAGAAACCGCCGAACAGATGAGCCTGAATATTAGCAAGATTCCCCGCGCCAGAATCGGCGATTTTGTCTATAATATCGCCAACCAGATGCCGGGGGAGAAGCAGAAGAACGAGTTCAGCACGGCGATGCTGGAAGAGATCAAAATGATAGGAGAGTAACACCTGTTCCGACCGCTTCCAATTGTCTATACCTTGGAACAAAAACGAAGGAGAATCAAATTGAATGCTGCGATGATTTCCAATGTGAGGCGCTTAAGTTTCTTGTTCCTGTTACTGCTGCTCTGGGTACCCTCCTTGCAGGCGCAGGAGCCCCTTACCGGCTTCGATCTCCAAGTTAGAACACTGGCGGAAAACTGTCGGGCCGAGGTCCAAAACGAAATGGAAAAGCTCATTTCCAGCGGCCGCCTGAGCATGGCCCAGATATTCGATACCTTCTACATTCCAATTCCGAACACCAATCCCCAGAAATTCAAAACCGCGTATGATAGATTAACCGATGAGGTCCTCCGTATCATCCTGGATAAATACCTGGAAAAAGACAAACGGATGTTGTTTGTCGTTGCCGTGGATCGTAACGGGTATCTGCCGACCCACAACACCAGATACTCGCGGCCCTTGACCGATGACCAAGATTTTAATACCAAAAACAATCGAACCAAACGCTTGTTCAACGACCGGACTGGTCTGGCGGCGGCCAGGAACAAAAAGCCTTACCTGTTGCAGAAATACAGCCGGGATACCGGCGAGCAACTGGCTGACCTGTCCGTGCCGATTAGTATTCAGGATAAACATTGGGGCGCCCTGCGCATCGGATACAAACGCTGATTGGAAACGGCAGCATCACCAGCGCTAGCACTGCGATGATCTAAATGGCGTAGCCTGATATTTAGTAGAGAGAGGATACAAAAATGTTTAATTTCATTACGGGTAAAATTGGTGTCAAAGTATCATTGATCGTTAACTTTTTCATTCTCATTGTAATGTCGGCGGGAACGTATTTTCTCGTTACCCAGCAGAGCCAGAGTCTGGAAAAGGAATTGCTGAACAGGGGCAAGATTCAATCGATCGTCGGGGCCAAGATGATCGGGCAGATCATGGAGGAGGCCATCGACAACGGCGTCTTTTCCGTCAAGGATGCTTTCGACACAGAGTATGAGCTGATCGGCAACTTCGAACCTCCCAAGTATCACACCAAGTACGATTTCTACCTTGATAAAGCCATACTCGGTCTTCAGGATGAATTCCTGCTGGATAACAGTATCATTTTTGCTGTAGCCGTCGATAAAAATGGCTATCTGCCCACCCACAATGCCCGCTTCCAGAAACCGATCACCGGCAATCCGCAGGTAGACCGGGTCGGTAACCGGACCAAACGGGTATTCAACGACCCGGTGGGCCTCAAGGCGGCCCAGAACACCGAGAAGGGCCTGCAGCAGGTGTACTACCGTGATACCGGCGAAGTCATGTGGGATGTATCTTCACCTATTTTTGTCAAAGGTAAACACTGGGGCGGTTTTCGGATCGGGCTTTCAATGGTTGAGATTGACCAAGCCAAAAAGAGACTGATGACGACCCTGGTCACCATGATGTCGGGCATCCTGGTCCTCTCTCTGGTTCTGACCTTCATTTCGGTCAACCGCTCCCTGGCACCCCTAAACAAACTGACCATCGCGGCCACCAGCCTGGCCAGCGGTAAAAACCTGAAGGACGAGATCAGGGTAACGCGCAAGGATGAAATCGGCAAACTCCAGGAAACGCTCGATCGGCTGCGCCTGAGCATGATTATTGCGCTGAAGCGCAGAAAGTAGAAGATAACGCAACGCCTATATCGATCGCCTTGAGCACACCGCTATTACCCGTAGCGCCTCGAGACCTCTGATGGACTTCACAGGTCTCGAGTTATTTTGAAAGGAATATTAAATGGGCACAAGCTATATCATGACCGCTTTCGGCAAGGACCGGCCGGGTATCGTCGCTGATGTTACCCAGGTATTGTATGAAAATGGTTGCAATCTCGAAGATTCGACCATGACCCTGCTGGCCGATGAGTTTACCCTTATCCTGCTCTTTACGACCGGTACGAACGAAGATATCGAAGATCACCTGTTCAAGGAGTGCCGGCATCTGGAACGCGAAAAGGGGGTCTCGGCCTTCCTCCGGCCCGTCAGCGGGGCCGTCACCGCAACTCCGGGCGCCTTTACCGAACATACACTCCACGTTGAAGGCCTCGACAAGGCGGGCATTGTTTACAAGATCAGCCGATTTCTAGCCGACAATCAGCTCAATATCGTGGACCTGGTGTCCCATATTGAAGCGCAGCCCAACAGCGGTACCCTGATGTACCTGATGGACATCCACATTCAGGTGCCCCAGGGCACGGACATGGACAAGGTCCAGGACGGCCTGGCACTTGTAGGCGAGGAATTGAACGTGGACATCGCCTTTAAGGAGTAGAAGTCATCTCAAAAATTGGATTTTGGTTCAAAATCAAGGCGGCCGCGAGGTTCAACCTGGAGGAATACTTCAGTATTTCGAGGACTTGAGCCGAGCGCCCAACGCCGAGTTTGGGCTAAAAGACTTATTTGAGATGGCTTCTATCCAGCTTTTCTTCGATTTTCGCAACCAGATCCAGCCGGCCGCACAACTGCAGGGGCTCCAGCAGCTCCTGATAGAAATGTTCGCGATGCCGAATTGTAATGCTGAAGGCGTCCAGCAGATCCGGAGTAACGTGCTCTTCTTCAAAAGACGTCATCTTCTTCAGGACGCCGACTGCCTCCAGGCCCAGCATGGTCCGGACGCACTTCTCGCACTTCCCGCAATTCAGCCTGTCTTTTACATTGGCCAGGCATGCCCGCATATTGTTCAGGCCGACTTCCCAGTCCGCAATCGACCGAATCTTTTCAATGCGCGACACTTCGAGATCACGGTGCCGGATCTTGAGGTCGTGGCTGGAATATTCCGGATCCAGTAGGGGGTGCGAACCACACGGGGCCAGATTGGGTAAATCGTAAGACGACCCGATATAAGCCAGATTGATCCTGTGGTCAAAGGCATGGGCCACGGCTGCCAAAACTGCCCCGAAAAAACGGGTCAGCCATAGGTCCCGATCATCGCACAGATGCCGAATATTCGTATACACCGGGATCAAAGCGACCTGGGTATCTGCGGCAATCTGGGCCATGGCCTGCTTGGCACGCTCAAAAACATGGTATTTCATGCCCCGCTCAACGACTCCGCCGATGTCAAACCCATGTACCAGCAGACAGTCCTTTATATACCCGGGATGGGTCTCAGGATAGCGTTCCCGGTTGATTTTGAGAGCCGCTAGCGAATCGATGCCCCCGGACATGAAAAGGGCCGCCCGGCGCGAGTTCTTCGAATGGCGCGCTTTTGCCAGGGTGCCGGCCTCTATGGAAAGCGGCTTCAGGCTTGTGCCGGACCAGTGGGACAATAGTGCCATGGCGGTTCGCAGCCCTTCAAGCAGGACCGGGCAGATATCTCCCTCTATGACCAGCCGCTGCTCGCCAAGATGCATTGCGGGAATAAAACAACCGACCAAAAAGGCATGGGGGTGGGTGGCAATGTCTGCGGCAAAAGCGTTTTCTGTTTCGATATAGACCTTTTTTTTCGGCCGGTCTGCGATCTCCCAAATGACGGTTGCTTCAATCCGCGTGTGCGTATCATCTTCTACAGTTCTCAGGTCAGACACGATCATGATGCCAACTCCTGTTCCAATCCCTAGCGGTTACGCCTGGCGATGCCGGCCGCATAGTCAATTATCAGGCCGGCGATGTCCAGGCCGGTGGCCGCTTCCAGCCCTCTGAACCCCGGTGAATAGTTCACCTCGATGACGAAAACTCGCTTTTGGGCGTCGATGATCAGATCCACCCCGGCGATATCAAGCCCCACTGCGTCAGCCGCCGTCAAAGCAACCCGGGCGGCCGCATCCGTAAGATCATGGTCCCGGCTGCTTGCACCCAGGTGAAAATTGGCCCTGAACTCTCCCGGCGGTGGAATTAAGCGCATCGCCCCGGCAATCTTGCCGCCGATCACCAGGGCCCGGATATCCTGGCGGCCGGCGGGTGCTATATATTGCTGCAGCAGCAGGCCCCGGGTTTTATCCAGGCGCGCGTCGACAAGATGATCCAGCTCGGCCCGGGTTTGGGCCAGGGCGACGCCGGATCCCTGGCGACCGTCGATCTGCTTGACCACCACCGGGTAGTTGTGCAAACAACCCGCCATCTCGTCCAGGCCGGTCGGTGCATTGATAAACAGCGTATCCGGGACGGATACACCAGTGCTGGCCAGGGCCTGCAAAGTTAAGAACTGGTTGCTGGTCAAGCGGATGGCTTCCAGGTCATTTACCAAGGGGATGTCCATCAACTGTAAATGTTTGATCAACACCCGGCTGGAAGTCCCGATCTCGGCGCCCTGCCGCGGCAGGATCACATCAAAAGGCTCATAGCGGGCAGTGGCCGCGGTCTGCAGCGCGTTCTCCGCGATCACCGGCCACAGCCGGTAGGGGTGAATCAACGTCACATGGTGGCCTTTGTCCCCAGCTGCTTCTATCAAGCGCCGGGTGGGGTGAAAGGTCTCGTCCCTGGCGGTTATGATGCCTATGTGCATACGCTTAGTCCGCCTCTTCGCTAGGTCTCATCAAGCATACTTTCCGGTATCCAGATCCCCACATGTTTTTCCAGGCGCGGGCTGTAATATTCCGCTACCTGGCGGGTCCGGTTACGAAGGGCCATTTTCCGGGCCGCTTCGTTATCTTCGCTGATAACTGAAAATACCCTGCGCTGGACGGCTCTTTTGGTAAGTCCGCCGAGCAGTCGGGCGCCGATGCCCATTCCGCGATATTCCGGCCTGACCGAGGTATACCCCCTTTCCACGTAGTGGGTCAAATCAAGGCCGGATTGCCGGTTCACGGTTTCTATGTATTCTGGGCGGGGATTTTTTAAAGAGGAATTGCCCACGATCACGCCATCCTCGACGGCATAGGCAATCAGAAAGGCCCTGGCGAGGCTGGATCGCACCCGTTCCATGTTTACCGAACCGCCGTCGGCCACCATATCGCATATTTCGTCCAGGTACCCGGCCGGCAGCCGGGCGGGTTCCCGGTAATGGTAGGCCAGCTGGCTGCCCAGGGTGTACACCTCCCGGCTGTCATCCGTGACCCGCCACCGCATCACTTTCTCCCTCCCGTGTTTTTGCAGGTAGAGCAGCAGGTGGACAGGATCGTACAGGCATTGCCAGAGTGACCGGCCAGGCAGTTTCTGCACCCGTTGGTAGACCTCGGGGTCCTGAGTCCCGGCATCATTCCGGCTGGCCGCGCCGATAAACGGGGCCATTTCCCATGAGTGCACGATATTTGGATTGGCGGCTGCAAACGATCCCAAGGTGTCGGCCAGCGGATTCGACGCATGGGCGGGCAGCACCAGGTGGTTCCAGATGCCGGCCCGGGAAAATTGCCAGAATATGGCTTTCAAGGCCGCTGCGGAACCTTGCGGCGCCTGCCAGATCACAAGCTTTACCTCGGCCCGGTAAAGGTCGTGGCCATCTATGTCCTGGCAGGCCTCGTGCAGTTCAGTACGGATTCCCAAAGCACAGGCCCCATCCTCGCTGGAAGCAGGGCAAGCGCAATTGTCAAAATATTTGGCGAAATCGCCCGCCACCCTGATAATGGCACCCCGGCCGCTGGCCACCTCACGGCAGGCGTCGATTCCATTGGCGCTGCCGGCCGGCCGGCCGGTGGGGAAATGGCCCGGCCTTAAATCGAGCGCTGCTATCCTGGTGGGCGTCAGGTAGATTTCCGAGCTCTCACGGGCAGGGCCCGTTTCCATCTGGAGGAAGGAGCTGCCCTCCGCCGCTAGTGCCAGCTGCGCCAATCGATCCGCCAGTCCGTCATCGGGGGCAGATATCCGGGTATCGGTAAATTCCCGGAGGTATGCGACCAGATCGGCCTCCCCCACTGCCGCAACCGGCAGAGCAGGACGCATCTTTTTAGCATAAGCCGCCATCGTGGCAGCCGCCGGCAGTTGATCGCGGGTAGCGACCCACAGCAGTAGTATGTGTCCGCCGGACTGCCCGAGTTTCGAAGTAAAGCGGGTTTCACAAAACGCCGTAAAGGGATTTGAATTCGTATCCTGGGGAAACGACACCAGCCAATCCGGATCATTGCATTGGGGGTGGTCAAAGGTACCCCACCCTATTTGCGTCGGGTAATACGCCAGTGAGGCCAGGTGTAACGGCTCCCGCAAGTCTGCGAGGGCCTTCACACCATCGGGCGGATCATATAACCGCTTGTCCCGGCAGATCGCCAGAATTTGGTCGACAGCCGCAATTCGTGCTTGCCAGTGCGAGCGATTTGTGCTGAGGTCCATGAGCCGGTGCCCGGTAGCCGATCCGGCCTGGCGATAATCACCGCGGGTCTTTCTGGCAGCAATGCAGGTCAACGCCTTTTGCAGGTGTTCCGGTGTCAGGAGAAACTCGGCATAAAAATCTAGATTGGCATCGTACGGCTCCAGGGACGGCATTCGCGGTGCGGCCACAGCTGGGTGATCGACTGCCGGCAGGGGTGCCAGCGCCGGCGAGGCCACCGGCGGATGGACTGTCAGGATATGTGCCGCTGTGGGTCCGCTCATAATCTATTCATTTGAAAATATATCGTTTTTGGGTTATTGGGTATAGGCAAATTATGCAGATCGTGTCAAATACAATCATGAAGGACAGTCCCCGGCTACATCTCATAGTTGCCCTGTTGATCTTATGCTGCGGGGTCTCTACGGCACATGCGCGGCAGCCTGTGCGCCTGGGCTTTGTCTATATCCTGTCGGGGGCTTTTGCCGCCTATGGTGAAAATGCTCGCCAGGGGGCCCTGCTGGCGGTCGATGAAATCAATCGCGCCGGAGGCATTGACGGACGCCTGGTACTCACCTGGTTTGAAAACTCGCGCAGCCGGCCGAATGTAGCCATTCGGACGATGCAGACCCTGGTCCGGGAAAAACAGGTGGACGCTCTCATAGGGATCGATTCCAGCAAGGTGGCCCAACGGGTGGCAGCGGTGGCCAACGACCTTAAAACGCCCTTGATCATTACCAACGCAGCGACCCCAAAGGTCACGGGCGCCCAGTGCAACCGGTATGTTTTCAGGGTAAGTCTGAACCTGACCCAGGTCATCAAATCCGCCGCGCTGCTGGCCGCTGACTCAGAAGCGGAGTCCTGGTCTACGGTCGGTAAAAAGCACACTTACAGCTATGAGTCCTGGGACTATTTCAAAACATTAATCCAGGATCTGGCCCCTGGCATGAATACGCTTGCTGACCCAAAAAATGTTTTCATCCCATCGCGCCAGAAAGATTTCACCCCCTACCTGGATAAACTTGAGCGCACGGAATCCGACGGCGTCCTGGTTACCTTGTGGGGCGGTTATTTGCGACGCTTTATTAAACAGGCTGATGCCCGGGGGCTGTTTGCGTCTGACCGCAGGTTCCTGTTTACCATGGGCGCGGCCCTGGACAACCTGATGATTCTCGGTGACAAAATGCCGACCGGCCTCTGGGTGACGGCCCCTTACTGGTTTTTGGCCCAAGAATCGGATCGGAACAGACAGTTTGTCACCAATTATCAGGCGCGTTATCACACGTTCCCATCCCACCTGGCCCATGGCGCATATGCGGCCGTATATGCTTTCAAGGCGGCTGCCGATAAGGCCGGCACCACGGAAAAAGAGGCTGTCGCCGCTGCCCTGGCAAACCTGACCCTCGAATTACCCGGCGGCCGCACCACGTTCCGGGCCGCCGATCATCAAGCAGTCGCCGATCTATGGTGGGGCCAAACATATGCCGATCCGGCCCATGCCATGCGAATACTGAAACCCCTTAAACGGTTTCAGGGTAACGCCATCACCCGCCCTGTCAACGCCACCGGCTGTCCCACACGTTAGCCCGTTGCCTTGGAAACGATATGCCCCATTTCCTCAAAAAATGGCTATCCATCCACGATGAAGAAACCGCCGTTTTCGGGTGGACCGTGCTATTGCTGTTGCTGCTCAGCGCAGCTACCGTCATCCTGAACAATTATGCCGAAACCGCCTTTCTAAAACGCTTCGGTGTCAAGCACCTGCCCGTCATCTACATGCTGAATTCGATCCTTACCTTCATCCTCATGGGCCTGCTGGGGGGCGTCCTGGCGCGGCTACCGGGGGTGCGCCTGCTGACATACGTTCTCTTTTTCTTCGCCGGTTCAATCGCCGCCTTTCGATTTATCATCCCGTTGGAGATCGACCTGCTCTATCCGGTACTCTATATCTTGAAAGCCCAGTATGTGATCCTGATTGGGCTCCTTTTCTGGAACCTGGCCAACGATCTCTTCAACACCCGGCAGGCAAAACGCCTCTTTCCTCTAATTGCCGCGGGGGGAGCCATCGGTACCGTCCTGGGTAGTGCCGTTACCCCGGTGTTGGCCGGTTTGTTCTCCATGGACAACCTGACCCTCGCCTATGGCGCCCTGATGGTTCTGGCAGCGCTGGTTGTAGCCAAAATGGGAGCCCGCTTTCCGACACTTGTGATTGCCAGAGACAAACCGGTTAAATCTGAATCAAAACCAACCATTCTGAATCAATTCCAGGATGTCCGCAAGCTCATGAAAAAATCGGACCTGGTCTGGATCTTGATTCTGTTAACCCTGATCCCCAATGTGATCATCCCGGTTTTAAATTACCAATTCAACTTCGCTATCGACAGCCAGTTCGGCACCGAAGACGGCCTGGTCAGCTTCTTTGGATACTTCCGCAGCTTTATGAGTTTGGTCAGTCTGCTGTTGCTGCTCTTTGTCAGCAAAGCTTACAGCCGTTGGGGTCTGGCGGCTGCCTTGATGTTCCACCCCTTGAACTATGCCCTGGTTTTTATCGCCTTCCTTGCGCAGTTCAATGTGTTCAGTGCCATATACGCCCGGCTGTCTACCACGGTTATTCGCACGACCCTGAACAAACCGGTGACGGATATTCTCATGGGTGTTTTCCCGGTCTCTTATCGGGCGGCCCTGCGACCATTTTTGCGGGGGACGATCGTACGGATCGGCCTGTTTGCCGGTTCCGGAATTATTTTGGCCGCCGGCCACTTCTTCCACCCCCAATATCTCTCCCTGGCAATGCTGCCCTTTGTCATCGCCTGGTTTTTAACCACGCTTTACCTGAAACGTCACTATGCCCGCATCCTGGCTGACTTGATGGCTGAAAATGTCTTGGACCTTAAAGCCCTGGAAATCGAAGTGGCCAAGCGTCTGTTCAAGGGCCGGGAATCACAGAAGAGATTGCTCGACAGTTTTCTGGCCGAGCGCAGCCCGGGAGCGCTCTGGTACGCCCAGGTTCTCCGTTCCCTTGATGTACCCGATCTGGATGAGGCTATTCTGGCGGTTATTGGCAATCATGACAACCGCACCCGCATCCGCCTGCTGGACCTGTTGTCAAACCGGGCCGGCGGCAAAGCGGTGACGGTCCTGTCCAAATATGCCCGGGGAGATGATCGGGCGATAGCTGCGGCCGCCTTGCAAACCGTGAGGCGCCTGGGGACACCATCCGGAACCGCCCTATGCCAATCGATTCTGGAGACCACGGTCCACCCGGAAATAAAAGCGCTGGCAGCCGCCGGCTGCCTGGGTAGTAAGTCCGCCGAGTACCGTAAGCAGGTCGACATCTGGCTGGATTCAGGCGATCCGGACCTGCTGCTGGCGGGCGTGATCGGAGCCGGCGAAAGCGGCCAGGCCGCCTATCTGAAAGTCTTGGGCAGCATCCTGGACCCCGGCACCGAACCAACGCTGCTGGCCAAGGCCCTGAAGTCCTACGGCCAACTGGAAAACGGCCTCGAGGGCAACATGGCCGCCCCTTATCTGCAGCACTCACACCAGACGGTGCGCTGGGCGGCAATCGAAGCGCTGCGCATCGATGGTGACCGGGCCCTGCAAGAAGTTGTTGCCCTACTGGGCGACCCCGAAAACCACACGCGCCGAATCGCCGAAGAAAAAATTCTGTCGGCGCCCTACCAAAACGGACCCCTGCTGATTGAAGCCCTGAACGTTCCAGGCAAAAAAGGGAGAGACATCCTGTTCAGAATACTGAGCACCCTGGATATCAAGGCCCTGGACACCTTCAGCTATGCCAAAACCCAGATCGAGATCTGTTATCGCCGCCTTGCTGAAGCCCAGGCGTTGCGGCAGGTGCAGGCGGATCGATACGCGGCCTTGTTGGCGGACCACCTGGAGGAGCAGGGTCACAGCCGCCTGGAAGATCTGCTTCGGGTGGTTGCTCTGCAGGACCGTTCCGGCACCATGCGCACAATCTTCAGGAATTTGTTTTCAAATGATCCTCGCAAGCAGGCCAACGCCCGGGAGGCTCTGGAAGATGTCGCGAATCGGGCGCTGCTGAAGCTTTTCATGCCGCTGGTGAAGGACCTGCCCCGGCACCGGGTCGTGGCCCTGGGACGCAAACGTTTCAAATTACCAGATTACGCTAAAAACCTCGCAGCCCTTTATACCGACCTATTTCAAAGTGGCAACTGGATTACCGTTGTCATGGCATTACCGGCGGCCGCAAATTGCCGGCCGGCGGTCTTGCCCCATGAAACCACCACCAGCCTGGCGGCCGCCGAGAACCCGCATATCCGCCAGGCAGTCGATCGACACTGCAACCCGGACAGTTCCGGACGATCCGTAAAGGAGACCGACATGGAGATGGAAATGCCGATACCGGATAAGATCTTGCACCTTAAGAATGTCGATATTTTCAAAAATATGTCCGTCAACGAGCTGGCAGCGATTGCCTCGATTACGGAACAGGTAGTATACCCGGCGGGGAATATCATGTTTCAGGAGGGGGACCCGGCCGAGTCTATGTACATGGTGATCACGGGTGAGATCACCGCTTTTAAGGACGAGACCGATCCGCCGGAAGTTTTCAAACCCGGCGACAGTATCGGTGGGATTGTCCTGTTGACTGACGATGTCCGGCTATTTTCGGCCCGCACATCACAGGAAACCAGCCTGTTGATGATCCACAAGCGCGACTTCCTTGAAATCGTACGAGAATATCCCCAGATCGCGCTGGACATCTCCAAGCTGCTGTGTGAGTATGTCAAGGAATTGTGGCAGCGGGCGAGCGACAGGAGCAACACGGATGGAAATAGCATTTTTAATGGACCGGTTGGAATCGATCGATCCGACCAATGAAACCACCAGCCATTTGATGTATGAGTGCAACCAGCGGGGACATACCGTCTATTTCCTGGAACCGCACGATGTATACATCCGGGGGGACGAGGTGGTGGCGCGTATGCGCAATGTCACCGTCCAACAAGATCTCTCCATGGGAGACTACTGGCGCGCCATGATCCGCTGCCTGCGTCAGGATGAACTGATTTTTGAAACCGTAACCGATCTGGACGCCCTGTTCCTGAGAAAAGACCCCCCCCTGAACTACCAGGTCATGGAGTTTCTGGGACCGATCGGCGAGCAGGTGTTCATTATCAACAGTGCCATCGGCCAAATCCTGGGCAACAGCAAGCTGTATACGCTCAATTTCCCTGGCATCATCCCCGAGACACACGTATCCCGGGACCCCAAACGGCTGAAAAAGATCATCGATGATTTCGGCGGGGACATGGTGGTTAAACCCCTGCAGCGCTTTGGCGGCGAAGGGGTTATCAAGGTGAGCAACCGGGACCAGGAAAACCTGGCGTCCCTGATCGATTATTACGTCCAGGCTAACCGGCCCTATCCGGATCGCGACCCGATCATGGTCCAGGAGTATGTCAATGGCGTTAAACAGCACGGTGATGTCAGGATCTTAATGCTCAACGGTGAAATTCTCGGCGCCATGCGCCGCCAACCCATGCCGGGTACTTTTAAGACCAATATCCATTGTGGCGGAATGGCCTGCTACCACGAGGTCACCCCGGCCGAGGAAAAGATCTGCCTGGCCATCAAGGACCGCCTGATCGATGACGGCCTGTTTTTTGTGGGGATTGATCTGATTGGGGACAGACTGGTGGAGGTCAACTGTGTCAGCCCGGGTGGGATTCCAAGGATAAACCGGTTAAACGGGGTAAAGCTGGAAATCCCGGTGATTGATTTCATTGAGGAACAGGTCCGCCACATGGGAGCGCCCCACTAGTGTCGATTGATAGTGCCATACCAAGACCGCTTTGGGGTGTCATGAGCCGCTTACTAACATACGGCCTGGTCATTTGCCTGCTGCTGACCGGGGGGCCGGCCTGCAGTCGTGGAAAGCAGGCTGCGGCCCTGAAAATCGGCCTGGCTGAGGAGCCCCGCACCCTGAATGTCTGGCTGGCCAGTGACGCCAATTCGCAGAAAATACTGAGGCAGATTTACCGGCCCCTTTATCGTCCGGAACCCGCCACTCTCAAACTGGTGCCCTGGCTGGCAGAAAGCGAGCCGGTTTTCGACCCCGAAACAGTCTCCTACACCGTAAAAATCCGCCCTGCCAAATGGTCGGACGGCAGCGACCTCACCTCCGCGGATGTGGCCTTCACCGCGCGTTTGATCAAGGAGTTCAAGATCCCCCGTTTTTCGGCAAAATGGAGTTTCGTCACCCGCATCGAAACCCCCGGCCCGCGCACGGTTAGATACTATCTGAAAGCGCCCACCGCCGTATTTTTGAGCCGTACCCTCATCGGTCCGGTCGTCCAGAAAAAGGAGTGGGAGTCGGTTGCCCGGGCTGCCCGGCAGTTGGAAAAGCCCTTGGCTGCCCTGCTGAATCACAAAATTGCGAGCCCGGCAAGCAGTGGTCCTTTCATGCTGACCCAGTGGCGCCGCGGCGCCTATCTCCACCTGCAGCAAAATCCGCATTTCTTCGGCCGCAATTTGACCATCGGCGGCCTGCAGCTCGGGCCCCACGTGGAAAACCTGCTATTCAAAATCTACGGAACGTCGGATGTTGCGATCCTGGCCCTGAAAAAAGGCGCAATTGACATGTTCTGGCAGGGCATCCAGCCGGGCTATCTGGATGACCTGGCCAAGGATCCGGGTGTCCGTACTATCTCCAGTGCCAAGAGTGCGCTCTATTTTATGGGATTCAACCTGCGGCGAAGCCCGTTCAACGACCTTGCCCTCCGGCAGGCCGCCGCCGCCCTGATCGACCGGGATTTTATTCTGACCCGGGTCCTCCAGGGACACGGTCAAAAGATGTTCTCGGTCGTCCCCGATGAGAATATATTCTGGAGCTGTCCGGACGTCGACCGCTACTTTGAGGGCCTACCAAGGGAAGATCGTATCAGGCGGGCATATGACATTCTCACCCGTAGTGGTTATTCTTGGGAGGTGCCGCCTGTGGATGCGTCCGGACAGGTGCAGACCGCCAGTGGACTGCGGTTGCCGAATGGGGCTCAGATGCCGCGTTTCACCATTTTGACACCCCCGGCAGACTATGATCCCCATCGTGCCATAAGCGGGCTGATCATCCAGGAATGGTTACGGGAGTTGGGCATGCCGGCCTATGCCCGGCCCATGTCGTTCGGCGCCCTGCTGCAGCAGGTCAAGGAAAGGCATGATTTCGATACCTTTATTCTAGGGTATGGGAAACTGCCGATCGACCCCGACTACATCCGCAGCATGTTTTATTCCAAGTTTGACCGCCCGCGGGGATGGAACATGAGCGGTTATCGGAATCCTGAATTCGATCGCCTGGCCAATGCATCCCGTAAGGTCATAGATCCGAACCAGCGCCGGGAATTGATCTGGGACATGCAGCTTTTGATCTCCCGGGAGCTGCCCTATCTCCCGATCTACAAACCGGCCTTGATCGAAGCGATCCGGGAAGACCGCTTTCACGGCTGGGTACCCATGCAAGATGGCATCGGCAATATCTGGTCCTTTTGCAGACTTAGACCGACCACACTTGAAAAATAGCACTGCTATGGAATTGAACAAATATATACTGCGCCGATTGATTGAAATAACGGTCATCTTTTTTGTCATCCTGACCGTTTTGTTTCTCCTGTTTCGCCTGGCCCCCGGCGATCCGGTCTCGCGCATGGTCGACCCGAGCATGACGGCCGAAGACGCCCGCCGCCTGATTGAACAACTGGGGCTCGATCAGCCCCTGGGAACCCAGTACATCATCTACCTGAAATCTTTTTTCAGTGGTGATCTGGGTATCTCCTTCCACTACGGTGTGCCGGTTTTGGATATCATCGGTGAGCGCCTGCCCAATACGATCCTGTTGTTTACCACATCCGTTATTTTGGCGGCCTTGACCGGCATTTTCTTCGGGAAGATCGCCTCCTGGCACAAGGGTAAAAAGATCGACTCATGGCTGACCATCGGTGCCCTGATCTGTCACACCCTGTTTTTACCGTGGCTGGCCTTGATCATTATCTGGTTTTTCGGATACCGGATAGGCTGGTTCCCATTAAATGGGATCCTCTCCCCGGAGATCTGGACCGACCCGGCCAACGGTTTCTTCATTCGCATGCTCGATGTACTGCACCACATGGCCCTGCCCTTGATGACCCTATTCATCATTCATTTCGGCAGCTACCTGCTTGTCATGCGTTCCAGCATGCTGGAAACGCTCAAAGAGGACTATATCATCACAGCCCGCGCCAAGGGTCTGGAGGAAAAAGTCATCCGTAATCACCATGCCGCCCCCAACGCCGCCCTGCCGGTCGTCACTAGCGTGGCCCTCAGCCTGGCGTTTTCGATCAACGGCGGCGCCTTGACGGAAACAGTCTTCTCGTGGCCCGGCATCGGTCGCGAGCTTGTGTTCGCGGTCAGTAACAACGATTACCCGCTGGCCCTGGCCTCATTTTTACTGATTGCCATCGTCGTCCTGCTGGCCAACCTGCTGGTGGACATCCTATACGCATGGCTCGACCCCCGGATAAGGTACTAAAGGAGCCGGCATGTCGCTTCCCGATCATCCCAAAACTGCTGCCCGCCCCGCCGGGCTCTCGGTACGCTTCCACTGGATCCGGCGGTTTCGCGAGGGATGGGCCATCTTCCGGGAAAATCTCATCGGACGTATCGGCCTGACGCTGCTCGGTCTGTTTGGCCTGATGGCCCTGTGCAGTTTCATCCCGCCCCTGATCGATCCCATGTATCATCCCATGACCGGTGTCGACCCGGCCATCTCGCACTCCACGGGCCCCAGTCTCAAACACTGGCTGGGCACCGATTTTATCGGGCGGGATATATTTTCCCAGCTGCTGGCCGGGGCTCGGATCGCTTTTATGGTGGGCCTTTCCTCCGCTTTGATAAGTATTCTGTTGGGAACGACCATCGGCATGATTGCCGGGTATGCCGGCCGCATTGCCGATACGCTGCTCATGCGCCTGGCCGATATGATCATGGTCATGCCGACGTTGCTGGTGGTCCTGATCCTGGCTTCCCTTTTTGGACAGCTCAGTATCTGGACGATCGTGCTGCTGATTGCCCTATTTCGCTGGCCGGGCGTGTCACGGGTCATTCGAGCCCAAACGCTCACATTGAAACAAAGGCCGTTCATCGAGGCGGCGCGGGTGGCCGGAGCGTCCCACACACGGATCATTTTCAGACATATCATGCCCAATGTGCTGCCGCTTTCGCTACTCTATATGACCTTCCGGGTGACATCCGCCATTATTATTGAAGCTGCCCTGGCCTTTCTGGGGTTCGGTGATCCCGGAACCGTCAGCTGGGGTATGATGCTGCAGTGGGTCTGGAAAACCGGCCACATGTTTCAGGCACCCTACTGGCTGCTGCCGCCGGGAATCTGTATATCGCTGTTAACCCTTTCGTTTTTCATGCTGGGGCGGTCCATGGATGAAGTGCTCGATCCACGCCTGCGGAAAGAGGATACCAACCGTTGATATGACCTTGCTGGACGTAAAAAACCTGAGCATCAGCTACCAGACCCGCGGCGGCCCCTTGCAGGCGGTTGAGGATATTTCCTTTGCCTTGGATAAGGGCAAAACCCTGGGCTTTGTAGGTGAATCCGGATGCGGAAAATCAACCATCGGACTGGCTCTGATGGGCCTGCTGCCACCCAATACAACGGTCACTTCCGGTAGTGTCCGATTTAACGGATCCGACCTGCTCAGCCTGTCGGAAGAAAAATTACGGCAAGTGCGCTGGCAAAAAATTGCCATGATTTTTCAGGCTGCCATGAACGCTTTGAACCCGGTGCACCGGGTCTCAGACCAGGTCGCCGAAGCCATTTTAGCCCATACCCCGGGAATTTCTAAAACGGACGCCCTGGCACAGGTTCGGGAACTATTCGACCTGGTGGAAATCCCCATCAAGCGGATGAACGACTACCCGCACCAGTACAGCGGCGGAATGAAGCAACGGGCCGTCATTGCCATGGCTCTGGCCTGCCGGCCGGATCTGATCATCGCCGACGAACCGACGACCGCCCTGGATGTCATCGTCCAGGCCCAGATCCTGGACGAGATCAAATCAATTCAAAAGGAATTGAACCTGGGCATCCTGTTTATTTCCCATGACATTTCAGTCGTTGCAGATGTGTGCGACCACATCGGGGTCATGTATGCCGGTCAGTTGGTCGAATACGGGCACCGCCGGGAAGTGTTCGAATCCCCCGGGCACCCCTATACCCAGGAACTGGTGGGCTCACATCAAGCGTTGTTAGGGGCCCAGTGCCAACCACAAAGCGCTCCGTCCGCCGCCCCCAATCTTTTAAGTCCACCGCCGGGGTGCCGCTATTGTGACCGCTGCAAAGAAGGCAGTGACACCTGCCGGACCGAAGCGCCGCAATGGATAGAGCTATCTGACAATCACCGAATATTCTGCTGCCATAGAGACCCAGAAGAGTAAACGCCCATGGAAACCGATCCACAACCCATCCTAAAACTCACCGGCATCACGAAACACTACCGTTCCAAGGCATCTTTGTTCGGGCGGGCCGGCAAACCCATCGTGGCCTTGCAGGATTTATCACTGGAAGTGGGCGCTGGTGAGATTCTGGGTCTGGTGGGCGAAAGCGGGAGTGGTAAATCAACTACCGGCCGATTGATCGTCAAGCTGGAAGTCCCGGATGCCGGCCACATTCACCTGAATGGCGCCGATACGCCCAAACTGAAGGGAAAGACACTGGCCGACTTCAGGCGAAATGTCCAGATGATATTCCAGGATCCCTATCAATCCTTGAATCCGCATCTTTCTATCTATGATACGGTGGCCGAGCCGCTGATCATTCACGGGGCCGGCGATGAGGCCGGTAGAAGACAAACAGTGTGCGAGACCCTGGGATTTGCCGGTCTGACTCCCCCGGAAGAGTATCTAAACCGTTATCCGCATCAGCTCAGCGGCGGGCAGCGCCAACGGGTGGCCATTGCCCGCGCCATGGTGTTGCAGCCGGCTTTCGTCGTGGCTGATGAACCGACGTCCATGCTGGATGCCAGCATCTCTTTTCAGATTTTCAATCTGCTATTGGAAGTCCGCCGGGAAATGGGGGTTGCCATCCTGTTTATCACCCATTCGATTTCCGCTGCCCGCTACCTCTGTGACCGCATAGCGGTCATCTACCGGGGCAGCCTTATGGAAACCGGCCCCGCCGACCAGGTCATCAACAACCCTTTGCACCCCTATACCAAGGCCCTGATCGATGCCCAGCCAGGGTTTGACTGTGTTGAGGCTGACCGGTATGATACCCTGCTGGCGGCTGAACGTGATCCGGTCGGCGGTGAACATTGCCCGTTTTACAGCCGCTGCAGTCAGGCTGTTAAGGAAACCTGTGCGACCTCCGCTCCGCTCCTTGAGCATGGTGAATCCGACCATCTGGCTGCCTGTTATTACATATGACCCGAACCTATCAAAAAAACGGTTTTTGGTTTAAAACCAAAACGGCCGCAGGAGTTCCGCCTTGCGGGACTTCCCGCTGGATATATTCCTCAAAAGTGGGTCGTAAACCGGAGGGCTACACCAGGAATTTCAAGGATTTATTACAAGCGCCCAACGCCGCTTTTGAGCCGAAAGACTTTTTTGAGATGAGCTCTAATTATGAGGGCCTATGAAGAATTTATTCGTACAATTTTATACGCATTATAAACACCAGAGCAAATATGATCTCTTTAATGGATTTTCCGATACATGGGATTTATGTAAAAGCAAAGGTGATATGATATGGATTAGTTGGGATTGGCAGGATGAAAACATCCCTGAATTGAATCTTCCGTTCTCCAAAGGAACAGTCTACATATCTTGTTTTTTTGAAAATCATGTTGATGCCGCTTATAAATGGTCCGAAGAATATCCAAGTGTTGATTTTGTTATCGGCGGGCCGGGAGTTATATTCAATGAAATTCAATCCAGAGACAATATCGAATATTTTAGATGTACTGTTGAAGAATATTTTGGAGTAAACAATTTCTCGTATGAATGGAAATTAGAGATACCTCAAGAAATAGAGGATGTTAATATGGACATTCTTAGATATAATTATGGCATAAAAGCAACCTGCTATTGGAATAAATGTTCCTATTGCAGGCTTTCACTGGTTGAATCTAAAAGAGTAAGACCATTACATAATTTTAAAAACTCTTTTAAAAAAATATCTAGAGCAAAAGAAGAAATAATCATCTTTTATAATCCATCCATCACGCCTGATATGTTCAAAGACTTCCTGGTTCCGCTTGAATTAGATGAGTCCATGAAAATCAGAATATACACAAGACCTGATAAAAAAACATATATGGCCTGTAAGACCTCTTTCCCATTGATAAAGAGCTTGCATAAAATAAACTTTAGCATTGCCCCTGAATTTCTATCGCAAAGAATGTTAGATTTCATGAATAAAGGAACGACCATAGAAACCGTTACTGATATCATTAAGCTTTATAATGAATATGATGTGGAATATGAGGTGAATTTTATTGTTGGTTGGCCTAATTTAACGGAAAACGATTTAGTTCATATGCAGAACAATATGAGCATGTTTACAAAAGATATTTTGATTAATTTATTTCTACTTAAAATTAGTAGTGAGGGTATGGGCTTCAGCAGTATTTTTCCACCACCAGATGGTAAAAGATGGAGTCCTATCGATGAATGCAGTGAAGAAACAATTTCATTGAATATAAAATTACATGAAAAAGTTAAGATCTTCCCAAACAGTTTGAGATAGACGATACGCGCCATCCCTGGCCCCAAAAGAAGACCAGGGTATGGCGCGCGGTCGTCCTCTCGGGTATAAATGTTTTGCCGAACAATAATACCCAAAGGAGGACACAATGACCGCAACTAAGAAGTTAGCACAC
>Ga0209260_10000030_pt1 | contig 104340 bp, 94 predicted proteins | sample WorMetTypGCAVOLI_FD_187421 | JGI IMG/M metagenome (GOLD analysis project Ga0209260, IMG submission 187421) | Marine gutless worms symbiont microbial communities from Max Planck institute for Marine Microbiology, Germany - Olavius algarvensis... ...
TGCCGATTCCGGGCTTTTATATTTTGGCTATCGCTATTATGCGCCTGCATTGGGAAAGTGGATAACACGGGACCCCATTGGAGAATTTGGAGGATATAATTTATATGCCTATGTACTAAATGATCCGATTAACCTTGTTGATCCTGATGGTTTGATCGGGGGGATGATATGGCAGAAAGTCGTTGAGTCTGCTTATCGGTTAGCTCCATACATTCCTGCCGGAACAGCAGTTGTTAAAGACTTATTTGACAATAGTGGCCCATCGGTTTCATCTGGTGCACAGGAGGCTTGGAAAAGCTTTAATAACTGGAGAAAAAGAAAAAGTGATGATGCATGCGAGGCTGAAAATACGGATGCATCGGATTTTAGCCCAGAAGAAATTGAAGAAATTAATGAAATAGCAAGGAAGTTAGCGGCAGAAATGATATATGAACAATTAAGAAAAGAATCGGTGAATTATCATTCAAGGTGGCGGTAGGGTATGTATACTATTTTTGTATGCTACAATTAAGCAACTCTTTCTGACTCTTTAATCAAATGGCTGTTAAATCAATGATTAGGATAATAAATCATAGGGTAATAAACACTAAGGATTTAGCCAATTAGAATTAGCACTCATGACATGAATATTAATGGCATAAAAAAAAGTCAAATCGATACGAGTGTTTTCCAAAATGCAAAAAGAACAATATTGGATGATTATAGATATATTTATAGCGTCTATAATTATATTTTTTGTAAGTATATTTTTAATGGAAAGCTTATCAAGTTTTCGAAAATATTTTCCAGTAAATTTGATTTCTATTTTAAGTACTTTAATTTCATTCATTCTGGGAATTTTTTATTTATATTTGAAATACCCAATTGCTGTTTCCCATTTCGGTTTTGACAATAATAATATTAAAAGTACAATTGTCTGGGCTATTAAAGGATCCTTTTTTCTAATACTTCTAAATTTTCCCTATAAGATTATACTAATAGAGAAAAAAATTCCCAAAGATCATTTAATTGAGTCGCAGCAAGGAGTGGAGTTTTTATTTTTATTCCTATTTATTGCTGTAATATTTATACCTTTTGTAGAAGAATTATTCTATAGATCATTTTTATTTCGACTAATAAAAGATAGATTTGGTCTCGTTGCTGGATATCTCGTTTCGACTGGCTTTTTTGCATTAGGACATATGTTTTCCATAGGGTCCATAATTAATTCATTGATATTTTGCTATATTTACGAGAAATCAGGACGAATTGGTTCGAGCATTATAGCCCATACAATAGTAAATTTTGTTTGGTATGTGGCTGTTTATGGAACACTGAGGCAGTAATTACGCAACTCCAGAGGGGTCAGCTCTGATTTAACGCCTGGTAGGGCATCGGGGTCTGGTCTTAAATATTCAATATTGACAATCTCGTAAAAAGTCAAAATTCTCGAATTTCGGCTCCCTAACCTATTGAAATTATTGGGTGTGAAATTTGGAAATTGGCTATTTTCGGACTTTTTACGAAACCATCAATATTGATAAAAGATTAGGCAGTCGTGGGATTCAGGGAACATCCATTGGAATATTGGTTTACAAAAAATAATAATGATACGCAGATAAGATGCCACACACGATCTGGACCGGCTCAGCACCATTCAGACCGGCCCGTGCAGCTTTAACTATGCGTACCCCGGTGCCGATCCCCGCGGGACTGAAATCCGGAAATCCGGGACGTTGTTGACTGAGTTGACTTGCTGGCTGGCCTGCTGCAAAATTTTGGCAACGGCAGAGGTTGAACTCTCCACTCGCCGGACAACCTCTGCTGACGCAACACGCTTTCATTCCCCCAAAATAGCATGGCGCAGTGTTCCAGAAGAATCAAAGCGCACCTGCCTCTGCTCCATAGGTCTCCATTATTATAAAATCCCGCTAAAATTTTACTCAGCTTATTCACAGTCCCCCAAGATTCCAATAAACCTACTATGCCGACGGTGCGGTGCATACCGTGGACGGCCCCTGGGACAACGATACGCTGACCTACACATACGATCGACTGGGTCGTATGACCGGCATCAGCCCCCAAACCGGCCAAGCCCATTCTTACACCTACGACGATCTGAACCGGCTGACCACCATTGAGACCGGCCCGCGCAGCTTTAACTATGCGTACACCAATGCCGATCCCCGCGTGCAGAGCCTGACCCGGCCGCAAACCGGCCAAACCGAATATAGCTACGCCGATCCATTAAAGCGACTGACGGCCATGATCAACACCAATTCGTCCGGCCAGCCGGTCAACCGCTTCGACTACGCCTATAACGATACGGACCACCCCGATCAACGCTCTGCGGAGACGTTGACTGACGGTCCGGATATAACCTACTCAACTGACCAGCTGACAACTTACGAATACAATGCGGTGGATCAGCTGATCGATGCCGGCGCCCTCGGTGGCTTTGTCCATGATGAGGCCGGTAATCTAACCAGTGGCTACACACCTGAAGGCTACGCCTTTGAGGCCGCTTACGATGCCGAAAACCGCATGACATCCGTGGCCTATGTCGATGGCGGCGGCAGCCTCCACCGAACCGAGTTTGTCTACGGAGCGAATAACTTTTTGAGTCAGATCAAAAAGTATGATAATGGTATCTTAACGGCCGATACCCGCATTGTGCGAAGCGGCAGCCTGGCGATCCAGGACCGTGACGGCGCCAACCAGATCACAAGGGAGTTTACCTGGGGTATAAATATGGGCGGCGGTATCGGCGGGTTGCTTAGCCTGCGCCAGGGGGCCATGGACTACGCTTACCTTTATGACGGCAAAGGCAATGTCTCGGCCGTGCTCGACACGGCCCAGTCTGTAGCCGCGGCTTACCGCTACGACAGCTTTGGCCGTCTGCAGACCCAAGCCGGCAGCTTGGCGCAGCCCTTTCAGTATTCGACCAAACGTTACTTTGCCGATTCCGGGCTTTTATATTTTGGCTATCGCTATTATGCGCCTGCATTGGGAAAGTGGATAACACGGGACCCTATCGAAGAATCAGGAGGATATAATTTATATGCCTATGTACTAAATGATCCGGTTAATAGGTTTGATCCTTATGGGTTATTAGGTGGATTAGCAGGTGCAGCCGGAGGTGCTATCACAGGAGGAATTGGTGGTGCGATCTCAGGAGCAATAACAGGAGGGGCACAAGGTGCGCAACAAGGCTTTATTACCGGGGCTATAACGGGGATGGCGACAGGTGCTATTGGTGGCCCTATTGTTGGTGGAATTGTTGGAACTATTGCAAGCTCCATTATTGGTGAAATGATAGGGCCTTCGACGCTTTCGGACGAGGATCGGATACGACAGCATAACGAAAATTTGCAGAAAGCGGAAGAGATTTTACGAGAAGCACAAGAGCTTAATAGAAGATTAGATGAATTATGCAGGCGCACCGGAGGATGCTATGATGATGATCCTTGTAAATAAAGCATGATTTTGTATATATTGGCCAGAATGGCTGTAACCTAAATTAACAATCTCGATTAGACGATAGATATATTCAGCAATGTCTTTATCAACTATTGGCAATAAATTAGCAGGTACGATTTTTATTCTTTTTGGAACACTATTTATCTTTTACTTATTTTATTCACAAAGATTGATACTGGACAGTTACTCATTTTTCCTTGCTCGATATTTTAAGGTTATATCGGCGGGTTACGGTGGATTGGTTCTTGTTTTTTTAGGAATTTCATATTTTATTGGCTTTTTGATTCCTTACTATAAGGCAAACGCGTATGAAAAAGCGAAAAACAATATTATTAATTCTATTTTCGGTCTTCCATTTTTCGCATTCTTACTAATAACAACTTCTGTCAGTTTTAACAGCAACGAAATTAGAACATATAAAATCTTAGGGATCATATTCTCCGCAATTATGATTCTGTACTGCTTATGGTCATTTTACTCTGGCTTGAATACCAAAAAAAAATTCGAAAAAAAGCCCAGTACTTGATATTTCTCCGAAGGAAAGAAATAGGGTTGCATCTTAAGTCTTAAATATTGATGAAAGCGGAGGCAGTTGGAGGTTTATCTTTGACTGCCTTTTTTGTTTTAATTGCCAAGCTAAAATGACCTGATCCTTTCTGGGGGATTGTGGCGAATGAGGTAATGATTGGCACGGAGCGGGGTGATAGCACAAGGGGCTGGCGTGATAAATGGCCCTTTACATAACGGCGATTTTATCGGACGGCATTTTTTACCACCCTGCCGGAGGCTTTATAGAAAGAAAAAAATTCTGTACGATAAAATCACTTATGTATAAATGCACTTTATCATGACAGGCGCAAACGGATAAGATAGACAAGCGGCGGTTCCTTATTTTTTGCAGGGCGGGCGGGGGTTATTAAATCAGACCGGCTGCGAGCACAGGCCGCGCAAGACCTGTGCTTCAAGGTCTGAAGCCCGCCTGCCGAGGCGAAGCTTCAGCGAAGACTGGAGCACGCAGCCGTACCGCTTTATTCCTTCTGGCGAGACTTCCAGGAGCTTTGTACAACGTCACGCATAGCAACCATCAACCCATGCCACTGTTGTTCAGAATATTTTGTTATCGCCTGCATGACACGCTGATGGATTTTTAATCGGGTTGGCTGTTTAAGGCGTACGATCAAAATACCGTGATGAGGTTCATTCGCGATGAATAGAAAATCCCTTATCAGTTGTAATGAAAAGCCTCTTTTCTTGTTGCGCTTTTTGCCACAGCACTTCATCGGTTATTCCCTGCTCGGCACTTCCGCGAATATCGGAGACATCAAATCCTTTTAAACGCAGCTCTTCGACGGTAATCAACGGTATATTCTCGTCCACAAGAACTTTCATATCGCACTTTCGGTCATATCAATCGGCGTTATCTGCTCTTCGGCTAACGATGCGGCATAGTCAAGGCAAGCATAAATGTCTTCAACTTTTATCGAAGGATAATCTTCAAGAAGCTCTTGGATCTTATCCCCGTTGGCTAACATCCGGATGATTTGATGTACCGGGATTCTTGTGCCTTTGATGCAGGCCTGTCCATGGCAAATTTGGGAATCGACTGAAATACGCTTGTACATAATAGCCTCTCACTAAAATCCGAAACTAGGAGGTGGTCGCCCACCGCTTGGCTTCATGTTTAAGAATTAAGCCCTCCAGGATTTCTCTGATAATCTGCTTTTCCTGGGCGTCAAAGTCGGAGATTGCTTCAAATTGCAGTCGCAGTTCGTCATCGGGTCCGCGTTCATCCCCATCAAAGAGCATCGTATCAGCGCTGACATTAAACGCCAACACGATTTTACGGAACACCTCCAGGGTAGGCTGAGCTGCCCCTGCTTCATACCTTTTTATCTGAGTGACGTGAATGCCGATCTTGTCGGCCAATACCTGTTGTGTATAGCCCCGCTTTTTACGAAGCGCCACCAATTGCTTTGGAAATAGCATATTAGACACCCTTTGGACGGTCGGTTATTTTTTAGGGTAGTCTATCATAGGATTTTTTTATCCTTGATAAAAAGTATCTTTAAAGGCACTAGTATAGTATCTTAAAATCATTTTGACAAGGTTTTTGAGACGGGGGTTTTCGGCAGGAAAAAAGGCCATCAACTTCAATGACTGTGGCAGGTCGCAGTTGATGGCCTAAGGCAAGTTCCAAAAGGCGATATCCTTTTGAAACTGCTTTCTTTTTCTATCCCGCCCCGGCGAATTTGTCAACGTATCTTCCATCAAAAATCAAGGCAAAGGAGGTGATTGATTTGAAAACCAACAGCGTTGAGACCACGGATATTTTTAGAGGAGCGTTTTTTTTGTGCCGAGGTGGTGAGCTGAACGGAATCCGCTTTAGGAACAATGGTAAACGGATTGCCTCTTTCCTGTTCACCGGCAGGGGCCTGAATAAGCTTGATAAACAATATCGAAACGGCCAGGCCCTGGTCAATCCGTTGCAGTTCCGGGAATCGCTGAACCATTTGCGGGATATCCTGTTTGAGAGACTATGAGAACAAGATGATCCGGCTTCGTCACGCCCGGGGCGTGACTGCGCCGTGACAAGGGGGAAAAGATATGATAGAAAAAGAAAAGATCGAGTCCATCAAAACCAACGTTGAGATGGTCGCCCTGGCCGAAGCCAAGGGTGTTAAGCTTCATAAAACCGGTCAAAGTTATTTTGGCCTGTGTCCTTTCCACCATGATAAAAATCCTTCCTTTTCGGTAACCCCATCAAGAAATGAGTGGCATTGTTTTGGCTGCGGCAAAGGCGGCGATGTGATCCGCTTTGTGGAGTTGTTTGACCAGGTGGATTTTAAGGAAGCTGTCAAAAGGCTTTCCGGCAACGGATTTAAAACAGCCAAAAAAAGCGCAAGGAAAAAGCCGTCTAAAAAACAAGCCGGCCTTTCCGCCAGGCTTTTAAAGCTTCTCAAGCGGGTAATCGAGTTTTATCACACTGCCTTTTGTGAGGATCCCCGTGCCAGGCAATATCTTAATCAACGCGGGATCACGGATAACACGATATTTTCTGATTTTAACATCGGTTTTGCCAACGACACGCTACTAAACGCCCTGCCCGGCGAGGGGGATGTTTATGAGCAGCTAAAACAGATCGGTGTTTTAACCAGTAAAGGCAACGAACACTTTTACGGCTATGTGACATTCCCATTGTATGACATGCAAGGCAACCCGGCCGGCATCTACGGCCGCCGGCTCGATGAGATGGTTACAGGCAATGTGTCCGATCACCTGTATTTGCCCGGCGCCAGATACGGGCTGTTTAACCGGCAGGCCGTCAAATCTCACAAACAGATCATCCTCACCGAATCGATCATCGACAGCATCACGTTGATCAATGCCGGCATTAAAAACACCCTTGCCTGTTACGGCACCAACGGCTTTACCGCCGAGCACCTGAAACTGCTCAAACACTATGAAGTCGCTGCGGTTTACATCTGCTTTGATGCCGATGACGCCGGCAAGCAAGCCACACAATCCGTATCCGCCAGTCTTCAGGCCGAAGGCCTCCGCACCCATTGTGTTAACCTTCCCGCAGGCTGCGACATCAATGATTTTTTCTTGTCCACCCCCAAAGCGCCGGATCACTTCAAAGATCTTGTGCACCAGGCCAATCCCGCCGACAGCGGGATCAGGAAAGAAGAACAAAAGGCTCAGCTCGTTAAAACCGACTATGGCTTTATTATGACCATAGCCGGCCGTAAATATGAAGTCAGAGGGATTTTGAGAAACGACAGTAAACTGAAAGCTACGGTTAAAGGCATTGTTATGGAAAAATCCAAACGGCGCCTGCATGTTGACACGGTGGATTTTTACTCGGCCAGATCCCGAGCCTATTTGATCAAGGGCCTGTGCGATCTGTTCGCTACCGATAAAAACGCCATTGCCGAGGATGTGCAAAGGCTGCTTGAGCTGGCCGAAGATTACCGGCCGCCTGAACAAGGACCGGAAAAAAAAGAATCAATGACGGCCGCAGATAAAGCCAAAGCGCTGGCCTTTTTAAAAAACCCGGACATGTTTGAGGAGATCCTTTCCGACTTTGAGACCATCGGCTACACCGGCGAGCAAATGAACAAGCTGCTGTGTTATATTGCGGCGGTCTCCCGCAAGATGGAAGCACCGTTGTCGGTGATGATCCAGTCGCGGTCGGCTGCCGGAAAATCCTATCTCCAAGATACGGTGCTCTCGATGGTTCCGGAAGACGTTTTTATCAAATACACCCGGCTGACCGATCAGGCCTTGTTTTACAAGGACAAAGACAGCCTTAAACATAAGATTTTGGCCATCGAGGAATTAGACGGCATGAACGGGGCGGTGTATTCGATCAGAAGCATCCAGTCATCCAAAAAGATCACCATTGCCTACACGGGCAAGGATCCTGTCAGCGGTGAGCTCAAGACCCAGGACAACACGGTGGAAGGTCCGTTGATGGTTTTTATCACCACAACGCAAGTTGACATTGATGGTGAGACCGCCAGCCGCTTTGTGTTTATCTCCATTGATGAGTCCGAAGAAATGACCCAAAAATCCTGGCCAAGCAGCGCCAAGGCCAGACCATGGAAGGAATGATCAACCGGCTCAAATCGGCTGCGATCATCAAAAAGCATAAAAACGCCAATAAACTGTTACGCCCTGTGCATGTGTTCAACCCCTATGCGGACCTATTGACTTTTACCAGCAAATCGCTCAGAGCCCGCAGAGACCATAGCAAGTATTTAAACCTGATTGTGGCCATAACCTACCTGTTCCAGTACCAGCGTAAAGTCCGGAGCATGGAATTTGACGGTAAAACCATCGAGTACATTAACGTAACACTTGCCGATATCGAAAAGGCCAATGAGATCGCAAACGAGGTTTTGGGGCGGTCTTTGGACGAACTGACGCCACCATCGAGAAATCTTCTTGCGCTGATCCGGCAAATGGTTACAGCCCGGTGCAATAAGAAAAAGACCAGCGCTGAGGAATATCATTTTACCCGGCGAGAGGTCCGCGAATACAGCACCTGGAGCGACTTCCAGGTCAAAACCCACATCCGGCAGCTCCAAGAGCTGGAATATATCTATGCGGTAGCCGGCAAAAAGGGCAAAGAGTATGTCTACGAGCTTTTGGTTACCGACAGCATCGACGAAGACAAGCCCTTTATGGTGGGCCTCACCGACACCAAGCAGTTAAAGAAAAAAGCCAAAAAGGCCGGTATTACAGACGAATAATATGAACCTGGAGGGCAGAAATGCCTGCTGGGAGGGTGAAACCGGTAACTTGGAGGGTACTTGGAGCCCGGTTGGAGGGCACCTGGCGGGCTGTTTAAAAATGCTATAAATCCCTATCCACCAGTCGATTACAAGGAAACCAACACCAACTTGGCGGTAATCCGGCAAGAAGTAATTTATAGCACACACTTAAAAACCGCCATCATAGCCGCACATCGTATCCATAAATCATAAATCCAAAACGAGGCAAACCCATGAGCACTACAGACGAACTTGTGTTCAAGTTCAAAGAGCATCTTACGGTCTTAAACCGTAGCCCGGCCACCATCGAAGCTTACAGCGAACATACGCGGCACTTTCTTAATACCATGGACGGCGCTGATATCAAGCAGACGACAGCCGGCATGATCGAGGAATATATTGCCCGACTCTACGATCACAGAACTATTGAGGGCAAGCCATACAAGACAGGCACCATCTGCGTGAAAGTAAGATCCATCAAACGCTTTTTTGAGTTTTTGGAAAAAGCCAATATCGTCTTTATCAATCCGGCAGAGTTTATCACAGAGCCCCAAAAGCAAAAGGGTGCGATCAAAACCACTCTTGCCCCCAAGGAGGCAAGAAAAATACTGGATCAGCCGAATCTGGGCACCTTATCGGGCATCCGTGACCGGGCTGCTTTGGAAGTATTTTATTCAAGCGGCATCCGGCTTAATGAGCTGTGCCGGCTTACCATCTATGACGCGGATCTTGCCGGCGCAATGCTCAGAATCAAGGGCAAAGGGCAAAAAGACCGGATGGTTCCTTTGGGCAGACATGCGGTAAAGTTTTTGCGGGAATACATCACCAAAGTCAGGCCCCGGCTGACGAAAAAAAACAGAGCCTGCCGGCATCTGTTTGTCAACCGATACGGGCAGCCCATCAGCGATCAGGTGGTCAGCATCATGATCCGTACTTATGTCCGGCAATCCAAGAGCAAAAAACATGTCACCGCCCATACGTTCCGGCACACTTTTGCCTCCGTGTTGATTAAAAACGGTGCTGACATTGCATCGGTGCAAAAGATGATGGGGCACGCCGATTTGAAGACCACCCAGGGGTATCTGCGCTCTTTGGGAATCGATATCAAAGCCGTTCACAAAAAGACCCATCCCAGGGAAAAGGACAAGGAAGACCGCAAAGCCGCTAAACCAATATTCGAAAGAAAGAAAGGGCCGTATGAAAGAAAGTAATTTTACTGCTCTTGCCGATGAATTTACCAGGTCACTTAAAATCCGCAACCTGGCCGAAAGGACCATCGTGGGGGTTCGTTGGCGACTCGCTAAGTTCTTCAGTTATCTTGAGACCCAGGGCATCAGCCACATTGACGGCATTTCCAAAGATGTGGTCAGGGCTTACCAGGTGGAGCTTTATCAATGCATCAACATCAAAGGATCGCAAAACACCATCGCCTATCAAAACAACATGTTGTCTGCGGTAAAACAGTTTTTAAGGTTTTTACATCAACGCGATTATATCGTCGCCGATCCGGGAAAAGATGTTCAATATGCCAAACAGCCCAAACAGCTTCCCAGGGGCGTTCTGACACCTTCTGAAGCCAGAAAAATCCTGCATGCACCGGACACAAAGACCGTGATCGGCTACCGAGACCGGACCATTTTGGAGGTGCTGTATTCCTCGGGACTGCGCAAAGAGGAGGTGAACAATCTGAATTTAGCCGATGTGGACTACCACGACGGCTTTTTACGGACCACCGGCAAAGGCCAAAAGGACCGCATCGTTCCCATCGGAAAGATCGCCTGCCGCTATCTTGAAAACTATGTCAAATCAGTTCGCCCGGAGCTGATCAAAGATCCGTACAACAACCATCTGTTTTTATCGGTGAGAGGAAATAGGTTGTCTAAAAACATGATCTGGGAGCTGGTGAAAAAGTATGCAAAAAAGGCCCGAATCCGAAAGAACGTACATCCCCACACGTTCCGTCATTCCTGTGCCACATCGATGCTGAAAAACAAAGCGGATTTGCGAACCATCCAAAAACTGTTAGGCCACAGCTCGCTGACATCCACCCAGATTTATACGCATCTTTCCATCGCAGATTTAAAGCAAGTTCACAAACGCTGTCATCCCCGGGAAAAGGACAGAGAATAAGGTACAGCCGCCCCACCTTCGGCGGGATCTTCGACTTGCTTGATTTTATAGGCCCTGGCTGTCATGCTAAATGCAGCTTCTTACATAATCGGTCGTTATCAGACAGAGCAATCTATTTTTAAAAATAATCAGCGGTGCTCCATCTGATAACGCGAGTTTATGTCATCAAAGCATTTAGCCCGCCAGCCAGGGCCAACAACACTGAAGGTAAGCGGCTGATCTGAATCTTATTATCGTATCCCACCCTCCACCCTTGAGATAAGGAATCCTGCCCGATTTTATTTTTGGCAGTTAAAAGAAAAAAGAATCCGGCTTATCCCTCGCAGATGCAGCAACCATAAGCTTTTTTCTTTTAACCGCTATGAAAAATCTTTGATTATTAAGGCCTCCTGTAGTATTGTGAATGAAGAAATTTGAAGAACTTTATGTATACGCTGGGTGAAAAAATACGTGAAAAACGGCTCTTTTACAAAATAGGATGACAAGGGTTAACTTGCCGATATAAAACTCGATGTTTGCTCTTGGCCGCAGGGTCGCGATCGGTTTATTGTTTTAAATGATCCGATTAATTGGGTTGATCCAAATGGATTGTTCGGCCTAGCTGGTGCAGCATCTGGTGCAATTGGTGGCGCTATCGGTGGAGCGGTGGTAGGGGCGATCACAGGTGGGGTTGAAGGTGCAATTTCAGGGGCTATTTCAGGCGCAATTATTGGTGGAATTGTAGGTGCTGTCACAGGCCCGGTAGTTGGCATTGGTGCAGGTACAATAGGGAGCGCCTTTGCTACAGGAATACTAGGCGAAATTGCCGGACCTGCTAGTATCGAAAATCCACCAATACAACAGTTGATGGAATCCGGCGAATGGTGGGAAAATGACCATTTGTTAATGGAATATGAAGACATGTTAAATGATCCAATTTGGGAAAAATGGGAAAAACAAAATGCATGTAGTGATTAGAGAAACGTGAGGAATTCATATATGCCTGAAGAATTAATTAAGCTTCTTATAATAATTGGGCTTAGTCTCGCAGTAGGGATCTTATTTTCAGTGCCAGTAATCGTTTGGAGGGCAATCAAAAGGCGACCTTTGCTTCCGAAAGGAAAAAAAATAGAGTCGCCCCGGATTTTTTATTTTGGATTTCTCTTGTTTGGGGGATTCGCAACGATTTCATTTTTCATTGGCAGACCATATTTTGGTTCAGCTTTTCTGATGGTACTTTTTGTATATGTATGTGGCTTTATAGTCTACAAACTAAAATAAAGGACAACGTCTCCACTTTTTTTCATTGTACTAATAAATTCGATTCCATCCTTATCCGGGTGGTGGCTGGGATAAGAGTAGGACCAGCTCCGCCGCTTCCCTTAGGTGTTGAGTTTGGGGAAAATTTGGTGACGTTGTTGACTGAGTTGACTTATCAGAGGTAATTAGTGCCTGAACGAAAAGTCGCCGTTTTATAGTTCAGCCAGGCCGCTGATGCTCACTAATTTAATTACTACCGTTGAATTTGACCGCGACCAGTAGCAAATCAATTTTTAACTGCAGTTTCTCAAAATTTTGACATACCACTCCATTGGATCATTCTTTTTGATGCAGAGCCTATCTTTAGGCTGCTTTGCGTCGCTTTTTCTTCTTTAGCTCTTTTTGCTAAAGCAGGTGGCCCAAAATTTGTATATTGCGCGCTAACACAGATAACGCGACATAACGTTCAAACCCATCTAAACCATGATCCAAGCAGCGATCTAATCTGTGATTTTCCAAAGCATTAATAGAAGATTCAATGGCTGAATGCTTACGTCGGGATTCAACAAATTCTTCTGACTGCTCTATTTCTTTGTAAGCGTCAATTAATCCCCACCGACTGGCCGTGGCCGCAACGGCTATGGCCATACGGAAATACACGGTTGTCAGTATCAACCGTTGACTGCAATAGTGGTGAGGTCGATGTTATGCGGCAGAAGGTCTTTGAGATCTTGTTCAGTTTGAGCTAGCGGAAGTTTTTTAAATATATACCGCAGGTAGGCATAAGGTTCCAGACCGTTTGCTTTGGCGGTTTCGATAAGACTGAAGAAGGTGGCACTGGCCTTGGCACCATCCGGGCTGCCGGCAAACAGCCAGTTCTTTCGGCCTACGACAAAGGGACGGATGGCATTTTCCACCAGGTTGTTGTCCGGTCTTAACCGGCCGTCTTCTATGTAAATGACCAGTTTTTTCCAATTGGTCAGCGTATAACTGATAGCCTTGCCCAGTAGGCCTTTGGGCGGTGTCAGCGACTGATTGGTATCCAGCCAGTCTTTAAACTTATCCAAGAGCGGTTTGGCTTTTTCCTGACGCAGCTGATAAATCTGAACAGCATCCAAATCCCGGCGCTGGGCCTCTTTTTCGATTTGATACAAGTCCCCGATATAGTCCAAGGCCTCATCGGCAAGGCTTTTTGGATTATCCCGTTTGGACCGATGCTTTTTGCGAACCTTAACGACTTTGATAAATTTGCGCCGTGAATGGGCCCAGCAGCCCAAATGCACAATATTCGGATTTTGATCCAGGTGATCATAGCCGGCAAAGTCATCACTTTGAATGTACCCGTGGTAGTCGTTTAAAAACTCAAGGGCCACTCGTCCACTGCGGGTGCGCTGATATTGATACAGTAAAGTTGGACGATCCGGTGGACCGCCGCGATATACCCACATGTACGATTTAGTGGTATTGTCTCGGCCAGCTTCGTTTAACACCTGAAGCGGCGTTTCATCAATATAGATCAATGGCCCGCTGCGGATTTCGGCCTGCAGAAGACCAATCAATCCCGCGCAGTGCAGTGCGGATTGAACCATCCATTTGGTCATCACTGCCCGCGGCAGATCAATACCCAAACGGCCAAATATTTTCTGCTGGCGATACAACGGCAGCCCGTCGGCAAACTTGGATACGGCAATGTGCGCCAACAGACCGGCGGTAGAGTTGCTTTTGGGGATCAGTTGCACCGGGGGCGGAGCAATCATGACGGTGGGGCCGTCATCTTCAACGCCCTCACAGTTTTTGCAAGTGTATTTAAGGCGAATATGACGTTCAACTTGCAGCCGGGCTGGAATGTAATCCAGCTTTTCGCTGATTTCTTCACCAATACAGCTTTTGGGCTGCCCGCAACCACACTGCTTTTCTTCTTCGCTAAGATCGTGGATAATATCAATGCGTGGCAGATCTTCGGGTAGAGCCTTGCGCCCGCGCTTTTTACGAGAATGCGCGGCAATAACAACCGTGTCCTCACCTGTTTGAGTATCACCGGCACTATGATCATCATCCCCATCAAACAGTGGCCTTTGATCCGGATGAGGCTCATGCCGTTTTTCACTGCTGCGACCGAAAATTTCGTTTTTAAACAAGCGAAGCTGTTCTTCCAAATAATGAATTTTTCCTGATATCTTACTTCTAACTCATCAACAAGAGAAATAACAATTTCTTTAGGTAAACTAGCATCATCGGGCAGGTTTCTCAGGTCCAAATCCATGCCCGAGTATGTAGCAAAAAGAAGTAATTTTGTAAATACTTTTTTTGAAAAATAAGTAAAAAAAATTAAGCGACATGCTGGTAGTAAAGCTGCTGATGAGCAGTTGCAAAATCAAGCCCAGCAAGTAACCAGTTTAACTGTTTTCGATTGATCGTCAACACTTGCTCGGGTAGTTTAGGCCATTTGAAGCGATGCTCTTCCAGCCGCTTATGCCACAAACAAAATCCGTTTTCATCCCAGTACAAGATCTTGATGATGTTTTGGCGCCGGTTGCAAATCACAAATAAATCGCCGGAAAACGGATTGAGTCCCATGGCCTGTTCAACCAACATCGACAGCCCGTTGATCGCCTTGCGTAAGTCGGTGCTACCTAGGGCCAAATACACGCGTACTGAATTTTCCGGAATCATGTCAACCTCCTGCGCCCCCAGTTAATAATTTGGGCGCCACCGCAGGGTGAGCCCGCCCCCGCGGGGGCGGGCTCACCCTGCGGTGATCGCTGCGGACTGCAGGTGACAACTATCCTGACACAGGGGGGCTTGTTGTGGACGTGTTTGATAAAGACAGCCAACCCACCCTGATGGAATTGAGTGAGTTGTTTACCCAGACGCGTCAGCAGTTTTTAGGTGCTTGTCTTCAAAGGTTGATTGAGCAAAAGTACTCCTATTTACTGGCGCAAGAGTACAGCCCTTGTCCCAAGTGCGGTAAATCATGTAAAAGCCGACGTTACAGTTCAAAACAGATGGTTACCATGCAAGGTAATAGTAAGCTGGATCGGCCGTGGTTTTATTGTACGGATTGTTCGTTGGGCTTTTGCCCCTTAGACGAGGTGCTTGAGATCAGCCGTAAGCAGCATCAATTTGATATCCAGAAAAAAGCGGTTAATCTGTCGGCCGATGTTACCTTTGCCCGCGCAAGCGACATATTTAAGGAATTGAGCGGTCAGCATCTAAGCGATCACTTTATGCATGCAACCTTTGACGCAGTTGGGGCCCAAGCGCGTCAGGAAGATATTATACCCAGTACAGAGCAGATTGAAAAAAAGATTGAGCAGGCATCCACCGGTCAGTGGCGTCCGATTCTCGTCGTAGCTTCGGATGGAGCAAACTTGCCGACTCGGCCTAAAGCCAAACGTAATGAGAAAAGAGGCAAGGGCCAGTGGCAAGAAGCCAAAGGCTTTCGCATATACGTGCTGGCTGATGAGCGCATCATTCACATCGCAAGTTGGCATCAGATTCAAAATGAAGCGCAGTTTGGACAAGATTTAGCTTTGGCCGCTTCACGTGTAGATCAAGAATCGGTTCGTATTGCTCTTTTGGGTGATGGTGCCGGATGGCTATGGAAACATATGACAGCTTGTTTTCCCAAAGGCCGAGAGGTTCTCGACTATTACCACTGTGCCGAGCATATCTATAAAGCAGCCAAGGCGCAGTATGGCGAAAAATCAGAAAAGGCTTTACATTGGGTGGAAAATACCATCTGCCGCCTGTTTTATGCTGAAGTTAGCAATGTCATCGGGGGCCTTCGCCGAATGGAACCAAAAGATGATATTGCCAAGGAAGAAATCCGCAAACTGATTGTATACCTTACCAATAACCGAGAAAGGATTCACTATAAAAGTGATCGCAAAGGCGGCTATCCGATTGGTAGTGGAGGCATTGAATCAGCGAATAAATTTATCTGTCATACTCGTATGAAACGATCAGGCGCATGGTGGGTGGAAGAAACCGGAAACGAAATGCTTCGTATACGATGTGCGATTTATAATGGCACTTATGACAAAGTCTTTGAAAGATATAAACAAGCTAATTTATCCCAAACCACTAATTTTTGTTAACAAACTGGTAATACTCCCCATGGAGGGGATAGATAGTAGCGTTGATCTTCTGGAGGGATACAGTATGAGGTTGGGGGGCGAGAGAGGGCGAAAGGCATATCAAGCGGTCGATACAGTCGTTTCAATAATGCAAATTTTTCAGTCTCTTTATGACCTTAAGGGTGTAACATGGGCAGAGAAATGCCATGTATTTAGAGATCCCTCATCAGGTAGATTTATTTCCAATGTGGAGGGGAATGGGAGAATACTACAAGCGATTGCTACTTTCTTTAATCTAATGGTTCAAAACCAAGACTTAACAAATGAAATCCCACGATTTGAATTAAAGGATGAATTATTTGAAGAATTCCATAATATCAAACTCTCACAAAAAACGTTAATCAATTATGGTTTTTTACTGAACGACCCCGGTTCCATACTAAATTGAACCGTAAAATTTATCAAAAATAAATATGACATCTTTATCGATAACTACCAATGAAGGGAGTTTTATTTTTTAGTAACTCAAATACCAACAGTCTAGCTATAGAACCGCTTTTTCTATCTTGACCTGGGTGGCTCCGTTTATATGTTCTACCTAAGCAATTAAGATTTAGCAAATGAGTCTAGCAGCAAAGGAAATTCCGTTATGAAGAGAAGATATCGCATAATTCTTAATATCTGTTTAGTTTCCCTTTTTTTGTTAACGGCCACTCTATTAAACGCAGCTGAGGTGACTGTGTCATACACCTACGACAGTCAAAATAGATTAACATTGGCTACCTATACCACAGAAGCCGAAAACGCCTCCGTATCATATCAATATGATGCGCTGGGCAATATCACTTCTTATTCTGTTTCAGTGGAAAATGATACCGATGGTGATGGGCTTCCCGATGATCTCGAAAACACAATGTGCACAGATCCTTCCGATGCTGATACGGATGATGACGGTATTTCTGATGGTGATGAGCATTATACTTATGGAACTGAACCCTGCGTGCTTGATACGGACGGCGATGGAATACAGGATGGTACGGAACTTGGAATAACCCTGGAAGATGTTGGACCGGATACTGATACAGGAGTAATTAAACCGGATGATGATTTATCGACTGAAACGAATCCCCTTTTGGCAGACACCGATGGAGATGGCCTGTTTGATGGCCTTGAAGATCTGAACCGCAATGGTAAAGTGGAGCTCGGCGAAACTGATCCAGTTATGGCTACTACCATAACTGAAGGAAAATTAACTTTCGAATCCGACAGATCCGGCGATTTTGATGTTTGGGTCACGTCAATTTACGATGACGGTACAACTGGGTCCGCCGTTAATTTGACAGCTGATTTAGTCGGTTTTTCAGGTACGCCCAGGTGGTCTCCCGATGGCAGTAAAATAGCTTTTCGGTCAAGGAGTACAGGAACCGATCAAATTTGGGTTATGGATTCAAAAAGCGCTAATAAAACCCAACTTACAATCATGGACGGGTACTATTGCCGATGGCCTTCCTGGTCGCCGGACGGCAGAAAAATTGCTTTTTACAGACACTATGGAACCTCGACCTGTGCTGCATACCGCACAACTGAAGTTTGCACTATGAATGCTGATGGATCTGAAGTGACCTGTTTTGGGAACTCTGCCGGCCATGGCGAATTTCATCCTTCCTGGTCGCCGGACGGCACAACCTTAATATATGATCGAGATGAAGGCACATGTAGCAATCCAAAAGATCTATGGATGATGAATCCTGTTGGTACCAACAAACGAGCTTTTTATCCGGTTTCCGGTCAAAATGATGATAATTGGTATCAGACTGCGTCTCGCTGGGGGACTCACGGCAAGATATTATTCATGGAAACTGTCACTTCTACAAACCATTGGGAAATAGGAGTAATAAATGATGACGGAACCGGATATTATCGAATCGCCCATCCTAATTCTGATAGTACATCGGGACCCAGCTGGGCATTTGGAAACAAAAAGATTATTTATTCTGCTCCTGATGGGAATGGAATAACCCAGTTGTGGATGGTCAATGACGATGAAACAGATAGATTACAGATTACCGAGGGCACTTCCATGAGCAGATGGGCGGATTTTATTTCGTTGGCGAATAACCCATGTGAAGGCGATATCAATGGAGATGGCGATTCAGATGGGTATGATCTGCTAACATTTTTATCCGATTATATTTTGGAGTTATCGAGCGCAGATTTAAACCAGAATGGACTTGTGGATGAAGCAGACATGGAGCTCTTTTCAAATGGTTTTGGACGAAATAACTGCCCGCTCTGCAAAGGATGTAAACTAGCATTTACCAGAAACAATGAGATTTTTGTCAAATACCTCGACGGCAGTCATAGGGAATACCAAATTTCTGTAACTGGGGATACATACAGGCCGAACTGGTCCCCTGATGGTGAAGAAATTTCTTACTATTCTGATGAAAACGGCAACATTGATATTTTTTTGATTGATAAACATGGAAACAACAAGCGGCAATTAACAGATGATTTAAAAGATGACTATTCCCCTTCAATCTCTCCGGACGGCAACAAAATTGCATATGTACATTCCGAAGATGGAGTAACGTATACATACGATAGAAGACTTATGGTGATGGACTATGACGGCAGCAACAAGCAGGAATTGGTCAACGCCAGGGATCTAAGCTCCGGATATGACATGGTGACCAATGTAATTGGCTGGTCGGAAGACAGCCGGTATATTCTGTTTCATACGTCGGGGCCATCTGCATACAACTACGATATATGGAGAGTGAATGTAAGCGACACCGGCGACGCTGTTCAATTAACCGACAACTCAGGAGATTTGGGAAATTGTCAGGAAAAAAGCGGCAATGATTCTTGGAGAAATGGAGTAATTATCTATTCGAGTTCAAGATATAGTAATTATCGCAACCATGATATTTATTCTATGAACGATGATGGCTCGAACAAACAGAGTATTCTCTTTTCTGATGCATATACCGGCTATCCGAACTGGTCTATCGACGGCAGCAAGGTGTCGTATTTTTCTAAAGAAAGCGGGGAGTATGAAATTTGGATCATGAATCCAGATGTATCTCAACAGGTTCAAATTAAAAATTTCGGCGACGGTGGCGTTGGTCCACCCGATCTATTCTAATATGGTTTGGGAATTGATGTAGGATTATGGCTAACGGAATTCTTTACCAAATATGAGACCTAAATTTAAGCAATAGCAATTATCTATGAAAAATAATCGTAACAAATACTATGGTTTATCGGATTAGTATCCGAGAAAATGAACGTTTACTTTCGTCAGCATTAATTTTTATAGTTCTGATTTTGGGAATAGCGTCCATTATTTTTCTGTTTATTACAGATGGCATGATGGACAAAAGTGGCGACGCTTGCATGAAATGCCAAAAAAAATTCATGGCCACAAACTTCACATTTAACGCGCGCAAAGCCAAAATGTAAATCCCCGCAATCCAAATAGCGCTGGATAACATCCTCTATAACACGAACAATCTCTTTACATTTTTGCGGATTGAGGGCATCGCGATGAGGCGAGCTAAATTGACCTGAATCAATGTCAAAATACTGGCTGGAAACAGCCTCAAATTCATTTGACAGAGCCGCGCGGCAGAGAATTTCCGCACCTATCCGGAGATCTCCACCAACCACTGCATATGCCGCCTTCACCATTTTGCTGCCCAGCATTGATATAGGATTAATATTCTCTGCTATTGAGTTTAAGCATATCTGTAATATTGATGAACTTAAGATACGGGCAAGATTTCAGAAATTGATCATTTGAGCTGGATGTCAATACGATAGGCGGAAGAGCATTGCGAGATGTTTTTGTTGTGTGGGTGCAGTACTCTTCGAAACTGTTTTTTGTTCCAGAATTAGCGGGGCTGCCCTTTTTTGGCAACTGATTGCCAAGATGAACCGACAGGCAGGTCAATCTTTGCGCTTATCCCCGCCTGATTTTGTTGGGGGATACTATCGTAACGGCTAACGATAAACGGCGTCTTGCCGCAGCCAGTGCGATCAATGCACCTCCGAGAAGAACGATAGTTGAAGGGATTGGGACTGCAGCAATATTGTAATTGGTTCCATCGAGTTGAACAATGTAATCCACCCCTTCGATGAGTGTGACGGCTGACTGATTTCCGAGAACCCAGTTCCCCAATAAAACATCGATGTCAAAAGTCCCTACGGTACCAGTAGGTAATGAAGTACTGCCAGTAGCGTCGAAAGCATTAATTGTATCACCAGCGGAAAAATCCAACCATCCGGCAGGGAAATTAGCAGTAAAATTACTAACGTCTGCGCCAACCGGTGCAAGAATATTCCATTGAATAGCAGCAACATTTGACAGCGGACCGATGGCCTCAAGCGAAACCACTGTGGCGGAGTAAGATGGCTGAGGTAGGGAGAAAATTACTCCTGTTATCAGAAATATAATCGCAACCCCAAAGATTGATTTTTTTAACATTTATCGACCTCCCTGATTTTAAAGCGAACATTGACAGAAAAACCGTCCCTACAGAATTTTATTTCTGACACACACATAATCTACAACATTAACCTTACCATCTCGATTGCAGTCGACAGATGGTGAGGGATTCGATGATCCCATGATAACATCCCTTATTGTCGCATAATCTACAGAATTAACATTACCATCTGCATTGGCATCACCATATTCTGCAATGTCAAACGGTGTGGTCACCACATTTATATCATGGAAATTTACGCCTGTGGAATCTGGCGAATCAAGTACCACACCCTCTTCGCCCGGCTGTGCACTCGCATTATATCCAACAAAGTTCCTGTAACTATCCGTGCCGTCACCCACGGCATAGGTCAGAGCCAACGCGGGATTCGGTGGTATGGTGTTTCCCGAAGGGGACCTGAAAGTGACTTTTGCCAGAAAGACTCGGGCCCCGGTTACACCGGCCGTCGGATCTGCCTGGTTAAGCTTGCCGCCGATTACGACGAATCTGCCAGTTCCCGATTCGGCTGTGTTTTCCGGTGCCGGATTGTCTTTGTAAGCGGGATCGTCGCCGAACTCCCAAAGACCGGGATTTGATGTGTAGGGAGGAGTGCTGCCGGATACCGGAAAAATAATATTTTTATCGGCACTGACAAATTCCAATTCTGCAGTGGAATACGTCAACGTGACACCGTAGCTCAATACCCCGCCCTCCGTAAAATTAAGATCCGCGTAAATAAAAATATCAAGTACGTTTTGCGCTTGATCGGTCGTAAAAGCACCTTCTGCATAGACATCAACCTCGGCCGCGAAAACGCCAGTCGAAACGATGGTTGCAACCATAATAACAACGAAACCAGTGAGGGATATATGACAGTGTTTTCTTTTCATTGCCTTCAATCTCCTTTCCGTAAAGGCATCCAGAAAATATCAGCATACTGGATTCCGTTCACACCAAATAGAAAAGCCGGATTACCTCAGCTTTAAAGGCAACCCGGCTATCCCCCTTCTCATTCGACTATCATCTATGAGCGGAAAGATAAAAAGTTGCTTTTCCGGAGCTGATGAATCGAAGATGGTGAAAAGTGTATCAGTCTCAGCTGCAGCCCAACATATTGAGGTGTCAATTAATTGGAACCGATAGCTATCCTGATATCGAAAGCGGGCTTTAATGTCAACAGTGATTTTTCGAGGTGGAATGGAATTTTTAGGCAAATTTGGGCATAGCTCGCCGTTTTGCCTGCGGCTGGATTTTTTTAAAGGTAGGTTTCCGTCTTCGTTCTTTAGGCTTCGCTTTCAGCTACGACCCAACAGGTCGAACTACGCCGCGACAGGTCAATCGGGTAACCTGTCGAGAGCCTCAAGGTCGTGCGATCAGCATCAATTATTTAACCTGTCCGGCGAAGCATCATGAAAGAAATAGCACCCATCCGGCGAAAGATCAGGAGCGAAGCCGGATCATCCGCACCGGGCGAGGAGCACTCATCAAAGATGATGAAGGAGTCGGTAGGCGGGCTGTTGGCTAATCAGGTCTTGAAGATAATCGGCATTTCAAATACCTAATCTTTCAAAAATTGAACGTTTCGAACAAGGGGGAAAAAAATTGACATCTACAGAGGGAGCCTCCCTGGTGTATGCCCTGGACCAACCAAGCCATACCCTAAAATCCCCGGAACATGCAAGTTTTGTGAATAAACTGGAGTTCAGGGGCGAAAAAACCCTGCCGGTGCACAAAGATTTCGTTGAATCCGCATGTATTCATAGAAGAAAATTGATAAATGAAGCACTGGAGAGGGGGAATAGGATAAACACTTATGTTTGTTCTGTTTGTCTGGAAAGATATATGAGAGGGTGGGAAAGACTACTTAACTAGTTGAATTGCCTTCTCATTCTCGATCTTCTCCCCTCTCTTAGCCGCTACCTTGATTGTGGCATCCTCCACAGTGGATTTGCCCGAGTCAGATACGGTGATTTTTTAGGATTCAATCCCCATACCTATGTCCTCTGTACCGATGGCTGTTTCTATGGGGAAGGCATGTTCACGGTTGCACCCAGATTCAACCCAAAACATTTGGGTAATACGGCACGTTGTTGACTGAGTTGACTTGCTGGCCTGCTGCAAAATTTTGGATATGGCAAAGGTTGAACTCCCCACTCGCCGGACAACCCCTGCTGACGCAACACGCTTTCATTCCCTCACAATAGCATGGCGCAGTGTTCCAGAAGAATCAAAGCGCACCTGCCTCTGCTCCATAGGTCTCCATTATTATAAAATCCCGCTGTAAATATTTCTCAGCTTATTCAACTCAGTCCCCCAAGACATGCGCTACCGGCTTCAAGCTCAGGGGAATGACTTGGAAAAAGTGACGATTCGAGTACCATCTGAGTTGGAGTGAAAAGATGGAGTCGGGGCTTGAATAGTGAATAACATGCAACGATTTTATAAAAATTGGCAGAGGTAAGGGCTATTGAAGGGTTTTACTTTCAATAGCCTTTTCTTTTTTACCTTTTTAAATTGATCCAATCCTTATTCCGGGTGGTGGGTGGGATAAGAATAAAAATAAGCTCCGCCACTTCCCTTAGTAGCTGAGTTTGGCCTGGCATGATAAGTGACTGTTTACATAACGGCGATTTTATCGGACGGCATTTTTTACCCCCCTGCCGGAGGCTTTTTAAAAAGGCAAAAAATTCTGTACGATAAAATCACTTATGTAAAACTGCAGTTTATCATGCCAGGCGCAAACGGTTAAGATCGACAAGCGGCGGTTCCTTATTCATTTGGCGGGCGGGCGGGGTTATTAAATCAGACCGGTCGAAGATCCCGTCTTTAGCGGGGCTGCAGGTGCCCCGCTAAAGACGGGAGGTCGCCTCGATCTAATAAAGACAATGTGCGACTCAGGCAGCGCAAGACCTGTTCTTCAAGATCTTATCTTAAGCGGCAGCGGACATTTTTTTTGTTCGGTCTTCAACGGCTTGGATAATTTCTTGAATCGAATCCACCTCTGTTTCATCAAAATACACTTCACCGCATTGCTGACACACCCAGGCTGGTACGGCCTCCAGCGTCAGGTGGTAGCCTTTACGGTCAATGTGAAAGGGTGCAGTTTCCTTGTTCATGTGTCCTTGGCAGTGCATGCACTTCATTGCTTTTTCCTTTTTCGGTAGTTGTCCTCCCATTCCTGGTCATTGGGCAAATAGGCGGTGATAATTACCAAATAATCATCTTTGGGCGCACATACGATGTGCAGGGGACGCTTGGTCACAAATGCCAGCATTAGGCAGCTATGTCCCCTGCATCATCGAGATAATCCTCAATAACCTCTCCGTTTGCGATAACCGCCCGAACGTCGGTAGTGCTGATCATTCTGTCTGGTTGTGCCATCTGCCTGACCGCGTGCGCCAGGAATAGTATTCTTTTTGCCGCGCTTTGACGTACACACGTTACAATATCAATCGATTCGGCCATAATGATGCTCAGTTTGCAGCGGTCTGTTTTTGGGTCGCTGAAGCCAGGCGTTGGAAGCGGTTTTTGATGATAAAGGTATTGAGCACTGCTTTTATCGTGTCTCTGTCTTCGGGCGGCAGCTGATCAATCTCTTGAACTACCTGCATTAGCTCACGATCAGCGATCGGCGCAATCGTTTTTTCTTCGCGACCATCAAAGGCAATGTAATCCAGCGAAACGTTAAAAAACTCAGCCATGCGGATAAGCAGCTCAACAGAGGGGGCATGTATACTGCGCTCATAACCGGAAATCTGTTTTTGATGGACATTGAGCTTTTTAGACAGCTGGGCTTGCGACCATCCCCGTTGCTGACGTAGTTGTCTGATCCGCTCTCCTAAGGACCTGATAACTCCTTAATAATCAAATTTTCAGGTAACTTTATGCATAAAACTTCCCTAGTGTGCCTTTATTTTGACGGCAGATCAAGTTTTTTGTGTTGACAAATGGAAACACACTAGAGAAATACGTTGTTGACTGAGTTGACTTACTGGCTGGCCTGCTGCAAAATTTTGGATATGGCAGAGGTTGAACTCCCCACTCGCCGGACAACCTCTGCTGACGCAACACGCTTTCATTCCCTCACAATAGCATGGCACAATATTATAGAAGAATCAAAGCGCTCCCGCCTCTGCTCCATAGGTCTCCATTATTCCAATACCCCATGGCATTCATTTACGGTAATCCCGCTGGTGGCGGGACTGACCTGGACCGTAGGACCAGGTTTTCAATGCTCGAATAAATTTGTATGCTTAGACCTTTGCGTATACGAGACACTATAACCAGTTGACCGCAAACGTGTTAGATGCTACATAAAAATCTGCTCAAAAACTTTTGTTTTTGTTCACCCCACCATGTGACCTTACCTGCCAAATAACTTCTAACTCGAATTGAAAGGAGGAAAACCATGATCAAGAAATTAACCGTAAGCGTGGTCGCCCTTGCTGTGCTCCTCAGCCTGGCGTTTGCTCCGGGAGCAGATGCCGCCGGGCGCAAGGACGTACTGGTAATTGGTATGGCAACCAGCGACATTATATCGCTGGATCCTGCCAAAGCATTTGAGTTTTCCGGCGTCGGCATCGACACTCAAATTTATGATCGTCTGCTCGATTTTCCGGCCGGGAAATTTGACAAACCGGAATTTTCCCTGGCCAAGACCTATGATGTTTCGCCGGACGGCAAGACCTGGACCTTTAAATTGCGCGAAGGCGTAAAATTCCACAGCGGCAATCCTCTGACAGCCGATGATGTTGTGTATTCCTTCCAGCGGGTGGTCATCTTAAAAGACCAGCCCTCATTTATTCTGACCCAATTCGGCATTACGCCGGATTCGGTCAAAGCCGTCGACCGGTATACGGTCCAGGTAACCCTGGATGATAAATACGCCAGCGGTATTTTCTTTGCCTGCCTGTCCGCCGGTGTCTCGAGTATCGTGGATTCAAAGGTGGTCCAACAGCACACTCAGAAAACCGATAAATATCCCAACGGTGACATGGGACTGACCTGGCTGGCACGTAATTCGGCAGGTTCCGGACCGTTTATTCTGCGCAAATGGGAAAAAGGCGATCGCGTCATTTTGGATGCCAACCCGGACCACTTTCAGTATCCCCCCAAGGTCAAACGGGTTGTCATTAAGGAAATCAATGAGGCCACCAGCCGGCGCTTGCAGGTGGAAAAGGGCGATATCGATATTGCCTGGGAGATGCTTCCCGATCAGATTGTCGAGCTTAAAAAAAATTCCGACCTGCGAATTGAAAGCTCGCCTGCCACCATTATCTATTATGTCGGAATGAATGTGACCATGGGACCGTTAAAGGATAACCGGGTGCGTACCGCCATCCGGCATGCCGTCGACTATAAGGGCATTATCGACAATATTATGGGGGGCGCCGCCCGACCGACCAATTCGTTTATCCCCGATGGATTTGCGGGCTTTGAAGATGTCGTCTATTACCGCGAAGATCTGGCAAAAGCGCGGCAGCTGTTGAAGGCGGCGGGTTACCCCGACGGTTTTGCAATATCCATGGACCATGGAGACCAGACACCCAATCCCGAAATTGCCCAGGCACTGCAAAACTCGTTGGGCCGGGTTGGCATCAAAGTTAAACTCAACAAGCTGATTTCGTCTCAGCTCTGGCCCAAGTACCGGGCCCAGAAGCACGAACTGATCCTGGCCCGCTGGGGACCGGATTATGTGGATCCCCACACCAACGCCCAGCCCTTTGCCGATTACAAGGCCAAGCAATTATCCTGGCGCAATGCCTACTACAATGACGTAACCTCCGGATTGATCCAGCAGGCCGGCCAGGAGATGGACAACGATAAGCGCATTGCCTTGTATCAGCAGGCCAACAAAATCATTCAAACCGAAGGCCCCTATTCCATGCTGTACCAGGGTATGTACGATCATGCGGTTCGCAACAATATCGGAGAAGTTTATGCGGCACCGACGTTTGATCTCTGGAAGCTGTATCCGATCACCAAAAAGTAATTCATGCTAGTTCACCTGCCCGGCTTCGAGCAAGCCGGGCAGCACACGTTTTATATATAAACGAAGCCGCTGACTGCAAAAGTTTACCCGCCTCAGGAAGGCGGCCAGTTTAATCGAAAAAGAAACTGATGAACGTCGAACATCGAACATTGAACGTCCAACGTCGAATATGGTATTCTGCCAATCTAAAAAAATACTGAGCAAAACACGACGTAGGCAAATCTGACGTTCGAGCCAGGTCCGGTTTCTTTATACTGTGATTTTTATTTTACCTCTGCAATGCGATTCGTTGGTTTCCAGATAGATAAAGCGTAGCGCCATCCTCATTGAGCGTTCGACGTTGGACGTTCGATGTTCGACGTTCAATCTATTATCTGCCCCGAATAGGCGAAGTTTCATACAAGTATCTGGAAGATAAATGGTTCAATACATATTACGCCGCCTGGTCACCCTGCTGATTACCCTGGTGGGGATAATGGTCGTGACCTTTTTCATTTCGCTGGTGGTTCCCCTTGACCCATTGGCATCCATTGCCGGCCCCCAGGCTCCCCAGGAGACAGTTGAGCGTCTGCGCACACTCTATGGCTTTGACCTGCCGATCTATGTGCAGTTTTTCCGCTACCTTCAACGGTTGCTGCAGGGCGATCTGGGGACTTCATTCCAAACCGGCCGACCGGTGCTGGAGGATATATTTCAGTATTTTCCCGCCACCATCGAGTTGGCAACCCTGGCCCTGATTGTCTCCATTGTCGTCGGTATTCCATTGGGTGTCCTTTCAGCCGTTTATCGCAACTCTCCCATTGATCACTTCTCCCGCATATTGAGTTTAATCGGCGTATCCATGCCGGTCTTCTGGCTGGGCCTGGTGCTGCTGCTGATTTTTTATTTCAAGCTGGGCTGGTTTCCGGAACCCGGACGGCTGGATATTATGCTGATCGAACCTGAAAGGCTTACCGGTTTTCTGCTCATTGACAGTCTGATTGCCTTGGACTGGGAAGTGTTCTGGGATGCCATGAAGCACATGGCGCTGCCGGCTGCCGTGCTGGGCCTTTACGGTTTGGCCGGCATTGCCCGCATTGTGCGCTCCAGCATGCTGGATGTGCTGTCCCAGGAATATATCAAAACAGCCCGCATCAAAGGCTTGAATGAATTTTTGGTGTTGACCCGCCACGCCCTGCGCAATGCGCTGGTACCGGCCGTCACCGTCATCGGGTTGACTTATGGCGGCCTGCTGGAGGGTTCGGTGTTGACCGAAACGATTTTTTCCTGGCCGGGGCTGGGCCGCTATCTGGCCACGGCGTTTCTGACCCTGGATTTGAATGCCGTTGTCGGCGGAACCATGCTGGTGGCCCTGACGTTTTCGCTGGCCAATCTGGCGGTTGATCTGGTGTATGCCGTTTTAAATCCGAAAATAACCCTGGCGGAACCATGAACATGGGCCATGCCCTCAATAAAACTGAAGCCCGTCGCCAGCGGCGGGATGCACGGCTGCGTTACTGGAAAGACAGCTACATCCTGTGGCGGCGCAATCATCTGATGGTGGCGGGAACGAGCATCATCGTATTCTTGTTGCTGGTGACTGTCGTGGCACCCTTGCTGGCGACCCATGACCCGTATGAGCAAATTTTACCGGATCGTCTTCTGCCGCCCTCGGCGCAACACTATTTCGGCACCGACAATCTCGGGCGGGACATCTTCTCACGCGTGGTGTACGGCTCGCGCGTTACGCTGACCATTGTTTTTCTGGTGGCGGTCATCAGCACACCGCTGGGACTGGTGATCGGGGTCCTGGCGGGTTATTTCGGCGGCGCGCTTGACGAAATTTTAATGCGCCTTTCCGATGTCTTTTTGGCATTTCCCAAACTGATCCTGGCAATCGCCTTTGCCGCCGCGCTGGGCCCGGGGGTGGAAAACGCCATTGTGGCCATTTCGGTCGCCAACTGGCCGAGTTATGCCAGGCTGGCCCGGGCCGAAACCCTGAGTGTGCGCAACAACGACTACATCCAGGTCATTCGCAGTATGGGTGCCAGCAATCTGCGCATCATGGTGGGCCATATTACCCCCATGTGCCTGTCTTCGATTATTGTGCGCCTGAGCCTGGACATGGGAACCATTATTCTGACAGCTGCCGGACTGGGATTTCTCGGCTTGGGTGCCCAGCCTCCGGTACCCGAATGGGGCCTGATGGTCAGTGACGGCCGCCAGTTTCTGGTGGATCAATGGTGGGTTTCCACCTTGCCCGGATTTGCGATTCTAATCGTCGTCATGGGCTTTAACCTGATGGGTGACGGATTTCGGGACATCCTGGATCCCCACCAGAGACAAAGCTAGCGTGATTGTGGATTTGGGAATGCGGATTGCGGATTGAAAAATTGGATAATTATTCAATCGCAATAATTTAACGATATTTTGTCATATTTAGATATTTGAGGGGGCGGGGAGTTTTTCATGCCGATGCGCTACGTGGATAATCGTCACCGAAACCGCATGAACTCGACCCTAAGGGATCGTAATGAATGAACAGTAATCAAAATAGAAACAGAATACCGTGGGCCATGATAGGATTGGATGCTAAATAAACACCGAGGTGCTAAGCTGTTCATCCATAACGATCCCTAATGGTCTCAGACAGCATCCGATTTCGGTGGCGATCACCCACTCCGCTAATATTATGGGCTTGCGCTGGAAGCTCCCCACCCCCTGCAATATTAAAAAGGCTGAGCGAAGCGAATCATTCCTTCTTCATTCGACATTTGTCATTAGTCATTTACTTGCGGCTCCTGCTGAACGGATGAGCGAATATGACGTTAACTGAAAAACCCCTGCTTAAAGTACAGAACCTCAAGGTCCACTTCTACACCTTGCGCGGTGTGGTGCATGCTCTGGAACGGGTTGCATTTTCATTGAATCGTCAGGAAACGCTGGGCCTGGCCGGTGAGACCGGATGCGGCAAATCGGTAACCGCGCGATCCATCTTACGGTTGATCGATCCGCCCGGTCGAATTATCAGCGGCAACATCGCTTTTGAAGGACAAAATCTGCTGGCGCTGGATGAAGCGGCCATGCGAAATATTCGGGGCAGCAAGATTTCAATGATCATGCAGGAGCCGAAGATGTCTTTGAATCCTGTCATCCGGGTCGGCGAGCAGATCGCTGAAACATTGATCATTCACGATCATTCCCTGAACCGGAAATCGGCCAAAAAACAGGCCATCGACATGCTGGCTCAACTGGGTATTGCCGATCCGACCCGCATCGTGCGGCGCTACCCGCACGAGTTGAGTGGCGGGATGTGTCAACGCGTCATGATTGCCATGATGCTGGTGACCCGCCCCCAACTGCTGATTGCCGATGAACCCACCTCGGCCCTGGATGTCACGATTCAGGCCCAGATTCTGGAACTGATCCAAAAGCTGATCCGGGATATTAAAACATCCGTTCTCATGATCACCCACGATCTGGGGGTGATGGCCGAAACCTGTGATCGCGTGGCGATTATGTATGCCGGCGACATGGTCGAAATGGGCTCGGTTCGCAGTGTGCTAAAAGACCCCCAGCACCCCTACACCCAGGGACTTCTGCAAACGGTCCCCGATAAATCCAATCCGGATCAACCTTTGTTTTCCATTAAAGGCAATGTACCGAGTCTGCTCGAACCCCAGGCCAACTGCCGGTTTGCACCCCGCTGCGAGTATGTCATGGATCGTTGCCGGCATGAATTACCGCCGCTATACAAGCTTAATGGGGATCATCAGGCCGCCTGTTTTCTGCATGACGGCCGGGGTATCATAGAGAATGTTGAGATCGAGAATTAGGAACGATCTTGATGATAAAAAAAGCCACGCATTAACACGAATTTTCACGAATTTATTTTTTTTATAAGTGCCTTGCTTTTAGCTAATGCTATTATTCGTGCACATTCGTGCCAATTCGTGGCTAACAAATTTATAAATGGTTAAATTCATACCAAAATCGACTAGAGGAGGTATTCTGTCATCATAGCAGACAGCGCTAAATCATTGCTGCGGATTAAGGATCTGCACGTGCACTTTCCCATCCGTGAGGGTTTCCTGATGCATCACCATGCAACGGTAAAGGCCGTAAACGGTCTCAGCTTTATGCTTAATCGAGGTGACGTGTTCGGGTTGGTCGGGGAATCCGGCTGCGGCAAGACGACCCTGGGACGTGCCGTGGTGGGGCTGGCACCCGTCACTGACGGAGAAATATATTTTAATGATCAAAATATTGTCAGGCTAAGCGGACGCGCCGCTTACCAGCGGGCGCGCCATATCCAGCTGATATTTCAGGATCCCTACTCATCTTTGCATCCGCGCAAAACCGTATGCGACCTGGTGGGAGTGGGGCTCAAGCTTCACGGCCTGGCCGAAGGGTATCAAATCGATGAAAAGGTGCTGGCCATGCTCAAACGGGTCGGTTTCAGTCTTGAGCATATGTATCGCTATGCGCATGAGTTTTCCGGTGGCCAGCGCCAGCGTATCGCCCTGGCCCGGGCTCTGGTCCTGCAGCCGCAATTGCTTATTCTGGATGAGCCGACCTCGGCCCTGGATGTCTCCGTCCAGGCTCAAATTCTGAATCTGCTCAAAGAATTGCATCGTGAATTCAACCTGACCTATCTGTTCATCTCCCATGATCTGGGGGTGGTGCGATACATGAGCAACCGGATCGGCGTGATGTACCTGGGCAATATGGTAGAAACCGGATCGACCCGCGATGTTTTCCAACAGTCCCAGCACCCCTACACGAGGGTGTTGCTGTCTTCGTTGCCCTCACTGGATCCTGATACACCGCATCACGGAATAATACTGGAAGGCGATCCGCCGACACCGATAGATCCGCCTCCCGGATGCCCTTTTGCGTCACGGTGCCCCGAAGTCAAAGACCGCTGCCGGATCGACCAGCCCGAATTGAAGCAGCGTGGCAACAATTCTACCCACCTTGCCGCATGCCATTTTCCATATATGGATTAGCGGTATCAGCCCTAAAGATGCTCGCTAATTTCACGAAATTTATTTGTTATGGAAACTTTCTTGAAACAATTTATGCTGAAGTTAATTAGATGTATCGCTGTGGTCACTTGTGTTTTGCAGAAATCAATGATAAACCTGTATTCAGAGAAGTTAACTATATCGATTGATATTTTCAATGGGGCGATACTGACGACCAGATCAAGAAATCTGATGAGTCCGGATCCAACTGGTACAGTTTTGCATAAACAAAACAACGAATTTGCACGAAGTTTACCAGAAACGTGTCACTCAACAGCCGAGACGCAAATTACAGGACCGCCCTGGGTCTGCAAAAAGATCCCTTTTCACCTGAACCGGATTCCCAGTTTTATTATTCTTTTGATTCTTTTGAGCAGCGACTGAAAATACTGCATTCACTGGTTCAGGGCGTGGATCTATTTGTGCTGGTTATCGGGGAGCCGGGCAGCGGCAAGACCACGCTGTTGAATCGCTATTTGGCTTCTAGCGATACGGAATGGAAATCCGCTCGGATCCATACGGATCTCGAGACGGCCGCGAGCCATTCTTCAGCTCCGCAGGGGCCTAGGGGATATCCCGTCTATATTTCGCAGGATTCAGCCGATCCAGTCGTCATCGTTGATGATGCGCACCAGCTTCACCAAAAGGAATTAGAATTTTTAATCCATGAAGCACTGCTGCCCGGCAGTTCTGACAAAATCAAGCGACTGGTTCTATTCGGCGAATCCGTACTCTATACTGCGGTGACTAAACTTGCTGTATCACTTTCCGCACAACCGGCTGTCAACAAAATTTACTTGCCCGGGCTGACAGGAAATCAAACCGCTGAATATCTGCAACATCGATTGGCGATCGGCGGTTATTCAGGAAAATTTCCATTTAATTCTTCGGCGATTAGCAGCATCCACCGAACCTCGGGCGGCTATCCGGGACCGATAAATGAAATCGCACACCAGTGGCTCAATGATAAATATTCAAATAAAAAGGAAAGGCACAATATGTTGCAGAGATTATCGGGAACTTCTCGACGTATGGTCGCCTGGTTTGGGGCCGGAATCATCATCATTTTGCTGGCGGCGTTTTGGTTTTTTTCAGACCGCAAACCCCCGTCACCAAAAGCGCCGGACCCAAAATTAACAAAAACCGTGTTTCGAAAAAAAATTGTGCCGTATCGTAAATCAGCTGACCCGACGGTTGGCGAAAAAGTAGCGACAGTCAAAACCCCGGTCAAACCGCCGGCTGCTGTTCAAACGCAACCAACTCCAGCGACCACAATTTCCGCCAAACCGCCAACCCCGGTCAAAACGGAACAACCGCAGAAAGTAAAACCGATTCCAGCCGGACCAGCAATTACAGCCCCGCCAAAAAAAGTTCCGCCACCGAAAACCGGCCTGCAACAGGCGGCGAAGCCGGCGCATAAAACACCTGCGCCTGTCACGACAAAAACAGCGGCAAGGGAAATCCGTCGCGAAAAATGGCTCCTAACCCAGGATGCCACATCGTATACGATTCAGATAATCGGTGTTTCCAACGAGAAATCAGTATTGGATTTCGTCAAAAAAAATCAGCTATTGAAACTAAATGAAATTGCCTATTATGAGTCGACCTTTAGAGGTAGTCCCTGGTACCAGGTGCTATACGGTATATATCCCACGAAGCAGGAGGCTCAGCTGGTTGCGAATAGATTGCCCGAAAATATCCGCCAGGCCGGACCGTGGATAAGGAGGTTATCGGGGGTGCAAAATGCAATTGAAAAATGATGACCTGAATCTTGCATGAAAATTAATGAGAAGTTAAATAATAATAAATATGAAATCCTCCGACTCGTGCAAAATTCAGGAATAAAGCTTCAGCTTAATTTCCAGAATTATCTTCGGCCCCCAGCATCTCTTCGGTTTCCATCCACATGACATTGATGATGCCAAAAGCGCAGGCTAACAGTACACCTAAAATCCATGCAAAATACCACATATATTGCTCCTTCATTGCTAAAAAGGTAATTTTATAGCTTGCTTAAAATTATCGCGTAGCCCGTATATGGAGTACCCCAAAACTCCCAGTCCTCCGAAGCGAACTGATAGAGTAATCTGCCGTCTGAAGCGAAGCACGGAATATCGACATCAGTACGCCGTATGCGTCTCCTTTTTGATCTTCTCTTCGGTTACCTTACCCCGCATCACCCGATACACCCAGCTGGTGTAAGCCAGAACGATCGGCAGAAATATAACCACCGCCATAAACATCAGGTTCAAGGTGCGATGACTCGACACAGCATCATACACAGTCAGGCTGCTGTTCGGGTCCGTGCTGGAGGGGATGACAAACGGAAACATGGCAAAACCGGCCGTCAGGATTACTCCGGCCAGGGCCGCACCGCTGCAGACAAAAGCGGCACCGGGTCGATTGGCTCCCGACAGCAAAATGGCCAGAATTCCGCCGGCAAAGGCCAAAATCGGAGCCAATATCGTGTACCCGCACCTGGCGTAGTTTTGCATCAAACCGCCAGCCGCCACTTCGACTTTCTTTGCCAAGGGGCTGAATGCGGTTCCGGGATCCGGCATAGACACGATTTGATAATAGTCGATGCCAAACGCCTGCCAGATTCCGGCCAGGGCAAACGCGACCATAAATCCAATACCAAAAATGCGTACCGCTTTTTTGGCCCGGGCATTGATTTCACTTGCGGTGCGTATTTGCAGGAAAACTGCCCCGTGCATAATTAGCATGGTTACACTGACAATTCCGGCCAGCAGCGCAAACGGGTTCAGCAGCCCCCAGAAACTGCCGGTATAAGACAGTCTCTCAAATTCACCGTAATTAAAAGGCACGCCCTGCAGCAAATTACCGAATGCCACACCAAAAACCAGGGCCGGAACGAATCCGCCGACAAACAATCCCCAGTCCCAGGCATTGCGCCAGCGGGTATCTTCAATGAGGCTGCGGTACTTAAATCCGATCGGACGGAAAAAGAGTGCAAACAATACCAGCAGCATGGCCCAGTAAAACCCGGAGAAGGCCGCCGCATAAACCAGGGGCCAAGCGGCAAAAAGTGCGCCTCCGGCAGTTATCAACCAGACCTGATTTCCCTCCCAGGTCGGCCCGATGGCATTGATCATCACGCGCCGCTGTGAGTCTGTCCGCGCGACAAACGGCAGAAGCGTTCCAATACCTAAATCAAAACCGCCCATCAGCGCAAAACCAATCAGCAAGACCCCCACGAAGACCCACCAGATGATTTTCAACGTTAAATAATCGAATAACATGTTAGATTCTCCTTAATACTACTTAATGATGGGGATCCGAATATCTACTATCGAAATTCGAATTTAATTTTGGTTCCGGCTTGTCCGGGTTAGATGTTAGTAATATGCCTAAGTTACCTTTTCCTGCTCAAAGTGATACCGGCCGGTATGCAAACTACTGGGCCCCAACCGGACGAATTTAGTCATCAGGTACATCTCAGCGATCAAAAATACCGTATAAAGAAGTATAATTACAACCAGGCTGCCGATGAGGTCGCCTGAGGTCAAGGTCGATGTTGAAAAATAGGTGGGCAGAACGCCGCCGATGGTCCAGGGCTGGCGCCCGTATTCCGCCACAAACCAGCCCAGTTCGATGGCAATCCAGGGTACCGGCAAGCTGAAAAACAGCGTTTTTAGAAGCCACTGCTTCTGATCGAACACGCGCTTGGCACAGAAGTAAAAACTTAGCGCAATCAGGGCCAGCATATAGAAACCCAACCCCACCATGATGCGGAACGACCAGAACATGGCTGCCACGTTGGGAATGGTGTCCTGCGCCGCCTGCTTAATCTGCTGATCCGTGGCATCAACCACCTGGGGTGCGTAGCTTTTTAGCAGCAAACCGTATCCCAGATTTTCTTTATGATGATCAAACTGCACTTCGTTCGCAACAGATCGATCACCGGCGCGCATCTTTTCCAGCATTTCATATGCGATCATGCCGCTGCGGATTCGCACCTCGCTGTCAGCAATTAAATCCTTTACACCCGGCACCGGGGTATCAATCGACCGGGTTGCGATCAGACCACCAACCCAGGGAATTTTTATCTCGGCCGCGGTTTCCTGCTTATCCTGATCTGGAAAACCGAACAGGGTGAAATGGCTCGGCGGCGGTTCGGTTTCCCATTCGGCTTCCATGGCAGCCAGTTTAACTCTTTGGACCTGTCCGACGACATAACCGGTTTCATCCCCCAGAACGATGACAGACAGGATTGAGGCCAGCCCGAATCCGACCGCCACCGCAAAGGAACGCCGCGCAAAGGCCAGATCCCTGCCTTTCAGTATGTAGTAGGAGCTTACCGCCAGCACGAACATGGCAGATGCGACATAACCGGCACCAACGGTATGGACGAATTTAACCTGGGCCACCGGGTTGAAAAAAAGTTCCTTGAAACTGGTCAATTCCATGCGCATGGTTTCAAAGTTAAACTCGGCCCCGACCGGATTTTGCATCCAGCCATTGGCGATCAGAATCCACAGGGCGGAAAGATTGGCACCCAGGGCCACGAGAAATGTGACCGCCAGATGCGCCCGCTTGCTGAGCCGGTCCCAGCCGAAGAAAAACAGCCCGACGAAGGTCGCCTCCAGGAAAAATGCCATGAGTCCCTCGATCGCCAGCGGAGCCCCGAAGATATCACCGACATAATGGGAATAATAGGCCCAGTTGGTGCCGAATTGAAATTCCATGGTAATGCCGGTGGTCACCCCCAGGGCAAAGTTAATACCGAACAATTTGCCCCAGAAGCGGGTCATATCCTGGTAAATTTGCTTGCCGGTCATGACATAAACCGATTCCATAATAAACAGGATCCATGCCAGACCCAGGGTAAGGGGCACAAAAATGAAATGGTACATGGAAGTGAAAGCAAATTGCCAGCGGGAAAGCTCGACGAGTCCTTCAGTGGGTAGCATAGATCCACTCCTTGCTAGTTCGTATCGATCCGAAAATCTGTAAAACAGCGATTAATCTTGATCGGTGTCAATGTTTTGATGTAAAAGCTCAAAGTTGCATCCGGTTGATCTCCTATTATATTGAGTCGATGTTTGTCAAACAAAATTAACATGAAACCCGTCAAAAAATCATCCAACAAAAAGGCGCAGCGCTGGCTGTTGAAACGGGTCGGTACGGCACGCAGCTGGATCCTAATTTCAGTCGGACTGGGCCTGGGCAGCGGCATTCTGCTGATCGCCCAGGCCGGCTTTTTATCCCGTATCGTACACGACGCATTTATGGAAAAGCGCGCCTCTGACCAGTTGGGGCCTCTTTTTACCGCATTGGTGGCCGTTGTTATTTTACGGGCTGCCCTTGGCTGGGCCAGGGAAGTGTCCGGTTTTTTGGCCGGATCCAGAATTCGCCAGGAAATTCGGCTGGAATTGTTAGCGCACATTGTTTCACTGGGACCATCATATACCGGCAATCAAAGTACCGGTGCCTTAACCAGCACGGTCATGGAACAGGTGGAGGGATTGCACGATTTTTATGCCTTTTATTTGCCCCAGCTGGCAATGGCGGTGATGATTCCAGCGGCGGTTCTTGCATTCGTTTTTCCTCACAGCTGGGCAGCAGGGGGGCTTTTACTGGCAACCGCACCGCTGATTCCCCTGTTCATGATTCTGGTCGGCATGGGGGCTGAAAGCATCAGCCAACGCCACTTTCAGGCCTTGGCGCGTATGAGCGCCTATTTTCTGGACGTTTTGCAGGGCTTAACGACGCTTAAATTATTTGACCGCAGCAAAGGTACCGCCGAAACCATTGCAGCGGTATCAAATGATTATCGCAAACGGACAATGGGCGTTCTGCGGGTAGCATTTTTATCCTCAGCCATTCTCGAGTTTTTCAGCTCCATTTCAATTGCCCTGGTGGCGGTTTATCTGGCGATGAGCTACCTGGGCTACCTCTCCTTCGGAGTCTACGGAGAACCGTTGAGTTTAGCCAGCGGCTTCTTTATTTTATTACTGGCTCCGGATTTTTATTTGCCCCTGCGAGAGCTGGGAACCCACTACCATGCCCGCGCCGAAGCTGTTGGAGCGGCTGAAGAGATCTTGAAAGTCCTGGCAGTACCGTGCCCGAGTGCCTTGAACGGCTCGAATTCATGGGTCCAAACAGCCCCCCTTCATATTAAATTTCAGAACGTGTGTCTGGCATATGATGGTGGACGAAGACCCGCTTTACAGGGAATAAATTTTGACCTGAGGTCCGGCGAACAGGTCGTCCTGGTGGGGGGCAGCGGAGCCGGTAAAACGACAACCCTCAACCTGCTGCTGGGCTTTTTACAGCCGGATAAAGGACGCATTCTGATTAATGACAGCCTTTTAGCCGATCTATCCCCTGACAGCTGGCGCGAACAAATTGCCTGGATCGGCCAACGTCCGGTATTATTCCATGGTACGATTCGGGAGAATATTCTGCTGGGGCGTCCCCAGGCAAGCGATGACCAAATCGAGCAAGCTGCCGGTAATGCCGGGGTGCTTGGTTTTTCAATGCATCTGCCCGCTGGACTGGAAACACGGGTGGGTGAACAGGGAGCCGGGATTTCTCGCGGCCAGGCCCAGCGAGTCGCCCTGGCAAGGGCCTTTCTTAAGGATGCACCGTTATTGTTGCTGGATGAACCGACTGCCGGACTGGATACCGAAAATGAGTCATTGGTTATGGCAGCCTTAAATAAACTTTCCCGGGGGCGGACCATGTTGACGCTGACCCATCGGCTGAGAAATGTCAAACAGGCAGAGCGCATAGTGGTGCTGGAAAACGGCTGTGTCGTTGAACAGGGAAATTATTCAGAATTGATGGCCGCAGGCGGGATTTTTCACAGACTGGTCAAACGAAAAGATTGAATATTGCAGATTGAAAATTGAATATTTGTGGAATTCTATCGATTTTATTATTACCGCCTTCATAAAGAGGCAACAACGACAGGAAAGGATCCGAGCTCAGAGGGCCCGGCTTTGGTTTCGCCCCAGAGGGGGGAGTTTTCCTTTAGACATTGAATGGAATCATGGAATGGTGGAATAATGGAACATCGGGTATAAGAAATTGAAAAAAGACAGAATTCCTTAATTCTTCAATCTTCAATTCGTTACCGGGAGGTAAAAGCCGTGTTTAAACAATGGCGGGAGTTGACTCTTTTTGTCAAACTGTTTGGGCGTCATTTTAAATGGATGATCCTGGGCACCGGATTCGGATTGTTGGCGGCGATCTCAGCGGTCGGACTTCTGGCACTATCGGGCTGGTTCATATCTGCCGCCGCCTATGCCGGATTAGCAGTGGCAACAGCACAGTTGTTTAATTTTTTTCATCCCGGCATCGGAGTTCGGTTGTTCGCCATCGGCCGTACTCTGGCGCGCTACGCCGAAAGAATTGTAACCCATGACGTCACGTTCAGGATTCTACAAAGCCTGCGCAGCTGGTTTTACAAACATCTGGAGCCCCTGGCGCCTGCCCGCCTGATGATGTTTCGCAGCGCCGATGTTTTAAATCGGATCGTGGCCGACATCGATGCCCTCGACAATCTCTATTTAAGAGTGCTTTCGCCCAGCCTAGTGGCGCTGGTCACGTCGATTTTGGTGGTAACTTTTCTATGGATTTTTGATCCGCTCATCGCACTGTCCGTTGCTATATTTCTGGCTATTGCCGGATTCGGTGTTTCAGCAGTTGTGCTGCATCTGGCAGGGCCCAGTGGACGTGAATTAGCCCACCTTATTTCCGATTTGCGAATCCGCGTCGTCGATGCCCTGCAAGGGTTACCGGAACTATTGGTTTTTGGCGCGTATCCGCAACAGATTGAATCGGTAAAGCAAAGTAATCTGGCGCTGCTAAAAGCCCAGTTGCGCATGAGTCATATCCGGGGACTATCGTTTGCTTTGATCACCATGTTTTCCGGGCTCGCCGTCCTTGCCGCGCTATATCTGGCTGTTAATCTGGTGAATCGCGAAGCATTGGATGGGACCGCCCTGGCACTGGTAATTCTAACCGTTATGGCATCGTTTGAGGCAATTTTACCCCTGCCGCTCGCATATCAATATCTCGGGCAGACGCGGGAGGCCGGCCGCCGGCTGCTGGAAATTGTAGAGACTGAGCCGCAGGTGGTTTTCCCGGATCAATCCACCGTCGCGGACCGGCCATTCAGCGTATCATTTGAAAGGGTCAGTTTTCGCTATCACAAACAGGCCCCCTGGGCTTTGCATAATGTTGATTTCCATATTGCCGCGGGTCGACGCGTGGCAGTGATCGGCGAAACCGGATCGGGCAAATCAACGCTGATCCATCTGCTGGCGCGTTTCTGGAATCCTGCTGCCGGACACATTCGCCTCGCTGAGAACGAAATTTACAACTTTAGCGAGCCGGATCTGCGCCGGCTGATTACAGCCGTATCACAGCAACCGCACATGTTTAACGCCACTTTAAAAGAAAATCTATTGATGGCTTGCCCCGGGGCAAGCGACGATGAATTGCTGGCAGCGCTGAATGCTGCCCAGTTGCTTGAATTTGTAAATGGTTTGCCTGACGGCCTGAACACCTGGATTGGTGAAGCCGGCCAACTTCTATCCGGTGGGCAGGCACGGCGGGTAGCCGTAGCCCGGGCCATACTGCATGACGCACCGCTATGGGTGCTGGATGAACCGACCGAAGGACTGGACCCGATAACCGAGAAAAAATTGATGCAGGCCTTAAAGCAGCAAACCGCAGAACGAACCTTGCTGCTGATTACCCATCGGCTGACCGACCTGGATTGGATGGACCACATCGTGATGCTCGAACAAGGCCGGGTCATGGCCCAGGGAAGCCATGCGGAGCTGCTCAGAAATAATGAGCGGTATGCGGCGCTGCACAGGAGGATAACCTAATCGGAGTATCGAGGGCAGCCAGGTGTCAGGAAAATGGATTGAACGATATTGCACCTTATAGGAGATTCCGGGTAGCCGAAAAGCGAACCGCAGAATATCGAATAACGAACAGCAGAATTTCGAAGGTTGGAATCGCTGCGCTCTATCTTAATAAATTTATAAAAATCGATAGAATTCCTTACATCGACATTCGACATTCATGATTCGATATTCGCTTTTTTTATCTTTATTCTGTCTTAAACAAATCCGTACTAATGTATCTTTCCCCGGTGCTGGGTATGACGGTGACGATGGTTCTGCCCGCGGATTCCGGGCGCTGGGCAACCTCCAGCGCGGCCCAGATGGCGGCCCCGGATGAAATGCCGCAAAGGATTCCCTCCAGTTTGGCAGCGCTGCGCGCCGTGTCAAAAGCGTCGTCATTGGTAACCGTTACCACATCATCGATCAGGGATTGCTCCAGCACTTCAGGGATGAATCCGGCGCCAATGCCCTGGATCTTATGCGGCCCTTTCTCGCCGCCGGACAAAACCGGTGAATTGGTCGGTTCCACGGCAATGGCTTTAAAAGACGGCTTTCTGGCTTTGATTACCTGGGCCACACCGGTAATCGTTCCGCCGGTTCCCACGCCGGAAATCAAGATGTCGACCTTTCCTTCAGTGTCGCGCCAAATTTCCTCAGCCGTAGTTTCCCGATGAACTCTCGGGTTGGCAGGATTGGCAAACTGGTTCGGCATCCAGGAGTTTTTCTCAGATTCCAGAATTTCGCGCGCCTTTCCGATAGCCCCCCCCATGCCTTCGGCACCGGGCGTCAATACCAGTTCAGCCCCTAGATGTTTGAGTAAACTACGTCTCTCCTGGCTCATTGTATCGGGCATGGTCAGGCAAAGACGGTAGTTTTTAGCAGCGCAGATAAAGGCCAGAGCGATTCCCGTATTTCCGCTGGTAGGCTCCACGATCAGTGTTTCGGAATCAAGCAGCCCTTCAACTTCGGCGGCTTCAATCATCGATGCCGCGATGCGGTCCTTGACGCTGCCCAGTGGATTAAAAAACTCGAGCTTGCATAATATACTGGCATCTAAATCTTCAGCCATTCGGTTCAGCCGGACCAAAGGGGTCGACCCGATAGTGCTGCTGATAATGGATTGATATTTCATTGCTGATCTCCTTTCAGGAAAAAAAGGAAGGTTACTCGTTATTGGTTAATACCCAGAAGGGATTTCAATTAGGGTAATAGTAAGCCGGCTTCTATTGTTTTTCTCCGGGGTTACCGCGGGCGGACATTTACGAATTACGAATGACTGCTCTCCGGGCGCTAAATAGCCGCGTCAAACATTGCCAGTGCCGATTTTTTATTTTTCGATCTATAAGTCAAGCGCGGAGATTCCAGGATGACCGTCGTGTCAGGCGGAATTGATTGGGTCAACCATACGTTACCCCCGATTACCGAGCGGGTACCGATGATCGTACTTCCCCCGAGAATTGTGGCCCCGGCATAGATGATGACATCGTCCTCAATGGTCGGATGACGTTTTTTGCCTCTAAATTGATCGGCCGAATTTTTCGGTATGGACAGCGCCCCCAGCGTTACGCCCTGGTAGATGCGAACGTTTTGTCCGATATTCGTGGTTTCTCCGATAACCACGCCGGTTCCGTGATCGATCACAAAACTTTCTTCAATTTCAGCCCCGGGATGAATATCGATTCCGGTGACGCTGTGGGCATATTCCGTCATGATCCGGGGAAGCAGGGGCACATTGAATTTAAAAAGTTTGTGGGCCACCCGGTAAACCGTGATGGCAAAAATACCCGGATAACTGAATATAATTTCATCATAGCTTTTAGCGGCGGGATCTCCTTCATAAGCGGCATGGACGTCAGTGGCCAGGATCTTTCGAATCGACGGTATGGCTTGCAACAGGCTTAGCGCAACTTGATGCCCCTGCTCATCACACTCACTGCATAGCTGACCATAGCGGAAGCAGTCATGACGGATGCTGCGGCCGATCTGATCGGACAGCATGTCAAAAAGCGTAGCGGTCGACTCGCCCAGACTGTATCTCAAATTGACCGGATCGAGTTTACCCCGGGTAAAGTATCCGGGAAATAGGATTTCCTTTAACCGGTTGATAATTTCAATGACGCTTTCTCTGGACGGTATCGGCTCGTAATCGACATGGGTATAGCATTCCCTGTCATTGCAGCTTTCAATGATTTCTTCTGCAATCCCAGGCAGTTGGCTCCTGATCTGAGCCAATGAGTTCAGATCGATTTTGCAGGATTCTTCGTCTTTGGCCTTTGCGTCCATACGAACATGTCCTCCTTGTATGCCCTGTGTCGAAAGTCGGGCGATATTATAACTGTCGTTTTCGCCGTTAATATCGATAGGCTAATACTAAGTCACAAACCGAATCTTGTCAAAATTCAGTACCGCAAGAATTGGTTAGATCCTAACCGGCCGCTTTAACACAAACGATCTAAAAGGCAGCGTGCCATAAATTGCGACGCTCTGTATTTTGGGATAATTTTAAAAAAAGGAACTTTTTTTTCTTGACAGCAATTTAATTTGGGTATATTCCCTACTCAAATGATATAGAATGTTTAGGTCTGAAACCAAAGAAACGGGGTTCAATGAAGCTATCAACTCGCAGCCGCTACGGCACAAGAATCCTGGTGGATTTAGCCCGCCACAATGATCAGGGACCGGTCCAGATCGGGGAAATCTCCAAACGACAGGACATTTCGGTAAAATACCTGGAACAACTGATCCGGCCGCTTAAACAGGCCGATTTGGTTACCAGCGTCAGAGGTCCCAAAGGTGGTCACCTGCTGGCAAAAAAACCGGACGAGATCACCCTGGGACAAATTGTCCGGCTGTTTGAAGGGCAAAGTGACCTGGTTGAATGTGTCAGTCATCCCGAGAAATGTTCCATGTCCGACGATTGTCAGGTGAGATTGGCCTGGCAGGATGCCACAAGGGTTCTTTACGAGAAGCTTGACGCCACAACCATCGCGGATCTGATGCAAACCAATCATTCCAATGATTTGTAAATCGAACGGTTTAAAAAATCTGAACCGCTGATTTAAGGGGCCGATCAGTGCTCAACCAGATCTTTAATACGCCATTGAGAAAGGAAAACGGTTAGCAGCCTATTAAAATAAGCCGATTTTCCGTGGAATAACGATATAAACTTTAAACGAGCAGGAGGTTGTCATGAAAAAAATTCTCATTCTAGGTTCTGGTGCCGGCGGAACGATGGTGGCCAACAACTTACGTCGAAAATTAAGCCCCAAACAATGGGAGGTCACCATCATCGACAACGATGAAATTCATCATTATCAGCCCGGATGGCTGTTCATCCCTTTTGATGTTTACAGCCCCGAGGATTGCCAGAAGCCCAAGCGGGAATTTATTCCCGAGAGGGTTAACTTCATCCTCGACGAGATCGTCGCCGTGGATAAAGAAAAGCGCACGGTAGAAGGAAAAAAGGGCAATTACGATTATGACTGGCTGATCATTGCCAGCGGTTGTTCAATTGAGCCTGAAGAAGTCGACGGCATGATGGATGACTACTACAAGAACATTCACGATTTTTACACCCTCGAAGGGGCCATCGCCTTGCGCGAAAAGATGAAATATTTTGATAAGGGACGGGTGGTACTCAATATTGCCGAATTGCCCTATAAGTGTCCGGTCGCACCAATAGAGTTCATCTTTATGGCCGATTGGTTTTTCGGAGCTAAAGGTGCTCGCCAGGACGTGGAAATCGAACTGGTCACGCCGATGGCCGGTGCATTCTCCAAGCCGATTGCTTCCAGCATCCTGGGTGAAATCGCAATCCAAAAAAATATTCGGGTCACCCCCAACTTTGATATTGCCCAGGTCAACACCGAGGAGAAAACCATCGAATCCCATAAGGGTGATAAAGTAGACTATGATTTGCTGGTGGCCATACCGCCTAATTTCGGCGCCAAATTCCTTGAAGGATCCGGTCTGGAAGATCCCCTGCGATTCGTTGAAACCGACCACTTCACCTTAAAGGCCAAAAACGCGGACAATATCTATGTCATCGGGGATGCCACCAATGTACCGGCTTCCAAGGCCGGCGCGGTTGCCCACTATCAGTCGGAAACCGTTGTCGAGAACATCATTCGTGAGATTGACGATCAGGAACCCAAAGGCACCTTTGACGGACACGCCACCTGCTTTATCTGCTCGGGTTACGAAAAGGCGTTTCTGATCGACTTCAACTACGAATACGAGCCCCTGCCGGGTAAATTCCCATTCCCGGGTATCGGTCCCTTCAGTCTGCTGGGGGATAGCTACTTAAATTACTGGGGCAAAATGTTGTTTAAGTGGGTCTATTGGAACATGATGCTCAAAGGTGTTGAATTGCCCCTGGAGGATCAACTGACATTGGCCGGCAAGCTGCGACACAGCCCGGTAACCGCATAAGGAGGCAGCCATGACAAACGAAGAATTAATTCTGGAGCGACTCGATCGCATCGAAGCCCAGCTGGCTCCGATTACGCAGACTGCCAGCGGCATTAAAGAACTTCGCGATGACGTAATACCTTTGAGCGGGCAGGCGTTTCGCCTTTTAACCCGGGAACTGGAGGACGTGGAATCCGGCTTTCAACTGGAAGATCTGATGGCCCTGCTAAAACGATCGCTGCGCAGCGTCAAGCATATTATATTTGCCCTTGAGCAGATGGAAAATATGGTGGACTTTGTCACCACCATCGAACCCTTGCTTAAATCCTCAGTCCCCAAGGTCATCAATTATCTGGATGACCTCGAACAACGCGGCGTGCTGCGGATTCTCACATCCATGCTGGATGTTCGTGCTAAAATCGCAGCGGCCTACAGCCCGGAGGACATTGATCAAATTGGCGACGGTGCCGTGGTGGCCCTGGGGCTAGCTAAAAAACTCAGCGACCCGAAGGCCGCGGAATTTTTGGAGAAGATTGCCACGCTGCCCTCAAAAGTCGATCTGTCCGGCGCCAAACCGGTGGGCCCCTTCGGCATGTTGAGCGCCTTATCCAGCAAGGAGGCAAGAGAAGGACTTGGCGTATTAATGCAATTGACCAAGGCCATGGGTGAACTGAAAAACGGCGGCAACGGATCATCCCGGGAATCAGAGCCAATTGCCTGATCGTCCATGCGATCTGTGCGAAGCCAATCTTGGGATGACATTCGGGTCAAAGCATAGTACAGTAAATCCCGCGATACAACAGACCGATGACTAAATCGAGGGGAGATTTCCAATGGAAAAACAGATGGTCCAGTGTGAGGACGGGCGGCGCAGGCAGGCTCGCATTCATGGTGTAGCCAAACAGGAAGGGGATTTCAAGATCTGGCCGGCCGGGGTCCGCTTAAAGGGCAAACATGTCGCCGGGGAGGCCTGGTACAGCTACAAAACCAAGACATGGTATTTTTTGGCAGACCCGGAAGGCAAACACGCTCACCTGATGGAACGGTTGAACACCCAGCTAAAAGAAGAGTCCATCAGACAATTCAAGGATCAATTAAGGACACTGCAGTCGCGGCATACGATTGAACAGAAAAAAATCGCCCAACATCGCGCCGCCAAAGATATCATAGATTCTGAAATTGAGACGATCAAGGCCAAAATCGCCCAGCTTGAATCCGGCGCACCCCTGGAGTCCGACCGCCCGCTGGAATATTCGCGTCACGTCAGAAGACAGTGAACCGGACAAGCCGGGATCGAAAATATTCAATCAATAAAAGACCGGCAGGCGAAACAGAGGTTCAGCTTTCGCCTGCCAACCGGTTTTCTAATTAATCCGCCATGAAATATAGCATATGCAGGATTGTATATCGTTTTGATTGCTGTTCATTCATTACGAATCCTGAAGGTCGAGTTCATGCGGTTTCGGTGGTGATTTTCCACGCAGCGCGTCAGCTTTGAAAACTCCCCGATCCCTCGAGAAATTAGGCTTCGAAAATCATAATTGCCCCGGCAACGTTACGCGATTTTTTCTGATAAAATCCACCGGTTGGTAAGAAAGCTTTGCTTTGCGCAAACCTTCATCGTTTAGGTCCTGCTCTCTGTTTACCAGTGCAAAATGTGGCGCCGAATGCGCCAGAAACATCTGGTTGATGGCCTGGTAAATTCCCTTATACTGGGTATCGCCCTTTTCAAAATGGATCACAATGCTATCCCGGGTCAATCTTTCGGCAACCGTATATGCCACCATCACGCCATCTGCCAATATGGCGCCGCCTCGAACCCCGTTAAAATGCTGCCAGTCGCTGAGTATACGGGCAATCGCTTTATTTTCGGCAGAAAGAACTTCAGACGATTCACAATCCCGCCAGGTGCACCAATCCTCCTGCATGCCCAGGGCCTGCTCAATTAACGCAGGCCCGAAATCCAGATAGGTGTAATCATATTTTTTAATAAACTGATTTAGCAGATTTTTCTTTTTGTGATAGCGGTTACCCCTGAGTTCGATCAGGTCGGCAACCGTATACAGGTAATCCCAGTGGCCTCTTTCCTCCACCACCTGTGCCTCATCTCCCATAGCGGCACTCCAGGATTCGGCCAATTTTTGCGGCACACGAATGAAATCCATGCAACTGTCTGCATGATGATCAAATTTATGTTGCCAGTCGATTAAATTCCAGGGGCCCACCGGCGCCCAGAAGAGCACCTCGGGACGCGTTTGTTTGATCCAGACCAAATTTCCTTCCCAGGCCCAGTGCAGACCGTAATCCTCCGCCCAGGCCCAGAGGTTCAAAAAACTGTAGTCGGAAGCAACCTGGGGGCAGTTACCCAATAGTTCCAAATAGTCTTTTTGTTTGTCCAGGCTTATCGGTTCAAAACTTAGATTCATGACGAAGCGCTTCGGCAAATTCCTTTCCGGATTGATATAATTCATCAAGATATTGCGAAAATTTCAAAACATCGTCTGTAAACTCAACACCCCGGTATAATTGAAGGTTTTAAATCTCGAGCACCAGCCCAATCGGGCAATGGTCCGATCCGAAAATTTCATTATTGATGATGGTTTCCTTAACCCAACCGTTGTCGATAATGTCCCGCGTAACGAAAAAGTAATCAATCCGCCATCCGACGTTGCGGTCTCTGGCTTTGAATCGATAGGTCCACCACGAGTATTTTACGGTATCCGGATTATAATGACGAAAGGTGTCAACATATCCATTGGCGATGATGCGGTCAAGCCAGTCTCGCTCAATTCTTAAAAAGCCGGATGTATTTTCGTTGGGTTTGGGATTTTTCAGATCGATCTCGTTGTGGGCCGTATTGTAATCCCCGGTAATGATAAGGCTGCGGCCCTGTTTTTTATATTCATCGGTATAGTTAAAAAATGCCTTGTAAAAATCGAGTTTATACTGCAGGCGCTCTTCGTTCATCTGCCCATTGGGAAAATAGACATTAATAAATATAAAATCATCGAAATCCAATTCCAGTATACGGCCTTCCTGATCATATTTAGGTTCACCGATGCCGTGTTTGATGCTTGCGGGTTTCATTCGACTGTAGGTGGCCACACCGCTGTACCCTTTTTTAACCGTGGAATATGACCAACACGATTCGTATCCTGGGATGCTGCTCATTTCGTCTGTGAGCTGCGGTTCCTGCAGTTTGATTTCCTGCAACGCTACAATATCCGCATTCAACTGCTGGAATGAGCCGAAAAAGTCCTTCTTTATCGCCGCTCGCAGGCCATTTACATTCCAGGAGACCAGCGTTATTTTTTTCTTTTTTTGCGCCATTCTTATCCTCATTTGACTGTATTGCGCGGCAGATCGCAATATTTCTGCCACTAAGAGACCAAGACACAAAGGTTAGAAATTATTCTATTGTTGACGTTTTAATCAGAGACACGCTAAAAATATGATTTCTCTCTATTGGAAAACCAATCGGATCTTTGTGCCTTCGTGTCTTAGTGGCTCAACTTTTGCGGCAGATTTAGTCACCCACCAACCCGTGAATCCTGCCGGCTAATACACGGTTTGAGGTTTTCTTCAACACACTGGAAATTGAACGTATACACTCCTTGATAATAGCCGTTTTGGGTCGTGGAGATCCCAGTTGCGCATCAATGGATTTCAAATCAGCCATCAATTCGGTCAGGGAATCAAAATCCAACCCCAGAGTACCGGTTTGATCTTTAATCTCTGAGACAATTTTCTCAAGTGCTTGCCGGCTGGCAGAATTTAGCAGCGGTTCCCCCCCGAGTTTGGATGACTCGCCAACATCCGCGGCCAGTGGCCCGATTAAATTTTGCATCATCTCAGATCCGGCGGCGCTGATTCCAATGCCACCGGAAAGCGTTCTAATTTCAACCATCTGCAAACCCATCAATTCTTCGGCCACCCTGGAGGCAACACCCCGCTCCAGGCCCAACCGGCCGCCAATATCATACATGGATACCTGCACCGACTGATCACCGCGGGTCTGCTCAAACAACTGGATCATAAACTGCTGTCCGGTTTCACCCAGTTCAATGTTTATCATAGTTACAGTTTATCCCTTCTTTCTGGTGGCCGGGATTGAGCATCCAATAGCCAGCCCCCGGCTACCAGAATCGAGTATCCACCTATTGCCCCACAACTGCTTGAATTGCATCTTTAAGGTGCGGATAGCGAAATGAAAAGCCGTGGCTTAACAGTTGATCCGGCACGGTACGCTGACTGGCCAAAAATACGTCGCCGAATTCACCCATTGCAAGGCGAATTAAAAAAGCCGGCGCCGGCATGACGGCTGGACGCTTTAAAGCCTTTCCCAGGGTTTTAGCCAGGTCACGATATCGTATCGGATCGGGGGCACAAAAATTTACCGGACCGTTGATCCGATCATTTTCAAGTATAAATTGCACAGCTGCCATCAGGTCAACCAGATGTATCCAGGGAAACCATTGATTCCCGCTTCCCATGGAACCGCCGACAAAAAATTTAAAGGCCGGGATCATTTTGGCCAGGGCACCGCCGTCTTTCTCAAAGACTACGCCAAATCGCATAACGACAACCCGAAGGGCCTTATCAGCTGCCTGCAAGGCCTCTTTTTCCCAATCCACCGACACCCCGGCCAAAAAGTCATCACCGGGATTCTCATCCTCTTTGAGGAGATCGTCACCGCGACTGCCGTAATATCCGGCGCCGGAAGCGCTGCACAGTATGATGTTTTTACCCCGCGGCAGGGACGCTACCACATTGCGTGTGGTTAAGATACGGCTTTCATAGATTTGCTTTTTATAACCTGCGGTCCAGCGTCTGAATATAGTTGTTCCGGCCAGATTAACAATGGCATCTGCATCCTCAAATTCTTGTTGCCAATCGCCCGGTCGGGTGGTATCCGCTGAAACATACTTGTAGCCCTTGTGATGGATCCGATGGTGATCGGCAGATCGGCCCACCCCAGTGACCCGGTGCCCCCTGCTCAGCAAATACTCCGAAAGGTGGGTTCCGACAAAACCGGAACCGCCGGTGATGACAATTTTCATGAATTATCCCCTCTCCCGGGGAATTTAACACGGATCAAATTGATTTAAGGACTCATCGTATGTAGCCTAGCGGGATTTGTCAACATGGGACAACTATTTCACTGACGAAAACTGATATGAATGGTAGCGATGAGGTCCTGCCGGATGGGGACTTAGCAGGTTTGAGGGCGATTGAGGCATGTGGGACAAAAGCCGATGAATTCAAGCTTATGCCCGATGATTTTAAAATCGGTATTCTCTGTCAGCTCATGGGTGACACAGACATCGAAGCCGGGTGGGGAATCAATTACCCGGTTACAGTCAAGACAACGGATATGGTAATGGTCTTCCGCCACCCCGTCGAATCTTTTGGGACTGCAGCCGAGCTCGAGTTTTTGAATTTCGCCGTTTTCGGAAAGAATTTCAAGGTTGCGATATACGGTTCCAAGGCTGATGCGAGGAAGACGTTTGCGGACCATTTCATATATCTCATCAGCACTGGGATGTGTATTTACTTTACGAAGTTCTTCCAGGATGACCTGACGTTGCCGCGTCATCCGCAGGCTTGGTTGATTTAGCAAACCGGCAACCTCCTATAATAGGATGAAAGTGTAGTATTTCGCCTTAGCGACCTGTGTCAAGAAAAACCGAACGCGTTGCGTGGTGCGAGCTTAAATTTAATTTGCCATTAAGCACATGGGCCAGTCGACATTTAAAAAAGATTATTCTCTCGCCCAGGCTAACATCCCGCTCCGCGGGGCTTCGTTAGAGCCCACAGAGATAGATACTCGGTGTGCTCTGCGAGCTCTGTGAGAGACTTAAAAAAACTGGATCTATATCGAGTAACTATGTTTCTCCTTAATAATTTAAAGTCTTAACCCGAACCCGTATCTCGTATCCCGCAACTCGCAACGCGTACCCCGCACCCCGCAACCCGCACCCCGCAACCCGCAACCCGCAACCCGCAACCCGTACCCCGCAACCCGCAACACGCAACCCGCAACCCGCAACCCGCAACCCGCAACCCGCAACACACGTCATCGATCATCAAGCGCGGTCCATTCACAAACATCAGGGCCGCAATAATCCCCGATATAATCGGATTCGGGTCGATAGAGCATCGGTTTGGGTGCGGCACCCGCAAATTGTTCCTCGATGATATGGGCACACCATCCTGCAATACGGGCAACAGCAAACACCGGTGTAAAAAGATCCACCGGGATTCCCATGGAATAATACAGCGAGCCGCTGTAGAAATCTACATTGACGTAAATGTCTCTGTTTTTGCGCTGCCGGAATTCTGCTTTGCCTGTTTTTTCGAGCAATGTCGAGATTTCGTACCACCGGGTTTCACCGGTTTTGCCTGCCATCGTTTTTATCATGTCCACCAGGATGGGGGCACGAGGATCATCGGTATCGTAGACAGCATGTCCCAGACCAAAAATCACCCGGCCGGCATCAAATTCCTGATTAACGTATCCATGGACCTTGTCCGGCGATCCAATTTTAAACAGCATCTCCATGACCCTCGCATTGGCACCGCCATGTAAATCCCCGGATAAAGAGCCGACGGCAGATGCAACCGCCGCATACATATGGGCCCGGGTTGAAGCAACCTCCCGGGCGGCAAATGTTGACGCATTAAAGGAATGCTCAGCGTGACACACCAGCGCGACATCAAGAAAACGGGCCACTTCGGGGTCGGGAACTTCGCCGCTCAACATGTATAAAAAATTAGCCGCGTGATCCAGCTCCGCTAATGGTGGGACCGGTTCTTGGCCATTGCGAATCCGATGCCAGGTAGCGACAATTGCGGAAAATTTGGGTATCAGTTGGGTGGCCATGCGCAAGGAAGCATCCATGGATTGATCTCTTTTAATTACATCTTCATCATGCTGCGCCAGCATAGGCACCGCTGCCTGCAAGACATCCATCGGCATTGAATCTTTGGGCATGGTTTGCAGGGCAGTAATCACCTCAGGCGGCAATCCCTGGTGCGCACGGAGGCGAACCTTGAACGCTTCAAGTTCAGCGATGTCGGGCAGTTTCTCATAAAGCAGCAAATAAGTAACTTCTTCAAAAGTTGCATTTTTTGCCAGATCCTGCACGAGGTAGCCCCTGTAAATCAACCGCCCGTTGGCACCATCAACTTCACATATGCGCGATTCAGCGATTACGACTCCCCGCAGACCGGTATTTAAAACGGGTTTGCATTCTTCCATTTTCCACCTCTCAACGGTTTTTAAGCCTGTACAAATTGGCCTGGATAAAGTTTATGACTGTTTAAAAAAATTGGGCGCTACAAAAATGGTTTTTTTTAGAAGTAATGTCAAGAGACAAATCTCATATCTGAATTTTTACGTAAATAACTCACCGCAAAGTAGGAGATCTATTTACCCTCATTAACCTGGAGCGATAATTGTTGCTTTAAATTCAGATATTAAAATGTCATCTTGTCCGGAGGGCGGCGTTCCGGAACATAGTCATGGGGTACCTGACCGTCATTCCATTCTTTCGAAACGTAGAGGTTGCAATAGCAACTGCCGAATTCTTCAATATCAGGGACACTGTAGACGCAGGGGCAAATTATGTCCCGATCGGCGTCCCGGTCGCTACTTACCAGGCGACAAGGGCAGCCCATATACCCGTATCGCTCTTTATTTATAAGCAGTGCTTCTAAAAGTTCAAATGTTCTTTCTTTATCCTTGTTGAAATAATATCCTTTGGCTTCCTGAACCTTCTTCATTCTATCATAAAGCTCTTGTGCATCCATCACATTCCCAATGCCTCCTTGATTTCCTTTTCCTTGAATCCGACGATAACCTTTTCACCGATGATAATGGTGGGAAAAGAACAGCGCGGGTTAAACTTTTTGACATCCGCAATGATCGCTTTTCTTTCATCGCCTTTGAGCAGATCCACATCGACAAATTCGTATTTGATGGTGCAGCCATCTATAAATTTTTTGGTTGCTCTACAATGGCTGCAGGTACTCAGCGAAAATATTTTGACCTCCGGGTTCGTCATTAGATCATCCTTTCATAAATTAGAAAATTACACTGGCGTGAAAGCAGGCTTTTAATTCGTGCTCATCCGGATATTATAACGGGCATAAATTAGCCGGAAACGATGACAAACGATTAGAATTATACAATTTTATATAATCTTTTACCATAGCAGAAAATACATTCTATTTATATAAAAATATTCAACCGGACAATATTAGAGCGGCCCATCGAATACAATCAAAAACAATCAAAATTTGTACCAAATTATATGAGAATTTTTTGCAATCAAGAAAACTTCATCATTCAAGAGTCTTAATCGAGATTCGATACCAGCTTCCCGGTTGCTTCGCCCTTATGAGACGGATGAGACACTTGATTAGTATTTTGCAATTTCCGAGTTAAAAAATTGCAAAAATCGGTTGGATGCCGTTTATTTTTTTTTACAGTGACTCTTTGATCACACGTGATGCAAATAATAATCCATTAACTATATGTTTTAACTATATTATTTAAATTTGATGAAATTCAAAAATCTGTTTATAAAATCCTTGAATTTCCATCTTGCAAAACGTCAAATTGTCTCAATAACTTCTTGATACATACATGTATCCCAAGACAACATGCTATTGATTTTTCGGTTAACAACTCTATTTTTAACTGATAAACGTTATTTAATAATTCTGATTTATATACATTATTAGGCGGTTACGCCGACAGCACTTTAAATCTCGATTAATTTAGTATGGTATTAAACCTGGCACGAAAATTGTTATTACTGTAATTATATATTAAAAGTTTGAAAAATTGCCGGCAAACTGAATCTTAAGCTGGTCTGACGTTTAAATCAAATCGATTGTCAGTATTAATTATCTGTCCTTATTTCACTATCCAAACTGAATTTTTATATTCTCGTTTTTATGAAAATTCAGCCGAATTAACCCATTTTTCAATTAATCTAACAAGGGAGGCAATACATGGCTGAAAAAAAAGTGAGCTCCGCCAAAACGGAGATTGATATCAATTCTGTAACCATCTGTGATGCTACCGCCCAAATGCTACACAAAGCTCGCAGAGACGGTGTCGAAACCGCTTTTGATCGCACGGCGAATATGAAAGCCTGTCCCATCGGGGCCCAATCGGCCTGCTGCAAACACTGTTGTATGGGACCATGCCGTCTGAATGCCAAGGATCCATATTCCAAGGTGGGGGTATGCGGCGCCACCATCGATACCATCATGGCTCGAAATTTTGCGCGCATGGTCGCAGCCGGCACTTCGGCCCATACTGATCATGGTATGGGTATGCTCGATCTTTTTCGCGATGTATTGAATGGCAAAATCAAAGACTATAGCATCAAAAACCCGCTCAAGCTGATTGAAGTCGCCAAATCAATCGATATCGAAACCGAAGATCGCGAAATCAAAGACATTGCCATGGATCTCTACCATGAACTCGAACGTACCTATACCCAGGTGGACGGAGAAATTCCATTCGCCAAACGGGTCCCGGCCAAAACCCTGGAAACCTGGCGCAAAGAAGGTATTGTTCCGCGTGGTGCCATGCGCGAAATTATGGAGATGATGCACCGCTCGGCCATGGGCGTGGACCAGCACTATGAAAATATCACCAAACAGTGCAGCCGCACAGCGCTGGCCGACGGCTGGGGCGGTTCCATGGTCGCCACCGAAATATCCGACATCCTGTTCGGCACGCCATCGCCGGTGGCCGTCGAGGTCAACATGGGGGTTTTAAAGGAAGACCAGGTCAACATCATCATTCACGGCCATGAACCCAATCTGTTTGAGTCCATCGTCGAATCGGTCAATGAACCGACCCTGATCCAGGCCGCCAAGGACGCCGGCGCCAAAGGCCTCAACCTGATCGGCATGTGCTGCTCGGGCCTGGAAATGTTTGTCCGTCACGGCGTCCCTCACGCCGGCAACTTTATGTCCACCGAGACCATTCTGGTCACCGGTGCGGTGGATGCCATGGGCGTGGATGTCCAGTGTATTAAGCAGGGTCTGGTTAAAGTGGCCGACTGTTACGGCACACCGCTGATCACCACCAATCCGCGGGCCCACATCGAAGGTGCCACGCATATCGAGTTTCACGAGCACGATCCCAAGGGCTGCACCGATGAGATCGTCATTCAAGCCATCGGTCGTTTCAAAAACCGCAGTATGCCGATTGAAATTCCGCAAATCGTCAACACCGGCGTCCACGGTTTTTCCCACGAGTACATCAACTATATGCTGGGTGGCACGTTCCGGGCCTCATACACACCGCTCAATGACAACATCATCAACGGCCGCATTCGCGGTGTCGCCGGTGTTGTCGGATGCACGAATCCCAGGATGAAGCAGGATTGGGTTCATGTGGAACTGGTCAAAGAATTGATTAAAAATGACGTGCTGGTGGTCCAGACCGGATGTTCTCAAATTGCTTTGGCCAAAGCCGGTTTGACGACCCCGGAAGCGGCGCATCTGGCCGGTCCGGGCTTAAAGGAAGTATGCGAAACCGTCGGAATGCCGCCGGTACTGGGCTGCGGTGCCTGTGTGGATAACAGCCGCATATTGATTGCCGTTTCTGAAATGGTCAAAACCGGGGGATTGGGAGAAAGCATTGCCGATCTGCCGGTGGCCGGATGTGCACCGGAATTCATGAGCGAGAAAGCGATCGCAATCGGGCAGTACTTTGTGGCCTCAGGTGTCTATACTGTATTTGGTGTGACCTTCCCAATTGTAGAAGGCACCAAGTTCCACAAACATCTGTTTGAAGAGCTTGAAGAACGCGGTATGGGAAAATGGGGATTTGCAAAGGATCCTTATGAAATTGCAAGAATGATGATTGCGCATATCGACAAAAAACGCAAACAACTGGGCATCGACAGAGCCAGAGAACGCGTTCTGATGGATATGTCCGACCGTCGTGAGATGGACGCGGCCTAGGTCAGAGCGGTAGGGAACTTAGTTCGCTTCGCTCATCCGCCGGAAGCGGAAAATAATGGAATCCCGCTGAATAGCGGAAATGGAATATTGGGACCATTGGTGTTGCATCTGGTTGAAAAATAATACGGTTCATGGGAAAAACAAACCATGGATCGAAAAAACATCAACAGAGGATTTAAAAAACTGCGGGTCTGGCAAGATGCTGTGTCCCTCTATGTCTTGGCCTGTAAAATATCCGTTATCATATTACGGCCATACCTGCTGTGCATCCCGCCCGGGCGGGATTCGTAGCTCAATACAAACGGTGGCTCAGACCACAGGGACCGGGGTATTGGAATACTGGAATGATGCAAGGCTGGGACAATAGACACGTTATCTATTTTTTGACCATTATTCCATGATTCCATCATTCCATGTGGGCGGCACAAAACCAGTGTCGTTAAAAGCTGCATGATTTCAATATATTATAGAAATTTCGAGACGTTTTTAATTGAAAAGGGGCTCCCGATTGGGGCCCCTTTTCGATTTTAGTTTTCGACACCCAGCTCGCTTTTTAGCCAGTCTTTGACATCGTCCTCGAGCGCATAAACCCCTTTCAGCTCACAGACATCCTTTTCATACTGTGACGGCAATTCAAATTGCGCCAGTTCAACAGCTTCCTCCGAATTGCGACGGATTAAATAAATAAAGTAGGGTTTGCGCCAACAATTTACCACAAAATAGGTAGAGTAATCACTTTTAGAACGTATTGTGTATTTCCCACTGCCCCAATCCGTATTGCCCCATTCCAGATAAAGTTTGACTGCTTCCTCAGGACCAAGATCCCAGCTGATCTCATTGATCAAATCGTCTTCTTTTTTCAGTTCTTCCAGTGACAGCATGTAAACCTCCTTTAATGACATCCGGTTAGGTATTTTTAATGATATCAGATAGTTCAGGGTGATCAGGTAGGAAGCGGTATAGTGTGGCCCGGCCGACACCCAGTAATTTGGCTGCTTTGGCTTTGTTGCCGCCGGTTTTAATTAAGGCTGCGCGCACCCCCTCTGAATTCAATTTTTTAGCCGGCCCTCTGCGGATACAGGTATTTTCAACTTCCCGTAGCTCAATTGGCAAATCATCCGCGTCCAGGGTGTTGGCACTGCATTTGACAAAGGCAAACTGGACGGCGTTTTGCAATTCACGAACATTGCCCGGCCACTGGTAGTCCAGCATCAAAGACATTGCCCTGGCAGAGACATTGAGAGGATCGCGACCATAGCGTTCAGCGGCCTCCTTCAGAAAACGCTCGATTAACAGGGGAATATCAATTTTACGTTCGCGCAGAGGCGGCATATGAATTGGGATAACATTGAGCCGGTAATAGAGGTCTTCGCGAAATTGCCCCTTTTTGACGGCTTCCTTAAGATTTTTGTTCGTTGCGCTGATTATTCTGACGTCGACTGATAGGGTTTGTTCACCACCGACCCGTTCAAATTGGTTTTCCTGCAAAAACCGTAAAAGCTTGGCCTGCATATTGTTAGATAGCTCGGCCACCTCATCTAAAAAAACCGTCCCCCCATCGGCCAACTCAAAGCGGCCTTTCTTGTCCCGAATGGCTCCGGAAAAAGCCCCCTTGACGTGCCCGAAAAGCTCGCTTTCGATGAGACCCTCCGGTAATGCACCACAGTTAATGGGTACAAAAGAGGCCCCGTTGCGCGAACTTTCATTGTGGATGGCATAGGCGACCAATTCTTTGCCGGTTCCGGTTTCGCCGGAAATGTGAACCGGATAATCATAGGCGGAAACGTCTCGGATATGCTTGAAAATTTTGTACATCTTGTGATCCTGACCGATAATGTTGCCGAAGCTTGTCAGCTTGCCGGCTTGCAACTGCAGACTGAAAAGATCCGTAATATCTCGGAAGGATGTCAGGACCCCGACCAATTCACCGTCGTCGCCCTTCATGCTGGTAATGCTCATTTCCACCCGGCGCGACTCGCCGCTTCGGGTTGTAATCGAAAGGGTATTTTCGGAACTTTCAGTCATATCCGGCACCTTATCACTAAATCGGCAGCGCCCGCCGCAAAAAGGATGCCCAAATGCCTCATGGCAATCTTTGCCCAGAACATCTTTTCGACTGTACCCTGAAATACGTTCGGCCTCCTGATTGAAGAAAAAGATGCGTCGACTCATATCATGGGCAATAATCCCTTCCTTGAGATTGTCCAGGACATGCTCCAGGTTATCGCGATGGCACATTAAATTTTCAAGTGCGAATTCGGACATAAATAATCCGTCCTTAAAGAGCAGGTTCCCGTCGCTCTTTTATGGCTGCTAAATAAGGTGAATGACGATGCCAAAAGGCATATTACCATTAAGCAGCATCAAGTATCAAGTTTCCAGTAACAAACTCCCAGCATCCAATATCCCGCAGGCTGAAGACTGAAGTCAGAATACAGAATTCATTAGCCGTGCGCCGAATGCCGTGCGCCTTGCGCCTGTCCGTTCTATCCAGCATCAAGTATCAAGCCGGTTTCCGGTACGCTATAAAGCACCGGGTATTTTCCGATTTAATTTAATCCCGACTAGATCAATGGCAACATCATAGATCAAAACCTCAACTCCCCGCTTAACGGCCCGCCGCAATCCTTTGCCGTAGTCGGGATCAATCTGATCAGCCGGTTCGAAAACCCTGGCATCCATTCGCTGAATGAAATAGAACATAACGCTGCGGCAGCCGGATTTTACGAGCCTCTCGAGTTCATTGAGATGTTTGAGCCCTCTGGTGGTGACGGCATCCGGAAATTGGGCAAGACCGTCATGGACCAGGGTACAATTTTTAATTTCAACGTAGCAATGATCTTTTCGACCGTTGCTCAGGCGCAGATCGATGCGAGAATTGCTGCCGATTTTAACTTCGCGTTCAACCGTTTTATAACCAGCCAGCTCATGTATTAAACCCGCCTGGGCGGATTGGAAAACCAATCGATTCGGTACCAGGGTATTCACCCCAACCAGCGAAGTCGGCATTTCAATGATTTCCCAGGTGTATTTTAACTTGCGCTTCGGGTTGTCATGCAGAGATAAATATACCGGTTGTCCCGAATCGGAGCAGCCCGCCATGCTTCCGGTGTTCGGACAATGGGCCGTGACGATCTGACCATCATCCAATTTGATGTCTGCCAGAAACCGCTTGTAGCGCTTTATCAAAATCCCCCGAACAAGCGTCGGCCATTTCAGCAACCCCTTCTGATCGGTATGTTTCTTTTCACGCATCGAGAAATAAAAAATCGAGGTATCAATTTAGGTTTTTTCAAGGGGCCACGAATTAACATCAATTTTCACGAAAATATTTTTCCCATTATAAATTCCTCAGCTTTTGACCATTGAAATAATTCGTGGTCATTCGTGTTAATTCGTGGCCAACTAGTTTATCACTTGGTCAAATCCCGAATTCGCATCCTTCTTTCCTTATGTCCGCATTCCGACTTCCGAATTCAATCAGCCTCTCAATTCGATTTTAAATACTTTTCTTCTATAAAATCTGCCAGATTGTCTATATCCTCCAGGCCAAATACGGGCTGCTCTATTTCAAGATCGGCATCCGTAACAACAGCAACCAGATGGCCGTCTTCCTTGAGAAGCGCATCGCCGTGCCTGGCTGCCCGAACCACCTCAATTTTGGGTTTGCGAGCGCCTTTATACCCTTCGGCAATCACCAGATCCTGATCGTCAAAATAGTCCAGCAGGCTTTCCAGGGTTCCCTGATGATCATTTTTAACCATCGCAATTTTTCCCGGGGATGCGATAATAACCGCTTCAGCGCCGGCATCTTTGTGGCGCCAGCTATCCTTGCCGGATTTATCAAAATCAAAAATATGGTGTGAGTGTTTGATGGTCCCGATCCTGTAGCCTTTATTTTTGAGCACTGGAATCAATTTTTCAATCAGTGTGGTTTTACCGGATTGTGATCGACCGACAATGCAAATAACCTGCGGCATATTGATCTCCCTGCCTATAAGGATTCTCCATTCAGACCAAAGATGGATTGTAGTTCAAAAAGTGGATAAATTAATGTAAGGACGAAAACTATGTTGCAAAAGACATATTGTCAAGAATAACCCTGACCCGCCACTAAGCTCCCGTCATTTAACAAGGGAATTGACTGATATTACCCAAATTGCCTGTTTGATAATGATGATGACAATTTCAAATCAAATCCCAAAAAAATTTCAACGGCCCTTGCGCCCCCGGTGAACCAAAATATGGTTTCTATTGATAACCAGGTTTTAATGATTAAAATTCTAATTACTTTGGCGGTCAATTCCGGCCTCTGGACCTTGAACCGTAAACGGCTATACCTTTTCCGACATATGAATTCATGACTGCATTGCTTGAAATCAAAAATCTGGTCAAAAAATACAAAGATGTTGTTGCAGTTGACGATATCAGCTTTGCCATTGATCAGGGGATCTGTTTCGGATTGCTGGGGCCCAACGGTGCCGGCAAAACCACCACCATCGAGGTAATTGAAGATGTGATCAAGCCCACCTCAGGCGAAATTTTCTACAAAGGCAAGTCGCGTTCGGGTTCCTTCAAAGATGAGGTCGGCATCCAGTTTCAAAGCACCGCCCTTTTATCGTTATTGACCGTGCGCGAAACCCTTGAGACCTTTCAGAACCTGTATCAGAAAAAGGCCGCCATCGATGATTTAGTGCAAATGTGCTATCTGGCAGAATTTCAAAATCAATACAATGACAAAATCTCCGGTGGTCAGCGTCAACGCTTTTTGCTAGCCCTGGCGCTGATCAACCGGCCCGAATTATTGATTCTGGATGAACCGTCGACCGGTCTGGATCCCCAGGCGCGACGAAACCTGTGGAATCTTGTTCAGCAAATCAAAAAAGAAGGCAAAACCATCATTCTGACCACTCATTACATGGAAGAGGCGCAACATCTTTGCGATGAAATTGCCATCATGGACTACGGTAAAATTATTGCTCGCGGCAGCCCGGCAGCGTTGATCAGAAACCACAGCCCGGAAATGACCGTCATTCTCCCCAAATATCAATTCCTGCTAAAACCGAATCGATTGTCTCTGCCCATCAGGGAAGTAAATGACGCCATCGAGTTAAAAACCAATGATGTTAACGCGTGCCTCAATTCGCTGATGACACATGGGATCAACCTGTCGGATCTCACGATCAGGTCTCCCAATTTGGAAACGGTGTTTTTAAATTTGACCGGACGGCAATTGCGAGATTAAGGATGAATTTCAAAAGATTTTGGACGCTGCTCAAAGCCAGAAATCGCGAGTTTTTCAGGGACCGGGCGGCTTTTGGCTGGAATTTTCTGTTTCCGTTTTTAATTGTCGCCGGATTCGGCGTTATTTTCGGCGGCCAATCATACACCGAGTATAAAATCGGTCTTTTCCCGCATCCGGAATCCCAAGTGCGACTCGATCAGATTGAGCTACCTGACACCTTCCGCAATATGCGCTACCTCAAATTTATCGGCTTTCCGACCGAGGCCAACGGGTTGGATAAACTGAAGCATCATAAAATCGATTTTTTGCTGAAAAGCGGCCGGCCGCCCTATAAATATTATGTCAGCGACGAATCGCCCAAGGGCTATGTTCTGGAGCAAATGTTTATGGCCAGTCTGGTGCCGCCGGAAACCAGGATGCCGGCTGAAAAAAAAGAAATTAAGACCAGCGCCATTCGCTATATTGACTGGCTGTTTCCGGGGATCCTGGCCATGAATATGATGTTCAGCGCTTTGTGGGGGGTCGGCTATGTGGTCGTACGGTATCGTAAAAACGGGGTATTGAAGCGGTTAAAGGTGACGCCGTTGACCGCCTTTGAATATTTATCGGCCCAGGCGTTATCGCGTATATTCTTGCTGATGTTCACACTGACCGTTGTGTGGACAGGATGCGATTTGATCTTCTCATTTACGGTATTGGGATCTTATATTGATCTGTTTCTGGTCTTTGGTTTGGGCAGCCTGAGTCTTACGGCGCTGGGGTTGGTGCTGGCCTCCAGGGGGACCAGTGAAGAGTTTACAACCGGTATCCTAAACTTCATTTCCTGGCCCATGATGTTTTTGTCCGAAGTCTGGTTCTCGCTGGAAGGTGCGCCCCAGTGGGTTAAAAGCGCCGCCCAAATATTTCCCCTCACCCATCTTCTAAAAGCCGCACGCAAAATCATGCATGATGGTGCCGGGTTAGCGGATATCAGCCTGGAAATCATTATCCTCTCCCTGATGACATTCGCATTTCTTACCATCGGCGCATCAATGTTTTCCTGGAATAAATAAATATGCAAGTCCTAAACGGTTGCCTGGCAAGTTTTTACGGTTTTATCTTTGGGGATAAATTCCTTGGTAAAATGGCTGGAGTGAATGACGGCACCGATTTTTAAATAAAGAAAAATAGGAATCAGGGCCAGGTGCACGGATTCAAGAGGCATCTGATCGTGTATTCCAATAAATAAATAGGCCATTAATACAGCCAGACCGATTTCCAGCAGGGCATCCAAAACTCCAAGCAAATATTGCCGGATATAAAAATAGCCTCCGCCAGGAATGAGGATTGCACTGAGGGCGGCGACAAGTTTGCTTTTAAATTGGAGCTGGCATTTTCCGCATTTATTCTTCCCCTCTGCGAGTCTGTGCGTGCAGCGCGGGCAAAGGTGAATTCGGGCGGACAGCTGCCCTTTCGTGCCGGAAAGTGGTATCTTTTTCTTGAGTAAGGACCTGATTTTTCTTCTTTCGGTACCGGCAATAGCGCTAAATTTCTCGATTCTTTTATTACCGGCCCGCTCATACCGAACAATAAGGCTTCCCCCCTTGAGTTCGACGGATTGACATCCGGCATAGGCCACCTGGGCAATCGAATTATTATAATTATAGTTGGCGGTCGCCGGGATATGGAAAATGCGATAATTCGTGAAAACAAATATAGATCGGTTAAGATAAACAAAAACAAAACCGGTAAGATATTGCGCCAGGGAATGAAGCGGTGAATAACCGGTGGTTATGACTAACACGTGCTCGCCTTGTTTTAAAAAGGGCTTTAAAAAAGAAATTTTGACAATTAATTTCCGCTGTCGCTTTTCAACTCGCTTTTTGTAAATATCTTTATGGTTGGAGAACAGAACCTCGCGATCGACCGGGAGTCCGAATATTTTGGGACTCAGGAAACCGACAGGTTCAAAAGCTGCTTCTGCCATCTAAAAGTTCCTTTCAATAATGCGCTGTTTCCATCGATGGTATTAAAGGCGCCGATTCGGACAAAAAACATGAATTCTGCTAGAATCTCGATATATTATCATCGGTATGACAGGGATAATTCTTGAGTAAAATTTTTGACGGGTGGCAAATGAAGGCAACGGCAATGGATGGGCTTGGATACTTTATTTATCAGCAACCAGAAGACCGGAGTCATTGGGGGAATTTAACGGAATCCGGCGGATATTTTTCACTCCGGCTGCCAGCAGCATATCGGTAAGCTGCTGTTCGGAATACGATTGGCCTGAATCTGTGCCCAACAGCATATTCAAGGAAAACAAAGCCGGGAAAAGGGGGCCGTCCATGTTGTTATTTAAGATAAATTCGTGAATAATAATAGAACCTTGTGGATCTAACGCATCGACTGCTTTTTGTATTATCATACGGCATTCTTCAGGCCCTTCCCCATGCAAAATATGCGACAACCAGGCCACGTCGTAACGCCCTTCAACGGGATCTGTTAGATAATTTCCGTCTATAAAATTGATCCTATCGGCTAGATTAAACTGTTTGATGATTTTTTCAGCAAACGGTCGAGTGGTCGGCAAATCATACACCTCAGCACGCAGGCCGGGGTTGTTCAGGCAGAAATGGATGGCATAGGTTCCGGGACCACCTCCCAGATCAAGGAGATGTTTTCGCGTTGAAAGGTCGATCTGGGGCACCAATTTGGGTGCCAGTCCCATGGCCATGTTGAACATCCCCAGCAAAAAGCTTTCACGCCATTCTTCTTTACTAAAAGAAGATCGGCTGCGGACGGGCATGCCGGACTGCACCGCCTGATCCAACTTCGACCAGGACTCCACCAGGTGGTGATGGTGCATAATTATATGACCGATATATTGGGCAGAATTTTTTGAAAGAAAATTTTGACCGGAAGGAGTGTTGGCGTATATCCCATCAACCTTTACCAGCAGCTCCATGGCGGCCAGGGCATCCAGCAGCCGTTCTACACCTCGCTGAGGAGCATTTAGCTGCCGGCTGATCTCAGTTCCGGCAAGCTGCCCGTCACCGATGGCGCTAAACAGATCCAGTTTAACAGCTGCATGCAGCACCGCTGTCTTCCAGTAAAAACCGGATATCTCAAGCAAATCACCCGGGTTCCATTGTCGTGAGGTCATCGCCTACTCTTCACTCATTTCTTTGGCAAGCTGTTGCGATGTCATGGTCCAAAAAGGAGTGCCATCTTTCGTCAAACGAACTTTTAGGATGTCAGTATCAGGATCCTTTTTTACTTTTGAGGCCATGAAAATGTCTTTGCCGTTGACCTCGGCCCAGACGCCTTTTACCTTGATGCGCTCATTTTTCTTTAATCGAATTTCACTGGGTTTACGGTACCAGGTCGGACAGAGGTGTATTTCATGTATATAGGCCCCCTCTCTTACATCCAGAGCCGTTGCCGGCGACATCCCGGGCATCGGTACGACTTCCTTGACACGAACAACATAGGCCCTGATCTTTTCAAATTCGCGAACATCATAGAGCTTGTTATATGGATCATCGATTCCCCAACCTTGCATGTCGCGTTGCTCCTCAGCCTGGAGCCAACTAATCCCAATAACCAAAGAAAGTGAAATCATCAATATTAATTTTCCGATTTGTATAGACGAAGATTGCATGTTTACCTCCTATGGAATCGATTCAACTAATTTTACAATCGAATTTCGTGTTGTTTTTATTTCCATATATTATATCTATTGATTCGGTATTTGCAACTAAGAAAAATGGCGTCAGGGTTAAGACGTATTGGTATCGGGTTTTGTTTACAATAGGATTTTGATACCTGATTTTTTCAGGACGGATTAATTAGAATAAAGCAACTCCCCTTCGCCATATACTGCGACCGGGTAATTTGTCAGATCAAACGGATCGCCGCTCCAGCAAATGAATGAGGCCCACTTTCCTTTGGTAAGGGTGCCGAGCTGTTTATCAATTCCCAGTATCCTGGCATTTTGGCGGGAAACCAGCTCGATGGCCTGTTGTTTGGACATACCCGCTCTCACAAACCAGCGGGTTTGCAAAAATAACTGGCGGGCGAGGGTAACCGGATGGTCGGTCATTAAACCGAATTGTACCCGGGAAGATATCAAATGGCGGATATTGCGCCAATCTTCATGTTTTAATTCAACTTTGTAGGCGAAGCAGTCGACCGGACCGTAAACGACGGGTATCTTTCGCTTTTTCAATTCCTGAAATATTTCAGCCTGGTGAACGTCCATGGCATGTTCGACGGTCAGTTTAATTTTAAAATTATCCACCAGCCGCAGCAGGGCTGCAATGTCATCGATCTTATGGACATGGGCCCGCAGACGGACTTTGCCGTTCAGCAAATCCAGCAACACTTTGTCTTCGGCGGTAAACGTGATATCCTCTTTTTTGCTGCCTCTGGCCTTGCGGTACTGTTGGTCTTTCCGGCGCACTTCAGACAGCCTGCCGCGCAGAATGGCCATTGCCCCCATGCGGGTAGTGGGGCGTTGGCCTTTCCAGCTGTGAGTGGACATGGGATTATAACCAAAGGCCGCTTTTAGACCGGCTCGAGTAATGAGCGCAGCCGTACTGTCTTTGGCATAGTTGCGAATTACGGCTGACTGCCCCCCAACGATATTGCCGCTGCCCGGTACCACACATGAATACAGCACGCCGGATTCGACTGCATCCCTGAAAGCTTTATCATCCATTTGAACCGAATCCAGGGCATCCGAAAGGGCCAGAATCGAATCAAGCTGATCGTTTGCTTCACCCTCACGGCTCGGTTCACCGGAACGTTCCATACCGATGTGGCTGTGGGGATCGATAAACGCCGGGGTCAATACGTTAACTTTGCCAAGTAACTGACTTTGGGCGGTTTTTGATATGCCGGTAATTTTTTGGCCGTTAAAAACAAGATAGGCGTGGGAGACAATTGATTTTCCGGTGTAAATAGTTTCGGCAAAAATACACTTCATTGAAACCTCCTTGTTACTGATGGAATATTTTCAATTGAATAAGATACCCCGGTTCGGCTGACTTCGACAGGCTCAGGCCCTGTCGAGGGGAGCTTGTCGATGGCTGAACGGTGATCTTTGGATCGTTGAACGCCAGCGCGTCTATCTGGTGAAAGTCCTTTTGACACGCTGTGAAAATAGAAAATACGTAATCCAGATAGTGCTGGCAACCAGCGTTCGCACGAAATTGATGATTGGCCCCATGTTGGTCGGATCGGTCGTTGCAAGGATTGATTGGGTGAAATAGCAATCAAGGCCAACGAATATGAAATTGGAAGCTAAAAATATAATCGCCAATCTGGGTACAAATTTACGCTGCTTAAAAAAGAAGACAACCACGCAAATTGATAAAATAAGAAAGCACCCATTGCCGACCAGTTCCGCGATCAATAACGGAGCCCAAAATGGGTGATATGAAACTGAACCCGGTATTGTCAGTTGAGGCCAGCTCTCTGATGACCACGCCGGAATAATCTCGGTGTACAAAGAGACAGCGGCCTGCACCGGATACAGTGTCAGCCCGATTGCACATATGATTAACCAGCCACCGATTTTATCATAATTCTTTTTGCCGTCATTGATAATTTGTTTAGCAGTCATGAATTATACAATACGACATAAGCTTTAAAAAGCTTCCATTTTGTGCCTATTTTCCGATGGGCATTAATTAATCCGCCCGGCCGATATCAAAACATTCTCATTAGTTTCAAACGACCCTTCTATTTTACCCAAACCCGGTTTTGCTATTTTAGGGCGGAGTAATTAGAAGGTCATATACCGCTTTTCCCAGTAAATTAGGGCTTCATATTCAAACAACGCATTTAAATGATGCATAAATGCATGCCGTCCCTCTTTCTGCCATAACTCCGTAATGGATTCGTTGACCTGTTGATAAAATGTTTCAATTTCTGCAATCGATGCCGGCGGATCGTCTGCCAAATTTTCTGTAGCAACCTCTGAAATTAAATTCAGCCACATTTGACTCGCGCCCATAATATAATACGGCCAGGTTTTCTGGATCGATGACGGCCATTTTTTGTCACTGGTATCTTCGATATTGGGGCGGGTTATTGGGGATGGATCATCATAAACATCTTGATCGAGAACACCTTCTGTTTTCAAGTAGGCAACTAACGGATCGGTTTGCAGCGCGTTGAAAATATGCTGGGCGGTCTGGGGTGAGGAATAGAAAATAAAACTAAATTGCCGGCCGGCGCCGTCGCGGGCAGCACGGCGATGAAAGCGCCACAGGCTGATATCCGGCTTATGTTGCTCCAATTTGGGCAAGATGACCTGATGTGCCAGATATAAGTCCATGTACCAGATCGGCTTGGTGTCCGGAGGCCAGTGCATGCGAAAGCGAGCAAACCACCAGCCATTGCCTGAAGGCAACTCACGGGTTTTTAGCGGCTTGATCGCCTGCATTTGAACCCGGCCAAGATATGAGCATCCTGTAATAATAACCAAAAGTAGAAAAGCGCCCGTTACCCTTTTGGGGAAGTCGCTGATTTTTAACACAAATATTCTCCCTTGTATTGGTCAAATGGTTGATTAATCGGATAGATAAAAAGTGGCCATCTTAACGATCCGACCCTTCTAAACGCTCCTGCCCGAGACATCCAATCAACTATTCAACTATTTAGCTGATTTTACCGGTTCAGCAGGATTTAATGCCTTCGCCTGCTGTGAAACTCCTTGGCCCGCAAACAGTTATCCTGCATCAGCTCCGCGAGCATGGTCTTGATGGCGCTGTTGTCCTCCGCCCGGTATGTGTTTAAATTATTTTTATATTCCGGCAGGCGATAGAGGAAGTTGCCGATCGCCTCGCTTCTGATCCGCCTTAAGTTAATGCCGTACTTCAAGCGGGCCAGCAGATAGGCATTGAGCTCCTGTTCGAACTGCCCACGCATGGGCAACGCCAGGTAAGGTTTGCGTAAATAAAATGCTTCCGTCATCAGGGTGAATCCGGCTGTGGCCATAACCGCCTTGCAGGTTGCCAGATCCTTCAAAAACCCCGCCTTGCTAAACGGTTTATACACAATGTGGCCATCCTGCTCATCACGATCATAACCATACACCCGGAACCGTTCCCGGGCAAAGGATTTCAATACTTTAAGAAACGATTCAAATCCACTCGTCAGGTAGACCAGCACATGTCCGCCATCGGACGGCTGACGCGTTTGAACCGATTGCCGTATAATCGAAGGGAAAAAAAAGGTGCGATCATTTTTGGCTTCGCCGTAGTAGAAGGTGGTCACGAGCGATACATCCGGCCGCGGCACCATCGCCCGGATGATGCTGACCGTCATCCGGCGCTCCTTTTGCAGGCGGGCCGGACAAGGATAGGTCATGTAGCGAATGCGATGCTGATTATCGATACTAATCAGCGGCAGATCATAATGATGGGCCAGGTAGGCGGTCATCGGTTCAAAATCGGTGATCACGCAATCCGGCTGGAAAATCTTGAAGATATCCTTTCGCAGCGCATGCAGTTTTTGGTGCCCGCGGGGTAAGCGCTGCAAGTTTTCGGTAAACGTTTTAACTTTTGAAACCCGATTGTTTGAACTGGCAATATGAAGCCCCTCGGTTTCAAATACATCGAAATCGTCTTTAAGATTGCGATAACCCCGGTCATAGCTGACCACTTTAACTAGATGACCCAGTTGTTCCAGATAGGTGATCATCTCCCGGGCCCGTGAGGAATGGCCGGAACCTTCGCCCGATACTCCATACACGATTTTTGCCAAAGATAACTCCTTAAATTCCAGTCAAGAATCTCTTGTATGAAACTCCAGTTTATTTTTCGATTAGACTGGCCGCTTTTCAGGCCAGCGGCAGGGCTGAACCCCGAACCACTGAACGTTTGCCATTATTTGGTCTTCACCAGACTCTGCCAGGTCGGCCGCTCCAGAAATGAGCCGCTTACATTCGCTTCCATCTCCTTAAACAAAGAAAGCGGTGCGGCAAACGACATCAGATTGTCACCAAGCTGCTTGCGGATGTAGACCCTGGCAGATAAATCCGTCAGGCCGACGACGGCCCGCGGCGTTTCGGCCCGGGCTTCCTGATAGGGGTAAATTCCAATGGTCTGACATCCGGCGGCATAGGGCATGATGACATTTTGGTTGTCGCCCCGGTCGTAATTAGCCAGGACCACCAGTGCAGAAAGCTGGTCGGGGTCGGCAAAAAAAATCACAACCTGCGGTTTTTCTTGAGCCGGGTCAACTTCGGATAGAGGTTTGAAAGCCACATAGGTTGTGGGGATATCGGTGATCGGCAGGCATTCGATAAATTTTTTAACCTGCTCCGGGCTCTTCATGTAACGCTCCCCATGAACGAAATTATCGTGAGCCTCCGCGGTTAAAAATGGCTTCACTTGCGCGGCCGTCTGTCGACCCTGCTCCCACTGATCATTACCGGAAGACAAAAAATGGCAGAAACATTCCTCGCCGCCGGGAAAATTTTTATATTGATCACCGAATCCCATACCGATTCCACCACCAAAGCAGCCAAAGGTCTGACGGTCACAAACAGCGACTTTACCCCTGGCCGCACTGGCTGCCAGCCACATAATGCAGCCCCACTTACGTTCCTTGAACTGCACGGCACCGTCTGGTTTTTGATCTGACCAAATGAGAGCCACCGGTTGATGTTTGAGGGCTACGGCTTTTGATATTTTACTTTTCATGAAAAACGCCTTAACCGACATTTTTTTAGCCTTTAAAATTAGATGTCTTCCATTTTTTTCCGCATTCCGAATTCATCTGGTGGCGCAACCATGCAGATAATATTATCATACGGCAGGTTTAACAAAGATCAAAGGTCGAATGCTTCCAGAGCCCTTTTCGCCACCACATCTCCCCACTCCTGCACAAAGTGACCGGCCTCAGGGATCTCATAGGGTGCCGGACAGCCTTTGATCAGTTTTCGCAGATTATTCATCACCGGCGGACCAAGCACCGCATCCTGCATCCCGATAGCCATAAAGGTTTCACCGGACCAATCTGTCTTCAACCAGTCACGGGCCTTCCGTGACAAGGCTGCGCCGGGTGCATCCGGACTGTCAGGAACCATTGCCGGAAAACGCCGGACACCCGCTTTGTATTTAAGATCGGGAAAGGGCGCGTCGTAGGCAGCGCATTCTTCAACCGTTAGAGTTGGACAGGCGCGCTTCATTAGACCGGCAACATCAAAATCAGGATTGTCTTTAACAAATTTACGCCAGGCCACAAAACCATCCGAAAGTTTCATATCTCCCGTGCCCAAGGCGGTGTTCATCACGATAAGTTTGGATACCCGGCCGGAAATGTCCATGGGCAGGGTCAGTCCCAGGAGTCCGCCCCAGTCCTGGCATACCAGGATGATATTGTTTAAATCCAAACTTTCAATGAAGGCCATCAATGACATACGATGAAAATCGAATTGATACACATCGTCGGAAACCGGCTTATCGGATCTGCCAAAACCGAAATAATCCGGCGCCACTGCTCTGTGCCCGCTGGCTGTAAATACGGGAATCATCTTGCGATACAAATAGCTCCAGGTCGGCTCGCCGTGCAAGCACAAAAAAACATTCTGGGCGTTGGGTGGACCTTCGTCCACGTAATGCATTCGCAGACCTTCATAACCTTTGAGTTCATCCAGGTATTGGGGACTAAAAGAAAAACCATCAAGATTTTTGAACCGTTCTGCCGGTGTTCTTAAAACATCATTCATGATTGTACCTCCGCTAAAAGCCTATTTCAGCATCTTATCAAAATGGGCTATGTTGATACATAGATTTGGACAACGACCAATATTCAAAGATTAAGGGATTCTGGCCCAGAGGACCAGGATTTCGCTTTCAGAAAAAACACATAATGAATTCGAGCTTTTTCGAATTCACTATTTTGAATAGTTAAAAAAATTCCTTATGTCAAAGGCTATCGATTTATTTATTGCCTTAAGTTTATCTGTTTTTTCATCCATGCCTCCAAACTTTCTTGGGATGCTGCCAATTTATTTGCATAAATACACGCGATCCTGTATGAGTCGATAGTAAGTGCTCCTCGAAAGCATCGACTAAAAAGGGTCCAAATATTGAAAATTGAATATTTTTGTCACAAAATGCGCAAAAATAACAACTAAGGAGAAAACCATGAATACTGCAGAAGACATTGTTGGGGATAAGCATCGTGACATTGTTTCCATTTCATGGGATCAGACGGTTCAACAGGCTTGCCAAAAAATGGTCGATCGAAAAATCGGCGCAATTCTGGTTAAGAAGGATGGCCAATTCGTTGGAATTTGGACCGAACGGGATCTACTCCTCAAAATAACTGAAGAAGGGTTCGATCCCCAAACTGCAAAAATCGGCGACCATATGTCCACGCCGCTTAAAACGGCGCCCCACAGCACTCGGATCCACAGGCTGAAAGAGATGTTTCTGGGATTGTATCTGCGACACCTGCCCATCGAAAAAGATGGTGAGTTCATCGGTCTGCTTTCAATAGGCGATGTCCTCAGAGCCAGCCTGATTGATATGGATTATCAGTTAAAACAAATTAATGCGTTTGTCACCTGGGACTTTTATGAAAACTGGCGAGAGGGCCGAAAGAAGCCGGAGTAGATTCTTGCTATTAAAACCCATGGTCCAAAAAACAGAAACTCTGATTATCGGCGGCGGTGCTATTGGTGTTTGCTGCGCCTTTTACCTCAATGCGCTTGGCAAAAAGGTCTTGCTGGTTGAAAAAAATGATATCTGCTCGGGCAGTTCTTACGGTAACGCCGGACTTATCGTTCCCAGCCACAGTGTACCTCTGGCAGCACCCGGGGTCATCGGCCGGGGTCTTAAATGGATTTCTAAGCCGCAAAGCCCCTTTTACATTAAACCGCGCCTGGATCGGAATTTACTCGCCTGGCTGTGGAAGTTTCGCGGTGTTTGCAACATGCACCACGTGCGCCAATCTATACCTGTGTTGCACGATCTTCATACAGCCAGCCTCAAATTGTATGAAGCGCTGGCAGATATTGAAGGTATGGATTTCGCGTTTGAAAAAAAGGGACTGCTGGAACTCTATAATACCCATAAAGGATATGACAAAGGCATTGCAAACATCCATTTAATAAAAGAATACGGAATTCAAAACAGAATACTGCAAAAAAAAGAACTCAATGAATTCCTGGGAGGTATTCGAACCGCTGCGGTCGGCGGCGCCTACCGGCCGCATGATGCCCATCTTATCCCCGACTGGTTTGTGCACCGGTTGGCCCGGCACAGTGAGAAAATAGGGGTCCGGTTTTTGACATCGTGCGAAGTGCTCGATTTTGAGACCGCCGGCCGTCATGTCACCCGAATTAAAACCACCAGGGGGGATATATCAGCTGAGGAAATCGTTATCGCTGGTGGATCCTGGTCCACGGAACTGGCCCGTCATCTGCAGCTAAATCTTTCAATGCAACCGGCCAAGGGATACAGCATCACATTCAGACGCCCCGCCCAATGTCCTTGCCTGCCGGTAGCCATGGCCGAATCAAAAACCGTGCTCACTCCGATGGAGGACACGCTACGATTTGCCGGCACCCTCGAGCTTGCAGGATTCGATCAATCAATCAACCTGCGTCGGGTGCAGGCCATCCTTAAAGCCGTTCGGGCATATTTTCCGGATATGGATCCCGACTCCCTTGAGCTGCTCGAAATCTGGCGGGGCCTGAGGCCGTGCAGTCCTGACGGACTTCCCTACCTCGGGCGGGCCCCGCGCTACGACAATGTGATCCTGGCAACCGGCCACGGGACGCTGGGAATTTCGCTGGCGCCCATCACCGGAAAAGTCGTATCACAGTTAAGTGCCAATGATAAGCCGGCCATCAACATGGCAGCCCTGAGCGTTGAACGCTTCAACTGAAAACCGGCAGAATCTTTTTAAAGCGCATCCGCAGATGACCATAATTTTTAGATTCTCTTGACAAATATCTGGCAGCCGCCACAGCAGATCCGATCGACCGATTTTATCTTAGCATTAAGGGACCCACCTAAGGACGAAACCCTATCCCGGCTTTTCGATTGACAGTTGTCCAGCAAATCCCAGGCAGGTAAAAATCCAGCAGCTATTGACGATTTGAAAATTGATAAGCATATTCAACTAAATTCGGTCTACCCGGGAGAATACAAATTATGGCCGATTCAACATCAAAAGATCATGAAATCAGCAATTCGTTGCTTGAGTTGTCGTCCGTTCTGATATCCAAAATCTCTTTGGAAGAGTTCTCTTACCTGGTGCTGGAAAACGCCAAGCGCCTGACACAAAGCAAATACGGTTTCGTAGGATATATGGATCCCCAAACTGGATCTTTTATCTGCCCAACTTTGAGCAGAGATATCTGGCATGAATGTCAAGTACCCGATAAAACATTTAGATTTGAAAAACCTTGTGGATTATGGGGCTGGGTATTAGAGAATAAAAAACCAATCATCTGCAACGAGCCTTCAGATGAAATCATATCCACCGGCACACCGCCGGGACACATTCCCATTCAACGCTTTCTGTCTGCCCCGGCACTAATCGGCCAAAGACTTTTCGGCCAAATCGCATTGGCCAACGCAACCGCCGAATACGACGAAAACGATCTTAAGATGGTTGTACCGCTGGCGGCGTTTTATGCGATTGCGATAGAACGGATGCTTGCAGAAAAGGCCGAACAGGCCAGTGAAGAGAAGTATCGGTCCTTGATTTCAACAATGAATGAAGGTCTTTGTCTTCACCAAGTTCTATATGACGATTCGCAAAATGCGGTCGATTACCAAATCTTAGACGTAAACCCGGCATATGAGTCGATTGTCGACCTTACCAGAGAAAATGTTCTCGGGAAAAAGGCATCCGACATTTATGGAACCGGCCGGCCCCCGTTTCTGGAAGTTTACGCCAAGGTGGCTGAAACCCGGCAACCCACCAGTTTCGATACTTATTTCCCTCCCATGGACAAGCACTTTAGTATATCCGTATACTCCCCCCGTAAAGGACAGTTTGCAACGATCTTCTCAGACATTAGCGAGCAAAAAAAATTGTTGGCCCAAAAAGAAGCGCTGATTGCCGAGCTGCGTGCGGCCGGCGCCAGAATCAAAACCCTGAAAGGATTATTACCGATTTGTGCTTCCTGCAAAAAAATTCGGGATGACCGTGGCTACTGGCAGCAAATAGAAAAATATGTTGGAGAGCATACTGAGGCAAACTTCAGTCACGGCATCTGCCCGGATTGTGCCGTCCTGCTATATCCCGGTCTTTATGAAAAAGATTAGAAGATGAGCCAAAACAGACTGGAACAGATTATCTGTCAGAGAATCAATAGATCGGGGCCAATCACATTCGAGACGTTCATGGATATGAGTCTCTACCAGCGCGAATTTGGTTATTATATGACGGAGAAATCGAGAATAGGTCCGCATGGTGATTACTATACCTCACCACACCTGCATCCAATTTTCGGCTGGCTCCTGGCAAATCAACTGGATGAAATCAAGCGTATCATGGGCGATCCCCATGAATTCACGGTGCTCGAAATCGGCGCCGGCAAAGGATACCTGGCGGAAGGCATCATAGACTTCGCTCAAAGAAAGTTAAATTGGAAAGGAAACTGGAAATACATCATCGTCGAGAAAAATCGTCACGCCATTAAGAAGCTGATGAAACAATTGAAGGCTTATACCGGACGAATTGAGTGGAAGACTTCGCTGGAAGCGGTTGACCGATTTTGCGGATGCGTGATCTCCAATGAACTTCTGGATGCTTTCCCCGTTCACCTTGTTGAGATGCATGACCAGTTTCAGGAAATTTATGTAATTTCAGATAACACCGGGTTCAAAGAGACAAAAGGAGAATTAAGTACCGTCGATCTGCATAACTACATAAACCGCTTTCAAATACCGGCAATAAGAGGATATCGGACTGAAATAAATTTAAACATATTGAATTATCTCAACCGGCTTGATGATATTCTGTCGGAGGGGTTCGTGATATCGATAGACTACGGGTACTCCGGGCGCGAATATTATGCAGCCGAGAGGAACCGGGGCAGCCTTCTTTGCTACCACAAGCATCGGGTCAATCAAAATCCCTACCAACATGTTGGGGATCAGGACATCACCGCCCATGTAAACTTTACATCTCTCAAAAACTGGGGGGCAATGTTGGGTATGCAGTCCCTGGGATACTGCCCGCAGGGCATATTTTTAGCTTCCCTGGGAATTGATGAAATCGTTTCTAACGAACTGGCAAACAGTCCAAATTTTCAAATTGAAATGCTGAAAATCAAAGGGCTTCTGTTTGGCATAGGAGACAGCCACAAAGCAATGATACAGTATAAAGGCAAAAGGGATCTCGCAGGGCTGAGAGGTTTCAAGCTTAAAAACAGTCTGGCTAGACTTTGATGCCCTTACTCTTCCAGGCTAAGATCTATAGATTTTTTTGAACTTCCAGCTCTATTAAATTTGTCCCAGAGCCAGCCCAAAAGAGAAAAGTTGGTGGTAACATCAAACCTGACCTCCCGTCCGGATTGTTCGGGCGTCGCGTTGCTGCCTGAAAACTGTTCGTTTTGATTTTCCATTCTTTACCTTAGCAGGGGGTTAATCGCCTTGACTGCCATTTCCATAAATGGTGCCGGATAAATCCCCGGAATCACAGTTCCAGCCGCAGCGACCAGAAGCACAATTTTACCGACTAACCCGGTTGCGGTCATTTCAAGTGATCCCTCCGGTTCTTTCAAGTACATATAGAAAATAACCTTGGCATAAAAAAACAGGGCGATAGCGGTTGACACCACACCGATGGTCGCCAGCCAATAATATTCGGCCTCAATCGCTGCAGCCAGGATGAAAAATTTAGCCGTAAATCCGGCTGTTGGCGGCACGCCGGCCAAAGCCAGAAGATAGAGGGCCATAAAAAAAGCAAGAAACGGCTGCCGGGCGCCCAGGCCGCTAAAGTCGCTTAAATTTTCCCCTTCCCCATTACTTTTCACCACCAGGGTCACTACGGTAAAGACGCCAATATTCATAAACGTATAAACCAGCAGATAATACAGCATGCCTGAAACGCCGGTCTGATTGGAAATCAGCATACCGATCAGGATAATACCGGCATGGGCGATACTGCTGTATGCCATCATCCGGATGATATTTTTCTGTGCGATTGCCACAACCGCGCCGAAGAGCATGGTGGCGGCGGAAAGAAGCCACAGCAGTTTTGACCACTCCGGCTGAAATTCCGGTAATGCGACAATGAAAATCCTTAAAAAAACTGCAAAGGCCGCTGCTTTCGAGCCTACGGAAAGCAAAGCCGTAATAGGCGTGGGGGCACCTTCATAGGCGTCGGGCGCCCACAGATGAAATGGAAAAAGGGCCACTTTAAATGCAAAGCCACCGGTAATTAATATCATCGCAAGCAGCAAAAAGGGGCTGCGGGCCTGGCTGCCGGCGGCATGTTGCGCAATCGCCTTCAAGCTTGTGGTTCCGCCAAATCCAAAGGCAAAAGACAGACCGTAAAGCAATATCCCTGAGGAAAGGGCTCCCAGAATAAAATACTTGAGGGCGCCTTCCACGGATCGTTTATCCTTATATCTTTGGGCCACCAGAATGTAAAAAGAAAGGGCCATGAGCTCCAGCCCGACATAGATATTTATTAGATCATACGAGGAAGCCATCACCATCATGCCAAGAATGGCCAAAAGAATGATATAGTAATATTCTCCTCTATGAATATTTTCTTTTTTCAGATAATCCAAGGATATGAGTGTTGTCAGAATACCGGCCACGATGAATATGATGTTAAAAAAAGCGGCATAGCGGTCGGCAATGACAGTACCGCCGAAGGAGGGCTTCGCATCAATGCTGACAAGGACAATCGGCAGGAGTGCCAATAGACCGGCCACGCTCAAATAGCCTAATATGAATTTGTTTTTTTTGCTCAAAAATAAATCCAGGACAAGTATGGCTAAAGCCAGACCGGTTAAGAGAATCTCCGGCATGACGGAGGTTAAGCTGATATTTAAACGTTCAAAGGGCATATCATTTACTGTTAATTTTGGATTGGTGGTATCGCTCCCGGCCGTCGTAGCCGTTGGCTACTTTGGCGGAGTCGGCTCGCTCTGTCCAATTTAAATTTGGCAGAATACCTTAAATTCAAATTTTGTATACGCACATCTGGTACACGGGATAACCGTGGGTCGGTAATCCCATGCTTACGGTCATTTGCCAAGCTTCTGTGCGAATTTTCTTCCACCATTTTTACAAGGTTGTTTATAGAGGCATCGGTTACCTGTAAAAACGGCTTGGGGTACAAACCGATCCAGAATATGATGATGATAAGGGGCGCCACGGCAACTATTTCCCGGTGCCCCAGATCTTTCAGCGCGTCATGTTTTGGAATAACCAAATCACCTAAAAATACCCGTTGAAACATCCACAGCAGGTATACCGTCCCCAACAGAACGCCGATGACCACCGGAATGGCAAAAAACCAGTGGGCTTTGTAGGCTCCGATAAGCACGTACAGTTCGCCGATAAACCCGTTGGTTGCCGGCATGCCCATTGAAGAGAGCGCAACAACCAGAAAAAAAATCCCGTATACGGGCAAAACCCTGATAAGGCCGCTGTAATCTTCGATCATGCGCTGATGGGTTCTTTCATAGATCATACCAACCAGTAGAAAAAGCGCGCCGGTACTGATACCGTGATTGATCATCTGCAACAGACCGCCCTTTAACCCTTCCGCATTAAAGACAAATAATCCCAGCATCACAAATCCCATATGGCTGACACTTGAATAGGCCACCAGCTTTTTCATGTCCTTCTGGGCGATGGTCACATAGGCGCCATAAAGAATGGCAATAATGGATAGGACGATCATCAGGGGTGCAAAGAAAATGCTTGCATTGGGCAAGAGCGGCAGGCTGAATCTCAAAAACCCGTATGTTCCAAGTTTCAGCAGAACTGCCGCCAGAAAAATGCTTCCGGCGGTAGGCGCTTCGGTGTGCGCATCCGGCAGCCAGGTGTGAAGCGGAAACATCGGGATCTTAACGGCAAAACCCAGAAATAACGCCAAAAATATCCAGCGCTGAATATGCGGTGCAACCGGGTTTTCAATAAGAACGGTCGCATCAAAGGTATAATTTCCCGTCAGCTGGCCGTGAAAGAAAAAAAGGGCCAGAATGCCGAGCAGCATAAACAGACTGCCGGTGAATGTAAACAGGAAAAACTTGATGGCCGAGTAAAGCCGGCGCACGCCGCCCCAGACACCGATGATAAAGACCATCGGGATTAAGACAACTTCCCAGAAAACATAGAACAAAAAAAGATCCAGGGACATAAACACCCCCAGAACCCCGGTCTCCACCACTAAAAACAGTGCCATATAGGGTTTCAGCTTAATGGTTATTTCCGTCCATGAAGCCAGAATACAGATAACCGTGACAAAGGTTGTCAGCAACACCAGCAGCAGGCTGATTCCATCGACCCCAAGGAAATAATGAATGCCGAAGCGCTCAATCCAGACCGCTTTCTCGACCCACTGAAACTCCGCCGTGCCTGCATCGAAGGTCAGCGGCAGATAAAGCGATAGCAAAAAAGTCGCCAGCGAAATGACAAGAGCGGTCCATCTTACGCCGTCCTCCCACTGCTTTTTCACAAAGAATATAATAAACAGGGCCCCCAGAGACGGCAGAAACGTAATCAGTGAAAGGATGGGGAGGCTTGCTATGTTACCGGTTGGGGTCATCTAATATCTTCCGGGTCTTTCAGTTCTTTGGGCCAGATTATTTGCCAAGTTAGGGTAAGCATATTTAATATTTGTTTTGAATTTCGATATTCGGGTTTTGCCGGTTACCCGTCCTGTAAGATGTGGAGACCCAAACCGCCTGTCCCTGAACCCGAATGGCAACCCTCTGCGCCTGCGTCTGGGCATGTTTTTGCTGGACTGTCGACACAAGATGAGATGTGCCGGCGGAAGTAAGGCGCAAAAATGGTTTGGGATAAATGCCGATCCAGAGGATAAGTAAAACGATCGAAGCCAAGGTGATTATTTCCCTCCCATTCAGATCTTTTAATTCTTCATTTGCAGGGTGGGTAATTTTGCCAAAAATAACGCGTTGATACATCCAGAGCATATAGACGGCCGCAAGAATTATTCCGGTCGTGGCCAGGACGGCTGCCAGGACGTTGGCCTTAAAAACACCGATGAGGATCAGTATCTCACCGATAAATCCGTTGGTGCCCGGAAGTCCGATGGATGAAAAAACAACCACCAGTACAAAGGCGGCAAACACCGGCATGACCCGGGCAAGTCCTCCAAAATCTTCAATGCGGCGGGTGTGCCGCCGTTCATATATCATGCCGACAATCAGAAACAGTGCCCCGGTGGATATCCCGTGATTGATCATCTGCAGGATCCCGCCGTCGATACCCTGCTGATTCAGGGCGAATATCCCCGCCATGACAAATCCCAGATGGCTGACGCTCGAATAGGCCACCAACTTTTTAATATCCTGCTGGGCCAGCGCCAGAAACGCTCCATATATGATACCGACCACGGACAGAATCAGAATAAACGGTGTAAATGCGATGCTGGCACTGGGCAGCAAGGGCAGGTTAAATCTTAGAAAGGCATAGGTGCCCATTTTTAAAAGGACGCCGGCCAGTATGACACTGCCGGCCGTCGGGGCTTCGACATGGGCATCCGGCAACCAGGTATGAAACGGAAAGACCGGTACTTTGATGGCAAACCCCAGAAAGAAGGCCAGGAAAACCCAGAACTGAAGATTGTAGGGATAGTTGACTGCGTAAAGTTTAAGCAGGCTGAAGGTATACTCGCCGGTCGTTTGTCCGTGGGCATAATAGAGCGCCATGATGCCGACCAGCATAAAAACACTGCCGAAAATCGTATACAGAAAGAACTTCAGGGTGGCGTATAGCTTGCGCTGCCCGCCCCATATGCCGATCAAAAAGTACATGGGAATCAGCCCGATTTCCCAGAAAAGAAAAAAAAGTATCAGATCGAGGGATACAAAGACCCCGATCATGCCTGTTTCCATAAGCAGCAGGCAGATCATGAATCCCTTGACCTGCTTTTCCACAGCCGACCATGAACACGAAACGCTGATCAAGGCAACAAAGGTGGTCAGCAGCAACAACAACAGACTCATTCCGTCAACTCCCAGAACATACGTGACCCCGATTTCGGGAATCCAGGCAGCGGATTCGGCAAACTGCATTTTATAGGTTGTCGGGTCAAAACCAAACAGGAGGGTTAAGGCCAGAAGCTGGTTAAGGCCTGCCACCCCAAGGGTTGTAAAGCGAATAGCCCTGGTATTTGCGGCAGGGATCAACGTGAGCAGTCCGATGCCCGCAATTGGAATAAAAATGAGCAGTGTCAGGATCGGGATATTGAAAACGTTTTCAATCATAATCTTATAAGTTGGGCACTAAAAGCACACTTCCGATCATCACCAGCAATCCGATGACAAAAATCAAGGCATAGTTCTGGAGAAACCCGGTCTGGATTCGGCGCCAGAAACCACTGTTGAAATCAATCAGGGTCGCCAGGGAATTGACGGCCCCGTCCACAATGTAGATGTCAAATTTGTGTGACAGCCAGGCGGCCAGCCGGGTGAACCAGCCGGCACCGTTGACAATCCCGTCGATAACCGAAAGATCGAACGAAAAACAATACTGCGAAAACCGCTTTACGGGGTTGACAATAATCGCAGCGTAGATTTCATCGACGTAGTATTTGTTACGCAGGAGTGTATGAATTTTCTTGAATTTTTGGCCGATGGTTGCCGGATTCAGAAACGCCGGCGCCTTGGATTTAAAAGGCTCATAATAAAACAGGGCAGCCAGCAGAATTCCCGCCAGACCAACGGCAACCGAAAGCCCCATCAGAACAAACTCCAAACTGCCGTGTCCGGCCGCTGAAACGTCCGGCGTATGTATCAGGCTCTGGGTGCCGCTCTCAAAAACAGGTCCTAAAAAACCGTGCAGCACAGATCCCCCTTTAAAAAATGGAATCCCGACCACGCCCCCGACCATAGCAAGCACAGCCAGGACAACCAGGGGAACCGTCATGACTTTGGGGGACTCATGCAGATGCTGCCGGGTATGCGCATCGGATCTATTTGGGCCGGCAAAGACCATGAGCACCTGTCTGAAGACGTAAAAGGCCGTTAAAAACGCGGTAATCAGCCCCAAAGCCCAGATGATGTAATGGCCCCCTTTGAACGTTTCCCAGAGGATCTCATCTTTGGACCAGAAGCCGCTGAACGGCGGAATCCCGGCAATGGCAACGGCACCGAGAATAAACGTCACTGCCGTAATCTTCATGTGCGGATAGAGCCCGCCCATATTTCGCATATCCTGGTCCCCGGCCATGGCATGAATAACACTGCCGGCCCCCAGGAAGAGAAGCGCTTTAAAAAAGGCATGGGTCATCAGGTGAAAGATTCCCGCGGAATATGCGCCGATGCCCACGGCCACGAACATGTAGCCCAGCTGGCTGACAGTCGAATATGCCAGGACCCGCTTGATGTCGTTTTGAACCAGTCCGATGGTTGCCGCAAAAAAGGCCGTCAAGATGCCGATTCCGGCCACGACCTCACCGGTAATCGGTGCCAGGGAAAACAGCACAGCGTTGCGCGCCACCATATAAATTCCGGCGGTGACCATGGTGGCGGCATGGATCAGGGCACTGACCGGTGTGGGGCCTTCCATGGCATCCGGCAGCCACACGTGCAACGGGAACTGAGCTGACTTGCCGACCGCCCCCATAAAAAGCAGCAATGTAATGGCCGTCAGTCGGCCCGGTGGTATGTGTTGCGCATTGTCAAATACCGCTTCAAACTTTAGAGAAAAGACACCCTGATCCGCCAGGGTCCAGATCAGCAGAAAAACACCGAGGATAAATCCGAAGTCACCGATTCTGTTGACAATGAAGGCTTTTTTTCCTGCATCACTGGCAGATTTTTTCTCGTACCAGAAACCAATCAGCAGGTAGGAACACAGGCCGACCCCTTCCCAGCCCAGATACATCACCAGATAGTCGGCACTCATCACCAGCATGAGCATAAAAAATACAAACAGATTGAGATAGCAAAAATATCTCCAGTAAGCGCGATCCGTATTCATATAGCCCACGGAATAAACATGAATCAAAAAGCCCACTCCGGTGACGACCAATGCCATTAGGACCGCAAGCGGGTCAATCAGAAAAGAAATATTGATTTCAAGAGAGCCGCTGGTGATCCAGGTGAAAAGATCCACCACAATGGAACGGTTTGCCGGTGGCAGGGAGACCAGGTTTGCCAAGACCATCACAGAGATGAGAAAGGACGAAGCAATCGTTAGGCAGCCGACCAGGCCGACGGCCTGCTTGCCGATTTTGTTGCCGACCAGACCGTTGGCGATCGCTCCGAATAACGGCAGCGCCGGGATTAACCATGCAAAGTTCAACATAACGGCTGACTATCCTCGCATAACATTGAGTTCGTCCACATAGACTGTTTTTCTGCGTCGGTACACGGCGACCAGGATTGCCAGCCCCACCGCGACTTCGGCCGCTGCAATGGTGATACTGAAAATCACAAATATCGTTCCGTTTAATGACTGCAGGTAGTAAGAAAATGCCGCCAGGCTGATATTGGCCGAGTTGAAAACAAGCTCCAGTGACATCAGTACGATAATGATATTGCGCCGAACAAGCACACCGGTCACACCGATACAAAAAAGGATGATACTCAGGATGAGAAAGTGTGTCAGTGTCAGCATAACCAAGTCCTCGATCAAGGTTTGGGGTTCTGGGTTCTGGGTTCAAAGGTTCAGGGTTCAGAGGTTCAAGGTTCTGAACCTGCTTCCGTCACTCTTTTTGTTTAACAACCAGTACAATCGCACCAATAAGCGCGACGAGCAAAAGGATTGATACGACCTCAAAGGGAAAAATGTATTTGGTATATAAGAGTCTGCCCAGAATTTCCGTATTTTCGGTCAGCTCGGGTGGGGTGTACTTTCCAAGCGGAGCACTCAGCCTGCCATTCAATATTAAATAACCGGCCATGGCAAAAAAAAGGAGGACGGCCGTAACGGCATATTTTACCTGACCATGGATACGCTCCTCTAAGCGCTCCTTTCCGATGTCCAGCATCATCACCGCGAACAGGAAAAGGACCACAACCGCACCGACGTAAATAAATACCTGCACGACCGCAAGAAAGGGCGCTCTTAAAAGAATAAAGATGGCGGCCACCTGAAGCAGACAGGCGATCAGAAAAACCGCGCTGTGAATCGGATTTTTGGCCGTTATCACCCCCAGGGCCGAAATCACGGCAATCGCAGCAAATATGTAGAAGAAGAGTTGTTCCATCGCTAAAAGCCTAAAATGACCTAAAATGAATAAATTGCCTAAAATTATGGATGTTGATCCTTTTTATGAAATAGACAGAATTCCGTCATCAAGTAACTATCATCCAGCATCCAGCATCCAGCATCCAGTATCCAGTATCCAGCATCCAGTATCCAGTATCCAGCATCCAGCATCCAGCATCCAGTATCCAGCATCCAGCATCCAGCATCCAGTATCCAGCATCCAGTATCCAGTATCCAGCATCCAGTATCCAGCATCCAGCATCCAGTATCCAGCATCCAGCATCCAGTATCCAGCATCCAGTATCCAGCATCCAGCATCCAGTATCCAGCATCCAGCATCCAGTATCCAGTATCCAGCATCCAGCATCCAGCATCCAGCATCCAGCATCCAGCATCCAGCATCCAGTATCCAGCATCCAGTATCCAGCATCCGCTAAGCGTCTATGTTTTCCTTTTGCGTGTATTGTTCAAATCAGCCTCTACTCTAATTCCGTCTTTATCTCTGACAAAGCGGGCCCTGGCATGGACCCCGCCTTTAAAGGACTCCGGCACCGGCTGGGGCAGGAGCAGTTCATCTTTGTGCAGTACTGCTGACGCCAGATCATAGGATGCAAACTCGTATTCCCGCCCGAGTCTGATGGCGGTTGTCGGACAGGCGTCCTCACAATAACCGCAGAAAAGACACCTTGCCAGATCAACATCCCAAACCTTGGGCACCCTGTCGGCAATGCCTCGGCCCGTGTCGTCTTCCATCGGGATAACGGTAATGCAGTCGGTCGGGCAGATCTTGGAACATAGCTCACACGCCACACACAACTCGCGGCCCTGCTCATCGCGCCAGAGGTTGTGCACCCCCCTGAAGCGCCGGTAGGGTACCCACTTCTCTTCATCCGGGTACCGCTCAGTAATGCTCTTTGAAACATTATAACCGAAGGTCACCCGCAGTCCTTTGATAAAATCCACAAAAAATAGTTTTTTAAAAAACTCTATTACTTTACTGGAAGAATTTAATTCAGCCATGATATTCTCAAAAACCCCGTCACCAAAATATTGGCCATCGACAGCGGTATCAGCACTTTCCAGCCGATTTGCATCAATTGGTCATAGCGGTATCGCGGAAGCGTAAATCGGATCCACATAAAAAAATAAATAAATAAGGCGACCTTACCCAAAAACCAGATGATCGGCGGTATCCTGACCGGCAGCTCAAGCGGGGCGTTCCAACCGCCTAAAAACAGGATCACACAAAGGATCGATACGGTAAACATGGCGACATATTCGGACAGCATGAAGAAGGCAAACCGCAGACCGCTGTATTCCGTATGATACCCGGCGGCCAGGGTACCTTCGTCCTCCGGCAGGTCAAAGGGAATACGGTTGACCTCGGCCATGCCCGCAATAAAAAATATCGCAAACCAGACCGGTCCCACCGGCAAGTAGGCGATGTTCCAATTCCAGAAACCGCCGCCCTGGCTGGCCACAATCTCCACCAGGCTCAAGGAGTTGCTCATCATGACCACCCCGACAACCGCAAAACTCAAGGCGATCTCGTAGCTGAGCATCTGGGCCGCGGATCGCATTCCGCCGAGCAGCGCATATTTGCTGTTGGCCGACCAGCCTCCCAGTATCATCCCATATATGCCGAGACTTGCGATGGAGAGCACATACAGCAGCCCCACGTTCATGTCGGCGATATACAGGGTAACTTCTTTATTGATCAGCGGAAGTGTTATTTTATCTCCGAACGGAATCGCCACAAATACTGCAAATGCCGGGATCAGAGAAAACAGCGGGCCTAGTTTAAAAATAAGCTTATCCGCTTTATCCGGCACAATATCTTCTTTGAAGTGCAGTTTGATCAAATCTGCCAGAGGCTGAAATAGCCCATGCGGGCCGACCCGGTAGGGTCCGAGTCTGGACTGTATATGTCCGGCCACTTTTCTTTCGATCCAGGTCAACGGCAGCGGCAGCAAAAATAAAAGCAGCGTCATCGCCACGACCTTTGCAATGATCAGAACAACTTCAATGATGACGGTGGAATCCGGAATCATGTAAACCGTTTTCTCCCCCACATATAGTTAATCATTTCCATGTAGCGGGCGTTCATCCCGCGCAGGATTGAATGGACAGTTAATACGATTTTACCCATGATTTTGTGAACCAGTCGGGGATTATCGTCAATTAGCGCTTCGAAATCGGATTTCTCCATGACGATCGTATCAACATCAGAGGTTGCAATAATTGTAGCAGACCGGGGTCTTGCGTCAACAAAGCTCATCTGGCCGAAAATGTCGCCGTCTTTCAACATGGTCAACGTAAAGCTTTCGCCATTGGGCGCACTCACACTGGCTTTGGCTTCCCCGCTTGTGATCACGTATAGGGATTGACCTTCTTCGGATTCTTTAAAAATTGTTTCGCCGGCCTTAAAATTTTTTTGGTTGATAATTTTGGCAATGACTTCAAGTTCGGTATCGGTCAGATCGGCGAAAAAGCGCTCGTCCCGCAATAAATTTAAATCGACCATGGAACCACCCCCTGCGAGTGTCACGTCCTATATATTTGTTACAAAACTCGGATTGAAATAATCATACTTCCTTTTCCACAATGGCAAAGCATAAATTCCAAATTACAACTCACAAATTACAAATAAATCTCAAATTTCAAAACTCAAATCCGAAACAAATCCTGAATTTAAGTGAATCAAATTGATTCGGCTGTTTCTGAAAAGCTTCATCCTTTTTAAAACAGACCCGCCGGAGGCGAACCTTAAATATTCAATCTTCATTCTTCATTCTTCAATTTTATATATGCTGACCTTGGCCCAAAAAACGCCGCTTGCAAAAAAACGATTGACCGCTCCCTTCTCAAAATTCTCATCGATAAAGGCCACTTTGGATTTAGATCCCCTTTTTGTTTTTAATTTCAGTACGGCCTCGTAATGATTGCCCTTTACCCGAACTTTCTCACCGCCGGCAAGGCCCAATGCTGTCGCATCTTCCAGGCTGATCTCAACGACCGGTTCCTGCAAAAGGCGATTGAGCAACTCGGATTTTCGGGAAAGTCTTCCGGAGTGAAACAGGTGGTTACCGGTAATCAGCGTGAAAAGGGTTTCTTCATCCGCGCCGGCCGGGGCAGGCAATGTCAAAAAATCTGCATTCACCTCAACCGCGGCCGGTTTAATCAGCGCTTCCTGGTTGTCCAGATCGTTATCTTCATTTCGTTTATTTACAAAATCCAGGTTGACATCCCGATACATCCCGATCTGCTGTCGAATCTCCTCAAATACGGGCGCTGAACTTTTGGTTCGGGGCGTAAAGGCCGGATCGTAAAGCCGACCGATCGCTGCGATAATCTCCCGGTCGCAAAAGGCTTTGCCCGGCGGTTTCATCAGGCGTTTGATGGCCTGGACCCGGCCTTCCTGGTTGGTGAATGTGCCGTCCTTTTCGGCAAAACAGCTACCCGGCAGCACACAATCGGCCATCCTGGCCGTTGCCGTCATAAAAATATCCTGAACGAGCAGAAAATTGGCTCCGGATAATGCGCTTTTCACAAAATCCTGATCAGGACAGGCTGCCAGCGGATCTTCGCCAATGATGTAAAGGGATTCAAGGTCGCCTTTTTCAGCCGCCGCGAACATTGCCGCGTGTCCGAGGCCCGGTTGGGCGGCGTTCCGGTAGCCCGAAGCAAATTCGGGGTGAACACCCATCTCCCAGGCTCCCCGCTGGTTGGACCGGTCGAGTATGGGAACAACCGTGGCCGGCTTCTCCAGGGTCTTAAAAACCTCAGTCAAAAGAGCAAGACCGGCACAGCCCTGCGGGAACCTCAAAAATTCGGTTCCAACCATGATCCCCACGGTGCCGGCATTTCGCAGTTGTTCGGCCACATAATCAATATGGTCTTGTTCGACTGCGGCGGCCCGCAAACAGTCTTCGGGTGGTATTTCTTTTAGCGCCGCGAGTCGGGCGGAGGTCGATACTTTGTCCCAAATATCGTTGCCCAAAGCGCGCGCGATTGCTGTCAGAACTTCTTTTTCAGCGCCAGGCAGATGCCTTATAGACAGGCGTGCCGACGAATCCAGTTTCATGGCCCTGGGTGAGGCAATCAATACCGCTGTGTTGTTTTCTCTGGCCATACGCCGGACCATATAGTCGGTTACCGGGTTTTCATCGGAAAGATGGGTACCGATGATCAGGACACAGTCGGTTGCCATGCAGTCAAACACCGAAACGCCGCCCGAGTTCATCCCGGCTGCGGCCACGAACGCTTTAACTGCACTGGGATCCCAGCGAATGCTCGAATCAATGTTGGGGCTGTTAAAAATACGTCTGAAAAGTTTCTGGAAAAGATAGTGTTCCTCATTGGTCAAACGGGCCGATGCAATACCGCCGATTTTCATCGGCTCGGCCGGCAGCAGGCGTTGACGGATCAAATCCAGCGCTTCGTCCCAGGTGGCGGACGCCAGCTTACCGTTTCTTTTAATCAGCGGTATGGTCAGCCGATCGGGATGATGGATGATATCGTAGCCGAATCTTCCCCGCGCGCAAAGGGTTTCGCTGTTAATCCCCACCCCAAGCTGGGCTCTGGATCGAATGACCTGGCCGTCTCTTTCTTCAATCACCATCCGGCACCCGGTTGCGCAGTAAGGGCAAATGGTATCAGCGGAATTCAGGTCCCAGGGTCGGGTTTTATACCGGAAAGGCAGCCGCATGAAACAGCCGACCGGGCAGACTTCGATGCAGTTGCCGTCCTGGTCGCAGTCCAGCATCCCTCTGAAAAACGAGGTCTCTTCCTGATGCTCGCCCCGGTAAAGGCCGCCCAAAACATCCCGGCCGACGATTTCCTGGCAGACCCGGACGCACTTCATGCACTGAACGCAGCGGTTGGAATTTTTGACGATAACCGGGCTGATAATGTAATCCTTTTCATGCCAGCGGTATTTCGTCTCGGCGAACCGTCCGGTGTGCGGACCGTATTTGTAAACATAATCCTGCAGTTCGCACTCGCCGCCCTTATCGCAAACCGGACAGTCCAGACCGTGGTTGGCCAGCAAAAATTCGAGCATGGCTGACCGTGCCGCGTTTACCTTTTCTGATTCGGTAAAAATATTCATACCGTTCATGACCGGGGTGACACAGGAAGCCACAAGTTTCGGTTGTCCTTCGATTTCGACAATGCACATGCGGCATGCACCGATACCGATGAGATCCACCTGATAACAGTATGTCGGGATATAAAATCCGGACCGCCTGGCCGCGTCAAGGATCAGGGTGCCTTCGTCGACGCTAATTTCTGTTCCGTTAATCCTTACAGTTGGCATTCTAATTTGAGCCTATCGTCTCAAGGGTGGCATTTTTTATGGGCAATATGGTATTCAAACTCGCTTCTGAAGTTATTCAGCGCGCCCCTTAGCGCCATCACGGCAGCGTCGCCCAGGGCACAAAAACAGTTGCCGAATATACCGCTGCACAGGCTCTCCAGCAGTTCAATATCACCCTGGCGGCCTTCTCCGTGCTCCAGGCGCTTTAATATTTGAGTCATCCAGGGCGTGCCGTCCCTGCAGGGGGTGCACTTCCCGCATGATTCGTGGCTGAAAAACCGGTTGATGACATAGGCGGTTTTTACCATACAGGTATCTTCATCCATGACGATAACGCCGGCCGAACCAAACATGGTGCCTTTTTCGGCCAGCGATTCAAAATCCATCGGTGTATCGATATCCGCGGCTGCCAGCATCGGCGCACTGGCTCCGCCGGGTATGACCGCCTTAAGGGCTTTATCTGCGCGCATCCCGCCACAGTGTTCAAAAATCAATTCCCTGATGGTCAGACCCATTGGGAGTTCATAAACCCCGGGGTGTTTGACATGCCCGCTGACCGCGAAAAGTTTGGGCCCCGGGCTTTTCGGCGGTCCGATCGATGCGAACCAGTCGGATCCTCTTTCAAGGATTGACGGGATGCAGGACAGGGTTTCCACGTTATTGATCACCGTTGGTTTGTGGTAGAGCCCGGCCAGGGCGGGGAATGGCGGTCTGATTCTGGGTTGCGACCGGAACCCCTCGATGGACTCTAAAAGTGCCGTTTCCTCACCACAAATATATGCGCCGGCCCCCCGGTGGACAATGATGTCCAGTGAAAAATCGGATTCGAAAATATTGCGGCCGAGACAGCCTCCGGCATAGGCTTGCGCGATCGCCTGATCCAGCCGTTTGGCACCAAACTCGTATTCACCGCGGATATAGATATACCCCACCGCCGCACCGATGGTATAGCAGGCAATCATGATCCCTTCGAGCAGCAGATGGGGGTCTTTCTCAATAATAACCCGGTCTTTAAAGGTGCCCGGCTCGCTTTCATCCGCATTGCAGGCCAGATACTTGGGCAGATCCGGGTCTTTTGGAATAAAACTCCATTTCAGACCGGTGGAAAAACCCGCCCCGCCCCTGCCCCTCAAACCCGAGTCTTTCATAATCTGAATAATGGTATCCGGATCGAGTTTGAGCGCCGCCTTTATCCCCCGGTAGCCCCCGCTTTGAATATAATTTTGCAGCAGGTGTGAATCCGGCCTGGTGACATTTTTGAGCAGTATTTTCTCCATTTTTACCAGCCATTTGAGGGGACGTGGAGTTCTTCCAGCATCGTCTTGCCAATAGCGGAATGAATAATCGGCAGCGGCTCATCGCTGTGAAACACCCCCCCCTGAGCTATTTATAGCTCATGAGGATTTCATCGACCTTTTCTACGGTCAGGCTTTCGTAATAATCGTCATTGATCTGCATCATGGGCGCAGTGCCGCAGGAACCGAGGCACTCGACCGTGCTAATCGAAAATTTTTTATCCGCCGTGGATTCACCCGGCTTTATTCCCAGGACCTTTTCCAGGTGCGCAATCAGGTTCTCGGCGCCCAGCAGCGTGCAGGATATGTTCTGACAAACCTGGATGTGGTATCGCCCCATCGGCTCAATCAAATTGTACATCGTGTAGAAAGTCGCTACCGCCTGTACTTCGACCGGACTGATATCCAAAAATTCAGCAACATCCAGCAGATCCGCTTTGGTCAGCTTCCAGGCGCGGGCCCGCTGTACAACCCACAGGGCGCCCATGACCTGGGATCTTTTATCCGGATACAGGTTCTCCAGGGCCTTGATTTCTTCTATCATTGTTTCAGTCAGCATCGTTTACTTATCACATTCACCGAACACCGGATCCAGGCTGGACAAACAGGCGACGACATCCGCCAGATAGCCGCCCTTACACATTTGTTCCAGGGACTGCAGGTTCATAAACGACGGCATCCTCAGCTTCAGCCGAAAAGGCTTTTCCGTGCCGTCGCTGACGATGTAGACGCCCAGCTCGCCTTTGGGTGATTCGATGGCGGCATAGGCTTCACCCTGCGGGACTTTGAAGCCATGGGAAACGTATTTAAAATGGTGAATCAGATTCTCCATGTTATCATAGGTCTGCTCATGCGGCGGCGGAACCAGCTGCGGGTCGTCCACGTTGAATGGTCCGGCCGGCATCGCATGCACCGCCTGCTCAATAATCCTAAGCGACTGTCTCATTTCTTCAACTCTCATCATGTAGCGGTCGAAACAGTCTCCCCTGGCGCCGGTCGGTACAACGAAGTCCATACGGTCGTAAACAAGATAGGGTTCATGCTTGCGGATATCCCACATTACACCGCTGCCCCGCAAGGCCGGACCGCTCAAGCCGATGGCAATGGCCTGCTCGGCGGATATGACGCCAATGTCCCGGTTGCGTTTGAGCCAGACGCGGTTTCCGGTCAGAATCCTTTCATACTCGTCAATTCTTGGCGGCATTATTTTTACCAGATTAAGGCAGGCTTTTTTGCAGTCTTCAGTAAAATCGTATCTCACACCGCCGACCTGCATGTAACTGAGGGTCAGCCTCGCGCCGCAGAGCATCTCGAATATATCCAGCACCAGCTCACGCTCCCGCATCGCATACAACAGGATCGTCATAGCCCCCAGATCCATACCCCAGGCGCCGACGCATAACAGATGCCCGGCAATCCGCGACAGCTCCGCCGCCACGACCCGGATGTATCGGGTCCTCTCCGGAATCTCGATGTCGAGAATTTTTTCCACAGCCATGACATAGGCCAGGTTATTGCTCATCGCACACAGATAGTCCAGTCGATCCGTATACGGCACAAACTGATTGTATTGAAGGTTTTCGGCGATCTTTTCGGTACCGCGGTGAAGATAACCGATATCAGGGTCGACGTCGATTATCTTCTCGCCCTGCATTGAAATGATCAGATGCAGCAGCCCATGGGCTGAGGGGTGCTGGGGGCCGAAGTGCAGGGTAATTTCTTTGGTTGCTGGAAACTCTTCGTGTTCCGCCATTATAGAAGCTCTTCTTTTTCTTCCCCGTAAGGATTGTACTGGTCCTTGTAGCCCCTGAGGGGATAATCTTTCCTTAACGGGAACCCTTCCCAGTCGTGGGGCATATAAATGCGTTTTAAATCGGCATGGCCGTCAAAAATGATGCCGTACATATCGTAAGCTTCGCGTTCCGGGAAATCTGCGGCCGGCCAGATACCGGTCACGGACGGAAGGCTTTCGCTTTCTTCAATCTTGACCTTCAAACGAATTCTGTGTTTCCGCGGAATGGAGTACAGATGATAAACCACCTCAAAGCGCGGTGATGCCGGCGCATAATCGACACCGATGACATCCACCAGATAGTTCATCTGCAGGGCCGGATCGGTCTTCAAAAATTCACAAATGCTTAGCAGCGCCGATTTTGACACAAGATGAGTGACTTCATCTTTATAGCGCGACGTCGCAACAATGCCATCCTCGAAGCGCTGCTTAAGATTATCGATCAATATCGTTTCTGGGGGATCCGAGACCATTTATTCAAACTTAAATCCTAATATTTTTTTCTTCCAGAACAAAAGGATTTTCCCTTTTTATCTTTTCGATTAGCTGCAAAAAGCCAAACATCAACGCTTCCGGCCGGGGCGGACATCCGGGTATATAAACATCTACCGGCACGACATGATCCGTACCCTGTACCACGGCATATGTGTTGTAAGGGCCGCCGCATGAAGCGCAGCCACCGTGGGCAATGACCCACCGGGGCTCCGGCATCTGATCGTACAGTCGCTTGACAAGCGGCGCCATTTTTTTGGTCATCGTACCGGCAATGACCATGACATCGGACTGCCGGGGAGAAGCCCTGAAGACGATCCCGAGGCGGTCGGTGTCATAGCGTGAACAGGCGCTGGCAATCATTTCAATCGCACAGCATGCCAGTCCGAAGGCCATCGGCCAAAGAGACGATGCGCGGCCCCAGTTAAACAGGTCTTTCACAACCCGATTCCCGCGGGCCTTATCCAGCACCGGGTTGTCACGCAGTACATCCCATATTTTTTCAAGGTTGGTAAAAAGTAAAGCGTCCCCTAAAGGGTTTTCCTGCGCTTCAAATTTAGAGCCCATATCTGAATTTATTTGAGTATTCATAGCTGAATAATGTTACTTGACCCGATTCTGAAATGTATCACTCCACCCATTCAAGGGCCCCTTTTGCCCAGGCATAAATCAGCCCGACTGCCAGCACGGCAATGAAGAGAATCATTTCGATAAACACGAACATGGCGAGGCCTTTATCCGTCAGTATAACGGCCCACGGGAACAAAAAGACGGTTTCCACATCAAAAATGATAAAAAGAATGGCGATGATGAAAAAATGAATTCTAAAATGCCCTTTACTTGCCTCTCCGATAGGATCGAACCCGCACTCCCAGGGTTTGAGTTTTTCACGATAAGGATTCCTGGGACGCAGCAGGGAACTGACAAAAAGTACGGCAATCGCCAGCGCAGAGACAAATCCCATCATGATGAGAATAGGCAGGTAAGAAAGAAGCATGTTATTTCCCGATACTGGAATAGGCAGTCAAGGACTTCAGAATGCACTATCGTTGCTGGTAGTTTCTATGACTTAAGTCAAAAAATCAGAAAAAAACTATCATATGAATACCCTACCCACTTCACATGTTAAATAGGGTAAAAAATGTATTTTGAAAGTAGGTTTAAAATAAGTTGGGCTTATACATGCAAAGGCAGGACCGCCTTCGCACTTTATAATAAGCACCGGCACTGGACCCTAAAGGACAAAAAAAGAGAAACTGTTACTGAGTTCTGAAAGTATATAATAGGCCGAAACCCTTAGTATCAAAATCCGAACCATCTTTCAATTCAACATTTGCGCAGCCGCTTTGGTCAGTTCAATGAGGTGATGTGGATAAATGCCGACAACTACCATCACCACTACCAGAGCACCGGTGAGCATTTTAATAGGGGTGGATAATTGAATGCCGGCCTGAGCCTCCTCGGGCTCCAGCAGATAGGCGGCTTTGAGGATCAGCAGATAGTAATATAGCGAGATAACCACATTAATCATGGCTATCAAGACCAGGGTAAAATAACCCTTTTCCAGGGCGGCGATGAAGACCAGAAATTTACCCGTAAAACCGATGGTCGGAGGAATACCCGCCAGACTGAAAATCGACACCATCAGCGCCATGGCCAGCAAGGGGGAGCGCCGGTACAAACCCGCCAGGTTGGATATTGCCAGATTACGACCGTCGTCGGCCACATTGACAACGACCAGAAAAACAGTGAATTTCATAAACAACAAGGCCGTGACATAAAAAATAGCACCCATGTACCCGGCCGAGTTCATGCTCAAAATTCCAATCAGAACATAGCCGGCATGGGCCACCGTAGAGTAGGCCAGCAGCCTTTTAAAATCCTTCTGAACGAGGGCGGCCAGGTTTCCCACCGTCATCGAAACAATGGCGAGAGTAACCAGCACATGGACCAAATAAATACTGCCGTCGCCGCTGACGGCAACCATGCGGGTTAAAATGGCAACCGCCGCCACTTTTGAGACGGTGGCAATATAGGCGGTTGCCTGATTGGCGGCGCCCTGGTAGACATCCGGCGCCCAGAAATGAAACGGAAAGACCGCCAGTTTGAAAAAAAATCCACACAACGTCAGCAACAGCCCGATAACCACCGTCGGGGTATCAAGCACGCCGGGCAAGACCCGGATCATTTCCGTGACATATGTCGCCTGCGTAGCGCTGTAGAGCAACGCAACGCCGAAAAGCATCACCGCTGATGCGAAAATACCCACCAGAAAATATTTTAGCCCGGCCTCAAGGCCTTTCTGTTCATCGTTTCTCAAAGCAACCAGGATATACAGCGAATAGCTGCTGAGCTCCAACGCCACATAAATGCTCAAAATGTGAACACTGCTGACCAGCAGCATCATCGCCAGGGTACACAGAAACAGCAGCAAATAAAATTCCGGATGGTATCGTTCGGCAACACCGTTGAGATTCGAACAAATAGAAATAATCAAAAAAAGCCCGATGGACAGCAATACCTTAAAAACCTGCGAGAAAAGATCCACCCGGTAGGCCTCGAAGAAAAGAAGCCCTTGCTGCCGGATCGATACCAGGCAGATCACCACCCCGAGTACCGCCAAAAATAAGGCGCTGAAATAATCCCGTCTGGCATTGTTTTGTTTCGCCATGGACATCAAAAGAAATATGATGCCGGCGGCAAAGTAATAAAGCTCAGGATAAAAGAGAAGCCATTTCATCAGGGCATTCCATTCATAAACGGTATTGATGCGGTTTCGATCATGTCAAACATCAGCGATGGAAAGAGTCCTAATATCACCAGGACGGCCAGCAAAATCATGCGGGGAAGACCCTGGCCAAACGACACATCCGGTATATGCTCATATTTTTCATTTTTGGGACCATAAAATGTGCGCTGCACCACCCGCAGCATAAACAGCGCACTGACCACCAGCGCACACACCGCCAACGTTCCCCAGAACGGATAGGTCTTGAAAGCCGCAATAAAAACCATCAGCTCGCCCCAGAAGGGGGCCAAACAGGGAACGCCAATGCCGGCCAGGGCGGCGATAATAAAATAAGTTGAAGCCACCGGCATGATTCGACTCAACCCGCCCAGCTCATCAATGATTTTGGTATGGGTTCGGTCATAGATATATCCGATCGCCGAAAAGAATAAAGCCGTCATGATCCCGTGGGCAAACATTTGAAACACGGCACCGTTCAAGCCATCCACCGAGACGGTGGCCAGCCCGAGGCCGACAATCCCCATGTGGGAGACGCTCGAGTACCCGATACAATATTTTAGATCGGTCTGGCTCAACCCCACAAAGGCCCCGTAAACGATACCGATGGCAGCCAGAACCGCCATCAGCGGCGCCCAGTACTGCCATCCTTCCGGGCACAGAAATATGCCGACTCGCAATACGCCGAAAGCGCCGATTTTCATGAGCACACCCGCGTGAACCATGCTCACGGGTGTGGGGGCGGCCACATGCCCCACCGGAGACCAGGTGTGAAAAGGCCACACCGCGGCCAGGATACCAAAACCGAAAAATAGAAAGATAAAGGCAAATTTTTGCTCAAACGGCGAAAATGTTCCGGGGCGCATCAGAAGCGTCACATCAAATGTGTTCAATCCCGCTTGTACATACAGGTAGAGGATCGCCGGCAGAATCAGGGCGCTGCCCGCCAGCAGGTAGAGCGTGAGCTTCATGGCGCCGTATTCTTTGCGAGTGGAACCCCAGATGGCGATGAGCAGGTACATGGGAAAAAGCGAGACATCATACCAGACGAAAATAAAAAATAAATCCATACTCATGAAGAGCCCGAAAACACCGGCGACGAGCAGAAAGTATAGCGCAAAAAACTCTTTGACCCGATAATCAAGTTGCCACATGGTCAGCACACCGGTAAAAAACACGATACCGGTCAAAAGCAGCATGGGCAGATTAAACCCGTCAGCCGCGTTCAGGTAGGTAATGCCGATTGACTCCACCCAGCGGAATTTCTCAACGAACTGCAGTCCGCCCTGCCCCTTGTCGTAGGCAAAAAACAGATAAATGGAAAGTATCAACGTAATGCCGGAAAAAACCGCGCTCACCCATTTAATCTGGACCTTGCGCTCCTCGGGTATAACAAGGATCACAAAAAGCCCCGCCACACAGGTCAACAAAATAGCAGTCAGAAAAGGAAAGCCGGTAAATTCCATAACTATAAATGCCTACAATGATCTAAAATGCCTAAAGTGCCTAAAAAAAGGTAAACAGCGAACCGCAGAATGTCGAAGTGAGGTTTCGCTTCGCTCAGACCGTTAATTAAAATAGATAGAATACCTTACTTCGATATTCGTTATTCGCTTTTTAAAATACCGCAATTCAGGATCTCATTTTCGATTTGACTGGCCGCTCTTCAGGCCAACGGCTGGGCTGATCCGCCTCCGGCGGATCACCTGACACCTTCAGTTTACAGCCAACACGACGTCAGATAAACGACTCTAACAACTTAAAAAAAGAAATAGAGTCCCAAAAACACCATGACCACAAAGATAGTCAACAACCGGTACTGCACCATCCCCAGGTGCAGAAAGGAAACAAACCGTCCGATTTCTACAGTTCCTTTACCCAATCCGTCAATGCCCCCATCAATTACTTTTTTATCGTTCCGGTCAAATAAATTGGACACGACCCCGTAAATGAAAATATCCATAAAGCGCCGATAAAATCGGTCGAGGTACCATCGTTCAGCAAAAAGGTTGTTCAATGGCGCAATCTTTTCAACAAACCCCACCTGATCCGCGCCTTGACGGCCGAATTCCAGCCACGCCAGCACCACCCCGCAAAGCGCTGAACCGATGGCCACAAACGGCAGCCAGCCATGCTGACCAACGTGAGCTGGCGGTATAGCTTGCTGTCCGTTGAAAAACGATTCCAACGCGCCCTGATAAAAGCCCAGTATCACGGTAATCGCCGCCAGAACAATCAAGGGCCAGCTCATAACCCAATACCCGCCATGGTCGTGATCGTGGCCGGATTGGGATTCGGTTTCCGACTCCTTTGGAAAGAGGATAATAAAGATCAGCCTGAAGGTGTAGTAGGCGGTTAAAAATGCACCCAGCAGTCCGGCAGCCAGCCACACGGGATTATTTAAATCGGCCAGGGCACCGAGGATGACCTCCTTGCTGAAAAAACCGGATAGCGGCGGCAGACCCGCCAGGGCGGCCGCTGCAATAATGGTGCAGATTGTGGGGATTTTTAAACGCCGTCCTCCCCGGCGGCTGATATCAAACATATCGTTGCTTCCAAAGCTGTGGATGAAAACCCCGGCGCAAAGAAATAAGAGGGCCTTGAACCCGGCGTGGGTGGTCAGATGAAACATGCCGCCAAAATAGCTGCCGGCAGCCAGACCCATGATCATAAATCCCAGCTGACTGATGGTGGAGTAGGCCCAGACCTGCTTGATATCCCGGGTCACCATCGCCATGGTGGAAGCCAACAGCATACTGATGGTGCCGATAATCAGGAATATAGCCATGGCGCTGGCCGAAAGGCTAAAAAACGGAAACAGGCGACCAAACAGATAAACGCCGGCCGCCACCATGGTCGCGGAATGCAGCAGGGCACTGACCGGCGTCGGTCCTTCCATGGCATCCGGCAGCCAGGTCAGCAACGGGAATTGAGCGCTCTTGCCGATGATGCCCCCGAAAATCAAGAGCGCTGAAATCGTAATATACGTGGAAGACATGCGGGTCGTCACCTGGGGGCCGTTTATTTCTAAAATATTAAGATCCCCCAGATGAACCAGTACCAGCAGCAGTCCCAGGAAAAACGCCACATCCCCCAAGCGGGTCATGACGAAAGCTTTTTTACCGGCCTCCGTGGCGCTGAATTTTTCGTACCAGAAACCGATCAGAAGATATGAGGAAAGGCCGACCAGTTCCCAGAATATATAAAGTTGCAGCATGGTCGGTGACAAGGTCATATTCATCATGGCCCAGGCGAACAGGGACATGCAGGCATAGTATCTGGAAAATCCGGCATCCCCGGCCATATAGCCAAGCGAATAAACCTGAACCAGAAAACTGATCGTCGCCACCACGCTGAGCATGAGCAGACTGGTTTGATCCAGCAGATAACCGAAGGGAATCGTAATATCACCCGACAACAGCCAGCGGCCGGTGTATTCGAGCGGCGTTTGCAGGTGCCAGTGGCGGGCAAGCAGGAAGATGGCGCTGATCAGAGATATGCTAACCGCCGCAATCGACAGGCCGGCCGACAGCCTTGGATACCTTCTGGTGAATACCATGATTAAGAGAAAAGCGACAAACGGCAGCAACGTAGCCAGTATCGCGGCAGTTAATGATGGTTCCTGTACCCAGTTAGTGGTCATCGGTATGCTCGTAGCTAATAAGCGTTCAAAGGTTCAGCCTACCTCAAGATATTATAATTTTCCGGATTCACAGACCCGGTTCGCCGATAGGCCCAGATAATAAACGCCAGCCCCACAGATACCTCCGCGGCGGCGATGGCAAAAACAAACAGCACGATTGCCTGGCCATCAAGATTTTGCCAGAGCAAGGAAGCACCGACCAGTATAATGGCGGCCGCATTCAGCATGACTTCGACCCCCAGCAGAATCATGATCAAACTGCGGCGCGCGACCACGCAAAAAATTCCCATCAAAAAAAGCAGACCGGCCAGAATCAGAACATGATTAAACGGGACGATCATAATTCACCTTCGATGGTTTCCTGGGCCGAGGTTTTTTTCGCCCGCCTTGCCAGTAAGAGTGCCCCGATAACTGCTACCAGCAATAGCAGGGATATGATTTCGATGGAAAGCCAGTGTTTCTGAAAAATGTACTGCCCAAAAGCGCCGGGTTCGGCCCGGGCTGTTTTCAATACGGTTTCACCGTTGGGATCAGCGGCGACAAGAACAATGCCAAGGGCCAGGTAGACAACTCCGCAGACAGCTGCCGGCAGCCACTGGCTCAACGGGAAAAGACGTTCACCGACGGTTTCAACTTTGAGCATCATGACAATAAATAAAAACAAAACCATGATGGCTCCGGCATATATAATAACTTCCAGTACGGCCAAAAATGGAGCGCCAAACAGGTAAAAAAGCATGGCACTGCCGAAAAACGAAAATATCAGATAAACCACCGCATGCACCATGTCGCGCCGGCTGATGGCCAGACCGGTGGTGACAAGAATCAATACGGCCAACAGATAGAAAATGATTGAATAGATCGTCATAATTTATAAATAGGGTTAAGCCGGATATCCGGTATGCCCGTTTGCCGGTTAATATCAGAATATTTTCCTTATTTAACGGGCTAACGGACAAACGGGCACAACCGGCGAACGGGCACAACCGATTTCTAAGGCATATTACTTTTAATATTAACCGGCTTATCTTCCTGGATGTGGTCCCCTTTATCGCCGACATCCGTTACAATGCCGGCATACTTGTAAAAGCAATATTCCTTATCTTTGCCTCCGTGGTCAACTAAAAGATCTTCTTTTTCATAAACCAGTTTTAAAATATCTTTTTCACAAGTCTCGAAATTCGGTGTCAGCTGGATAGCGGAAGTCGGGCATGCTTCCTCACAAAGACCGCAGTAAATGCAGCGCGCAAAATTAATCCGAAACCAGGTAGCATACCTTCGGCCGCCTTCTTTTGCGGCCGACTGCATGGATATGCAGCTTACCGGACAAACCGCTGAACAAAGATAGCAGGCCACACAACGCTCGTTGCCGTCCGGATCGCGGGTTAAAATGATGCGGGCCCGGGTGCGCTCCGGCAAAGTCCGCTTGTATTCCGGGTATTCTTCGGTAATGGGTTTGCGAAAAAGGTGCTTGAATGTTGTCGCAAATCCGGTTGCTAATGCTTTGACTGCTTCAAGTGCGGAGGACATAATTTCTAAATCTCATATACTATGTAGAAATATCTAATCAAAATCCGAATATCGAATTCCGAAATTCTACAATAGTAGGATTGCTCCGGTTACCATAATATTAATCAGTGCCGCTGGTATCAGTACCTTCCAGCCCAAGGCCATCAATTGATCATAACGCAGCCGCGGCAATGTGCCGCGGATCCAGATCATGATCAAGGCCACCAGAAAAATTTTTACAAAAAGCCAGACCGGCGGCGGCAGAAAAGGACCACGCCAGCCTCCGAGGAAAAAGACCGCGGTTAAAGCGCCCAAAACCTGCATGTGCACATATTCACCCAGAAAAAAGAGGCCAAAGCGCATGCCGCTGTATTCGGTGTGGTAGCCGGCACCCAGTTCGTTTTCAGCCTCGGGTAGATCGAAGGGTATTCGTTTGCTCTCTGCCATGGCGCTGAGGATAAAAATCACGAACGAAACCGGCTGAACCAGGATAAAGGGATAATCGACTTGAGCATTGACGATATCCACCAGGCTGAAGGATCGCGCCAGCATGACAATCGGCACCAGCGACAGACCCAGCGAAAGTTCATAGCTGATCATCTGGGCGGCACCACGGATACCGCCCAGCAGGCTGTATTTTGAGTTCGAGGCCCACCCGCCTAAGGCGACGCCGTAGACCCCCAGAGCAGACATCGCGAAAACAAAAAGTAGCCCCACATTGAGATCTGAAATCACCATGGGAATTTTTCTACCCATGATCGTCAGATCGCTGCCGAACGGCACAACGGCAAACATCAACAGCGCAGTGAACGCCACCACGGCCGGTGCCAGCAAAAATATCATGCGGTCGGCTGCCGCCGGCACAATATCTTCTTTGACCATCATCTTAATCGTATCGGCAAAGGGCTGCAGCAGTCCAAATTTGCCGGCCCGATTGGGGCCATAGCGAATCTGCAGCCGCGCAAGAAATTTGCGTTCCACCAGCACCAGATAGGCCGCCACAAGCAGCAGGGCGATCAGAACCAGGCCCAGTTTAATTACTAGAAATATGAAGCCGATTAACCAGTCCATTATACTATAATCATTTCGTGCCTAAAGTTTAAAATGCCTAAATCGCCTAATCCTCCTGAGGCGCACAAGAATTAAGGAATACTATCGACCTGATGGTAAGTAGGGTGTGCATTGTCCACCAATTATAACCCATAGGCTTAAGCGGTCACTTTTTTGATTTGTTCGCGACCGATGCTCATGGAGCCGGTTTCAAAAATTTGCCAGGCTAGCTTCCGGTGCCGGGGAATAACCAGCAGCCCGGCGGCCATGTTATCAACAGCCATTAGTTTCGCTTCAAATCTGCCGTTTTCTGTTTGAATGGAAATCGGGTCACCATCAATCAGGTCCATGCTTTCCGCCTCGCTGGTGTGCATGATTACAGCCGGTTCCGGCTCCAGTTGGCTCAAGCATTCGGAGTGGACCGAGAGCGCATCGGTGCCGAAGGTTAATTCAGCAAAAATCAATTTTAATCTTGCGGTGCTCTCAGGGTGCACCTCAGGTTGCCCGGATATATCAGTCGCAAAGCGCAGGTCGGTTTTAACACCCGAGTTAAGCCGTATGCCTTCATCCGGGAGATCGGAGGATACTTGAACATCGGCCAGCTCCGGTACAAGATCAGCCAGCCATTGGTAATCGGTTGCCGGAGGCAATTTTCCTTCCGGCTTCAATATTTCACCAGCCAGTACTGCCATGGTCATCCAGGCCGGCCGGGGTTCTGCGCCCGGAATCCCGGTTCCGTAAACTCTGGGCGGATGGTCGCCACTGCCGCTTTGGACAATCGGGGCACCGCCGCTATAGGCCTGCCGTACCATCTGGGCCCGGCCTTCCTGGTTGACGAAAATTCCATCCATCTCATAAAGGGTGGTTGAAGGCATAAAGATATGCGCCTTTTGCACGGATTCGGAATTGAGGTAGTCCAATACAATCAGCAAATCAAGCGTATCAAGCGCGCGCTCCAATCGATTGCGGTCTGCAAAATGAAAAAAAGGATCGGATTCTACCAGAATAAGAGACTTGACAGCGCCGCCTTCAATAGCTTCGATGATGTCCGGCAACGATGCTTCGTCATCGGAAAAAAGTCCGGCACCAAACGCATTGGCGCCCGGTAACAGGAAAAACAGACCGGCCTTTTTGTCGGCTGCCCGCAACAATAGGGTAAGATCCGCTACGACTCCAGGCACCTGAACGGGTATAATATCGGTGCCGCAGACAATCACCGGCCGCTGACTGTTTTTCAGGTCATCGGTTGCCGCCGCAAACAAATCCGCCCAGTGTCCGGCAATCAAGTTCTGGGCCGGTAACGCGTCAAAAAATTTTGCGGCCTTTTGCCCGCAAGACGCTGCTGTCTTGCGATTAACCGCGGCTTTAATTAATAACCCGATTAAACCGCTCATATCGTCCGCGGCCGCAACCAAATGGTCAAAATCCAGCGGCAAAGAAACGGGCCTGGGATCCATCACGACAATTTTGGCACCCTTTCTTTGAGCCTGGCGCATCGCCAGGGCCAGCATGGGCGCTTCATTAATCGGATCTGCGCCCACACAGAGGATAAAATCCGCCCCTTCCACCTCCCGCAATGATACTGCCAGATCGGGTTCCAATCTGGCAATGGATGTTTTCACTTTCGATATTGTGGCCGGTTCCATAAAATAGACGGGGTTTCGCCAGCCCCTTGACTGGCAGATACGCTTGAGCATGGCCTGGGTTTCCAGACTGCTGCGGGCGGATCCGACGGCCGCAACCGCCGCAGGTCCTGAATCATTGCTGGTTTTCCCAAGTTGTGCGATCGCAGCTTGCAGTGCCCGGTCGTATGAAACCGCCTCGCCATTGATTGATGCATGGCGTGCTCGGGATGCGAGGGCGGCGTAGAAAAATCCGTAACGCCCGCGATCACAGATAAAGTAGCCGTTGACTTCCTCGCTGAAGCGGGCTTCCTGCCGCTTGACTTCGCGATAACGAACACTCGCCACGGTATGACACCCGAGGCTGCAGTTGATACAAAGTGAAGGACTTCGCTGGTAATCCCAGCGCCGACCAAAAAACCGCGAGGGTTTATCGGTATACACCCCGGTGGGGCAGAGATCGCTTAAATTTCCCGCAAAGGGGCTTTGCAGGATACCGTCCTGAAAACGCCCGAAATAGGTGCGATTCGCATTGCGCATGACTCCCAGGTCACGGTAACCGGTAAATTCCTGATAGTAACGGGCACAACGATAGCAGTGAATGCAGCGGTTCATCTCATGCTGAACCAGGGGGCCCAAATACTGATCGATATAGGTGCGCTTGCGCCCGGCATATCTTCTGATTCCATGGCCGCCGGAGACGGTCATATCCTGGAGCAGACAATGACCGCCCTCGTCACAAACCGGGCAGTCATGGGGATGGTTGAGCATCAGCCATTCAATGACGTGTTTGCGAAAATCTACGGCTTCGGCGTCCGTGGTGGAAACCATCATGCCGTCCTGGGCCTCAACCATGCAGCTCATCTGGATGCCCTTTAACGGTCCATCCAAAAATTTAACGCCGCAAACCCGGCATGCCCCCACCGCGCCCAGGGCCGGATGATAGCAAAACCGGGGAATCATGATACCCAGCTGCGCTGCAGCTTCGATCACCATGGTTTTCGGTGCTACTTCAATTTCTCTATCATCGATAATAAGTTTGGGCATAAGAGGGTTCCGCAAAATCATACTTTGCCCTATAGTTGCATAAAATTTTGAAATCCAACGTCGCTGCTGCAATGAAGACCATTGAAAGTATTGACTGATCCTGGATTCTGGTTTCTGGATACTGGATGTCGTTGAAATTCACCGATAGTGTACTGTTAGATATCCAGCATCAAGTATCAAGCATCCAGCATCTGCCCGGAAAAAGCAACGATCTCAGACATAACGGCCAGGCT